>Ga0164241_10000121_pt1 | contig 187315 bp, 168 predicted proteins | sample OricomyardsoilBY_FD_108780 | JGI IMG/M metagenome (GOLD analysis project Ga0164241, IMG submission 108780) | Backyard soil microbial communities from Emeryville, California, USA - Original compost - Back yard soil (BY) | ecosystem: Environmental > Terrestrial > Soil > Unclassified | place... | reverse complement strand
GCCAGGATCAAACTCTCCAATAAAGTTAGTTTGTCTAGCATCTAAAATAAAAATTGACGTTTCACGTTGTTTGTTTCGTTTAGTTTTCAAAGTTCAATATCGCGTTTCAGCGACTTTTATAATATATCATAGTATATTATTTTCGTCAACAAGTTTTTTCGATAAGTTGTATCTCTCATTTGCTGACTCTGCCTATTATATAGGCTTTCTCTTCCCTATGCAAGTATTATTATAAAAAAATAAAGAGAGGGAAAATCCCCTCTCTTATTCTTCTGAAGAAACCTCTTCACTCGTTTCTTCCTCTTCATCTTTTTGTGCTTTTGCTACCGTCGCTACCTCTTGGTCTTCCTCTAATCGAATTAGACGAACACCTTGTGTATTACGTCCCATTTGAGAGATTTGATCAACTGGCATACGAATAATAACGCCTGCCGCTGTAATTAACATAATATCTTCTTCACCTGTAACAGATTTAACAGCTACTAATTTACCGTTCTTATCTGTAATGTTACAAGTTTTCAGACCTTTACCACCGCGACTTTGCAGACGGTATTCATCAATCGGTGTACGCTTTCCGTAACCATTTTTCGTTACAATTAGAACATTTACATCCTCTTCGACAATTTCCATACCTACAACTTGGTCTTCATCGCCCAACGTAATAGCTTTAACACCTGCAGCATTACGTCCCATAGAACGAACATCTTGTTCATTGAAACGAATTAGCATACCGTTACTTGTCCCGACAATAATATCCTTATCACCCGATGTTAAACGTACAGATATTACCTCATCCTCTTCACGAAGAGAAATTGCAATTAAACCATTTGTACGTATATTTGCAAATGATGAAAGTGGCGTTCTCTTAGAAACCCCTTGTTTTGTCGTAAAGAATAAGAACTGATCGTCACCAAATTCACGAATTGGAATAATAGCGTTAATCCACTCACCCTTATCTACCCCTAATAGGTTAATAATTGGTAGTCCTTTTGCAGTACGACTATACTCTGGAATTTCATATCCTTTCGTACGGTATACTTTACCCTTGTTTGTAAAGAATAAAATATGATCATGAGTAGACGTTGTTAATAAATGTTCAACAAAGTCATCATCATTTGTACCCATTCCTTGCACACCACGTCCCCCACGGTTCTGTGTTTTGTACGTAGAAGCTGGTAACCTCTTAATATAACCGTTATGAGTTAACGTAATCGCAATGTTTTGTTCAGGAATTAAATCTTCATCTTCAATAAATTCCATACCGCCAATTGTAATTTCTGTTCGTCTCTTATCATTGAAACGCTCTTTTACTTCTGTTAATTCTTCACGAATAATCTCAAGAACTTTTTCTTCATCTGCTAAAATCGCTTTTAATTCAGCAATTAACTTCATTAAGTCTTGATATTCTTGCTCAATTTTTTCACGTTCTAATCCAGTTAAACGTTGCAGACGCATATCTAAAATCGCTTGCGCTTGTTTCTCACTTAAACCAAAACGTTCCATTAAGCCTTGCTTGGCAATATCTGCCGTTTTTGAACTACGAATTAACGTAATAACTTCATCAAGATGATCTAAAGCAATTCGTAATCCTTCTAAAATATGAGCACGTGCTTCTGCTTTTTCTAATTCATAAGCAGTACGTCTACGAATTACTACCTTCTGATGCTCTAAATAATGATATAGATTTTGTTTTAAATTTAGTACTTGTGGCTCCCCATTTACAAGAGACAACATATTAATACCGAAACTTGTTTGAAGCGCTGTATGTTTATATAGATTGTTTAATAGTACGTTTGCATTAGCATCACGACGTACTTCCATGACAATACGCATACCATTACGATCTGATTCATCACGTAAATCTGTAATACCTTCAATTTTCTTATCGCGAACTAATTCTGCGATTTTTTCAATTAATCGTGCCTTATTAACTTGATAAGGTAGTTCAGTTACGATAATAGATTGTTTACCGTTTGACTTCTCTTCAATTTCAACCTTAGCACGAAGCATAATGGAACCGCGACCTGTTTCATAAGCTCTTCGAATTCCACTTCTTCCTAAAATTAAACCTGCCGTCGGAAAGTCTGGACCGGGAATATATTCCATTAATTCCGCGATAGTAATATCAGGATTATGACTTAATGCCAGCACACCATCAATTACTTCGCCAAGCTGATGCGGCGGTATATTTGTTGCCATACCAACAGCAATACCTGTTGTACCGTTTACTAATAAATTAGGGAAACGCGCTGGTAGTACTATCGGTTCTCTTTCGGAACCATCATAGTTATCTTGATAATCAATTGTATTTTTTGAAATATCACGTATTAATTCCATAGAAATCTTAGACATTCTTGCCTCTGTATAACGCATTGCCGCTGCTGAATCTCCATCTACAGAACCGAAGTTACCATGCCCATCTACAAGCATATAACGTTGACTAAAATCTTGCGCCATACGTACCATTGTTTCATAAACGGCTGAATCACCATGAGGGTGATACTTACCGATTACTTCACCGACAATACGTGCTGATTTCTTATACGCTTTATCAGCTGTAATTCCTAAATCATTCATCGCATATAAAACCCTACGATGCACAGGTTTTAATCCATCACGAACATCTGGTAATGCACGAGATACGATAACACTCATTGCGTAATCTAAAAATGAGGTACGCATTTCATGACTAATATTAATTTCTCGAATTCGTGCTTGTTGTTGATTGTCTGACATCAACGAGCACCTCCTCTTACATTTCCGTTACACATACATTGATTTATATGTAGAAGACAGGAATACTTAGATTCCTGTCATTACTCATTTAAATATCAAGGTTCTTCACGTATTTTGCATTCTCTTGGATAAAGTTACGACGTGGCTCTACTTTATCTCCCATTAAAATTTCAAATGTTTCGTCTGCTTCAATTGCATCTTGAAGGGAAACTTGAAGTAATGAACGTACTTCTGGGTCCATTGTCGTCTCCCATAGCTGAGTTGGATTCATTTCCCCTAGACCTTTATAACGCTGAATCCCTGGCTTAGGTTGGGCCGGTAATTCTGCTAAGATTTTTTCAAGTTCCTTATCGTTGTAAGCATATTGAATTTTTTTACCTTGTTGTATTTTAAACAACGGCGGCTGTGCAATATAGATATAACCACACTCAATTATTTGACGCATATAACGATAGAAGAACGTTAATAATAGGGTACGAATATGTGCACCATCAACATCGGCATCGGTCATAATAATAACTTTATGATAGCGTGCTTTTTCAATATCGAAGTCTCCACCAATATTTGTACCGATCGCCGTAATAATTGTACGAACTTCATCATTTGATAAAATCTTATCTAAGCGTGCCTTTTCCACATTAATAATTTTACCCTTCAGCGGTAAAATTGCTTGGAAATGACGATCGCGTCCTTGTTTTGCAGATCCACCCGCAGAGTCACCCTCTACGATGTAAATTTCACTAATTGCTGGATCTTTCGAAGAGCAATCAGCTAATTTACCAGGTAAACTTGAAACTTCTAACGCACTCTTTCGACGTGTCAATTCACGCGCTTTTTTCGCAGCTACACGTGCACGTGCAGCCATCGTACCTTTTTCTACAATTTTTCGCGCTACATTAGGATTTTCTAGTAAGAACTTTTCAAACGCCTCTGAGAATACAGACTCTGTAATTGTTCTCGCTTCACTATTCCCAAGTTTTGTCTTCGTTTGTCCTTCAAATTGTGGATTTGGATGCTTGATTGATACAATTGCTGTTAAACCTTCACGAACATCCTCACCAGTTAAATTACTGTCCGCATCTTTTAAAATGCTATTTTTACGACCATAGTCGTTGATTACACGAGTTAAAGCTGTTTTAAAACCTACCTCATGTGTACCACCTTCATACGTATGGATGTTATTCGTAAATGAGTAAATATTATTTGTGTATCCCTCGTTATATTGAAGAGAAACCTCAACCTGAATACCATCTTTTGAACCTTCTACGTACACAGGCTCTTCATGAATCGGTTGTTTTGAGCGATTTAAATGCTCAACGTATGATTTAATTCCACCTTCGTAATGGAATTCTTTCTTTTGCTTATGTTCACGTTTATCTTCAATTGTTAATTTAATATTACGATTTAAAAACGCTAATTCACGCATACGAGTTGCTAACGTATCAAAATCGTATACTGTTGTTTCTTGGAAAATTTCCGGATCTGGTTTAAATCGAGTTATTGTTCCTGTTTGATCTGTGTCACCAATGACTTTTAAATCCGCAACCGGAATACCTCTTTCGTATTTTTGGTAATGGATTTTACCTTCACGATGTACAAATACTTCTAATTCTGTTGATAGAGCATTTACAACCGATGCCCCAACACCATGTAAACCACCAGAAACTTTATAACCGCCACCGCCAAATTTACCACCGGCGTGGAGAACAGTCATAATAACTTCTACAGCTGGACGTCCCATTTTTTCTTGTATACCAACCGGAATACCACGCCCATTATCCGTTACACGAATACTATTATCTTCTTCGATACTAACATTAATTTCATCACAATAACCTGCAAGTGCTTCATCAATACTATTATCTACGATTTCCCACACAAGATGGTGAAGCCCTTTTCCACTTGTAGATCCAATATACATACCAGGGCGTTTCCGAACTGCCTCTAGTCCTTCAAGCACCTGTATCTGACTTTCATCATATGCATTTTCTTGCATTTGCTTTTGTTCCATTGACACAAAGATCACCTACTTTTCCATTTAAACAGGGGTTATTCCCTATCTATTTCACAATCTACAGTGCCGTTCGTTACATGAATTGTTTTCGCTTCTTTTAATGTTTCGTGTTCAATTCCGTCGACACTCGTCGTTGTAACAAATGTTTGCACTTTTCCTTGAATTGTATTTAAAAGATGTGATTGACGATAATCATCTAATTCTGATAAAACATCATCCAACAAAAGGATTGGATATTCTTTAACCTCTGAATAAATCAATTCAATTTCAGCTAATTTTAGGGATAGTGCGGTCGTTCGTTGTTGTCCTTGCGAACCAAAGACTTGAACATTTTTACTATTAACGAAGAATTGTAAATCATCACGATGAGGACCAATTAAAGTCGTACCACGGAAAATTTCACGTTGTTTCACAGATTGAAAACTTTCATAGTATACTTCTTTTATTTTCGACAAATCCATTGATTCTGATACATCTACACTTGGTTTATAGACAATTTCTAACTCTTCTAATCCACGGCTTATACCTCGATGAATTGGAGCTGCCCATTCCTGTAGCAAATGCAAAAATTCAAAACGTTTTTGCAGTATCTTCGCACCATGCTCAATTAGTTGAAGTGTAAACACATCCAACATCGTTTCCTCATTCTTACTATTCCCTTGCATTTTTTTCAACAAATGATTTCGTTGCGTGAGCACCTTTTGATATTGACTTAATTCATACAAATATACAGGAGCTATTTGTCCTAATTCCATATCTAAAAAGCGTCTTCTTACTTGAGGGCTTCCTTTTACAAGATTTAAATCTTCTGGGGCAAACATGACAACATTCATCACGCCAATATATTGACTTAACTTTTGTTGTTCAAGTTGATTTAATTTTGCCTTTTTACCTTTTTTCGAAATATTTAATTCCAAGGACAAAGAACTGTTTCTTTTTTGTAATTTCCCTTTTATTTGACCAAAATCTTCATCCCAGCGGATAAGTTCGCGATCATTAGAGGTTCTATGAGATTTCGCCATCGCTAAAACATAAATAGCTTCCATCAAGTTAGTTTTCCCTTGTGCATTTTCGCCGATAATTACATTTACCTTATCTTCAAAGGAAAGCTCTAATTTTTCATAATTGCGATAGTTTTTTAATTGTATTTCTGAAATAAACAAAGGGCTCCCCCTTTATGCCTGAACTTGGAAAGTTCCGCTTCCTGGAATTTCAATAACATCATTCGCATATAGTTTGCGACCTCTTCTATTTTCAAGTTCGTTGTTCACGTACACTTCATATTCTTGTAAAAACCATTTTACAGCGCCACCTGTATCAATTACATCAGCTAACTTTAAAAATTGTCCTAGTGTAATATACTCTGTTGAAATTTTAATACGTTTCATAAAATCGCTCACTTTCTGAAAGTGTTCATTCTTTCATTGTACTAAATAAACTAGCATTAGGAAAGTAATACCCAAAAATCAAATAAGGGCCACTAGCATCTTTAAACTAGCAACCCTTATTCCTTACCTAGTAAGTACGAACCGGTAAAATTAATTGAATAATTGAATCATCATTTACTGTACGAATTAAGAACGGTCTCATTGCCCCAGTAAAGCTAACTTTAATCTCTGTACTACCCAAAGCTTTTAATGCATCCATCATATATTTTGCACTAAAAGATATTTTTAACTCTTCTCCATCTACTTTTTCGCATTGTACTTCTTCGACAACTTTTCCGATTTCTGGTGAATTCGAAGAAATCTCTAGCATTTCTTGCTCTAAAGTTGATAATTTAACAACGTTATTGCGGCCATCTCTTGCTAATAGTGAAGCACGATCAATTGCTTGTAGGAATTCTTTTGTATTCACAAAAATATCCGTTTTACTCTCTGCCGGAATTAAACGTGTCGTATCAGGATAATTTCCTTCTAACAATCTTGAGAAGAATAATAAATGTTTTGTACGGAATAATACTTGATACTCCGTAATAACGATATCTACCATTTCTTCAGACTCATCTAAAATTTTACTTAATTCATTTAAGCTCTTACCTGGAATAACAACATTAGCTTGGAACTCATCTGCAATATTATGTCCTTCAATTTTTGCTTTTCTAAGTGCCAGTCTATGACTATCTGTTGCAATACAAGTTAACTCGCTGTTATATACCTTCCAGTTTACACCTGTCAAGATCGGTCTTGTTTCAGAAGTAGAAACTGCAAATACAGTTTGTCTGATCATATGTTTAAGTAAATCTGTTGGTATTTTAAATACATGATGTTCTTCAATCTGTGGCAGTAACGGATATTCTGCAGAATCTAAACCATTTAAGTTAAACTCTGATTTTCCAGATTTTATTTTTGTCATAAAATGATTTTCCACAGAAATTTCGACAGTGTCTTTAGGTAGTTTTTTTACAATCTCACTAAAATATTTTGCTTGTAAAACAATGCTTCCTGATTGAGCTATTTCTACGATTTCTTTTCCATCTTCTTCGACTGGAATAAACGATTCAATAGAAATATCAGCATCGCTTCCTGTTAATGTAACCCCTTCTTCAGTAGCTACAACTTTAATTCCCGTAAGGATGGGGATTGTTGTACGAGAAGAAACTGCCTTCATTACATCTTGTACACCTCTTACAAGATAGTCTTTTTGTATTGTAAAACGCATAAAGAAAAACCTCCGGTAAGTATAAGATTTTATTTAATTAATAAAGATAAAAAAATAGTAGTAATAGTAATAGGGCTTGTGGATATGTGGATAACCTCTATAAAGGATGTAAAAACAGTCTATCTACATGTGGATAGACTGTGCGTAAAACAAGGTAAGTTATTCACACTATTCAGCTACTACTTTAAAATACCATTAATTTCTTCAACTTGCTTTTGTAATTGCGTATCGGTTTTTAGTAGTTTAGAGATTTTTTCATGGGCATGGATAACTGTTGTATGATCACGTCCACCAAATTCTTCACCTATTTTTGGTAAAGAGGAATCTGTAAGCTCGCGCGATAAATACATTGCAATTTGGCGAGGAAACGCAACTGATTTTGTACGTTTTTTCGCTTTAAAATCTTCTAATTTCACTTGATAAACATCCCCGACAGCTTTTTGAATATCATAAATAGAGATAATTTTCGGCTTAGAATTTGGAATAATATCTTTAAGTGCTTCAGCTGCTAAATCAGCATTAATATCTTTATTAATTAAAGATGAATAAGCTACAACTCGGATAAGTGCACCTTCTAATTCACGAATATTTGAATCAATTTGATTTGCGATATAAAGCATAACTTCATTTGGTATATCAAGCCCTTCAGCTTTTGCTTTTTTGCGTAAAATCGCAATTCGTGTCTCTAAATCTGGTGGCGTAATATCTGTAATAAGTCCCCATTCAAAGCGGGAACGAAGACGATCTTCTAAAGTCGGAATTTCTTTTGGTGGTCGATCACTAGAAATTACAATTTGTTTACTTTCTTCGTGTAATGCATTAAATGTATGGAAAAACTCTTCTTGAGTTTGTTCTTTTCCAGCAAGAAATTGAATATCATCTATCAATAAAACATCTACGTTGCGATATTTATTACGAAAATCAACAGCTTTATTATCACGAATAGAGTTAATAAATTCATTCGTGAATTTTTCTGATGATAAATATACAACTTTTGCATTTGGATTATGTTCAATTACATAATGACCAATCGCGTGCATTAAATGCGTCTTTCCAAGCCCAACTCCCCCGTAAATAAAGAGTGGATTATACGCTTTAGCTGGCGCCTCGGCTACAGCTAATGAAGCTGCATGGGCAAAACGGTTACCAGAACCGATAACAAATGTATCAAATGTATATTTTGGATTTAACATGCTCTGTGGTAAATGAGCTGAATCATCTTGTGCAGGATTCCGCTTAACTGGAGGAAGATCAATGTCCTCTTCAGCTTGACTTTGGGGAATAATAAAGCGAATTGCTAATTTTGCCCCTGTTAAATCGTATAGTGTTTCTGAAATTAGTTCTGAGTAATGAGATTCTAGCCAGTCACGAGCAAATTCATTTGGAGCTGTAATCGTTAATACGTCTTTCTTCAAGTTATGAGCCGTTGTTGATTTTAACCATGTCTCATAACTAGGCTTGCTTACCTTTTTTTCTAATTCTTTTAAGGCACTATTCCATAAATCAGAGATATTTTCCAAAGGTGTCCCTCCTTTACTAAGATGGTAAAAGAATAAGGTTGCGCAACAAATGTACAACCCAATAAATATAAAATGTATATTTATACGAAACGTATTTTAAAACCTAAAAACGTCGTTTGTATATGAGATAGGGTTTTCGACAAAAAAAGCAAATGTGGACAACTATTTACCCACATGTGATTAAAACTGTCCACATGTTATACACAAATTGTGGATAAGATAAAGGTGTGGAAAACTTATTCAAAGTGAAAACACAACTATAATATCAAAAAAAAGTGGCTATAGCAATGAATTTAAGAAAGTTATCCACAAAATCAATACCTTGTGGAATAAACTTGTCCACAACACGATATACTGTGTAAAAGTGTGAAAAAAGTTTGTGGATATAAAAAACGTAAAAAAACATTTATCCACAAGGAAATATAGATGCTGTGAAAAAGTATGTGAATAGGTTCAAAATGAATATTTGATGAAAATTTCTAGAACCATTGACATTTTCCTAGTTGATTAACTATAATTTATAGGACTGTCTTTAACAGATATTCCTCAGGGAGGTGTCATATAATGAAAAGAACTTACCAACCAAATAAACGTAAGCGCAGCAAAGTACATGGTTTCCGCAGCCGTATGAGCACAGCGAACGGACGTAAAGTGCTAGCAGCTCGTCGTCGTAAAGGAAGAAAAGTATTATCTGCGTAGACCACTGATCGTTCAGTGGTCTTTTTTTCTAATAATAGTGAATTTCCGCTGATGAAATACAGGAGTGTCAATTGATATGAAGAAAAAACATCGTATAAAGAAGAATGATGAATTCCAGGCGGTTTTTCAAAAAGGAAAATCAAATGCGAATCGTCAGTTTGTTGTATACCAATTAGATAAAGAAGAACAGCCAAACTTTCGCATCGGCCTTTCTGTTAGCAAGAAAATAGGAAATGCAGTAGTTCGTAATCGAATTAAGCGCATGGTCCGTCAGGCTATTACAGAGTTAAAAGATGAGATAGCTTCTGGAAAAGATTTTGTTATAATAGCAAGGAAGCCTTGTGCAGAGATGACATATGAAGAAGTAAAGAAAAGCTTAATTCATGTCTTTAAACGCTCTGGTATGAAAAGAATAAAAAAGTAGCGTAAGGAAATGAATTACACTATATACATACCGATACAAGGAGGAGTAGGCTTTGAAAAAGAAATTAGGTTTACTAGCCATGGTCGTTGCATTAATGGCGATTGCCACCGGTTGTAGTGAAACGGGTCAGCCGATTACATCGAAAAGTACTGGGATTTGGAATGAATATTTCGTATATCCGCTTTCTCAGTTAATCACGTATTTTGCCGACTTATTTAACAGTAATTATGGTTTAGCAATTGTTATTACAACTCTTATCATTCGTTTTGCGTTATTACCACTAATGATTAAACAAACGAAGAGTACGAAAGCGATGCAAGCGTTACAACCGGAAATGGTGAAGTTAAAAGAGAAATATAGCTCTAAAGATCAAGCGACACAGCAAAAACTGCAGCAAGAAATGATGCAGTTATATCAAAAAAATGGTGTAAATCCATTAGCTGGTTGTTTACCAATCTTTATTCAAATGCCAATTCTGTTCGCTTTTTATCATGCAATTATGAGAACAGCTGAAATTAAACAACATAGTTTCTTATGGTTCGATTTAGGACATGCAGACCCGTTCTATATCTTACCGGTCGTTGCAGCAATTACGACATTTATTCAGCAAAAGCTTGCAATGGCAGGAACAGCTGGTCAAAATCCGCAAATGGCAATGATGCTTTGGCTTATGCCGATTATGATTTTAATCTTTGCAATTAACTTCCCAGCCGCATTATCACTTTACTGGGTTGTTGGTAATATCTTTGGTATTGCTCAAATGTACTTTATCAAAGGGCCAGAAATTAAGGCTAGCAAAGCTGGAGGCTCAAGCAAGTGAGTGTAATTACTGCTAAAGGACAAACAGTCGAGCTGGCAGTAGAGGATGCTTTAAGGCAATTAAATACATCAAAAGATCGAGTAGATATAAATATTGTCGATGAGGGTAAAAGAGGATTCTTAGGTTTATTTGGGAATCGTCCTGCAGTAGTAGAAGTTGTATTGAAGAAAGATCCAATTCAAGAATGTGAAGAATATTTAAGAAATGTTATTCACGATATGGGTGTGGAAGTTGAGATTAGTAAAATTGTAAAAGGACGCGAAATTGAATTTACAATTTCTGGTGATAATGTAGGTGTTTTAATTGGGAAAAGAGGTAATACATTGAACTCTTTACAGTATTTAACAAAACTTGTCGCGAATCGTAACACGAAGCAGTATATCGGTATTACACTAGATGCTGAAAATTATCGTAGTAAAAGAAAAAGTACGTTAGAATCACTTTCTTATCGATTAGCGAAACAAGTATTTAATACGAAAAAAAGAGTTATTTTAGAACCGATGCCATCTTTTGAACGAAAAATTATTCATCAGGCATTATCAAATCATCAAGGTATCAATACAACTTCTGAAGGAAATGAACCACATCGGCATGTTGTAATATCTCCTAAATGACCGGTTGCTCAAATGAGTGCCGGTTTTTTTGAGCGAAAAATAGATGTGGATAACTAAAAAACACTAAACTTATCCACTGTGAATAAGTTTAGTGTTTTTTACATGGGGATATAATAAAATGAGTTATTCTTCTTTTGTAGATAGGTTCGTTATGGTATCCTAATAATTTAGTGAAAGAAATAATCATGTTGAAATAGAGATAAATAAGCAAGTGAGGTGAAAGGACATGGAATTTGATACAATTGCTGCGATTTCCACAGCGCTTGGAGAGGGTGCAATTGCCATTGTTCGAGTAAGTGGGGATGATGCGGTTGAGAAAGTTAATCGTATTTTTAAGGGGAAGGATTTAATAGAGGTTCCTTCTCACACTATTCATTATGGTCATATTGTTGATTTAGATACAAATCAAGTTATTGAAGAAGTTATGGTGTCTATTATGCGCGCACCAAGGACTTTTACACGTGAAAATATAGTGGAAATTAACTGTCACGGTGGACTTGTTTCAGTAAATAAAGTATTGCAACTTATTCTAGCACAAGGAGTACGATTGGCAGAACCGGGCGAATTTACAAAACGTGCTTTTTTAAATGGACGTATCGATTTATCACAAGCAGAAGCTGTTATGGATTTGATTCGAGCAAAAACAGATCGTGCGATGAATGTAGCAATTAATCAAATGGAAGGGCGATTATCTAAATTAATTGGTCTTTTGCGTCAAGAAATATTAGAAACATTAGCTCATGTTGAGGTAAATATAGATTATCCAGAATACGATGATGTAGAAGAGATGACACATAATATTTTAATTGAGAAAGCGACGCATGTTCGTTCGGAAATCGAAAAAATATTAGAAACATCAAAACAAGGGAAAATTTTACGTGAGGGTATTGCTACAGCAATTATCGGTAGACCTAACGTTGGGAAATCATCGTTATTAAATAGTCTTGTTCAGGAGAAAAAGGCAATTGTAACTGATATTGCAGGAACAACTCGTGATGTTATTGAAGAGTACGTTAACGTGCGTGGTGTACCTCTTAAACTTATAGATACAGCCGGTATTCGGGAGACAGAAGATGTTGTTGAACGAATTGGTGTGGAACGTTCAAAAGAAATGATGAGCCAAGCGGATTTAGTATTAGTTGTTGTCAACTATAGCGAGGCTTTAACAAATGAGGATGAAGATCTATTCCGTGCGGTACAAGGAAAAGACTTTATTGTTATTGTGAATAAGACTGATTTACCGCAAGCGATTGATATGGAACGTGTTACAGAGTTAGCCGCGGGAAATCGTGTTATTACAACATCCTTAATTGAAGAACAAGGAATAGATGAACTCGAAAAGGCAATAGCTGATTTATTCTTTGAAGGAACAATCGATTCTGCAGATATGACATATGTTTCTAATGCGAGACATATTGGATTATTAACACAAGCAGGAAAAACAATCGGTGATGCAGTTGAGGCGATTGAAAATGGTGTACCAATTGATATGGTACAAATTGATTTAACAAGAACGTGGGAAATACTTGGTGAAATTACTGGGGACACAGTGCATGAAAGCTTAATTGACCAGTTGTTCTCTCAATTTTGTTTAGGAAAATAATATAGTGAAGTTGTAGAAAGATAGAGATTATTAGGAGGAATAAACAATGGGATACAATGCCGGTTCATACGATGTCATAGTAATCGGTGCAGGTCATGCAGGATGTGAAGCTGGTCTTGCGGCAGCACGAATGGGCTCAAAAACATTAATGTTAACAATTAACTTGGATATGGTAGCATTCATGCCATGTAACCCTTCTGTTGGTGGACCAGCAAAAGGGATTGTTGTTCGTGAAATTGATGCATTAGGCGGAGAAATGGGACGTAATATTGATAAAACTCATATTCAAATGCGTATGCTAAATACAGGTAAGGGACCAGCCGTACGTGCACTTCGAGCGCAAGCTGATAAATTCTCTTACCAACATGAATTAAAGAAAACAATTGAAGAAACACCAAACTTAACGTTGTTCCAAGGAATGGTAGAGCGTTTAATTGTTGAAGAAGGTGTATGTAAAGGGGTAGTTACACAAGCTGGTGCAGAATATACAGCAAAAACAGTTGTAATTACAACTGGAACATTTTTACGTGGCGAGATTATCATGGGCGACTTAAAATATTCAAGCGGTCCAAATAACCAGCAACCGTCTATTACATTATCTGAGCATTTAGAGGAGCTTGGATTTGATCTTGTAAGATTTAAAACAGGGACACCTCCTCGTGTAAACAGTAATACAATTGACTACAGTAAAACAGAAATTCAACCAGGTGATGATAAGCCACGTGCGTTCTCTTTTGAAACAACGAAATTTATTATGGATCAAATTCCATGTTGGTTGACATATACAAGTACAGAAACACACCGTTTAATAGATGAAAATTTACATCGTTCAGCTATGTATTCTGGTATGATTAAAGGAACAGGTCCTAGATACTGTCCTTCTATTGAAGACAAAGTAGTAAGATTTAATGATAAACCGCGTCATCAAATTTTCTTAGAGCCAGAAGGGCGTAATACACAAGAAGTATATGTACAAGGTTTATCCACAAGCTTACCAGAAGATGTACAACGTGACATGCTTAGAACAATTCCAGGCCTAGAAAATGTTGAAATGATGCGTACAGGTTATGCAATTGAATATGATGCAATTGTGCCAACACAACTATGGCCAACACTTGAAACGAAAAAGATTAAAAATTTATATACAGCAGGACAAATTAATGGAACTTCTGGTTACGAAGAGGCGGCCGGACAAGGGCTTATGGCTGGAATTAATGCAGCATGCCGCTCTTTAGGTAAAGAAGAAGTTGTTTTAGGTCGCGAGGATGCTTATATTGGTGTCTTAATTGATGATCTTGTAACGAAAGGTACAAATGAACCATATCGTTTATTAACGTCTCGTGCAGAATACCGTCTATTATTACGCCACGATAATGCTGATCTTCGTTTAACTGAAGTTGGTCGTAAAATTGGATTAATTAAAGAAGAGCGCTATGAGCGATTTACAAATAAAAAATTACAAATTGAACAGGAAAAGGAACGTTTAAGCAGCATTATTATTAAACCACGTCCTGAAGTTCAAGAATTAATTCGCAATATTGGCGGAAGTGAATTGAAAGATGGAATACGTGCAAGTGACTTATTACGTCGTCCAGAGATGACATATGAGCATATTCATCTTTTAGTACCAAGTGAAGTAGAATTAAGTGATGAAGTTAAAGAACAAGTTGAAATTCAGATTAAGTATGAAGGATATATTGAAAAATCTTTACAGCAAGTAGAGCGTATGAAGAAAATGGAGAATAAAAAAATCCCTGTAGATATTGATTATGATGCGATTTCTAGCATTGCTTCAGAAGCTAGACAGAAATTGAAAGATGTTCGTCCACTTTCAATGGGGCAGGCTTCACGTATTTCTGGCGTAAATCCAGCGGATATTTCCATTTTACTTGTGTATATAGAACAAGGAAAAATTGCACGCGTATCGAACCAATAAATAGTAAGGAGATATTGCTAGATGAACATAGAACAATTTCAATCTATGCTAGAAGAGAAGGGAATCACCCTCTCTTCTAGACAGTTAGAGCAGTTCAAAATCTACTTTGAAACATTAGTAGAGTGGAATGAAAAAATGAACTTAACGGCTATTACAGAAAAAGAAGAAGTATATTTAAAACACTTTTTTGATTCCATTACAGCTGCTTTTTATTATGATTTTTCAAAACCATTCTCAATTTGCGATGTTGGTGCAGGTGCTGGATTCCCAAGTATTCCTTTAAAAATTTGTTTCCCGCATTTAAAAATAACAATTGTAGATTCGTTGCAAAAACGTATTAATTTCTTAAATCACTTAGCACAAAAGTTAGAATTAAGTGATGTTGCATTTTGTCATGATCGTGCTGAAACATTTGGGAAAAAAGAAGGTGTACGTGAATCATACGATATTGTAATGGCACGTGCAGTTGCGCGTCTTTCTGTATTAAGTGAGCTATGTTTACCGCTTGTAAAAGTTGGAGGAACATTCATTGCAATGAAAGGTGCAGCAGCAAACGAAGAAATTGAAAATGGTAAGTATGCTTTAGAGGTGCTAGGCGGAGAGTTAAAAGAGATGTCTACGTTCCAATTACCGTTTGAAGAGAGTGAACGTAATATTTTATTAATCGAGAAAAAGCGCAAGACACCAAAGAAATATCCACGCAAACCGGGAACACCCAATAAATTACCTATTGAAAAATAAATCTTATTAGACGTAAGATTAAATTATATAAATGAAAACGTAAATGTTTCATAGGAAACATTTTATGGAGAATAGTCAATAGGCCTAAAAGGTGGTGGAATATGTATGAAAAATACGTTTTCTCGTTTATTTGGCTTTGGAGATAAAGAGAGCGAATTCGAATTACAAGACGAAAGCCATGAAGAGATAGATAAAAAGGTATATGAAGAAATACAAGAAATTCCGATAGTAAATATTACCCCTAACCGTTATCAACCAAGAACAGTTTTTGATGATGCGCGTATTGATGAGCTAGCATTAACAATTCGTACACATGGACTTATTCAGCCGATTGTTGTAAGGCAATATGAGGATGATAAGTACGAGATTATTGCTGGAGAAAGACGTTTTCGCGCAGCAACAAAGTTAGGTTGGGAAAAGGTTCCTGCAATTATAAAGAACTTAAATGATACAGAGACAGCTTCTGTAGCTTTAATTGAAAACTTGCAACGTGAGGAACTAACGGCAATCGAGGAAGCTGTGGCATATCAAAAGCTGATTGAGTTACATAATTTAACACAAGAAGCATTGGCACAACGACTTGGAAAAGGACAATCTACAATCGCAAATAAGTTGCGATTGTTAAAGTTGCCTGAAGAAATAAAAAGTGCATTATTAGAAAAAAGCATTACAGAACGTCACGCCCGCGCTCTCATTCCTTTAAAAAATGAGGAATTACAACTGAAGGTTTTACAGGAAATTGTGGAGAAACAACTAAATGTAAAGCAAACAGAAGAACGAATTGCGAAGCTACTAGAGGAAGCGAAACCGAAGCGTAAGGCAAAGCAAAAAGCAGTAAGTCGAGATACGAGGATTGCTATGAATACAATTAGACAATCCTTACAAATGGTTACTGAAAGTGGTTTGAATGTTAATTCTGAGGAAGAAGAATTTGATGAGTACTATCAAATTACAATTAAAATTCCAAAGAAAAAATAATAATGACGTGCTAGAGACCTTATCCTATTGGAGAGGTCTCTTTTACTATATTTTCTTGTTAAATGAAGAAGGAGTTTAGAAATAAATTTTGAAGTTTAATAAAGGACGTAAAAGAAAAAGTTTTATTTCATGTTACAATAAACGTAATTGTTACTAGAATAAGATAGAAAGGTTGAAAGTAGGTGACATCATGGGAAAAATCATTGCTATTGCTAATCAAAAAGGCGGTGTTGGAAAAACAACAACATCTGTTAATTTAGGGGCTGGATTGGCACAAGTAGGTAAAAAAGTCCTTCTTGTAGATATTGATGCTCAAGGAAATGCAACGACTGGTGTGGGAATTGAAAAATCTGAATTAGATCAATGTATTTACAACGTTCTTGTGGAAGATGCAGATGTTCAAGGGGTTATACAGAAAACCGCAACTGAAAACTTAGATGTTCTACCCGCTACAATTCAATTAGCTGGTGCTGAAATTGAATTGGTACCGACTATTTCCCGGGAAGTACGTTTGCAAAGAGCATTACAGCCAGTTCGTGATGAATATGACTATATTATTATCGACTGTCCCCCATCTTTAGGGTTATTAACGATTAATGCATTAACAGCAGCAGATTCTGTTATTATTCCTGTACAGTGTGAATATTACGCACTAGAAGGGTTAAGTCAGCTATTAAATACAGTTCGACTTGTACAAAAACATTTAAATAAAAATTTAGCAATTCAAGGTGTATTGTTAACAATGTTGGATGCCCGTACAAATTTAGGAATCCAAGTTATAGATGAAGTGAAAAAGTATTTTAGGGATAAAGTATATCGCTCGATTATTCCGCGTAATGTACGCTTGAGCGAGGCTCCAAGTCATGGGAAACCTATTATGCAGTATGACGCTAAATCAAGAGGAGCAGAAGTATATATAGATTTAGCAGAGGAAGTGATTGCAGGTGGCTAAAGGATTAGGAAGAGGAATTAATGTGTTTTTTCCTGATTTAGATGTGAAAGAAGAGGAAACAATTCAGGAGATTCTTGTAACTGAATTAAGGCCGAATCCATATCAACCGCGTAAACACTTTAATAAAGAGGCGATTCAGGAATTAGCAATTTCGATTAAGGAACACGGTATTTTACAACCATTAATTGCTAGGAAGAGTATTAAAGGATATGAAATTGTTGCAGGTGAAAGACGATTTCGTGCTGCAAAAGAGGCTGGTTTAGAAAAAGTACCTGCCGTTGTCAGACAATTAACTGAACAGCAAATGATGGAATTTGCTTTGTTAGAAAACTTACAACGAGAAGATTTAAATCCTATGGAAGAGGCAATGGCATACCAGATGTTAATGAATGAGCTAAATGTAACGCAAGAACAATTAGCGAAACGTCTTGGTAAAAGCAGACCTTACATTGCAAATTATACTAGGTTATTAAGCCTACCTTCTTTCGTACAAGATATGATTGCAAATGGTCAACTTTCAATGGCTCATGGGAGAACTTTACTTACGATAAAAGATGAAGAACAATTGAAGTCCTTATTGAAACGCATTGAAAAAGAAGGATTAAATGTTCGTCAATTAGAGAAAATTGTCCAAGAGATTAATCAACACGTTTCACGTGAAACAAAAAAAGTGAAAAAAGAGCGAAATATATTTTTCGTAGAACGTGAAACGTTCTTAAGAGAAAAGTTTGGCACAGATGTGAAAATTAAAGAGACGAAAAAAGAAAAAGGTAAAATTGAAATTGAATTTTTTAATAAAGAAGATTTAAATCGTATTTTAGAACTATTAGCACAGAAAAATTAAAAAGCAAACCATCTTATTATTTATAGATGGTTTGCTTTTTTTAATGCGGATAATTTTTGATCCGTCTCTTTTATACTTTGTGCGATTACATCAGCCATTTTCATGACTAAACTTAATCTTGTATTTTGAAGAACGAAAAACTCCATAAACCCATTTAGATTGACGATACCGTGTATGTGCAAATCACCAACTGCAGGTAATTTCTTATTCATAGCAGCTCCAGGTTTACTAGGCCCCTTTCCAGTAGTGATTGATCCGATATTTTGGGACTTTCCTAAACATGCATCAACAGCAATTATAAATGCAGTAGGATTTTCTTTCTGTATATTATGAATTTTCTCTTCTAAATTTAGCGCATGTACTGGCTCATCTAGTGTACCGAATACTTGGAGGTTTTGGATGTCTATTTGTTCAAGTTTTGTACCAACTAACGGGCCGAGTGCATCACCTGTAGAGCGATCTGTTCCGATACAAACGAGAATGATTGGTATATTAGTTTTAATAGGAATATGGGTAAGTAAGAAATTACTGATTATCTCAGAGGCTTCTAGATCTTGGTGCATAACGTTTTGAGTTTCTTTCTCAAAAAATGGTAAGCGAAAACTTCCAATATTCATGAAGCACCCATCCTTTTAATAAATTTTCAATATATGTTATATGGTGAGGAAAATGGAAAGTTATAATTGCGTAATTTTTGCAAAATGTGAATGAAAACGGAAATAATAGTACTAGTATATATATATTCGTTCCATTTTATACCTGGATATCGGGGATAAAATAGGATTAAAATCATAAAATTTTTTCAGCAATTAGGGGACTTCTGATACAATAATAAGGGTAACTAAAAAGAAATTTTAGCTAGAGAGGTAGAGGTACATGGATTTATTAGCGAAGTGGTTTAATTCTATGAAACAGTATTTATTAGATGCTGATCGTTGGGCTCATATTGGAGTTGCGACATTAAAAATATGCATTATTTTAATAATTGGTGCGGTTGTTGTGCGAATTGCAAGAGCGGTTGTACGAAATGCGTTTCGTATGGGAAGTCGTTCTCCAATTCAAATTTCAGAACGTCGTACAGTTACAGTAGCGAAATTACTTGAAAATATTGTAGCGTACGTTGTTATGTTCATTATGCTAATTGCGATTTTAGGTGTGTTTGATATTAATGCATCAGGTTTATTAGCGGGTGCTGGGGTAATTGGTTTAGCAGTCGGATTTGGTGCTCAAAGTTTAGTGAAAGACGTTATTACAGGTTTATTTATTTTGTTAGAAGATCAGTTTTCAGTTGGCGATTATGTTAAAATCGGTCAATTTGAAGGAGTCGTTTTAGAAATTGGACTTCGTACAACGAAAGTAAAGAGTTGGACAGGTGAAATTCATACTTTACCAAATGGAAGTATTATTCAAGTTACTAACTACTCAGTTAGTAATAGTGTAGCGTTTGTTGATGTATCTATTTCATATGAGGCTGATATTGCGAAAGCAGAGCAGGTTATTGAAGATTTATTAGTAGAATTACCTTCAAAGTACGAAAAAATGGTAACAACGCCTCAATTATTAGGTGTGCAAACATTAGCTGCATCAGAAGTTATATTACGTGTTATTGCTGAAGTAGAACCGATGCAACATGCAGTTATTGCAAGGGCACTTCGTAAAGAGATTAAAAATCGTCTTGATTTACATGGAATTGAAATTCCATATCCGCGTATGGTTTTATATAATCGTGAAGAATTAGTTAGTGGAAAAGCAATTTAGTATGGAGAGGAGTTTGGAGAGTGGAGCAAAAGGAATATAACTTGTATGATGTTGTGGAAATGAAGAAAGCCCATCCATGTGGCGAGAATCGTTGGAAAATTATTCGTATGGGAATGGATATCCGCATTAAGTGCGAGGGGTGTGACCATTCAGTAATGATTCCTCGAAGAGAGTTTGATCGTAAGGTGAAAAAAATACTTGTGAAGCACGAAGAATAGAGGGAGAGTAACAGTTACAGTAGGTAACTGTTACTTTTTTTCGTTTGGCGGAAACTTGTCATTTTTTTCGTTACTATCTATAATGATGAAAGATTGAGACATAGGAGTGAAAAATATGGGATTAACGGCTGGGATTGTTGGATTACCTAACGTAGGGAAGTCCACTTTATTTAATGCAATTACACAAGCAGGAGCAGAATCTGCGAACTATCCATTCTGTACAATTGATCCAAACGTAGGGATTGTAGAAGTACCAGATGAGCGTTTAAATAAATTAACGGAACTAGTAGAACCGAAAAAGACTGTTCCGACTGTATTCGAGTTTACTGATATTGCAGGTATCGTAAAAGGTGCTAGTAAAGGTGAAGGTTTAGGAAATAAATTCTTATCTCACATTCGTCAAGTAGATGCAATTTGCCAAGTTGTTCGTTGTTTTGAAGACGAAAATATTACGCACGTTTCAGGGAAAGTAGATCCAATTGATGATATTGAAACAATCAATTTAGAGCTAATTTTAGCGGACTTAGAGTCTGTTGATAAGCGTATCGAGCGTGTCGCGAAATTAGCAAGACAAAAAGATAAAGAAGCGGTATATGAGCATGAAATTTTAGTTCGTTTAAAAGAAGCTTTTGAAGAGGGAAAACCAGCTCGTACTGTTGAATTTACAGAAGAGCAGATGAAGATTGTTAAAGGCCTTCATTTACTTACAACAAAAGAAATGTTATACGTAGCGAATGTAAGTGAAGACGATGTTATCGATCCTTCGGAAAATAAATACGTACAAATGGTAAAAGAATTTGCAGCAAATGAAAATTCTCAAGTAATCGTTGTATGTGCAAAAATCGAATCAGAAATCGCTGAATTAGACGAAGAAGAGAAAAAAGTATTCCTTGAAGAATTAGGAATTGAAGAGTCTGGTTTAGATCAATTAATTCGTGCAGCATATGACCTATTAGGACTTGCTACTTACTTTACAGCTGGCGTTCAAGAAGTACGTGCTTGGACATTTAAACAAGGAATGAAGGCACCACAATGTGCTGGTGTTATTCATACAGACTTTGAGCGTGGATTTATTCGTGCAGAAACAGTTTCTTACGATGACTTAATGACAAACGGTTCTATGACAGCTGCAAAAGAAGCTGGAAAAGTACGTTTAGAAGGAAAAGAATATATCGTAAAAGACGGAGATGTTATGCACTTCCGTTTTAACGTTTAATTTAATATTTCCTAGGAAAAATAAAGATATGAGCTTGGCAAATATATTATATGTTTGCCAAGTTTTTTATGTATTGGTGAGTTGATTCATATAACTTACTATGATATAATCTAAACTCGTGAGTAATTACTATAAATTAATTGCTCCTTGCCCATTACGGGCCGTTTAGACCAAAAGGAGGTGAAAGTGTAATGAGAAAGTACGAAATTATGTACATCATTCGTCCTGGCGTTGAAGAAGAAGCTCAAAAAGCTTTAGTTGAACGTTTTGCAGGTGTTTTAACAAACAATGGTGCAGAAATCATTAACACGAAAGAGTGGGGTAAGCGTCGTTTAGCTTACGAAATCAACGACTTACGTGAAGGTTTCTACATGATCTTAAACGTGAAATCTAACGCAGAAGCGATTAACGAATTCGACCGTTTAGCTAAGATCAACGAAGACATCCTTCGTCATATCGTTGTTAAAGAAGAAGAAAAATAATTGATATATAAGGGAGAGTGGTTCGATTGATGAATCGTGTTATCCTCGTTGGTCGTTTAACTAAGGACCCTGACTTACGTTACACGCCCAATGGTGTTGCAGTAGCTACTTTTACGTTAGCTGTGAATCGCGCATTTGCGAATCAACAAGGTGAGCGTGAAGCTGACTTTATTAATTGTGTAATATGGCGTAAACAAGCAGAAAACGTAGCAAATTATTTGAAAAAAGGTAGCTTAGCAGGCGTAGATGGACGTCTTCAAACTCGTAATTACGAGGGACAAGATGGTAAACGTGTATACGTAACAGAAGTTCTTGCGGAAAGCGTGCAATTTTTAGAGCCGCGTAATGGCGGTGGGGAGCAACGTGGTTCATTTAATCAGCAACCATCAGGAGCTGGTTTCGGTAACCAAGGCTCTAACCCATTTGGTCAATCTAGTAATTCAGGTAACCAAGGTAACTCTGGATTTACGAAGAATGACGATCCATTTTCAAATGTAGGTCAACCGATCGACATTTCCGACGACGATTTACCGTTCTAATACAGTAAATTTGTTAGTTTTAACAAAGAATGGAGGGAAATAGACATGGCAGGACGCAAAGGTGGACGTGCGAAACGTCGTAAGGTGTGTTTCTTCACAGCTAACGGCATCACTCGCATTGACTATAAAGATGTTGATTTATTAAAACGTTTCGTTTCTGAGCGTGGTAAAATTTTACCTCGTCGTGTAACAGGAACAAGCGCGAAATACCAACGCAAACTTACAGTTGCAATTAAACGTGCTCGTCAAATGGCACTTTTACCATATGTTGGTGAATAATAGCGTATGAAATGCACAGTAGAGTCGGACTCTACTGTGCATTTTGCTATGCTTTTCTTTTTTGAAAGAGAGGTTAAAATGTGAAACAAGCAAGATTTATTACTGAAGGTGCCGCGTTGTTGACTATATATGTAATGTTATTGTTTATATCTATGTATGTTCCGATTTTGGGTACAGTTGTAACTTTTGCGTTGCCGTTACCATTTATACTATTAATGATAAGACATAAACTATCTAATGTGCTCGTGGTTTTTGTAGCGGCACTTTTTGTTACTATTATTGTGAGTCAACCGATGAATTTAGTGAAGACAATTATGTTTGGATTGATAGGGATTGTTTTAGGATATATGTATAAAACAAGAAAAAAGCCAGTGGAAATCTTAATAGCTGGGACGCTTGCATACTTAATTGGTTTTGTACTTATTTATGTTGCGAGTATAAAGTTTTTCAACATAGATATAATGAAGCAAATGCAAAGTATATTTAGTGAAAGTATGGCGAAAAGCGAAAAGATAGTAAGTGCTACAGGTATGCCGATTAGTAAGGAACAAAAAGAGTTACTTGCACAAATGAATGATATATTACAATCGTTACTTCCGAGTATACTTGTGCTAGTTTCAGTATGTTTTTCTTGGATTACAGTGATAATATCAGGTAGTGTTTTGAAAAAGTTAAAATATGACGTTATATCTTGGCCTAAATTTAAAGATATACAATTACCAAAGAGTATCATTTGGTATTACGTTATATTTATTTTGTTAGCAACTTTTATAAAAGTAGAACCAACATCATATTTACATATGGTATTTTCTAACCTAAATGTCATATTTGCACTATTACTTGTACTGCAAGGTCTGACATTTATCGCCTTTTTAGCGTATAGAAAAGGTTTTACTAAAGGGGTTCCTATTATTAGTTTTATTGCATGCATGTTTATTCCGATGCTGTTTCCTCTTGTGACAATCTTAGGTATAATTGACTTAGGGATTTCATTGCGTTCTAAAATAGGGGGATAAAATAATATTCCTTATACTATTTTAATCTGTTTAACTAACTGGAAGGTGAGTTAGTTTTACTTTATAGGAGTTGTATACATGCCTGAATTTGATAAGAAACAGTGGTTTTTATATCCTGTTTATGTATTGGCATTTTTTGTGTTTGTGCTCATTTCAATTCTCTGTTATTTTCATTTAATTATGGGGATAGCTGCTTTTGTCATTTTTTGTATCGTATTCTTTATCGTTATACGATTTGAACTTAATTTTCAAAGGAATTTCGAAAAGCATACGACAGATATGATTACAAGAGTAAAGAAAGTAAGTAATGAAGCATTTAACCAAATGCCGATTGGTATTTTGTTATACAATAAGGATTATGGGATTGATTGGGCAAATCCTTATTTATCTTCATGTCTGGGACAGCATGCATTAGCTGGATGGCACCTTTACGATGTATCAGAAACATTACTTCTTTTCATTAAAGGAGAAACTTCTGATGATATAGTCTCTTTAAATAATCGAAAGTTTCGCGTTTTTGTAAGGAAAGAAGAAAAGTTAATTTATTTCTTTGATGTAACGGAACAAACAGAAATCGAAAAGATGTACGAGGATCAAAGGACTGTTTTAGCTGTCATCTATTTGGATAATTATGATGAAGTTACACAAGGATTAGATGATCAATTACGTACGAATATAACAAGTCTTGTGACATCGCGACTAAATGAATGGGCACTTAAGTATGGTGCGTATTTAAAACGTGCATCTTCAGAAAGATTCTTCGTTGTGCTAAATGAAAGTATTTTGACGCAGATGGAGAAAGGGAAATTTAGTATTTTAGATCAGGTGCGTGAAGAAACATCTAAAAGGAATATACCACTTACATTAAGTGTGGGTGTCGGATCAGGTGATTTACCTTTATCAGAGCTTGGAGCAATGGCTCAATCTGGTTTAGATCTTGCGCTTGGGCGTGGGGGAGACCAAGTAGCTATTAAACAAGCGACAGGTAAAGTTAAGTTCTATGGAGGTAAGACAAATCCGGTTGAAAAACGTACCCGTGTACGCGCTAGGGTCATTTCGCATGCGTTAAAGGATTTAGTATTAGAAAGTAGTAATGTCATTATTATGGGGCATAGGGCTCCCGATATGGACGCAATTGGTGCTGCGATTGGTATTTTAAAAGTGGCTCAATTAAATGAGCGTAAAGGATATATTGTGTTAGATGAAAATGATTCCGATAAAGGAATTAAGCGTTTGATGGACAAAGTGAAACAAAATGAGGAGTTATGGTCTCGTTTTATTACTCCAGAGCAAGCGATGGAATTTGCAAATGATGATTCGTTACTTGTTGTTGTCGATACGCATAAACCTTCGATGGTGATGGAGCAAAAACTGTTACATAAAATTGAAAATGTAGTAGTTATTGATCATCATCGCCGTGGAGAAGATTTTATTGAAGACCCATTGCTAGTTTATATGGAACCATATGCTTCTTCAACAGCAGAATTGGTTACAGAATTACTTGAGTATCAACCTAAAAATTTAAAGATGACAATGTTAGAAGCGACGGCATTGTTAGCGGGTATTATTGTCGACACGAAAAGTTTCACATTCCGGACAGGGGCTCGTACATTTGATGCTGCTTCTTATTTACGCTCACATGGTGCAGATACTGTACTTGTACAAGAACTTTTAAAGGAAGATATGGATCAGTATTTACGGGTTGCAAAAGCTATAAAAAATGCGTACATTTATAAAAATGGAATTGCGATTGCTAAAGTTGATAGTGATGATTACTACGATCAAGTGCTTATTGCGCAATCGGCAGACACGTTATTAACAATGACAGGGATTATTGCATCATTTGTTGTTGCGAAACGTGGCGAGAATCTCATTGGAATTAGCAGCAGGTCTTTAGGTGAAGTGAATGTGCAGCTAATTATGGAAAACTTAGGCGGTGGCGGGCATTTGACGAATGCAGCCACACAGATGAAAAATGTTACAGTAGATGAAGCTGAGGAGAAGCTTCGATTTGTTATTGATGACTATTTACAGGGAGGCACACAATCATGAAAGTAATTTTTCTAAAAGACGTAAAAGGTAAAGGTAAAAAAGGAGAAGTAAAAAACGTACCGGATGGCTATGCAAATAACTTCTTACTAAAACAAGGATTAGCTGCTGAAGCAACAAATAGCAGTATGAAAACTTTAGAAGCTCAAAAGCGTAAAGAAGAAAAAGATGCAGCAGCAGAGCTTGAAAATGCAAAAGAGTTAAAAGAGACTTTAGAGAAATTAACTGTAGAATTAAAGGCGAAATCTGGAGAAGGTGGCCGTTTATTTGGTTCTATCACAAGCAAACAAATCGTGGATGCAATGCAAAAATCACACAAGATTAAGCTTGATAAACGTAAATTTGAAATGGACGATGCAATCCGCGCGTTAGGTTATACAAACGTTACTGTGAAATTGCATCCACAAGTAACAGCAACAGTAAAAGTTCATGTTAGTGAACAATAAAAATAAATTAAGCAAGGAGGATTGCGTATGAGTGATGTACTTGCTGATCGTACCCCTCCGCATAATATAGAGGCTGAGCAGGCGGTTTTAGGGGCCGTATTGATTGATCAAGATGCGTTAACTTCAGCATCAGAGTTATTGGTACCTGATTCGTTCTATCGAACGAAACATCAAAAGATTTTTGAAGTCATGCTTGGGCTATCTGATAAGGGAGAGCCGATCGACTTAATAATGATGACATCAGCAATGGCTGATCAAGGATTATTAGAAGAAGTTGGTGGGGTTTCTTACTTAGCGGAGTTAGCAGAGGTTGTGCCAACTGCAGCTAACGTAGAATATTACGCACGCATCATCGCTGAAAAGGCGCTTTTACGTCGTTTAATTCGCACGGCGACTCATATTGTATCGGATGGATATGAGAGAGAAGATGATGTGGATGGTCTTTTAAATGAGGCTGAGAAAAAAATATTAGAAGTATCCCATCAAACGAATGCAAAAGCATTCCAAAACATTAAAGATGTTCTTGTAGATGCTTATGACAAAATTGAACTTTTGCATAATCAAAAGGGTGAAGTTACTGGGATACCAACTGGGTTTACTGAATTAGATAAGATGACAGCAGGTTTCCAACGAAATGATTTAATTATCGTGGCAGCACGTCCATCAGTAGGGAAAACGGCATTTTCATTAAATATCGCACAAAACGTAGCGACGAAAACGGATGAAAATGTAGCGATTTTTAGTTTAGAGATGGGTGCTGATCAGCTTGTTATGCGTATGCTTTGTGCAGAAGGGAATATTGATGCACAAAGACTTCGTACTGGTTCATTAACTTCCGATGATTGGGCAAAATTAACAATGGCAATGGGGAGTCTCTCAAATGCTGGTATATATATTGATGATACGCCAGGTATTAAAGTAAATGAGATTCGAGCAAAATGTCGTAGATTAAAGCAAGAACAAGGTCTTGGTATGATTTTGATCGACTATTTGCAGCTTATTCAAGGAAGTGGGAAATCAGGAGAAAACCGTCAGCAGGAAGTATCTGAGATTTCTCGTACCTTAAAAGGGATTGCACGTGAATTGCAAGTGCCTGTTATTGCTTTATCACAGTTATCTCGTGGTGTAGAATCTCGTCAAGATAAACGCCCGATGATGTCTGATATTCGTGAATCTGGAAGTATTGAGCAGGATGCTGATATTGTAGCTTTCCTATATCGTGAAGACTACTATGATCGAGAAACGGAAAATAAAAATACAATTGAAATTATTATTGCAAAACAGCGTAACGGTCCAGTAGGTTCAGTGGAACTTGCATTCGTCAAAGAGTTCAATAAGTTCGTTAACTTAGAACGTCGTTTTGAGGATGGACATGCTCCGCCGGCATAAAGGCAGTATAAAAAAGAAACACATTTCTTATAATAAGATGTGTTTCTTTTTTTTTATAAGAAAGATAAGGCTTTCATAAGTTAAATATATAATTCTTACGAACGAAAAAGTTTTTTTATGAAAAAATGTTCGCTTTTCGGTTGACTTCTTTTTCGGTTTTGGTACAATTATATTGTTTGAATAGATCGTTTGAAAATTGCGGAGGTGCTTTAATAATGTCTTCAGTAGTAGTTGTAGGAACACAATGGGGCGACGAAGGAAAAGGTAAAATCACTGATTTTCTTTCTGAGCATGCGGAAGTAGTTGCAAGATATCAAGGTGGAAATAACGCGGGACATACAATTGTTTTCGGCGGAGTTAAATATAAATTACACTTAATTCCATCTGGTATTTTCTATAAAGAGAAAATTTGTGTAATCGGAAACGGATTAGTAGTAGATCCAAAAGCATTACTTGAAGAGTTAAAATACTTACACGATCGTGGTGTAAGTACTGATAATTTACGTGTAAGTAACCGTGCACATGTTATTTTACCTTACCACTTAAAGCAAGATGAGTTAGAAGAAGCAAGTAAAGGTGATAACAAAATCGGTACAACGAAAAAAGGTATCGGTCCTGCATATATGGATAAAGCTGCTCGTATTGGTATTCGTATGGCTGATCTTTTAGACCGTGAAGCATTTAAAGAGAAGCTTGAGCGCAATTTAGTAGAAAAAAATCGTTTATTTGAAAAAATGTACGATACAGAAGGTTTCACTGTAGAAGAAATTTTCGAAGAGTACTTCGAGTACGGGCAACAAATCGCGCAATATGTATGTGATACATCTGTTGTATTAAATGATGCATTAGATAATAATCACCGTGTATTATTTGAAGGTGCGCAAGGTGTTATGCTTGATATTGACCACGGTACGTACCCGTTCGTTACATCTTCTAACCCAATTGCTGGTGGTGTAACAGTTGGAACTGGAGTTGGTCCTGCGAAAGTTACTCGCGTTGTAGGTGTATGTAAAGCATATACAAGCCGCGTTGGTGATGGTCCATTCCCTACTGAGCTTCATGATGAAATTGGTCATCAAATTCGTGAAGTTGGTCGCGAGTATGGAACGACAACTGGTCGTCCACGCCGCGTAGGTTGGTTCGATAGCGTTGTTGTAAGACATGCACGTCGTGTTAGTGGTTTAACGGATCTATCATTAAATTCTATCGACGTTTTAACAGGTATTCCAACTCTTAAAATTTGTGTTGCTTACAAATACAATGGTGAAGTTATTGATGAAGTTCCAGCTAACTTAAACATTTTAGCAAAATGTGAGCCTGTATATGAAGAGCTTCCAGGTTGGGAAGAAGATATTACTGGTGTAAAATCATTAGATGAACTTCCTGAAAATGCACGAAAATACGTAGAACGTGTTTCTGAGTTAACAGGAATTCAAATATCTATGTTCTCAGTTGGACCAGATCGTAACCAAACAAATATTGTTCGTAACGTATACGAAGCTTAATTAATAGTGTTTAGAAAAAACTCATGTCCGCATGAGTTTTTTCTTATTCTTTTATAAAAAAACGAAAAAAGTATTGCAATAAATACAGAATACATGTTATGATACATCTTGTCGTCACGAAAATATGACGTTGGTGAGTATGAGCCATTAGCTCAGTTGGTAGAGCATCTGACTTTTAATCAGAGGGTCGAAGGTTCGAGTCCTTCATGGCTCACCATTTTATTTTTCGTGGCCCGTTGGTCAAGTGGTTAAGACACCGCCCTTTCACGGCGGTAACACGGGTTCGAATCCCGTACGGGTCATGTTTTTTTTTGCTTATTTTTGGTCCCGTGGTGTAGTGGTTAACATGCCTGCCTGTCACGCAGGAGATCGCCGGTTCGACCCCGGTCGGGACCGCCACTTTTGTTTATACCACCATTAGTGGTTTTATATATAGTTTTGGCTCGGTAGCTCAGTCGGTAGAGCAGAGGACTGAAAATCCTCGTGTCGGCGGTTCGATTCCGTCCCGAGCCACTCTCAGGATATTAAGTGGGCCCACTTAATATCCTTTTTATTTATGTAATTTTACAAAACTGAGTAGTTATTTTAAAATAGAACGAGGAGCCTCTAGCAGTTGAAGCTAGAGGTTTTTCTATAGATCGTATAGGATGCCGTGTAAAAGTGGATCATACATGAGTCTATGAGAATAGAGGAGAAAATACTTAAACAAAGGATGCGGTCATATAGGACATACTATGTAAACATCAATATGTTTAGGGATTATTGACCATATTTTTATAAGGAGGAAATAGACGATGATGGGAAAGAAAATTTTAGTAGTTGATGATGAAAAGCCGATTGCAGATATTTTGAAGTTTAACTTAGAAAAAGAAGGTTTTGAAATAGTAATGGCGCATGATGGTGATGAAGCAATTGAAAAGGCTAATGAAGAGCAACCAGATATGGTTTTATTAGATATTATGCTACCAGGTAAAGACGGCTTAGAGGTTTGCCGTGAAATACGTAAAAGCTCAGAAATGCCGATTATTATGCTTACAGCAAAGGACTCTGAGATTGATAAAGTATTAGGGCTTGAGCTTGGGGCAGATGATTATGTAACGAAGCCATTTAGTACAAGGGAATTACTTGCTCGTGTGAAGGCGAATTTACGCCGCCATCAACAAGGTGGTGCTGCGGAAAAAGAAGAAAATACAGAAATGGTTATTGGACCAATTGTGATTAATCCAAATGCATATAGTGTAACGAAGCGCGAGGAAAATATCGAGCTTACACATCGTGAATTTGAGTTGCTACATTATTTAGCGAAACATTTAGGACAAGTTATGACACGCGAACATTTATTACAAACAGTTTGGGGTTATGACTATTTTGGAGATGTGCGCACAGTAGACGTTACAGTACGTCGTTTGCGTGAAAAAATTGAAGATAATCCAAGCCATCCTACTTTAATTGTAACTAGACGTGGAGTAGGGTATTACTTGCGTGACCCAGAGCAGGAATAGTATATGAAGAAAGTTGGTTTTTTTCAATCTATTCATTTAAAATTTGTGCTTATATATATGCTATTAATATTAATAGCGATGCAAGTTATTGGAGTATATTTCGTAAGGGAATTAGAGAAGAGCTTAGTACAAGGTTTTAGGGATTCTTTAACGCAGCAAACAAACTTATTATCATATAATTTGAAGCAAGAGTTTAAAAAAAGTTATACAAAAGCAGAAACAGAGTCAACAGATGAAACGATTAAAACTTCAATTCGAAAATTTGCCTCTGATCAGAAGAAAGTTATACAAGAGGTAAGTGTATTTGATTCGCACAGAAAGTTACTGGCTATTTCAGATGAATCAAAGCAGAATAAGGTGAATCGAACATCAACTGATATAGCTGTTCAGCGAGTGTTAGTACAAAAAAAGCCAGAAGTGAAAATTGAGAAGGATGGTAGTACAGGGCATCGTGTTCAAGTTATGCTTACTCCGATTCTAGATGATAACGGTAAGGATGCGCTTGGTGTTATTTACATTGTGGCATCTATGGAAGATGTATATAAACAAATGAAGGATATAAATCAAATTTTTGCTACGGGAACAGTAATTGCTTTATTAGTAACGGCCGTACTTGGGATTTTATTGGCTCAAACAATTACAAGACCAATTTCAGATATGCGGAGACAAGCAATCGAAATGGCAAAAGGAAATTATTCCAGAAAAGTAAAAGTGCATAGCCATGATGAAATTGGACAACTGGCATTATCCTTCAATAATTTATCGAAAAAATTACAACAAGCTCGTTCTTCTACAGAAAGTGAAAGGCGTAAATTATCATCTGTTTTATCACATATGACAGATGGAGTAATTGCTACTGATCGAAAAGGGGATATTATTTTACTAAATGACCCTGCGGAAAAGATGTTAAATGTTTCTCGTGAAACAGCGCTCGATCAATCTGTTTTAGAGGTATTAGGGATACAGGAAGAATTTACGCTCGATCATTTATATGAAGAGCCAGATTCTGTTTTATTAGATTTTAGTACGAGAAACGAACCATATATTTTACGTGCTAGTTTCTCTGTTATTCAAAAAGAAACAGGGAAGGCAAACGGCTTAATTGCTGTACTATATGATGTAACAGAGCAGGAACGTATAGAACGGGAACGCCGTGAGTTTGTGGCAAATGTCTCTCATGAATTAAGGACGCCATTAACGACGATGCGCAGTTATTTAGAGGCACTTACAGATGGAGCATGGCAGGATCCAAATATTGCACCACAATTTTTAACGGTTACACAAGAAGAAACAGAAAGAATGATTAGACTTGTAAATGCGTTGTTACAGCTATCTAAACTGGATAGTACAGAGCATCGTTTAATGAAAGAATGGGTCGACTTTACTGATTTCTTTAATAATATTATTGATCGCTTTGAAATGTCTAAAGAGCAAAATGTAAGTTTCAAACGATCTTTCTCTAAGAAATCTAGATTTATTGATATGGATACTGACAAAATTACTCAAGTGCTGTATAACATTATTTCTAACGCATTAAAGTATTCACCAGAAGGTGGAACAGTAACATATCGTTTACGTGATCGCGGTGATTTATTAGAAATTAGTGTAAGTGACCAAGGAATGGGTATTCCAAAAGAAAACGTTGATAAAATCTTTGAACGTTTTTATCGCGTAGATAAAGCTCGTTCAAGACAAATGGGTGGTACGGGACTTGGATTAGCAATTGCAAAAGAAATGATTGAGGCACATGGTGGCTCTATTTGGGCGAAGAGTGAAGAAGGAAAAGGGACAACTATTTATTTCACGTTACCAATGGCAGCAGATGAAGAGGACGATTGGGAATGAGTATGGAAAACTTTAAAACAATAGTTTTAATTAACCTAGTTGTAATTAGCCTATTTCTTACTTTTAATTTATGGACGTATGTGCCAGATTCTACATCCATGCAAAACGCGAAATTTGTACAGGGGAATGAAGGAATGAACCAAACTAAAATTTCCGATGTTGTCCGTCCTACTTCTATCATCGTGCATAAAGATAAAAATCATTATGGGAGCAAAAGAGAGGCAGATATAGAATCAATCTATAAGCCTCTGGAAGTAGGGGAACTATATGATTTTAGAGAGATATCAATCACTAAGGGTGATTTCCTTTCATATGTGCATGGTGAAGGGAAAGTTGAACTTGTTTTCCCTACCGATATCCCATTTGATGCAGTTAAATCCATGTTTAACATGAAAGAGAAAAGTACAGGTAAGCCTAAACATTTTAATCGTATTCTCCTTGATCCTTCTAGAAGTAAGGATCAAGAAATTAAAATTAACTTTGTTTCTGATGGTGATAACTTTAAAATATACGAGGCAAAATTAAGTGGCTTGTATTTAAAAGATATTGTAAATGCCCAAAATCAATTTATAGTATCAGCAAAACCTTATTTTGATTATCAACTCAATGATATGAAAAAATTATTTTTACCAGATGGAACGACAGAGTTAAGCAATATAACATATATTTCATCTAATTTAGCAGTTGATACGTTTAAGAATGCTCTGTTTAGTGATCCTCGTTATTTAAGTCCGATTACCGAGATGTCGAAAGAAACATTTACAGATGGTATTAGATCCATGGAAATTGAAAACGATCGTCACATGCTAAAGTATAAAAACTCTTCTGTCTTAACTGAGAAAACGATAGATAATTTAATGCTTTTACAAAAAAGCTTTGAATTTGTAAGTGGTCACAGTGGGAGTTTGGATTCATATCGTTTGGACTATATGAATAAAGGAGAGACAGTATTTCGCTTAAATGAAGATGGATATCCAGTATTCAATGCAGATGGATTAGCGGAATTAAGACAAGTATGGGGATCAGAAGAAGTAATGGAATATGAAAGACCGTTGCTGTCTTTAAATACTAAAGGTATAGAACAGAAGGTTACTCTTCCGTCAGGGCATGTTGTAATAGCATCCCTAGAAAATAATCCAGAGATAAAGAAACAAGTAATTAAGGATATTGGCATTGGATACAAGTTATCACTAGATGGGCAAGTGGTTCGACTACAACCAATTTGGTATGTAAAGCTTGTTGAAGATGAAACAGGTAAACAGAAAATCTATGAGTGGAGTGAGGGAGGACTAAATGGATTGGGATCGGATTAAAACCATATTTATTGTGACCTTTTTTGTTTTGGACCTCTTTCTCATTTTCCAATTCATTCAAAAGCAAGATAGTAATCAATTGGAGCTTATTGCAGAAACAAAGATAGATCAAGAATTAAAAGCAAATAAAATTACGATGGGAAATATCCCTAAAGAACCGAAAAAAGAGTCATTTATTAGAGCGGAAAATAAAGCCTTTAAAGAAGAAGATATACAGTCTTTGAAAAATCAAACGGTGCATATACAAAATATGTACAAGATAGAAAGTAAGCTAAAAGAGCCTTTTTTAAATACGAAATCATTATCAAAAGATAAGTATAATGAATTTTTGAAGAACTATGTATTGGATGGACAAAAGTATGAATTTGGAGCGGTGAAAGACTCTAAAATTTATTTCTTCCAAAAATATAAAGATAAGCCTATTTTCTATAATAATCAGGCGATGATTGTTGTGGAATTAAATGAAAAAAATGAACTTGTTTCATATACGCAGACAATGCTAACTGATTTAAAAGAAATGGGCGAAGGTGAAAAAACGAAAGAGCAAGAAATTATTACGGCTCAAACAGCTTTAGAAAATTTGTATTTAAAAAATAAAATTCATGGAAATACGCATGTTAAAGAAGCGCAAATTGGTTATGCCACTCTTACCGCATCTACTTCTAATAACCAAGTACTTGCTCCAACGTGGAATTTAAAAACGGAGCAGAAGCAGGACTTCTTTGTGAATGCAATTGAAGGACAAGTTATGGAATTAGGAGAAAAGGAAAATCAAGTGGTTGATGAACATACTGGAGTGAGAAAGAATGGGGTTGCATTTTAGCGTACTTGCAAGTGGAAGTACAGGAAATATGCTATACGTAGGAACCGATGAAAAAAAATTACTAGTCGACGCAGGTTTAAGTGGTAAAGCAACAGAGGCTTTATTTAAACAAGCAGAACTAAATATAAATGATGTATCAGGTATTCTTGTAACGCATGAGCATAGTGATCATATTAAAGGATTAGGTGTATTGGCACGTAAATATGATTTACCTGTTTATGCGAATGAGAAAACATGGAATGCAATGGAACATTTAATAGGAAATATCCCAACTGAACAAAAGTTTATTTTCTCAGTTGGTGATGTGAAAACATTTGGTGATATTGAAGTCGAGTCATTTGGAGTTTCTCATGATGCGGCAGAACCGATGTTTTATGCTTTCCATAACAATAATAGGAAATTAGCGCTTATTACAGATACGGGATACGTAAGTGACCGTATGAAGGGCGTTATTAAGGGAGCTAATGCTTTTGTATTTGAAAGTAATCATGATGTAGAAATGCTTCGTATGGGACGTTATCCATGGAGCATTAAACGACGTATTTTAAGTGACGTTGGGCATGTTTGTAATGAGGATGCTGCATTAGCGATGGCAGATGTAATTACAGATGAGACAAAGCATATTTATTTAGCCCATTTAAGCTTAGATAATAACATGAAAGAACTAGCGCGTATGTCAGTATCACAAGTACTAGAGGAAAAAGGATTTGGAGTGGGTGAATCCTTTGAAATTCACGATACAGATCCAAAAATGCCTACAAAAATTCAATACGTATAATTCTTCATTTTAGTAAACAATAAAGGTGAATATAGTTGTTTTCAGGAAGATAGGTGAACAAATATGTCCTTTATTGATGAAGAAAGTTATCGTATGAAACGTGCAGGAAAAAAGAAGCACAAAGGTATAGTTCTTTCGAGTATAGCGGGAACAATTGTAGGAGCTTCTTTATTTGCGTTTGGAGCGCCTTTATTTTCGAATTCTGCTGATACGCTTCCGCAAGCTGAAGCAAGCGGAAGTAATATGGCTGAAGCTCAAGGGATTAAACAGATTAGCTTTGTAGATGCTGTTGATCGTGCATCTGAAGCTGTTGTGGGTGTTATTAACATTCAACGAGATAATTTTTCAGAGGCAGATTCAGAGGCCGGTACAGGATCAGGAGTAATTTATAAAAAGACAGATGGTCAAGCTTATATTGTAACGAATAATCATGTTGTAGCTGGAGCGAATCGTATTGAAGTAAGTCTAAGTGATGGTAAGAAGGTTCCTGGAAAAGTATTAGGAACCGATGTAGTCACAGATTTAGCTGTATTAGAAATAGATGCAAAGCATGTGAAAAAAATAATTGAAATTGGCGATTCTAATACTGTTCGCAGAGGAGAACCAGTTATTGCGATTGGAAACCCACTTGGACTGCAATTTTCTGGAACAGTTACACAAGGTATTATTTCAGCTAATGAACGTATTGTCCCTGTAGATTTAGATCAAGATGGACATTATGATTGGCAAGTAGAAGTGTTACAAACAGATGCAGCGATTAATCCGGGGAATAGTGGTGGTGCGCTTGTAAATGCAGCAGGACAATTAATTGGTATTAATTCAATGAAAATTGCTGCAAAAGAAGTAGAAGGAATCGGCCTTGCTATTCCGGTGACTAGAGCTGTTCCGATTATGAATGAACTTGAGAAGTATGGAAAAGTAAGAAGACCGTATGTTGGGATTGAACTTAGGTCATTAAATGAAATCCCAAACTATTATTGGTCAAAAACATTACATTTACCAGGTACTGTAACAGAGGGCGTTTGTATTTTGGATGTGAAAAGTCCTTCGCCAGGTGCGGATGCTGGTTTAAGAGAACATGATGTTATTGTGGCAGTAGATGGAAAACCGATTCGCGATATTATTGGATTCCGTACGGCCTTATATGATAAGGAAATTAATGATAAAATGACTCTTACGTTTTATCGTGGTACAAAAAGAGTAACAACAACAGTGAAATTAGGCATTCAAAAGTATTAAAAACAGGAGGGCCTACCTCCTGTTTTCTATTGTAGAAAAGTGAGGTGTAGAAAATGAATTTACCTTGTTGTTTAGAACATGTTGAATTAGCGTTAGATATTATTGTGGATGAGTGTGAAGTTGCACCAGTTATCAACAATGTGGATAACTCGAGAAAAGAGAAAAAAACATGTGAATTTTGTCAAAATGAGGCGACATATGTTGTATCGAACACAGATTCTCACACAATATGTGGGTAGTATTTGTGGATATGTGGATAAGTTTTGTGGATAACATGTTTGTAAGGTGGAGGATACGTGTGAATATCTCGATTATTTCAATTGGGAAATTAAAAGAAAAATATTTGAAACAAGGTATAGCAGAATACTTAAAACGATTATCTGCATACGCAAAAGTAGAAGTAATTGAATTGCCTGATGAAAAGGCGCCAGAAAATTTAAGTGAAGCAGAAATGTTAATTGTAAAGGAAAAAGAAGGTATACGTATACTGGATAAAATTTCTGATGACACGCATGTGATTGCATTAGCTATAGATGGAAAGCAAAAGTCATCAGAAGAATTTGCGGTAAGTCTAGATCGCCTTGCTACATACGGAAAGAGTAAAGTCGCATTTGTAATTGGTGGATCACTTGGACTAAGCTCAGAAGTGATGAAGCGTTCAAATGAATCACTTTCTTTTTCAAAGATGACATTGCCACACCAATTAATGCGATTAGTGTTGCTTGAGCAAGTGTATAGAGCGTTTCGGATTAATCGTGGAGAACCGTATCATAAGTAATGTATTCTATGTAAAACACTGATATTATCATATTTATTTTATTATGCCTATAATTGGAGGCTATGTGAATGGTAAGTGATCAGACGAGATATTCTAGACTCGCAAATATAACAAAAATAATAAATACGAAATTAGAACTACGTGACGTATTGCAGCGTGTGACAATGGCGATATCAGAGGAAATTGTTAGGTGCGATGCTGTTGGAATTTATTTACCCCAGGAAGATGGAACATTTAGAGGGTTTGCAGGAAAACCAGAGACTATAAATGGCGTAACGCTCGATACTCAAGTAATTGATCCTGAAATAGACTTACTGGCAAAAGAGGTTATTGAAACGAAAAAAACCATCTATATTCCTGATACCTCAAAGGATCATCGACCAGATCCGAGACCGGTTAATGCATTCAAAATTAAGTCCTTATTAGCTCTGCCTATCTCATTTGGGCAAGAGTTATTTGGTCTAGTTTTTTTATTTGATTATGGAATTCCGATGAACTTAACAGATTCAGAAATTCAAAGTGTTGAAGCTTATGTAAATATGGCTGCGGTTGCAATTCAAAACACAAATAATTTAAAACAAAAGGAAAACCTTATTGCTGAGAAGCAGCTGTTACTAAATGTTACACGTGATTTATCAATGTGTTCCTCGATACAGGAGAGTTTTGATAAATGCTTTTTTTACCTAGAACAGATTTTAGAGAGTAAAAATATGACTGCCCATCTTCTAGATCCGCTAGATAAAACAACAATTAAAACAACGAAATTAAGTAAGGGCTGTCATTGGACAAAAGCGGATTGGACAGAGAAAAGCTATGAAGCCAAGATTCAAGAAGTTATTCAAACAAAAAATATAGATAGTAAGGGTCTATTGATGATTCCATTGGTTTCAATTGGAGAAGTATTAGGGGTAATCGTCGTTGGCAAAGAAGGAAAAGCTCACAATTATGATCATTCTCAACTTCAACTAGCAAAATCTATCGTTGATGCCACAGCCCCTACGTTTTCGAATTTGTCATATATGGATCAACTAGAAAGCATAGTGGAAGAGCGAACGAGAGAGCTAGCTGCTGCTAATGAAAAAGTTACAAGTGTGATTGAATGTATTACGGATGGATTTTTTATTTTAAATAATAAATGGGAATTTACGTACGTAAATAAGCACCAATATTTTCCGCAAAGAAAAACAGCAAAAGATGTATTAGGAAAGAATATATGGGATGTTTTCCCGAGTGAAATCGACACAGTTATGTATAAGGAATTTCATCGTGCGATGTCAGAGCGAACTACAGTTCATTTCGAATTTCTTTCTACTGCAGATGAATATTGGCACGAAGTTATTGCATACCCGTATGATGATGGTATTTGTTGTATTTTTAAAAACATAACGGAAAAAAAGAAATATGAACAGGAATTGAAAAGATTATCCAACATAGATTTAATAGGGCAAATGGCAGCAGGTATCAGCCATGAAATTAGAAATCCAATGACAACAGTACTAGGATTTTTACAGTTATTAAAAGAAGAGAATACCTATGAGAAACATAATAAATACTTTCATTTAATGATTGAAGAACTTAACCGTGCCAATTCTATTATTACTGAATTTCTCTCAATGGGTAATACAAGGAAATCGGATTTGCAGATGTTAGATTTAAATTCAATTATCCGCGATATTATTCCTTTAATAAAGATTGATACGTACAATCAAAATAAATATATTCAAGTCGATACAAATGACATTCCAGAATTACTTTTAAATCGTAATGAAATACGGCAATTATTAATGAATCTATATCGTAATGGCTTAGAAGCGATGAATACAGGGAAAGTTCTAACCATTAGCACTTACAAGGAAGGTCAAAATTGTGTGGTGCTTGCAGTGCGGGATCAAGGAAAAGGTATCAGGCCTGAAGTATTAGAGAAACTGGGTACGCCGTTTTACACGACCAAAGATAATGGAACTGGATTGGGGTTAGGTGTATGTTATGCCATTGCTGCCCGCCATAATGCAAAAATAGAAATTCAAACAGGATCGGAAGGCACTACCTTTTTTGTTAAATTTAATTATGAAAATAATAAAAAATAACCTTATTTAGAATAGTTACGATGAACCGTATCATAAATAAATTTATTCTTTGCATATAAAAGGATAAAAAGACCATTGGACAAAAATTACCGATGGTCTTTTAAATATTATTAGATGGTATGTAGATTTCCTAAAATAAGTATGTTTCTATTTCCATAAAAATATGCTGTAATATGAAGAGGAAAAAGTATAAGTAGTTAGAGAAGTGAGGAATTAAAGGTGAAGAAGTTTAAGAAGTTTTACTTGGAGATTACGAGTGTATGTAATCTTGCGTGTAGCTTTTGTCCGCCGACGGAAAGGCAGAAGCAATTCATTTCTGTAGAGGATTTTACTAAAAGATTAGACCAAATTAAACCTCACACAGACTACATTTATTTGCACGTGAAGGGTGAGCCGTTGCTCCACCCGAAAATAGATCAACTATTAGACTTAAGTCATGAAAAAGGGTTTAAAGTTAATATTACAACGAACGGAACGTTAATTAATAAGAGAAGACATAGGCTGTTAAATAAGCCTGCGTTAAGACAAATGAATTTTTCACTGCATAGTTTTGATGGACATCCAGGTTCGCAAGATAAAGAGGGCTATGTAAGGAGTATACTTTCCTTCATTAGGGAAGCGACAAGTCAATCAGATTTAATTGTATCGTTAAGGTTATGGAATTTAACTCAGGATAATAAAACGAATGCTGAAATCCAGAAAAATAGAGAGTTATTATCTATAATTGAAAATGAATTTGATCTATCTTATCAAATTGAAGAGAAGCTTACACCAGGAAAAGGTATAAAAATTGCAGAACGTGTCTTTATTAATCAAGACTATGAATTCCAGTGGCCAGCATTACATGAAGAAGAGGATGATGGGAAAGGATTCTGTCATGGACTTCGTAATCAAGCGGGTATTTTAGCGAATGGAACAGTTATTCCTTGTTGTTTAGATGGTGAAGGGATTATTAACCTTGGGAATATTAATAATGATTCATTTTCTAACATTATCGAAGGTGAAAGAGCAACAAACATTGTCGATGGATTTTCGAAAAGAGTTGCGGTTGAAGAACTTTGCAGGAAATGTGGATATCGCAAACGGTTTGGGAAGTAAATATGAAATAAGCCCTCATAAAGCGAGGGCTTATTTTTTATACTTGATAAGAATGCTCTAATTTATCAATTAATGAACCAACGTAAGAAACAGCTTTACGGATTGCATCTGGTTTTGACATATCTACTCCGGCATGTTTCATTGTACCACCAGCGATCAATAGCATGTTGTCCTTCCTCTTTAATCATTTGAGCTACTGCAGTGGATGCAGTGTGTGCTGCCTTTTTTGTAGTATTTCTAGTAACGATTTACGGAAAGGTTCAAGTTTTGTTTCTTCAGTTAAATATTTTTCAATTGTTCCTTCGCCGAATATGAGAATTTCATTATGAATAAAGGATAGTGCAGTATGTACTTTCGTCCATAAAGCAGAAATTTTGGAAGAGTTCGCTTGAATACTTGGATTTGTACGATCAGTAGATTCTTTTAAATTTGCATATGAGTACAGTTTTGTTAACGTCATTAAAAGTTCTTCTTCTAAAAGTAGGCAATTTAATAAAGTGTGGGAGCTAGTATGTAAATGTCCTTTAAATGAATCAAGTTTCTGTATATCATTTTCCAATGCGTTTAATGCAGTATGCTATTTGGTATCAGAATTATACAAATCGGATAAATCCCATGTTAGTTCAGCAGGTACCTCTACGCGATTAAGGCGATTTTCCATTACATTTTTCAAGTCGTATATCCTCCTTATTAAGACTATCTAAAAATATAACAATAGAAAATTCAGTTAAATCAAAGTATTTTACATTTTTATATACAAAAAAGAAGGACAAGCATGAAAATGCTTGTCCTTCAAGTTAATTTAAGAATTAATATACTTTGTCACCATTGAAAATCGAGTTTTTCACGACAACATAATCTACAGTACGAATAGCATCTAATTTTGTTCCACCAGCGTAAGAGATAGAAGATTGAAGATCTTGTTCCATTTCGATTAACGTATCTTCTAAAGAACCTTTATGCTCAACGAACATTTTCTTACCTTCAACGTTTTTCTTCTCACCCTTTTGGAATTCAGAAGCAGAACCGAAGTATTCTTTATAAAGTTTGCCATCTCTTTCAATTGTTTCCCCTGGAGACTCTTCGTGACCAGCGAATAGAGAACCGATCATGACCATAGTTGCCCCAAATCGTATAGATTTAGCTACGTCGCCGTGTGTACGAATACCACCATCAGCGATAATTGGCTTACTTGCAGCTTTTGCACACCAGCGAAGTGCAGCTAGCTGCCAACCACCAGTTCCGAAGCCTGTTTTAATTTTAGTAATACAAACTTTACCAGGTCCAATACCAACTTTTGTTGCATCGGCACCAGCATTTTCTAATTCTCTTACCGCTTCTGGAGTTCCAACGTTTCCAGCGATAACGAAGCTCTCTGGTAAATGTTTTTTAATATGTTGAATCATGTTGATCACAGCATTAGAATGACCGTGTGCGATATCAATCGTGATATATTCAGGTGTCAGTTGCTCAGCAGCTAATTGTTGTACGAATTCATATTCGTCCTCTTTTACACCAACGCTGATAGAAGCGATTAATCCACGTGATTGCATATCTCTAATGAATGAGATTCGTTTCTCTGGTTGGAAACGATGCATGATATAAAAGTAGTTGTTCTCAGCTAAATAAGTTGCAATTCTTTCATCAATAATCGTTTGCATATTTGCAGGTACGACAGGTAATTTAAATTTATGTTTTCCTAAAGTGACAGTTGTATCACATTCAGAGCGGCTATTTACAATACATTTCGCGGGAATTAATTGAATATCTTCATAGTCGAATACGTTTTCCATCATTTACACCCCTAAAATACGAATATTTTATTTTTATTAATCAAAAATGTTCGTCCATAGGATAATTTACATTATTTTTATTAAGAAGTCAAAGGATTTCTTAACATTTTTTGAAAAAGTAGATTTTATATCTGAAAAACAACGTTAAAAACGAATTTAAAACGTTTTTTTATTTTTATTGTTCGTTTATGAAAAAGGTTGAAAAATTAAGATAATTATACAAGGTTGTATGTATTCTTTTTATTTTTTTGGAGTGGATGTAGGATACTATGAAAAGGTTAATGCTAACAATACGAGCAAAAGATGTTATCAAGTAGTTGAACATTATATGAAATGATAAGGTTTATTTCTATATAAAAAGATGAATCTGGCATGATCCACCTTTTTATGTGAGGTTTCAAGTATAATAAGTAGGGTGATAGTAATGTATACAAAAGATAAAAAAGAAAATAATACAAAATAAAATGAGGTTAATATATGAGTAAAAAAAGTTTTTCTGATTATAAACTAAGTACGGAAATCGTAAGGGCACTTACTGGGTTAGGATATAATCATCCAACAGAAGTACAAGGTGAGGTTATTCCAGTTGCATTAGAAAAGAAGGATCTTGTTGTGAAGTCCCAGACTGGAAGTGGAAAAACGGCTTCATTTGGTATTCCACTTTGTGAAATGGTGGAGTGGGAAGAGAATAAACCACAAGCATTAGTTTTAACACCAACGAGAGAGCTTGCGGTACAGGTAAAAGAAGATATTACAAATATAGGTCGATTCAAAAGGATTAAGGCTGCGGCAGTTTATGGGAAATCTCCATTTGCACGTCAAAAATTAGAATTAAAGCAAAAGACACATATTGTAGTTGGTACTCCTGGTCGTGTGTTGGATCATATTGAGAAGGGTACCCTTTCTTTAGAGTGTTTGAAGTATTTAGTTATTGATGAAGCAGATGAGATGCTAAATATGGGCTTTATCGATCAAGTAGAGGCAATTATTGATGAATTACCTACAAAAAGAATGACGATGTTATTTTCAGCAACACTTCCAGAAGATGTTGAGAAATTGTCTCGTACATATATGAATTCACCAATTCATATTGAAATTAAAGCAGCTGGGATTACGACGGATAAAATTGAACATACTCTTTTTGAGGTGATAGAAGACGAGAAGCTTTCACTACTTAAAGATGTAACAACGATTGAGAATCCTGATAGCTGTATTATTTTCTGTCGTACACAAGAAAATGTAGATCATGTATATAGACAATTAAAACGAGCTAACTATCCTTGTGACAAAATACATGGTGGTATGGTACAAGAAGATCGTTTTGAAGTCATGGATGATTTTAGAAAAGGAAAATTCCGTTATTTAGTAGCAACAGATGTAGCTGCGAGAGGAATTGATATTGATAATATTACACATGTTATTAATTATGATATTCCACTTGAAAAAGAAAGCTATGTACATCGTACTGGAAGAACGGGACGAGCTGGAAATAGTGGAAAAGCTATTACATTTATAACACCATATGAAAATAGATTTTTAGAAGAGATTGAGGAGTATATTGGATTTGAAATTCCAAAGGCAATTGGACCTTCAAAAGAAGAAGTTATGAAAGAGAAAGCTGCATTTGAAGAAAAGATACATGCTAAACCAATTATAAAGAAAGATAAAAATGCAGATATCAACAAAGGCATTATGAAGCTGTACTTTAATGGCGGGAAGAAAAAGAAAATTAGGGCGGTAGATTTCGTCGGTACAATTGCTAAAATTAAAGGTGTTACAGCAGAAGATATAGGTATTATTACGATACAAGATAATGTTTCTTACGTTGAAATATTAAATGGAAAAGGACCACTTGTCTTGAAAGTCATGAAGACTACAACGATTAAAGGGAAACAACTAAAAGTTCATGAAGCAATTAAGTAAATAAAAAACTATCCACTTTAATAGGTGGATAGTTTTTTATTTATGATTCTTTTAAATCATCCACTAGTTGCTCCGCTAAACGTCTATACATATTACTCATAGTGACGAAGGATGTTAGTAGTAGAAATTTTTCTAGCTTTGTATCTTCTAAGGAAGAAATCTCATTTACTTCTGTAACACGGTTATTTACGTCTTGTTTAAAGCTTTCGACATTGCTTTCAGTAAGAGCAAGATAATTTTTGTATAACGTATTTAATTCGAATGAATCATCATTTAATAAGGAGTCATTTATAGTTTCTAATGAACTTTTTATGTCGTTAATGGAGAGAGCTCCCTTTAATTGATAAATTAGGCTAATTAAAATCATATGCTCTTTTGAATACTTTTTATTTTTGATAGGGATGAATAGTTTCCCTTTTGCGTAATTATTAATCATCGTTTTTGTTAATACTTTTTCATCATCAGTTCTCGTTGTATCTGCATAAGTATTCTCAAATAGTTGGACAACTTGGTCTACATATAAGTCAACATTTGGAATATCCTCAAGTTTAATGTTTTTTTCTAAATGTAATGTCTTAAGTAATTCATTTATATTTTCCACGTAGAATCCCTCACTTTTATAACTTAGTGGAACTTAATGTTTAATATATCTTTAAATATGGTATTACGAAACAAATGAATTGTAAATGTTGACCTTAAAAAGAAATGTGTATATAATTACATGTAGTTATCAAAACTACATGTAATTATATGAGGGGTGTTATTATGAATACTTATGTAAGGGAACCAGTTAATGCATTTACTCACTTAGGTGGAGCGATATTATCATTTATTGCGTTATTAGCTATGCTTGTGAAAGTTTCTATCAAGATGCCATCATTTGCTGCAATTACAGCTGTTATTTTGTTTGGTATTGGAATGATGGTCCTTTATACGGCGTCAGCTGTATATCATAGTGTTGTGGCCAATGAACGTGTTATATACTTCTTTAGGAAGCTAGATCATTCTATGATTTTTATATTAATTGCAGGTACATATGCACCCTTTTGCTTAATTACATTAAATTCAGCAAGTGGTTTGCTATTATTTTGTTTAGTCTATGCAACTGCGATTTGTGGCATTGTATTTAAAATGTTTTGGTTTAATTGTCCAAGGTGGTTATCGACAGCAATTTATATTACGATGGGTTGGTTAATTGTTTTATTCTTTGCGCCGTTAGCTGAGAATTTAAGTACAGGAGGCATTATTTTCTTAGTACTTGGTGGCATTTTTTATACAATTGGTGGATTTATTTATGGAACAAAGCCAAAATGGTTAGAGTTTAAATATATGGGGCATCATGAAATTTTTCATGTTTTTGTATTATTAGGTAGTCTTGCGCATTTTCTAAGTGTATATTGTTACGTAATTTAATAAAAAAACGTCACATAATTTTTATTATGTGGCGTTTTTTTATTACCTGATTAGAATCGTATATGTTATAAAATTATTATGGGATAAAATGTAAGTTTCTGTGTTCGCATGTTAAACATAGGATAAGAAATATGTGATATACTTTGAGAAGTTTATAATGAATGAAATATGGAGGACTATAATTATGGCAATACTTGTAACAGGTGGAGCAGGATATATTGGTAGTCATACATGTGTAGAATTACTAAATAGCGGTTACGAAGTTATAGTAGTGGATAATCTTTCGAATAGCTCGGTAGAATCTATAAATCGAGTAAAAGAAATAACAGGAAAACAATTTAAGTTTTATAAAGAAGATGTTTTAAATCGCGAAGCGCTTGACGCAATTTTTGAAGAAAATTCAATTGAAGCAGTTATTCACTTTGCAGGATTTAAAGCTGTAGGGGAGTCAGTAGCGATTCCATTAACATATTATCATAACAACATTACAAGCACGTTAGTGCTATGTGAAGTAATGCAGAAACATAATGTAAAGAAGATAATCTTTAGTTCATCTGCAACTGTATATGGTATCCCGGAAACGTCACCGATTACGGAGGAGTTTCCATTAAGTGCAACAAATCCATATGGTCAAACGAAATTAATGATTGAGCAAATTATGCGTGATGTAGCATTTGCAGATCCAGAATGGAGTATCGCATTACTTCGCTATTTCAATCCATTTGGTGCACACGAAAGTGGGCGTATCGGAGAAGATCCAAATGGAATCCCAAATAACTTAATGCCATATGTAACGCAAGTAGCGGTAGGTAAGTTAAAAGAATTAAGCGTATTCGGAAATGACTATCCAACGAAAGATGGAACAGGAGTCCGTGATTACATCCATGTTGTGGACTTAGCAAATGGTCACGTAAAGGCGCTTGAGAAAGTACTGAGTACAACAGGAGTAGATGCTTATAACCTGGGCACAGGCATGGGCTATAGTGTACTAGAGATGGTTGAAGCATTTGAAAAAGTTTCAGGCAAGAAAGTTCCTTATAAAATTACAGAGCGTCGCCCAGGTGATGTGGCAGTATGTTTTGCTGATGCATCGAAAGCAAAGCGTGAATTAGGCTGGGAGGCAACACGCGGATTAGAAGAAATGTGTGCTGACTCTTGGAAATGGCAATCAAATAATAAAAATGGCTATCTAGAAGTTTAATGGTGAATATACAAAAATGACCTTTGCATAAAAGCAAGAGGTCATTTTTTATATTCATTTTCTACTAAGTTTATTAGCGAACCTAGAAAAGAACGTTCGCTGTTTTAAATGATATGATTTTACAATATCTTATGCTACAAGGTAGTAGAATGAGATAGAGTAATGTATTATTTTATTGATTTTTTATGGGAATTGAAAGCGTATTATTGAAATGTATTCCAACACTTGTATCATTGCTAGAGTACGTTTATAATCAAGGAATCCTAGTTCATGTTTTGATAGGATTATTTATTATTGAAAGCGTTTTAAGTTCACTCCTTTTTTTGAGGTAGGAGGTCTGACTTATTTAGATGAAAAATTATGTATGTAGTTTTAAATGGGAAGAAAAATAATATAAGTATCATTTTATAGTGTGGGGAGGTTAAAAGTGTGAAAGGTAAAGATTTTCACACGAATATATATGGGTTATGTAGGATTATTACTTTCAGGGGCAGCTTTATTTTTAAATAGTCTTGTTATATTAGGGAAAGCAGAGATGAAAAGTGCGGGTGTTTTTAATTTATTTGTGGGTGCACTACAAATTATTATTCCGTTTTATTTGATTATGATTTCTGACCAAAGCAATTGGACAGTGTATTCATATGCGGCTACTTTCTTATTTGGATTAACTTATTTATATGTAGGTGTTACTTTTATAAAAGGAATGGATAGTAGTGGTCTAGGATGGTTTTGTATTTGGGTAGCAATTATAGCCTTATTCTATATGGTTGTTTCATTTGTTCAATTCCATGATGTTGTTAATGCGTTAACGTGGTTTATGTGGGCATTACTTTGGTATTTATTCTTTGTATTAAATACACAAAAGAAGAACATTAATCAATATCTTGGAAGGATTGCCTTCGTACAATCATGGGTAACATTGACTTTACCTTCACTCTTTTATTTTATGGGAGTGTGGGGAGAGGGATTTGTATATGAACTATGGGTTTATGTATCAGTAATTTCTATTTTGTACTTCTGTTATTGTATTTATAAATATCGAGTCCGTTAATATATTATCTGTATAAAGGCATGGAATCGTTAAACGAATTCCATGCTTTTTATATGTTAGCACTTATAATAGAGAGGTAGTATTTTACAATTTGCTAAAGTGGGGATGATGAAGTTGAAAAAAGTATTGGTGCTAGGGGGAACAAGATTTTTTGGTAAACATTTAGTAGAAGCACTTTTGCAAGAGGGGCACGATGTAACGATTGCGACGAGAGGAATTACGGAAGATTCTTTTGGCAGTAGAGTAAAAAGACTTATTGTAGATAGGGAAGATGAAAAACAACTAGCAGAGCGTCTAGAAGATAAAAGTTATGATATTGTATACGATAATTTATGCTATAGCTCGAATGCAGCGAAGGGAATATGTGAAGTGTTACGAGGGAAAACGAAGAAATATGTTATGACATCTTCAATGGCCGTCTATGAACCTGCCCTAAGCTTATCAGAAGAAGACTTTAATCCGTACGAGTATGCAATAGCGTATGGAGATAGGAATGACTTCAATTATGGTGAAGGAAAGAGATTAGCTGAAGCCGTTGTATTTCAACATGCAACATTCCCAGTCGTTGCAGTGCGTTTTCCAGTTGTTATTGGAGAAAATGATTATACGAAAAGGTTACAATTTTACGTTGAATGTATTGTGAACCAAAAACCTATCGTTGTGGATCATGTAGATGGAACTTTGTCATTTATACATGAAAAAGAGGCAGGAAAGTTTCTAGCTTGGTGCGGAATGGCAAATGTGAGAGGACCAATTAACGCCTGTAGTAACGGAGTAGTTTCTATGGAAGAAATTATTCATTTCATAGAAGAGAAGACGGGAATAAAAGCACTCATTCAGAAAGCTGGGGGAAATATAGCTCCTTATAATGAGGTAACTAACTGTACGTTACATAATGGAAAGGCTCGTGAATTCGGATTTTTGTTCCGAGAGCTGAAACTAGAAATAAAAAATATTTTAAAACATTATATAAATACAATGAAGTAATCATAAATCCCCCGGTGGCAATCCGGGGGATTCTGGAGGATTTCGACAATACTGATTTTACATTACCAAATTTACCTTATACGTACGACTAATGTTTTTGTGATTGAATTGCTTGTAAATACTTCTCGTTTACTTGGTCCCAGTTTACTGTATGCCACCAGTTGGTAACAAACTCTGGGCGCCTATTTTGATACTTTAAATAATAAGCATGTTCCCATACATCAATTACGAGTAAGGGGATTTTCCCTTCTTGCAAAGGCGTATCTTGATTTGGTGTACTCATAACAGAGAGTTCCTCACCGTCAAGAACAAGCCATCCATAGCCACTTCCAAAACGACTAATAGCTGCTTTGGAAAGTTGATCTTTTAAGTTGTCAAAGGTATTGAAATAATAATCAATTACTTTTGCAACGTCTCCATTAGGCTCACCGCCACCTCGTGGGCTCATCACTTCCCAAAAAAGACTATGACAATAGTGACCACCACCGTTATTTCGTACAGCTGTAACAATTTCCTTCGGTAAAGCATCTAAATTACATAGCAATTCTTCTAAAGATTTATTATGTAATTCAGTATAATTTTCTAAAGTAGCATTTAAATTGTTTACGTATGTCGCATGGTGCTTTCCATGATGAATGGAAAGTGTATTGCTATCAATATGTGGCTCTAGTTCATCATAGTCATATGAAAGCTTTGGCAATTGAAATGAAGACATAACATTACCTCCTTTCCATTTAAAAAGTTGGTCTAGGTAAAAATACTTTACCTGAGTCAAAAATACACCCATTTTCCATATAAGTCAATAGTAAGTCCATTAATTTTCTGAAAAATATTACAATAAAAGTAACACTCTCACTTTCATTTGTGACTCCTATCCTTTTTGCTTATACTGTAAAGTAGCAGGGTTTTGTTGAAATAGAAGGAGATTGTTTATGAGTAAAACGAAACAATTAATAGAGGAAGCAAGTAATTTTATTACGATTTGTTATAAGGAGCTTCATAAAGAACAATTGATAGAAGAACGTATAAAAGAAATTCAAATTGAGATAGAGAAGACAGGGACATATGAGCATACATTTGAAGAACTTGTTCATGGTTCACGAATGGCATGGCGTAACAGTAATAGATGTATTGGAAGACTATTTTGGAGTAAGATGCACATATTAGATGCGCGCGAAGTAAATGATGAAGAGGGTGTATATAATGCATTAATTCATCATATTAAATATGCAACGAACGACGGAAAAGTTAAACCAACCATTACGATTTTTAAGCAATATCAAGGTGAAGAAAATAATATAAGAATTTATAATCACCAATTGATTCGATATGCAGGATATAAAACAGAAACGGGAGTGATTGGTGATTCTCATTCCGCTACATTTACGGACTTTTGTCAGGAGCTTGGTTGGCAAGGAGAAGGTACGAATTACGATGTATTGCCACTTGTGTTTTCTATAGATGGAAAAGCGCCTATATATAAAGAAATTCCGAGAGAAGAAGTAAAAGAAGTGCCAATTGAACACCCAGAATACCCTATTTCATCACTTGGAGTAAAATGGTATGGTGTTCCAATGATTTCAGATATGCGTTTAGAAATTGGCGGTATTTCTTATACAGCCGCTCCGTTCAATGGATGGTATATGGGAACAGAAATTGGGGCGCGCAACTTAGCAGATCATGATCGTTATAATTTACTTCCGGCTGTTGCGGAGATGATGGATTTAGATACATCGAGAAACGGTACCTTATGGAAAGATAAGGCGCTAATTGAGTTGAATATTGCCGTACTACACTCCTTTAAAAAACAAGGAGTTAGTATTGTTGATCACCATACTGCTGCACAACAATTTCAGCAATTTGAGAAGCAAGAAGCTGCTTGTGGTCGTGTTGTAACAGGTAATTGGGTATGGCTTATTCCACCATTATCTCCAGCTACCACCCACATTTATCATAAACCGTATCCGAATGAAATTTTGAAGCCAAATTTCTTTCATAAATGATATTTAGTATAGGTTTTTTCTGTGAAATATAATTTTTTTAAATTACTGTTATGTAGCAAATGGAAGCCTTTACTCTCGGTTATTTTTGGAAGAGGCTTTTTGAACCAAGGAGTTCCTTATGTTATAATCAAATTTCTGTTTCGAAGACCTTATAGAAATATAAGGTCTTTTGTTTTGCTTTTTTATGTAAGAGGAAGAGATTCTTTCTTTTTAATAAGGGATTTGGCATATTTTTAGGGACAACATAAGTATGTGGGAAGTCGATAAAATGTTATGCATATATAATTATTGTGTTTTGGTTTTAAACAATAAAACATAATAAAGTTGTTTTTTTAGATTGCTGAGGAAGGAGGAAGTGTAAATGAGGATGAAGAGTCGAAAAACTGATTGGCCTGTATTTATTATTAGTGGTGGTTCACTTTTATTATTTGTAATTGCAGTTTTTTTGAACAAGGATTATGTAGAGAGTGCGATTAATAAAAGTTTCGCTTTTTCAATTAAATATTTCGGTGCCTTCTGGCAAGTTTTATTATTAGGTACATTTATTGTTGCGATGTGTATGGCGTTCTCCAAATATGGGAGAGTTAAGCTTGGAGGATTAGAAAAACCTGAGATTAGTACGGCAAAATGGCTTGCTATTATTATGTCTACATTACTTGCCGGAGGTGGCGTTTTTTGGGCAGCAGCAGAGCCAATGTATCATTTGATGACGGTGCCACCAATACATGATGGTATATCTGCTGGAACGAAAGAAGCAGTCATGCCTGCTTTAGCACAAAGTTATATGCATTGGGGATTTTTAGCATGGACGATTTTAGGTACAATTAGTGCGGTAGTTATGATGTATGGACATTATCATAAAGATATGCCGCTAAAACCTCGAACGCTTTTATATCCTATTTTTGGGGAAAAATTAAGAAAGAGCCTGCTTGGAACGATAATTGATGCAGCTGCAATTATTGCAGTAGCTGCAGGTACAATTGGCCCAATTGGATTTTTAGGTTTACAAGCAAGTTATGGATTACAAGAATTATTTGGAATTTCTGATGTGTTTACTACTCAATTAGCAATTATTGTTTGTGTGGTGGCCGTGTCTACCATATCGGCAGTAACAGGTATTGATAAAGGGATTCAAATTATAAGTAATTTAAATGTTAGATTAGCAATTGTATTAATGGCATTCATATTACTATTTGGGCCAGGAGGATTTATTATTGATTCGTTTGTTTCTTCGTTTGGATTTTATGTAAATGAGTTTATACCGATGAGCACATACCGTGGTGATACAAGTTGGTTAGGATCTTGGACAATCTTTTTCTGGGGATGGTTTATTGGATACGGACCAATGATGGCAATTTTAGTGAGTCGAATTTCAAGAGGGAGAACGATTCGAGAAATCATCGTTGCAATTGGAATTATCGCACCTATTATTACAACGTTTTGGTTTACTATATTAGGTGGATCAGGCGTGTTTTATGAGTTGATGAATCCTGGGTCTATCTCGGACGCATTAAGTGAATCTGGTATGCCGGCAGCTATGATTGCAATTACAGGACAATTGCCACTTTCTAATATTATTGGACCAGCATTTCTTTTATTAACAATTTTATTTGTAGTGACAACAGGAGATTCAATGGCGTATTCCATTTCAATGGCAGTGACTGGAGACGGAGATCCTAGAATTAGTTTGCGAATTTTTTGGTCGCTTATTATGGGCGCAGTTGCAGCAATTCTTTTATATATGGGTGAAGGAAGTATTAATGCGCTACAATCGTTTATCGTGGTGACGGCAGTTCCGGTATCAATTTTGTTATTCCCGATGCTATGGTTAGCGCCTAAAGTTGCGGGAGAATTAGCATTAAAACAAGGTATTGTAAAAGAAGAAGATAAAACTGCATTCTTATTTCAGAAGGCTAGTAAATCAAAATAAATAAAAACGTAAAAGAGGAAGCATCTTAAATGAGATGCTTCCTCTTTTACGTTTAATCTAATACTTTTCCCTTTGTTTCTGGTACACATAGTAGCATTGTAATTAACCCGATTGGGTAGATGATAAAAATTAAGGACAATGCTCCAAGTAGGTTGCCACCTGTAGCGAGTAAGCCAATAATAACAGGCCCAAATCCAGCTAACCCACGTCCTGTACCGAAAATAAAGTTTTCAGCGGTAGAGCGAGCTTCAGCAGGATAGTTTTCAGCTAAAATTGCTCCAAACCCTCCCATCATTCCATTTGCAAAGAATCCAAGCAATGCACTTCCCCATAATAATAATGTTGAATCTGTGAATAAGAAGAAGTAAATGAGACAGTATACTGTACCGCCAATATAATAGATTGCAAAAGTTTTACGGCGACCAATTTTATCAGCCAGAATACCAAAGATTGCAATTCCAATTAGCATACCGATGGTAGAAATGAACATCCAGCCACTTGCTTTTGCTAATGTATAGTTATATTTATTTGCTAAAATAGTGGGCATCCATGTGAAGATTCCGTAATATCCGAAGTTTTGGATAAACGACATAATAATAAGACCGATTGTTGTAATTGTTACTTTTTTATTGGCAAATAACTTTCGAAGTGGGAATTTTTTTATATGTTTTAGTTGTTCTGCTTCAGTAGTTGTTAATTTACCTGCAGCTTCTTTTTGCAATAGTTCCTTTTTGTAGCGTTGTTTTTGCTCCCATATTTTCGGTTCACTTAAACTTTTACGGACATAGACAGCTAGTAAAGCTGGAATTAATCCAAATAAGAAAACGGCTCTCCATCCAAAGTGCGGGACAATAAATGCTGGAAGGAGTGAAGCAACCAGTACACCAAATTGCCATCCAAGTGCAACAACAGATGTCGCTTTAGCGCGCATTTCTTTAGACCATGTTTCTGTTACAATGGCCATTCCGATTCCGAATTCACCACCAACCCCCATTCCAACTAAAAAGCGCAGAATTAATAATTGCCAGTAGTCTGTTGCGAAATAAATGAGTGCGGTTGCTAGTGAAAACAGTAAGATTGTGAAGGCCATTGTACGAATACGGCCAAATAAATCAGCAATAAATCCAAATAAATAAGAACCAATTAACATCCCTATTGTGGTAGCTAATGTTAAGTTTCCACCTTCAACAGGACTTAAGTGAAACTCTTTTAAAATATAGACAAGTACGAAAGATAATAGCAACATATCTAAACCTTCTGCTGCATATCCTAGCGCAGAACCAAATAATGTTTTATATCTTTTCGCTTTCGTCTCCTCTGTTGCTTGTTGTACATCAGTAGTGACGTTCATTATTACTCCTCCTTATTTTCTACAGTCGCTATGGAAGAATAACAAAAGGCCTTCTCACCTGATATGATGAGAAGGCCAAAAAAGCATACGTATCCCCAAAAAAGAACATACGTATATTGTATTCCGACTTCCTTCTCAACCTCACGGGGTTGGGTTAAAGGACTGTATTATATTACTTTATTTTTAGCACTCTTCTATTGTATTGTCAAATAAAGAGGAAGTTATTATGTGTAAAATATTTCAAAAAACATTTCGTTCTTCTTGACGCCGACTTCATTATTTTCCCATAATAAAACTAACTAAATAAAAAGGAATGAATCAAAGATGCTAAATTTAGTACTCATGATGATCGAACGAGTCGGACTTATAGTTATTTTAGGATTTTTACTCTCTCATATTAAAACTTTCAGACGCCTCCTTCATAAACAGGATGGCTATGTAGATAAGCTTAAGCTTATTTGTATTTTTTCGGTATTTACAATTGTAAGCAATTACACTGGGATTGAAATAGCAGGAAATACGATTATGAATGAAAACTGGTTACAAGGTGTTTCTTCTTCAAGTACAATTGCGAATACGCGTATTATGGGTGTTGGTATTAGCGGCTTACTTGGTGGCCCTATTGTAGGGGTTGGAGTCGGATTTATTGCTGGTATTCATCGTTATATGCTTGGTGGTACGACAGCGCTAAGCTGCGCAATCTCTTCTATTTTAGCTGGGATTATAACTGGTTATATCGGATATATTTTCAAAAAATATAATCGTACAATTACTCCTAAATTTTCAGCAGTTTTAAGTGTTTTTATCGTATCTTTAGAAATGCTTATGATTTTATTAATTATAGAGGATGGAATTAGCGTTGTGAAAACAATAGCGATACCAATGATTCTTGTAAATAGTTTTGGAAGTTTTATTTTACTTTCTATGATACAAGCTATTTTGCGTCAGGAGGAGAATGCAAAGGCACTTCAGACTCATAAAGTATTACGTATTGCAGATAAAACGTTACCGTATTTCCGCCAAGGCTTAACAGAAGAATCATGTAAGCATGTGGCACAAATTATTCACCGTTTTACAGGAACAGATGCGGTATCCTTAACAGATACAGAGAAAATATTAGCTCATGTTGGATTAGCATCAGATCACCATATTCCTTCACATAGTTTAATAACCGGTTTGTCGAAAGAAGTGTTAAACACAGGGAAAATAATGAAAGCGAAATCACGTGAGGTTATTAATTGTCAACATGAAGGCTGCCCTTTGCAAGCGGCGATTGTAATTCCACTAACTTCGCATGGAAATACGATAGGGACATTAAAACTCTATTTCAAAAATCCTAACCAGTTAAGTCGTGTGGAAGAGGAATTAGCAGAAGGGTTAGCAAAAATATTCTCCACGCAGTTAGAGTTAGGAGAAGCTGAGTTGCAAAGTAAATTACTTCAAGATGCGGAGATAAAAGCATTACAAGCGCAAATTAACCCACACTTTTTATTTAATGCGATTAATACAGTATCAGCTTTATGCCGAACAGATGTAGAAAAAGCAAGGAAGTTATTATTACAGCTTAGCGTATATTTCCGTTGTAATTTGCAAGGGGCACGTCAGTTATTGATTCCACTAGAACAAGAATTAAACCATGTACAGGCATACTTATCACTAGAACAAGCAAGGTTCCCAAATAAGTATGAGGTAAAGATGTATATTGAGGATGAGCTAAAGACAACTTTAGTACCACCATTTGTTCTTCAACTATTGGTTGAAAATGCATTGCGACATGCTTTTCCGAAGAAGCAACCAGTATGCGAAGTAGAAGTGCATGTTTTTGAAAAAGAGGGTATGGTTCATTTTGAAGTAAAAGATAATGGACAGGGAATTGAGGAAGAACGTTTAGAACAATTAGGAAAGATGGTAGTTTCGTCAAAGAAAGGGACTGGAACAGCTTTATATAATATTAATGAACGTCTTATTGGATTATTTGGAAAAGAAACGATGCTTCATATCGAAAGTGAATTAAATGAGGGGACAGAGATTACTTTTGTTATTCCAAAAAAAGTAGGGGAGGAAGAGCAGATTGTTAAAAGTACTAGTAGTTGACGATGAAATGTTAGCACGTGATGAACTAAAGTATTTATTAGAGAGAACGAAAGAAGTTGAGATAATTGGTGAGGCTGATTGTGTGGAAGACGCATTAGAAGAACTAATGCAAAGTAGACCAGATATTGTGTTTTTAGATATTCAATTATCCGATGATAACGGATTTGAAATCGCGAATATATTAAAGAAGATGAAAAATCCACCTGCAATTGTATTTGCTACTGCCTATGATCAATATGCGCTGCAAGCATTTGAAGTAGATGCGTTAGACTACATTTTAAAACCATTTGATGAAGAGCGTATTGTGCAGACATTAAAGAAGTATAAAAAACAAAAACAAGCGCAAATAGAAACGAAGCACGAAATAAAGGGGACAGATGTAACAGCAGAGATGCATAAATTAGCATTACCAATTGAAGAATCAATCGTACTTGTGAATATTGAAGATATTATATATGTAGGGCTTGTAGATGGGAAAGTAACAGTAAAAACAACGAGGGAAACGTATGTAACACATGATACACTTGTAATTTTAGAGAAGAAGTTACCACAAGCAAGCTTCATGCGCGTACACCGTAGCTTTATTGCGAATATTAATCATATTACTGAAATTCAGCCATGGTTTAATTCTACTTATAATTTAATCATGAAAGAAGGATCGAAAGTACCTGTTAGCCGTACATATGCAAAAGAACTCAAGAAGCTGCTTCGTATTTAAGAAGCAGCTTTTGTATTTCATCCTTTTATATTTGTAACTGATTCTGTATATTTGACGTTCTGTTATGTAAACGCTTACTTATGCGTTTGTATCCTATACAATAAAGGTACCAAATCGAAAGAGGTGGCCAAAATGAGTACGAAAAAAGTATATAGTTTCTTATCACAAGCATTCATATTCTCAGCTATTATGTTAATTTCTAATATTATTGCAACACATTTACCAATTCCAATGCCTTCATCGGTAATCGGGTTAGTTATTTTATTTAGTCTATTATGTTTAAAAGTTATTAAATTGGAGCAAGTTGAATCACTCGGAACAGCTTTAACAGGTATTATTGGATTCTTATTCGTCCCATCAGGTATTTCAGTTATTAATTCTCTTGGTGTAATGGGGCAATACTTTGTACAAATTTTAACTGTAATTGTTGTAGCAACAGTTATTTTACTCGCTGTAACAGGGTTATTTGCACAATTTATTTTAGGAAAAGATGAAAAAGAAACAGAAGATACAAAAGAATTGAAAGTAGTAAATAAAGGACGCAAGCACGGAAAGGTTGCGTAACCATTGCATTTATATATTGTTAGGAGGTAATGAACATGGCAAGCACAATGACTCCATATTTCGGAATCGTCGTTTCATTAATCGCATACGGAATCGGAACATTATTATTCAAGCATTCAAAAGGGTTCTTCCTATTTACGCCATTATTCGTAGCGATGGTATTAGGGATTGTCTTTCTAAAGGTAGGTAACTTTACTTTTGAAGAATATAATACTGGCGGAAAAATGATTAGTTTCTTCTTAGAGCCAGCAACAATTGCATTTGCTATCCCACTCTATAAACAAGTTGATAAGTTGAAAAAATATTGGTGGCAAATTTTATCAGCTATCGTGGTTGGATCTATTTGCTCAGTAATTGTCGTGTTCATTGTTGCAAAAGCAATCGGTTTAGATACAGCAGTAATGAATTCAATGCTACCACAAGCAGCAACAACAGCAATTGCGTTACCAATTTCAGAAAGTATTGGTGGTATTCCAGCAATTACATCGTTTGCAGTTATTTTCAACGCAGTTATCGTATACGCATTAGGAGCATTATTCTTAAAAACATTTAGAGTGAAACATCCGATTGCAAAAGGTTTAGCACTTGGAACAGCGGGTCATGCATTAGGAGTTGCGGTAGGAATTGAAATGGGTGAGGTAGAGGCAGCGATGGCAAGTATTGCTGTAACAGTAGTTGGGGTTGTAACAGTAGTTGTCATCCCAATGTTCATACCATTCATTGGATAGTAAAACTTACTTAAAAAACAAGAAAAGCAAGCTATTTGTAGGACAGATTTCTACTGATAGCTTGCTTTTTATGTTACAGTAGTGGTAAGACCTATTTAAAAAAATATAAGTTTCCTTAAATCTTCATTAATACTATGTAGAATACGTTTTGAATTAGGTCATTGTATTGTAAAATAAGAAGTAAGCTACTATATACCTGTTAAGGTAGGCATATAATGAGTTTATAAAAATCTTAATATGAATGAATAATTAAAAGTAGAAAAGAGAGAGAAATCTACTTATTAACGTTTTAGTTTATAGGACAGGAGAGAGTATTCGTCGATTATGCAAATAAAAAACCTGTTTCAAAGTAAAGGATTTCAGAGGTTACTCGTATTAGTAATACTTGCTCTCGTGTTATACGGGCTGCAAAGTATGTTGAATTTAATATTAATTACGTTTATTCTCACGTATTTAATGGATCGATTCCAAAAGTTTATTTCCCGCAAATTAGATCATTTCATGCCTATTAATCGAAAAATTATTATAGCATTTCTATATGTAATGTTAATTGGTGGAATTGCTATTACGCTATTTAAATATTTACCAGTATTGACGATACAAATTTCACAACTGATTTACCAATTCAATGTATTTTTAAGAAACCCACCAGATAGTGAACTAATTAAGTATGCAGTTAATGCTGTCAATCATATGGAGCTTTCTAAATATGTAGGACAAGGCGTAGACATTTTGTATAAATCGATTACGAATGTTGGTAAATTTGGCCTTCAAGTTTTACTTTCTTTAATTTTGAGTTTGTTTTTCTTATTAGAAAAATCTCGTATTGTTGGTTTTACTGCAAAGTTTAAAGAAAGCAGGCTTGCAATTTTCTATACTGAAATTGAGTACTTCGGAAAGAAATTTGCACGTTCATTTGGAAAGGTAATCGAAGCACAATTTTTAATTGCTGTTGTTAACTGTGTTCTTTCAGTTATCGCATTATGGATATTAGGATTCCCGCAATTATTAGGTTTAGCATTAATGATTTTCTTGCTTGGATTAATTCCAGTAGCGGGGGTTATCATTTCGTTATTCCCACTTTGTATGATTGCTTACAATATTGGCGGTATTATGTACGTTGTTTATATTTTAGTTATCGTAACAGTGATTCATGCGCTTGAAAGTTACGTATTAAATCCGAAGTTTATGTCGCAAAAAACAAATTTACCGATTTTCTATACTTTTATGGTATTAATTTTCTCAGAGCACTTCTTAGGTGTATGGGGACTGATTATCGGTATTCCAATCTTCATTTTCTTACTAGATGTTTTAGACGTGACAAGTGATGAAATGGAGAAGGATGTTGGAAAAAATAAAGTGAAGTAAAGAAAAAGCATCGATGTTCGATGCTTTTTCTTTTATAACATTATGTTTCTTATGCCATACTGTAAGGAGAATATAGAATAGGGGTGAAGTAATGGCTGTAAATGAAAAGGTAGAGTTAGCTACATTTGCTGGAGGGTGTTTCTGGTGTATGGTTTCTCCATTTGAAGAGATGGAGGGCATTATACAGGTTATTTCAGGTTATACAGGCGGTCATAAAGAGGACCCAACGTATAAAGAAGTGTGCTCAGAAACAACAGGACATTATGAAGCGGTACAAATTACATTTGATGCAAATAAAATGTCGTATGAGGAATTGTTAAATATATATTGGAGACAAATTGATCCGACCGATATTGGAGGACAATTCCACGACCGCGGACAGTCTTATGAAACAGTGATTTTTTATCATAATGAAGAACAACATAAAAAAGCAGAAGTCTCAAAAGAAGAACTTGAGCAGAGTGGGCGCTTTTCAAAACCAATTGCGACAAAAATACTACCAGCAGCTACATTTTATCCAGCTGAAGAATATCACCAAGGATATCATAAGAAAAACACATTCCGCTATGAGTTATATCGTAAAGGCTCAGGACGAGATGCTTTTATTAAGCAACATTGGCCAAAGGATAATGCTCATTTAAAAGAAAAACTCAATGAGATGCAGTTTTATGTAACGCAGGAAAATGGTACAGAACCACCATTTCGAAATGAGTATTGGAACCATAAAGAGGAAGGTCTTTATGTAGACATCGTTTCAGGTGAGCCGCTATTTACTTCTCTAGACAAATTTGATAGTGGATGTGGATGGCCTAGTTTTACAAAACCAGTTATGTCAGCAAGTGTGAAAGAAAAGATGGATGTGAGTCATAATATGACGCGTACAGAAGTGAGAAGTAAGGAAGGAGATTCACATCTTGGGCATGTATTTCCAGACGGTCCAGGACCAAATGGACTTCGTTACTGCATTAATTCTGCAGCCCTTCGATTTATTCCAAAAGAGGAATTAGAGAAAGAAGGCTATGGTGATTTTCTAGTCTTGTTTGGAAATAAAAAATAACCTCGCAGTTAGCGAGGTTATTTTTTATTATTTTGTTTTTTTCTTTTTAAATTTGCTTAATACTTCATAAACGATTGGAACAATAAGAAGTGTTAATAACGTTGAACTTGTTAATCCACCAATTACCGTTACACCAAGTCCTTTAGAAATTAAGCCACTACCTTCAAATCCTAATGCAAGCGGGATAAGAGCACCAATTGTTGCAATTGCAGTCATTAAAATTGGACGAAGGCGTGTTGCACCAGCTTCTAATAAAGCTTCACGTGTTGATAGTCCTTCATTTTCTTTATGAATAACGCGGTCGATAAGCACGATTGCGTTTGTTACAACGATACCGATTAACATAAGCGCCCCAATCATTGCAGATACACTTAATGTTTCACCAGAGATTAATAAGGCAACAAGAGCTCCGATAATTGTAAATGGTAGCGAGAATAAAATTGCGAATGGTGCAAGGGCACCACCAAATGTAACGACAAGAACGAAGTATACAATGGCAATCGCAGCTAACATCGCTAAGCCAAGTTGCTTAAATGATTCTTCAATATCTTTTGTAACGCCGCCCATAGAAACATCTACGCCAGAAGGAAGATCCATTTTATCTACTTCTTTTTGAACAGCGGCAGATGCTTTTGAAACGTCATCAGATGTTAGTTTTGCACTTACTTCTGCATAAACACGGCCATCGCGGTGTTTCACTGTATTCGAAGTTTCACCTTCTTTTACAGTCATAACATCTTTCACAGCCACTTCAGTACCAAGTGGTGTTGTAATTTTACGATTTGTTAAGTCATCGATTGTTGCATAATTTTGTTTTTCAGCTTCGACATATACGTTGACATCTTTACCGTCTTTTTTAATTGTTGTCAGAACAGGTCGATCATGTTGATTAGAAAGTCCCATTCCAATTTGAGCAGCCGTTAAGCCCATTTTACTCAGCTTTTCTTGATCTGCGACTAAAGTGTACTCTGCATATGTTTTTGCAATACTAGAATCTATATCTTTTAAGTCTTTATTTTTCTTCATGATATTTTGAATATCTTTTACGACAGGCTTAATGTCTTCTGAGCTATCTCCGTAAACGTATAGTTTAATTTCGTTACTACCGCCACTTGCTCCGAAGTCTTGGTTTTTCCATTCGCCTTTGCCAGACATCTTCTGTAAATCTTTAACGACTTGTTCTTTCTCTTTTTCAAAGTTTTTCGTGTCGTTATCATATTGCACGAAGAACATTGCTTGGTTTGATTGACCAGGACTCATTGGGTTTTCGCCACCTAATGAGAATTGAATTGTTTTGACGTCTTTATTATTTTGGAAGTGCTTCTCAGCTTTTGTTGCAATTTTTTCAACGTCTTCTAACGTTTGACCTGGTTCAGGGTTGTATGTTGCGATAATCATTTTTTCTTCTTCAGAAGGTAAGAAACTTACACCGATAACTGGTACAAGTGCAAGACTACCAACTAATAGAAGGACAGCGATACTTGATGTAATAATTTTGTGATTTAAAGCCCATGCAAGTATGCGTTTATACCCATTTGCTAATTTACTTGGTTTTTCTTCATGATGTACTTCTTTTTCCCTCATGCTCTCTTTCTTAAATAAGGAATGAGCTAGCATCGGTACGATTGTAACTGCTACTAGTAATGATGCTAATAAAGCGAAGACGATAGTTAAGGCGAATGGTAAGAACATTTCACCAATCATACCTTTTACTAGTCCAAGTGGTAAAAATACAGCAATTGTTACGATGGTAGAAGACATAATTGGGATAAACATTTCTTTCGTAGCTTCACGAATTAAATCTTTTCCGCGCAATTTCTCTTCTGATAACGACATACGTCGGTAAATATTTTCAATAACAACAATTGAGTCATCGACAACGCGGCCTATAGCAACGGTCATTGCTCCAAGTGTCATAATGTTAAGCGTAATATCCATTTGCTTTATGACTAAAACAGCAATTAATAAAGAAAGTGGTATTGAAACGACAGAGATTAATGTTGTTCGAATATTTCGTAGGAACAGCATAATAATAACGATCGCAAAGATAGCACCGAAAATTGCTTTGCTCAGCATTGTTTCTACTGATTTTTCAATAGGTGCACCTTGATCGAATGTTGAAATAATCTCTAAGTCTTTATACTTTTTCTCAAGTTCTTTTACTTTATCTTTTACTGCATTTACAACATCAACTGTATTTGCATCAGAGGCCTTCACAATTTGAATTCCAATTGCTTCTTTTCCATTTGTTCGAGAAATGGATTCTGCTTTCCCAACTTCTTTAATGTCAGCAATTTCATCTAATGTAACTGTTGGAATCCCGTTCATAGCGGCTGGATTCATTTGTGGCGTTTGTGCACCAGTGCCAGCATTTTGACTACCTTGACCGTTAGGTGAGGAAGGTATAGCTGGGATTTTAAGTTCTTTTAATGTTTTAATCGTTGTAATATTGCCATCTACAACAACTGATTTTTCCGTGTCTTTAAATGTGTATAAGCCAAGTGGTAAAGATACATCCGATCCTTTAATCACATTTTTTACAGTATCTTCACTTAGTCCTAGTTCTTTCATTTTATCTTTCTTAAAGATGAGCTGTACTTCATCTACTTGTTGACCAGCAATTTGAACAGATACAACACCATCAAGTCCTTTTAATCCCGGTACAACATTTTTTTCTACATTTTCAGTTAAAGTAGCTAAAGATTCATTCTTGCTTGCTACGCTTAACGAAATAACGGGAAAAGCATTGAAGTTTACTCGTGAAACTTTAGGATCTTTAACACCTTCTGGGAGTTTTACATTTGTGAGAGCTTCTTTAATTTCTGTTTCTGCTTTTTCCATATTTTTGTCAAAATCGTATTCTACTTGAATAGAAGATGCGTTTTGAAAAGATGATGAACTCACAACGTTAACACCGCTTAAATTTTGTAGTTGTTCTTCCATCGGCTTTGAAACTTTATCAGCTACTTCTTCTGGTGTAGCACCAGGATAGACCGTAGTTACTGTCACAATCGGTGTTGTAATATCAGGAATTGTTTCCAGCTTCATATTGAGTCCAGAGTAGATCCCCGCAATAGTAACAATAATGGTTAGTAGCCAAACTGCGAACTTATTTTTTAACGAGAAATTGATGGTTTTGTTCATGTTTGCGCTCCCTTTGTATTATATTGACCAACTGGTCAGTCTAATACATAATATAACTGACCGTTCGGTCAATCGTCAATAAAAAGGGATGGTATAATACATTTATAATAAGATGCGAGATTAAATTTAGGAGAGAAGATATGAAAGAAAAAGAGCGTTTAATTATAGAATCGGCTATGAAGTTATTTGCTACTAAGGGTGTAAATGCGACATCAGTGCAGGAAATTGTGACAGCTAGTGGTATATCTAAAGGAGCTTTTTACTTATATTTTAAATCGAAAGATGAGCTTTTATTAGCGACACTTCGATATTATTATGACAAAATCCAAAAGAAAATGCTGGATATTGAACAAGAGTCTTTATTACCACGTGAAAAATTTGCAAAACAATTACATTGTCAGTTTAATGATATACAAAAACATAAAGAATTTATTATTATGCATGCGAGAGAAAATGCAATTCCGTTTAATAAAGAAGTAGAAGAATTTATGATGCGGATGAAGTTAGAGTCTCATGCATTTTATCGGAATAGTTTATTGTCCATTTATGGTGAAAAGGTTATGCCATATTTATTGGATTTAGTAATTATAGTAGAAGGCATATGCCGTGGTTATTTAGAGTTAATTATTTTACAAGCACCAGAAATTGATTTATCGTATGTCGCTGCTTTTATTTTAAAAAGAGTAGATCATTTAGTAGATGGCTTAGTAGAATCTTCGGAAGAACCTATTTTACATGAAGAAAAGCTTGGAGAATTCCTTTGTAAATCAGAGCTTATTAAGGAACAAGTTAAAGAGCATTTTTTAAAAGAAATTATTGTATTTAAGCGTAGTTTAGCTGATCAATTAGAGGATGATGAGTTGTTAGTAACGTTAGATGTTTTAGAGGCGGAAATACGATTGCTTAATCCAAGAATTCCAGTAATTAGAGGTATGTTAGCAAATTTAGAGGCGTATCCGGAATTAAAAGAATTTCGATTACGACTTATAGGATACTACAATATAAAAAATTCTTAATAAAAATAAGTAAAAAACTCCTTGTCTACACAAGGAGTTTTTTCTTAAAGACTATTTACTATTTTGAGACCATTCTTCAACATCCCAAACTTTTGTAATCCAATCTTCATAGAAGTCCGGTTCGTGACATACAAGGAGGATTGTTCCTTTATATGCTTTCATAGCCTTCTTAAGTTCCGCTTTTGCTGTAACATCAAGATGGTTTGTCGGCTCATCAAATAGTAGCCAGTTACTTTCCTCACCCATTAGCTTACATAAACGAACTTTTGCTTGTTCTCCACCACTTAATTGACTTAATGGGCGAGAAATATGTTCATTTTTTAATCCGCATTTTGCTAACATCGCACGAATTTGATGCTGGTCTAAACCAGGGAATGTATTCCATACATCATCAATTGGTGTTATATTGTCAGCTTTAACTTCTTGCTCAAAGTATGCAGGCTCTAAGAAGTCACCAAGGCTTGTTTTACCGCTTAAAGGCTTAATTTTACCTAAGATTGTTTTTAGTAACGTTGATTTACCAACACCGTTACATCCAACAATAGCAATTTTTTCACCACGTTCGATCGTCATTGATAGCTTTGGTAGTAGCGGATGTGTATATCCGATTTCTACATTTTCACCTTCAAAGACGAAGCGACTACTTGCGCGACTTTCTTTAAATGAGAATTCAGGTTTAATTGCTGTTTCTGGGCGATCAATAAGTTCCATGCGATCAAGTTGCTTTTGACGACTCTTTGCACGACCTGTCGTTGAATAACGAGCCTTGTTTTTTGCAATGAAGTCTTCTTGCTTTTTGATAAACTCGCGCTGCTTTTCATAAGCGTTTATATGTTGGTTTTTATTGATTTCTGCTAGTTCTAGGAATTTTTCATATGTCGCTGTATAGCGTGTCATTTTTGTGAATTCTAGATGGAAAATAACATCAACACATTTGTTCATAAATTCTGTATCATGAGAAATTAATAAGAATGCATGTGGATATTCTTTCAAATAATTTGTTAACCAATGAATATGTTCAACGTCTAAATAGTTAGTAGGTTCATCAAGCAATAACACTTCTGGCTGTTCAAGTAATAGCTTTGCAAGCAATACCTTTGTACGTTGTCCACCACTTAGTGCTGAAACATCACGATCTAAACCAATAGCATCAATTCCAAGACCACGTGCAGCCTCTTCAATTTTCATATCTAGTAAATAGAAACCACCTGCTTCAAGTGCATCTTGTATTTCTGCCATTTGTTCAAGAAGTTCTTCTAGTTCTTCTGGTGTAGCAGTTCCCATTTTTTCTGTAACTTCATTTAAAGCTTTTTCCTTTTCGAATAACGGTAAAAATGCATCCGCTAGTACGTCACGGATTGTACGTCCAGGCGTTAAAACAGTATGCTGATCTAAGTAGCCGTAATGTGTGCCCGGTGTCCATTCTACACGACCTTGGTCATGAATAAGCTGACCAGTAATGATATTCATGAATGTTGATTTACCAACACCGTTTGCACCAACTAATCCAACGTGCTCACCTGCTAATAATCGCATAGATACATCTTTAAATAATGTACGATCACCAAATGTATGTCCTAATTTTTCAACTGTTAATAAGCTCATAGTATCCTCCGTCCAACTTGAAATAGTACCTTGAATCATGATACTAAATTCTTTCATATAATGCCATCATTTCAAAATGTATATTTTTTCAAAAGAAGTGTTTGTAAATGTTAGTATATAAAAAAGTTACTTCTACCTACAGAAGTAACTTTTTGGTTATGCCTTTTGTTTAACTTCACTAACTTTCTTTTCAGCTACAATAAAATGCGGTCTACGTTTTGTTTCATAATAAATACGACCGATATATTCACCAATAACACCTAGGAATATGAGTTGAATACCGCCAATAAATAGTATAGCGGAAATGAGAGTAAAGTAACCAGGAACTTCCACACCACCAAGGATGATTTGAACAAACGTAGTGATTACGTATAAAAGTCCTAAAATGGTTGTTAGTAATCCGAGATATATAGATAGACGTAACGGTTTATTATTAAATGAAATTACACCATCAATTCCGTAATTTAATAATTTCGAGAAGGTCCATTTACTTTCTCCATCAGAACGTAATACATTTTCATATTCAATGATTAATTCGTTATAACCGATCCAAGAAAATAAGCCTTTTGAAAATCGGTTGTATTCACTTAAAGATAATAAAGAATCTACTGCTCTTCGACTTAAAAGTCTAAAGTCACCAATACCGTCTACTAATTCAATATCTACAAATTTATTCATCACTTTATAGTAAAGACGAGAGACGAAAGAGCGAACGGGTGAATCACCAGTTCTTGTTCTTTTTGCAATGACTTGGTCGTAGCCGTCGTTATATCCTTCTAACAGTTCTTTTATTAACGTAGGAGGGTGTTGTAAGTCAGCATCCATAATAACAATTGCATCGCCTGTAGCATATTTTAAACCAGCTAACATTGCAGCTTCTTTTCCGAAGTTTCGACTAAATGATATGTAGTGTACTGACGAATCTGAACTAGCTAAATCACGTAAAATATTTAAAGTATCATCTTTACTACCATCATTAACAAAAACAAATTCATAATCGGTAGTTAATTTATGAATTTCAAGAGAAGTCTCTGAATAAAAGGCACGAAGCACCTTTTCTTCATTGTAGCATGGTACTACTATTGAAAGGGTCATTTTTGACACTCCTTGTTTGTAGTGGATTAAAATACTATTTATGTATTATTATAGGAAGCTATCTAAATAGATAGCTTCATGTTTCATTGAGTGCTCATTATTGATTTTTAAAAGAGAGTTTTCGTCGTGCATTTGGATTTGTGAAAATTAGTAAAGCTATACAAATAATTAGTGAGATGATTGATATAGTCATACCTAATTTGAAATAAGGTGTAACGTAAGTCATTTCGATTACATGTGAACCTTTTGTAATGGGAACACCGATAAAGGCAGAATTCGCTTTCGTAAATTCTGTTTCTTTTCCATCAATTTTTATAGTCCAGCCTTTACTATATGGGACAGATAAATATAAAAGCCCGTCTTTATTTGATTTGATATCCCCCTTTAAATAATTGTTCTTATAATAAATATTTTCAAGCCTATTTTCAGTTAGTTTTTTTGTTTCTTTTTGTACACTTTCATAGTTTACAATATTTGCTTGCAAGTCACCTAATTCATACTCACCTGCCATATCAATAGAGATAGTTAGATTTTCTGGACGCTCATTGCCCAAATTGTAAACAAACCTTTCTAACGGATAAGAGTATGCACCAGCATCGTCACCTTTTCCTATCGTTTTTCCATTAACAGTTGCATTGAATGTGCCTGCATTTTTTAATTTTAATTCTATCAGTAGATCACCAGGTGTATCAGGATAATTGATAGGTACAATCATATTTCCAAAGCCATGAACAATTAGTTTATTTTCTTGTTTTTCCATGTTTTCGAATTTTGCTTTTTCCGTTTTAATAGATACTGCCTTTGATTTAAGGTCTTGTTTATTAAAATGGTTTAATGAAAATTCTTTTGTATTATTAACGACAACAGCATGTAATAATAATTGATCACGCTGAGCGAAGTTTAATTTAGAAAATTCTTCCTCACTTATAGCCGAATCATATACATATCCTAACGGTAAAGCATAGTCATTTTTGTAAATATTATACGGTCCTACTTGCTGTAATAGTTTATATCCATAAGGCACATTCTTTGAATCTGTATCAGCACTTAATACGCGATATTTTACACCTAGCATATTTTCAAGTAGTAGTCGACTATCAGCTTGATAAAACATTGAAGGTGTATCGTACATTTGGAATACACCATATTTATTTTTCATAAAGTCATGGACATAATAATTAACTAAGCTTTGATACGTACTTAAGCCATGATAACCTTGTAGCATTGGTGTGTTATATTCGCTATATGGATTAAGAATACGATAAAAGTCTTTATCGTTTTCTTGTATGTAGCGAATTGCAGCAATTTCTTCTTTATTATCATAGCCTGGTTCGTGTAACTTTTCAGTTGAAATCTGGCTCTGTCCGTAAACGGTGCTAAGTATATTATTCGCATACATATAATTCATAGAAACGGTGCTAACAAGGACGTTCAATACAACTAAAAATTGTATGAATGATTTAGAAATATAGCGCCATAAACATACTGTAATAACAGAAAGAACGACAGTTCCGAGTAAAATGTTATCAACGTCTTGTAAAGGTTTATCAGTTACATTTATATTTGCCTTTCTATAAAATGCATAAATGAATAATCCAATAGACACTAATAAACTTATTAAATAAGGTAATTTGTAGTCTTTCTTATGAATAATCATCCAATCTAGAATGTATGCAATTGTTTGGGCAATTACAAATACAAATAAATAAAACCATCTAGATTGCATTGCTGAAAAACCATTAAACACAGAATATGTATATGGAAGCATAAACAGAATGAACATGAATAACGTAAAGAATACTTTACTTTTAACGAGTTTATCACGTATAAACATTCCAAATACGATTAAGAATAAAATTAAAGCTGGTAAAGCTAATTGATGATTTTCAGCATTATACATGAAGAAAATATTTTCCATTAAATCTTTATAAAATTTATCTTCAAATAATAATGGTATCTCAAACTTTTTTGATAGTCGATCAGCGCTAAATACGGCATTAACTGATGGGAGGAAGCAAACGGCAGCTAAACCGAGTGATAATCCGTACAATAAACCGATTCTAATATAATAATTTAGAAAAGAGACAATCGTTTTATTTTGTTGTGTCGCAAAGTATTGGAATAATGCATAAATAAATATGAAAATACTTGTGATAAAAGCAAAATAAAAGTTTGATGCTAACATTAAAGTAGCGGTGATTAGGAAAAGTCCGCGCTTCTTTTCAATAATATATTTATCAAGTCCCCATATTACTAATGGTAAAAATACAATGGCATCAGCCATGAAATCCCATAGTAAAGAGTGGCGGATGAAAGTAATACAGCCACCATATATAATAGCAGCAACAAAAGATGAAAATGCTGTTTTATTATGGTAACGTAAAGAACCATACATGAATAACATAGCTAAAAAGTTTTTTAAAATACTCATATATAATTTCACGTCATATACTTGCTCAAGACTTAGTTTAGGTAGTAAGAGTGTAATCCAGAAAAACGGTGATGTGCTGTAATAATAACTAAACTCTCCAAATAAATCTCCACCTAATCCATAATCAAAAGACCAAAAAAGGTTGCCATCTTTAAAGGCATGTTGTAGAAGAAACGTAAAAAAGCCAAATTGACGTAACGCATCCCCTGTACCAGAAAAGGCTTGATTAGATGTTAAAAAGAAATAATGAAAAGCAAAAGCGCACAATAATAATATTGGCATAATTATTATTGTTTTCTTGGAAAAGAATTTATTATTCGGCTTTATGCTCATAAAAATTGATAATCCTCCTTTGAAAGTCGTTACATGTAGCAACTAGTTTTTAGGTAGCATATAAAAACACACCAATTTTTAAAGGTGTGTTCTTTAGTTTTAACATGAGAAAATATATATTTTTTTTGAAGCATATATATTTTTACAAGCGTTGAAGTTCATAGTTTACATATAATTTAGTATAAGGCATTTTCAGAAAGTAAGTCAATTTGAGCTGGAATATATAGCATTTTTTTACTGAAGAAAAATGCTATATATAAAAAAGCAAAAAGCTTTTCCATTTTTAAATAGGAAAAGCTTTTTGCTTTTAAGCATGTTTGCGAATGAGCTTTTGTTTTATAAACGCTAAAACGAATCCACGTATTTGAGGATCAATTACAATTCCAATCATACCGTATAGTATACCAGTAAGAGTTAAAGCAATTAGTGGCGGTAAGTTGATTAATGCAACTCGGTATATACCGTAACTAATAATAAAGGCCAAGGAATTAAATATAATTCCTTTAACTAATAATTGCATGCCTTTACGAATAAAGAGGGTAAATCCAATTAATAGTGTAATTTCGGTAAGTATGGCTGCGGCAGCTGCCCCCATCATTCCATATTTACTACCTAATACAATATAACCTATGATGGCAACAACTAATCCAATAGTCATTGTTGTTGCACGTTTCCATTGCTGGCCAATCGTTGTTAAATTATCGGCTAGTGGATAGTTAATTGATTGTAAAATAACCATAAACGCTAGAATAGCAAGAGCGTCACCAGCGGGAGCGTATTTTTCTCCTAATAAACTAACAATCCAGAAACTTGGATCAGCAATAAAGGGGATAGAAATTCCCATTCCTAAAAAAGACATAAGTTTTAATTCAAAACTTGATAATTTTCTATGTTCTTCAATGTTTTGCTCATTACCAAAAGCAAAAAGCCTTGGATAAAATGCAGCTGCAATTACTCCAGGTATTTGATATAGTACGGCAGGTATTTTATATGCAGCACCAAAGAATCCAACTTGCTTATATGTTGAAACTTTTTCTAATATAATAGGCCCTAATTGTGGTAAGAGCATAATGATGATTCCATTGATTGTGAAAATAAGTAGTTGATCTAAAATACCTTTATCCCAACCCTTATGTACTTTCGTGTAACGTATTGTCATTATAAAGGCGATAACACCTGTTACAAGACTAGATACCCCGTACATGGCAGCAACCATCATAAGTGACCATTGGAAAGACATCCCTAGTAATAGGGCAGCAGCAGCTGTTACACCTTGTAGTACAGAAATAATAGCTGTAAATTGCATGCGTTCTGTTACTTGGAAGTAAGCCATACCAACACCTTGTAAGGTTGCTCCGAACATTGTTGGTAGGACAACCCAATATACCATCGCACGTAAGTAAGCGTCGGGATAGAAGAACTGGGCAAAAATAGCGAAAAGTACAGAAATTACGATAGCTAATATTAAACGAATACGTAAATAACTACTTATTAGTACGCTAATATTAGCATCGCTTCTTGTTCCTTCACGCATAAATGTATGTGTTAAACCTGCATCTGTAAAGTAACAAATAACAGCTGAAACAGCTAATGCAGTTGTAAACATACCGTAATCCTCTGGAGAAACATATCGTGCAAAGAGAATTGTTGCAATAGCCAGTACAAAACGGACAGTAATGTTTCCTACAAAGAGGTAGGATGCGTTTTTTAGAATTTTATTTGTTTTCATGAGAAAAGACCTTTCTATTCTTTAGGACCTGGTTAGCTTGTCCTATTTGTAAATTTGATTTGTTCACAGAAAGAGAGAGTATCGTTATATTTTCAGTTTAAGAAAACAGAAATTTAATTCGTACAAACCAAAGCATTGCATATAGTTTTTTACTACGCTTTCCATTCTTTGAATAGATTTTACGGCAATATTTCTTAATATCTTTTTTGATTAATTGAACTTGTGATTTATCTAATTGAGAGTTTTCCTTAATATATATACAAGCGTTATTGATGACTGTATAAGGGAATAAATAAGTCTCAAGAATCTCAATAAGTGACTGAGGGTCTTTCGTAATGAAATCTTGAGATTTGTTATGTACCCAATCTTTCATACGATTGAATACTTCTAGCTCTTTTGTCGTTTTTAATTCATAATCTTTATACTTAGAAGAAAGATTTCCTTCTGATAAGATTCTATAATAAGTTAAGTATTCATCGACATAACATACATTTGTCACACTCATAAGTTTAAATAAAAACTCTAAATCTTCGCCCCAACTACATCCTGGTGTAAAACGAATGTTATGATCCATTACGATGGATCGTTTGAAAATCCAAGTACTTGTTTGAGCAACAACTTGATGTGTTAGGAATGCTTTTGCCATATCACCTTTAATAAAGTTTGTTGTATGTTCAACCTTCTCGCCTGTTTCTTCGTAGAAATTCATATAACCACAATAGCACGCGTCCATTTCGTTTTTATGCATACTTTCGACTTGCTTCTCAATTTTAGTTGGATGCCATAAGTCATCACTATCAAGAAAAGCGATATATTCTCCGCTAGCATTTTCGATACCTGTATTACGGGCTACCGAAACACCTTGGTTTTTTTGATGAACGTATTTTACTTGCCCTGGGTATTTTTCAGCAAGGTTTTTCACAATAGAAGGTGATTGATCTTTACTTCCATCATCTACAATTACAATTTCAATGTTTTTATATGTTTGATCTAGTATTGACTGCATCGTTTCTTCAATATATTTTTCCGTGTTATACAGAGGTATGACAACAGAAACAAGTTGCTTTTGTTCCATCATAGAATTTTTATCTCCTCAAGTTTTTTATGTCTTGCATCATATATACAAGCCTTTTGAAAGGAAGAAGATTACAAGAACATCTGTATAAGTTTAACGCATATAAACTTTGTAAATCAACTTTCTATTAAAAAGGTGTCGGGAAGTTAGATTCTTATGATTAATTGTCGTATTTCAAACAGCTTTATCATGTCTATTGTATATAACTTCTTATTCATGCCATTTTAACTTATTAGTAAGTAGGATGTATTTATCGTAACGATTATGAAGGCGAATAAATTAATATTGAGAATAAAAAAACCTCTTAATTTATCCGAAAATTAAGAGGTTTTTTATATTAGCTTTGAAATATTAGGTTAGTCTTTGTCTGGCTCAGTTGCATTTAATTTTTGCTTTAGTAACGCATAATCTTGCGTTAATGTTACAAGTTGATGATGTTGTTTAGAAATTTTTCTTGTTAGGTCAAAAATTAAGATGAAACAGAATAATAGTCCAAATAAGAATAAAATGGAAGGGGGATATTCTACTTTTAATAGTTTTCCAATCCAGTTTATAATTTTATCGGTAGAACTTAAAATAGCCATTGCAATACAAACGAAAATCCATAAAACAGCATATTTCGTTTCTAAAGTTCCACGGCGAATGGAATTAATAATTAATAATAATAATAATAAAATAAAGATGAATGAAAAGGTAATTATAGGCATTTATTATCAACCTTTCACGATTTTTTGCATCAATATAGCAAGACTTACTTTAATCATGTAATATGCAGATTTAAAAGGTGTGATAGAAGATTGTCCACCTTGTCGCTCTTGCATATTTACAGATATTTCATTAATGCGAAGTTTTTTCTTTTTTAAATGAATAAGAACTTCTGGTTCTGGATAGTCTTTTGGATAGTTGTGTGCAAAAATTTTAATTACTTCTCGATTGATAGCACGATATCCAGAAGTTGGATCCATAAATGTTTGTTTTGTTAGTACTTTCAATAGGGCAGTAAAATAAAAAATACCGATCCTTCTGGAAATACTACCTTTATATGCTGTTTTTTCTGTAAAACGTGACCCTAGCACCATATCGCATTCATCTTCAGCGATTGGCTTTATTATTTTATATAAATCATCTGGATTATGTTGTCCATCAGCATCGAACTGAATCGCAATATCATATCCGTTCTCATATGCGTATTTATATCCAGTTTGTACAGCTGAGCCAATACCTAGGTTATATGGTAAATTCACAAGGTGAACAGGAAAATCTTGTACGATTTGAGCTGTTTTATCGTGTGATCCATCATTAATAACACAAATGCTTAATCCTGTAAAATGCTGTTTTAGTTTTAATAATCTTGTTAATGTATCTGCAATTGCTTCTTCCTCGTTATACGCTGGAATAATAATTAACGTTTTTGGTATTGAAATTGGTACTTCAATAGTCATTACCGCACCATCCCTTATATACTTAATCATATTATGGTTATTTTTAAACGAACTTTATTTAATATACCATTAACAGTATAACAAAATAAAGGAAAAGCTGGTGCATGATTTAGGAGAACAGATTGAGAATAAAATGGTAAGAGGTGATATTTTGTATAAAAAAATACATGCAAGGAAGAAAAAATCTGTGCATGTATATGGAAGAGTATTGTATTAAATATTCCAAGGTTTATTTAAAGTTAAAACCTCAGCCATTTCTTTGCTTTTTAAACGTCCATTTTTTCTATTTTCCGCACGTTCTGAACCGGTTGTGTATAACCAATGTTCTTCCTCAGTTTCAGGAAGTACTTGTGGTACGGACGAAGGTTTTCCATCTTTTATTGCCACAAATGTAATGAAGCAAGTAGCGGCAATTCTACGCTCGCCTGCTAATAAATTTTCTGCGATTACTTTTACGAAAACTTCCATTGAAGATTTCCCTGTATAACATACAAATGCTTCATAACAAACAGAATCAGCTTGGTGAATTGGAGTTAAAAAATCGACTGAATCAATAGATGCTGTTACGCAATGTTTACGACTATGTCTTGCAGCCGCAATTGAAGCAATACTATCAATTTCTGCTAATAATTTCCCTCCAAAAAGTGTTTGGTGATTATTTAAATCGTTAGGAAAAACACGTGTTGTCTTAATTGCTTTAGATTCTCGCATGAATTTCTTTTCCATATATTCAGCCCCTATAGTCTGTTTTCAATCAGAATAATATGTGTAAGCGGATTACTCATATTAGATATTTAATGAAGTAAAGTGTATTCCAAAAGAGGATTATTTAAACTTCTGTATTTGTATTCATGTAACTGAAAGAAAATTTATTTTATCTAAAATGTAGTGTAAAAGAGGATTCGCTTACATTGCAAGTAAAAAGTAATGACTATGTATTTGTCATAGAAATTCCCTATCAGCCGTGTACCCATTCATGGTAGAATCGTTTTGTTATGAATGGAAATAGAGGTGCAATGGACATATGAATCATATACAAACAAATTTTTCATCTTTCTTCAATAAAATTACAATCGGTGCGATGCTCGCATTTTTTGTTTATAGTTGTTGGGCAGCATTTGAGACAAGTAAGCAATTTTTTGGAGGAAGTACAACAAGTGTAACAATCATATTGGCGATTTTTGTCATACTCATTTTGTTAGTGGCATCAATTCTACAATATCGTTTTACAGATAAACAATTTCTTATTTTTCTTATAAGTATATCTATAGTTGTGAGGCTTAGTATGCTGTTATTTGTAGATGCTACAATAATTGGTGATATGAAAGTGATGTATGAGTCTGCAAAGCAGATTGCAATTGGTAATAATATAGGGACTGTAACTCATTTACCTTTTATTATATATGAATCGGTAATTATTCGTATATTTGGTGATTCATTATTCGCTTTACAACTATTTAATGTGCTATTTTGCACAGGAACAGCATTATTTATTTATCGTATTGCGGGAATGGTTTTTGGAGAAGAATGCGGTCGTATTGCTTCTATCTTTTATGCTCTGTATATTCCAAATATATTCATGAGTTCCCTATTAACTCCTGAGTCACTTGCAATATTTTTATTTTATTTTGCTTGTTACATACTTTTATATAAAGGATTAGATCATGCTTATATGTGGGTGTTTTCAGCGATTTTATTTGCATTTAGTAATATGATTTTCCCAATGGGATTATTTCTTCCTATTTTTATTACGGTATATGTATTATTAATCGAAGTATTTCAATCAGCAACGAAACAAAAGGTGTTACTAAAAATGATAGGGATACTTATTCTATTTTATAGTGCCCATTTTAGTGTGAATTATGGAATTAAGGCAATGGGATTGTCACAATATACGATTTCAAATGAGACGTATGTTCAATCTGTTTTAATTGGAAAGACGCAACATGAAGAAAAAATATCGAAAAATCAAAGTGTAACAGAGCATATTGATCAAAAGTTAAAAGAAATTGAGGGAGAAAGATTTAAACTTTTAGAGCCGATGATAAATCAGTTTTCAGATGAAGGAATAAATTCTATTCTTTTCAAATGTGAAAAACTGATATATATAGCCGTAACATTGTTTATGACTATAGCTCTATTACACTTTCTTATTAAGAAACAACAAAATGAGGGATATATGTTGTTTTTATTTTTAATTAGTGGCTACGTATTGTTAAAGCTCTTTCAAGTAGATATGGCATATTACAATGTAATTATGCCGGCATTGTTCATTTTGCAGAGCTTTGGTGTTTATATGAGTTATGTGTATTGTCAAAAAATATTTTTCAGAAAATAAAAAGAATCCATTCTGGATTCTTTTTTTGATGGAAGATGAAATTTAGTAGTCAGTGTAGATGAAAAATATGCCTGACTTGAATTTTATCCCGCTATTTTTCAGACAGCAAGACACCCACCTCAAAATCAGGGAAAGCAAAGAAGTTAGGTGAGGGCTGATAATCAACGGGGGATAAACAAAACCCCCGTTGATTAAAGTTTCACTTTATCTTATCGATTTAGTTCTAGTTGTAAATTATCGGCTGTTAGAGCCATTTGTGAGGAATCATCTTGAATTCCTTTCATTACTTGTGAAATAGCTTGTAGCTCGTGTTCAATTTTCTTATTCTGTTCTTTTGAGTTAGACATATCTTTTACAATTTCTTGGAAGTATCGATCTGTTGCTGACATACTATCCGTTCCTTCCGATACGAGAGAGCTAATTTGTTTCACGGAAGACGAGACACGGGTAATTTGTTCATTTGTTTTTTCAACGAGCTTTGTAACGTTAAATATAGATTCTTTCGTTTGCTCTGATAATTTTCGAATTTCACCAGCAACAACAGAAAACCCCTTCCCAAATTCTCCAGCACGTGCAGACTCGATAGCTGCATTTAGTGCGAGTAAATTGGTTTGCTCCGCAATCGATTTAACAATATCTATGATTTCATTAATTTTGTTAGAAATATTAAGGAGTTCATGAGTATCTGTAATAATCGTTTCCATATTCATTTGAATAGATCCCATTCGTTTGTTTTGCTGGTTTAATTGTTCTTTCCCTTTATTGGCTTTTTCTTCAGATGTTGTAGCTAATGATGTACCTGTTTTAGCAATCTCTACAATAGTTTCAGATTTGGCGGTTAGTTTTTGAATAGAAGAGCTTGTTTTTTCAGATACAGCAGCTAGTTCTGTTGCGATATGCGTAATTGTCATAGCAGTTAGTTCTTTTTCTTTCTCATGCTCTTTTTGTATTCTTTCATATTCAGATTCATAAGCTGCAAGAACAAGTTCTTGTTCAAGAGTAAATAATTTATTTATAACATTTATAGAATAGGAAAAATCATCGATTGTTGTTATTTTTGTTTGCAAAATCTTCATGATAGAGCGGAACAATTCTTGATAAGCAGCAGTATACCATTTTCGATGTAAACCAATTTGTACATGCCTTTTGGCAATCCTAACACGCTGTTCAATAAAATCTTCATGCATATTGCCGCTGAATAATTCTTTAATATGTGTTTTTAAAGTTTGTTTTAGTTTTGGAATAGAGCTGTAACGTTCAATAATAGTAATTAAATTAGGTTGTTTTGTAATGTTGGCATAGAATTTTTCAGTAATCCAATCAATTTCTGCATAAATAAAAGGCTGTAGTACTTTTACAACTTGTAAATCTTCTTTTGAAATATGTAGCATATCCATTTGAATTTTTAATTCAGAATTAGTAGGGACATTAAAAGTTATTTGTTGGTCCTTACTTAATTCGATTATACTGGCATTTGTTTTATTAATATTTTTTTTGAAAACCCCAAGCATCATTCTTCCCCCTGTATATAAAACGTTTTCAATTTTAAAACTAATATAGAGTAATTATATATGCTTATATATAATTACTCTATATTAGTTCGTTGAATAGTATATAAATTAAGAGAATTCTATCTAGAATTCTCTTAATGGCCTTTATTAATTTTAGCATGTGTTTTAAAGAAAACAGGGAAATGAACATTATATATTACAGTGACGACACGAATAATGAATGTTACTAATAAACAAACATAGAAAGCTAACACGTGCGCCCCCATAGCGTGTGTGATTAGGAAGCTAATTGCTCCTAAGATAGAAGCGATTGCGTAAATCTCTTTTCGGAATACGTAAGGGATATCTTGAGCACAAATGTCACGCAAAATACCGCCTCCAATACCTGTAATGACTCCCATTGAAACAACTAGAAATGAGGCGTCAACATGATGTGACATTGCCGCATTTGCACCAATAGCTGTAAAAACACCTAAGCCAACAGCATCAGAAAGCATAATAACGACTTGAAGTTTATTGATGCGCTCAAAAAACATACAAGTAAATAATGCTGATAATACACTTACGAAAAAGTAAATGGGTTTTACAAATGCGACAGGGGGCAGGTTACCAATCATGATATCACGAATAATACCGCCGCCGAGCGCAGTAGCTACAGCTAAACAAAGGACACCAAATAAATCTAAATCTTTTTTTAAACCAACTAATGTACCAGAAATGGCAGCGGCGATAATGCCAAGAAACGTAAATATATCGATTAATAACATGGCCTTAATCCCTTCCTCTTAAAGATGTTCCAGAGAAAAAATATACACTAAAGTATTGGAAATAACAATTACTTTTCGCTACATGTAGAAAAACGGATAAAATTCATAAAGAAAGCGTTTGAAAATGTTTGGAAAATAGCCATAAAGTAATTTGAAAAAGATATGAAAAGATTAATTTTACATTTTTTGATGTTGTTTATTTGGTAAAACATTACAATTATAGGTAGGTTATTTATATTTGTATAAAATGATAAAAAAATATTTATATACTGACAAAAATAAGGGGATGGTTGTTAGATAGATTTTATAAAAATAGGGGAGTATAGCTAAAGGACGATAATTTCTATTACTGATTAATACTTGTCCTGGCTAGTTTTAGCTGGAAAAATAGTTCTCGATTTGAATATGAGTTATGTTATAATTGCTAGGTGTGTTTGAATGATAAAAAATTATGATTAAAAGATAATGTTAAGATTTTGTATGGAGGTCTTGGAATGTTAGCAAATCAAGCTAGGGTTAGATTTGAGCATTTTTTGCTCTTTTTTATTATTTTACAGCCTGTTTTAGATTTATTAACGTCTCTTAGCATCACTTTATTAAAGTCAAATGCTACCGTTGGAATTTTAGTAAGATTCCTTATTATGGCTGTTGGTGGTATTTACATTTTAATTCAGGCAAAAGAGAAGGAAAATAGAAAGTTTTTAATTTATCTTATATTGTTAGCCGGAGTTTTAGGGATAGGATTTATTAATAACAAACTAGTTAAGGATCCTATTGTACTTAGTGAAGAGGTTAAATTCGTTGCGAAAGCATTATATATATATATCATGCTGGGATCATACATTTTAGCTTTAAAATCATTGAAAAAGACAGTTAATATTAGTGATAAGGTTCGAAATAGTATTGTATATTCTACATTAATCATTAACGCAATTATGGTTATTTCTATTTCAACATCTACTGACTTTGGTAGTTATGAATGGATGAAGGTTGGTTCTCGAGGTTGGTTCTATGCAGGGAATGAACTAGGTTCAATCTTAGCTATTATTTTCCCTATTGTAGTACTATATTCTATTCAAAAAACAAAGAGCTGGAAACACATTCTATATTGGATTCCATCACTTTTAATGATTTATTCGCTAATTCAAGTTGGTACAAAAGTAGGAATGGGCTCAATTGGTGCTACGCTAGTGGCAGCAATCGGGATTATTTTACTACAATTATTATTTGATAGAAAAAATCCGAACAAAAAATCCCTTGCACTTAATGCAGTAATTGCTATTGTCCTATTAGCTGGTGTAGTCGGAACGTTTAAACAAACGCCATTAGCACAAAATATGGGTATTCACAATAATTATTTATCAGAGCAAAATGTGGCACAGCAAGGTCAAAAAGAAAAAGAAATTAAAGAGAAGCTGAAAAAAGAGCAAGAACTTAAAGCAAAAGAAGAAAATCATCATAAAGTTGAAAAGCCAGAAGAAAAGGCGAAGATAGAAGAGGAAGTTAAGAAAGAGCTTGAGAAAGAGCAAAAGAAAGAAAATCAAGAAAATCTTATTTTCAGTGGACGTCAAGTATATGAAGAAAGACATAAGCAGTTCTTTAAAGAAGCGCCAATGTCACAAAAGTTATTAGGAATGGGTTATGCAGGTAACTTTAAATACAACGAACAAAAGCAGCCAGATCCAAAACTAATTGAAATGGACTTCCATGATTGGTTTTATGATTTCGGGATTAATGGCTTTGTATTACTAATGATTCCATTTATTTATTACGGGCTAAGAATTCTACTAGCATTTGCTACGAGATTTAAGGACATATTTAATATAAAATATGGAATGATTTCAGCAAGCTTATTGTTAGCGTTAGGTATTGCTTATATTGCAGGACATATTTTAACAGCACCAGGAGTTGGGATTTACTTTGTAGTGGTGTTAGCTTATCTAATAGTAGACCTAGAAATTGAATGATAAAAATAAAAGCTAACTTTTGTTAGCTTTTATTTTTTAGTACAGTAAAATAAAAATAGATGGAAACGTAGCGAGGATTTAAAGGAGGAAAAAATATGAGAATATTGCATATGAATGCAGGAGCAGAAGATGGGGGAGGGAAAACACATATTATTTCACTTCTCGATCAGTTTCCAACTGGTGAAGTAGAATTAGCAGTATTTGAAGATGGAATTGTTGCGAAGGAAGCAAGGGAGTTAGGGATAAAAGTCCATGTGTTTTCACAAAAATCGCGCTATGATTTATCCATTTTAAAGAATATAAGTGAATTTATTAATAAAGAAAAATTTGATGTAGTTCATACACATGGCCCTAGAGCTAATTTCTATGTTTCTTTAATGAAAAAGAGAATAAAGGCAAAATGGGTAACGACTATTCATAGTGATCCATTTCAAGACTTTACTAAACAGGGCTTAAAAGGTTGGATTTTTACGAAATTAAATTTGAAAGCCTTAAAAAATATAGACTTATTTTTCGTTGTAACAAATAGATTGAAAAAAAGCCTGGCAGCATTAGGTATTTCAAATGAAAAGATGCATGTTATTTATAATGGAATTGAATACGATAAGGAAAAAGCAGAAGGCTATAATAAAAAAGAAATGTTCAATATTGATGAAGATGTATTTACGGCAATCCAAGTAGCACGATTACATCCTGTCAAAGGACATGAAGTTTTATTCGATGCGTTACAACAAACAAAATTAGAGAAAATTAAAGTATTATTAGTTGGCGATGGCCCATTAGAAGAAAATCTAAAGTCATTAGCTACTGAAAAAGGGATTAACGATAAAGTAGAGTTTTTAGGACATCGTCAAGATGTAAAACAATTATTTGCGTCGTCACATGTAAATTTATTAACTTCCCATAGTGAAGGGTTCCCACTAGTTTTATTAGAAGCGGCAAATCAACGCGTACCATCAATTGTGACTAGGGCTGGAGAAATTGAACCATTAATCGTAGATGAAACTTACGGATGGATTGTGCCAACAGGTGATGGAAAGGCATTAGCATTAGCTTTAGAAGAAGCGTATGATAAGTGGAAAACTGGAGAGTTAGCAGCAATGGGTAAACATATTTATGAGCATGCTACTATGAACTTCTCACTTCAAAAACTATATGAAGATACAAAGGAAACATATAAGCAATTAATAGCGAAAAACTTGTAATGATAGAGAGGATAGTTAACTATGGCAGTACAAACAGTTGATATTCTAGGCGTTCCTTTTTCTACAATGACAATGGATGAAACGGTCCAATATTTAAAAGAACAACTAGAAGCGGAGCGAACTCATACGTTTCAGGTAGTAACAGCAAACCCTGAAATTGTTATGTGCGCAAAAAAGGATGAAAAGTTCTATCAAACATTATTGAATACAGATTTAATTACACCTGATGGTATTGGGGTTGTAAAGGCAAGCGGGATGCTTGGTACACCTTTAAAAGAACGTGTAGCAGGTTTTGATTTAATGTGTAATTTACTTGCGAAGTTATCAGAAGATAGTAAGCCGGTATCTGTTTTCTTATTAGGTGCAAAGCCGCATGTTGTACAAGCTGCAGCAGATCATTTAACAAAGACATATTCAGCTGTATCCATCGCCGGTATACAAGATGGTTATTTTAAACAAGAAGACGAAGAGAATATTATTTCTCGCATTCAAGAAGCAAAACCAGATTTATTACTTGTTGCACTTGGTTTCCCGAGACAAGAGAACTTTATCCAAAACAATAAGCATCGTTTAGAAACGAAAATGGCTGTTGGAGTGGGTGGAAGTTTAGACGTATGGGCTGGAGAGGTAAAACGTGCACCAAAATGGATTCAAGCGATTCATTTAGAGTGGTTTTATAGATTATGCAGTAATCCAACACGCTGGCGTCGTCAGTTAGTATTAGCGGAATTTTTAAAAGAAGTAATGCGTTCGAAAAAGTAGCGAAATATCGCTGCTTTTTTTATTTGTTCATTTTTAATAAATTGAAACTTTAATCAGTGAGGCATCCCCACAGATTATTAGCTCTCACCAATCGGGATAGACGTTTTACTTTTTGGGAATGATGAAGGAGAATTTTTTACACAAAAGTATTTTACTTATACAATTCACACATGTAAAATGATGTGTAAAGACACCTGTGTGAGGAGGACTTCTAGTGGGCAAGGTTAAAGAAATTTCGAAGCGCAAACTACTAGGTATAGCTGGGCTTGGATGGCTATTTGATGCAATGGATGTTGGAATGCTTTCATTTGTAATGGTAGCCTTGCAAAAGGATTGGGGATTAAGTACGCAAGAAATGGGCTGGATAGGCAGTATTAACTCAATCGGTATGGCAGTAGGAGCGCTTATTTTTGGGATACTATCAGATAAAATAGGGCGAAAATCAGTCTTTATTATTACATTATTATTATTTTCTATCGGTAGTGGTTTAACTGCATTAACAACAACACTTGCGATGTTTCTCGTTTTACGCTTTTTAATTGGTATGGGGCTTGGCGGAGAGCTTCCGGTTGCCTCTACACTAGTATCAGAGAGTGTTGAAGCGCATGAGCGTGGGAAAATTGTTGTGTTATTAGAAAGTTTTTGGGCAGGTGGATGGCTAATTGCAGCTCTTATCTCGTATTTTGTTATTCCTAAATATGGTTGGGAAGTTGCGATGGTATTGAGTGCAGTTCCAGCATTATATGCTTTATATTTAAGATGGAATTTACCGGATTCCCCAAGGTTCCAAAAAGTTGAAAAAAGGCCATCTGTTATTGAAAATATAAAATCAGTTTGGTCTGGGGAATATCGTAAAGCAACAATTATGCTATGGATTCTATGGTTTTGTGTTGTTTTTTCCTATTATGGAATGTTCCTTTGGTTACCGAGTGTAATGGTGCTAAAAGGATTTAGTTTAATAAAAAGTTTCCAATACGTACTTATTATGACATTAGCTCAACTTCCAGGATATTTCACAGCTGCTTGGTTTATTGAACGTCTCGGTCGTAAATTTGTTTTGGTTACGTATTTAATCGGGACAGCTTGCAGTGCTTATTTGTTTGGGGTTGCGGATTCATTAACAGTATTAATCGTGGCAGGTATGTTACTATCCTTCTTTAACTTAGGTGCTTGGGGAGCATTATACGCCTATACACCTGAGCAGTATCCAACGGTTATTCGTGGTACAGGTGCAGGGATGGCAGCAGCATTTGGTCGTATTGGTGGTATTCTTGGGCCACTATTAGTGGGATATTTAGTTGCTTCAGAAGCTTCACTATCATTAATATTTACGATTTTCTGTGTATCAATTTTAATTGGTGTATTCGCTGTAATAATACTTGGACAGGAAACGAAGCAACGAGAATTAGTATAAAGTGAAAATTTAAACGTATCCCTGACCGTTTATTATCCTACACTACTCGGCTCTTTATAGGCAGTTAGTAGGGGATAAAAGGGGAGAGGAAACCGAAGTGGTTTCCTTTTTTCTGTTTTTTTAGATAAATAATGGTATAGTAAGAAAAAGGGATTATTTCTTATAAAAGCGAATGTATACAACAGGACATATGGACAAAGAATTAGGTGGTTGAAGAAATGAAAATTTTACTGATCATGGAAGAGGCAGAAGAGAGAAGAGAGTTAGCTGAAAATTTCACTGAAAATATGAGAAATGTAGAATGTTTTGAAGCAAAGACAGGAACAGAATCTTTATTTATGATGAAAAAACATATACCAGACTTTGTTTTTTTAAGTTCCAAATTACTAGATGGTACTGGTTTTGAATATGCAAGTTTATTACGAGAAATAAATTGCTATACAAAATTTATTTTTGTAGGTGAAAACATAGAAGAATCTATTACAGCTTTTCGTTTCCAAGCATTTTATTATTTATTGCGACCATTTCGTGAAGAAGATTTACAATTTCTTTTATATAAAATAGGTAAAGAACAAGGTGAGAAAGCAAAGAGTTATTTGCGAAAACTACCGATAGAAAGTCAAGAGGGTATACGATATATTCTTCCAGAAGATATCGTATATGTAAGTAAAAATAAAGAAAATAAAACTGTTTCAATTTACACAACGAATAATCAGTATATTTCAACATATACACTTCAGGAATTAGAAAATAAGCTAAATGCATATGATTTTTTACGTGTACATAAAAGCTATTTAATTAATATGTCATATGTAAAAGAACTGAAACCTTACTATAATGGCACGTATAATTTGTATTTAGATAGGTATGATGAGCAACCGATTCCAGTCAGTCGTAATTATGTAAAACGCCTTCGAAATAACATTGAATTATAGTAGGTAATGAGAGTATTTTAACATGATAAACTGAAAATCCTTCATGATAGGGAGGATTCAAGTTAAATATTCAGAAAATTTAGTACAATCTCCACTAAGAAATAGTATTGGGGGAATTGTATGTGAAGACATTGAAATCGATCTTACTTTGGGGCGTTATTACAGCAGTAGGAGCAGGTGCTTTTGGGGTAATAGCTTTATCACAAGGTGAAACCATTAATGCTGTATGGCTCTTAGTAGCTGCCGTATGTGTATATGCAGTTGCTTACCGCTTTTATAGTAGATTTATAGCGAGAAAGGTTTTTAATTTAGATGATAATCGGCAAACACCAGCCCATACATTAAACGATGGGAAAGACTATGTTCCAACAAATAAGTGGGTATTGTTTGGACATCACTTTGCAGCGATTGCTGGGGCGGGACCTTTAGTAGGACCGATTTTAGCAGCACAAATGGGATATTTACCAGGAACCATTTGGATTATTGTTGGGGTAGTTGTTGCGGGGGCTGTCCAAGATTTTGTCATTTTATTTGCTTCGATGAGACGTAATGGTAAATCGTTAGGAGAAATGATTAAAGATGAGATTGGACCTGTTACAGGACTAATTGCAATGATAGGTATTTTAGGAATTATGATTATTTTATTAGCAGTATTAGCGTTAGTCGTAGTAAAGGCACTAATCGGAAGTCCTTGGGGAATGTTTACGATAGCAGCAACGATTCCTATCGCTATTTTAATGGGAGTTTATATGCGCTATATTAGGCCTGGTCGTGTTGGAGAAGGATCAGTAATTGGTATTATCCTACTTATTTTATCTCTTGTTGGAGGACAGTATGTAGCAGAAAATCCAACACTTGCAAGTATGTTCACATTTAGTGGTGAAACAATTGCTATTATGCTTATTGTATATGGATTTATCGCATCGGCATTACCAGTTTGGATGCTTTTAGCACCACGTGATTATTTAAGTACATTTTTAAAAGTTGGAACAATTGTAGGGTTAGCAATCGGTATCTTAATTGTAGCACCAGATTTACAAATGCCAGCAGTTTCGAAATTTATTGATGGAACTGGTCCTGTGTTTTCTGGAAACTTATTCCCGTTCTTATTTATTACTATTGCTTGTGGTGCAGTGTCTGGATTCCATGCTCTCGTTTCATCAGGTACGACGCCGAAGATGATCGAGCAAGAGGGACACGCACAGCCAATCGGTTATGGAGCAATGTTAATGGAGTCGTTTGTAGCAGCGATGGCGATGATTGCAGCTTGTGTATTAACACCGGGAACGTATTTTGCAATTAATAGCCCCGCAGCACTTATCGGTACAGATGTTTCGCAGGCAGCTCAAGTTATTTCCTCATGGGGATTTGCTATTACACCAAATGAACTAAAAGATCTCGCTGTAAATGTTGGAGAGCAAACAATTTTATCACGTACAGGTGGTGCGCCAACATTAGCGATAGGTATGGCATATATTTTCTCACAAGTAATAGGTGGAACGGCCATGATGGCATTTTGGTATCATTTTGCGATTCTCTTTGAAGCTCTATTCATTTTAACAACAATTGATGCCGGAACGCGTGTCGGCCGATTTATGATTCAAGATATTTTAGGGCATGTATATAAGCCATTTGGGAAAACGGATTCTACATTAGCGAATGTAATCGCTACAACATTATGTGTATTAGGGTGGGGATATTTCTTATACCAAGGGGTAATAGATCCGCTCGGTGGAATTAATACATTATGGCCACTTTTCGGTATTGCAAATCAAATGCTAGCAGGTATTGCATTATTACTTGGAACGACAATTTTGTTTAAAATGGGAAAAAAGGCGTACGTTTGGGTAACACTTATTCCAACTATCGGGTTGCTGATTGTAACGATGACGGCGGGATATCAAAAGCTATTTCATGAAAATCCTAAAATTGGATTTCTATCGCATGCAAAGGTATTTCAGGGAGCATTAGATGAGGGAAAAGTGTTAGCGCCAGCTAAAAATGTCGCTCAAATGAAGCAAATTATTTTCAATGATTATATCGATGCAGCGCTTTGCGGAATTTTTATGATAGTTGTAATCGCTGTGTTAATTTCAGCACTTCGAATTTGGATCCAAGTATTAAGAAATAAGCCAATGCCGTTAAAAGAGGCACCATATATTCCTAGAGATGAAAGTGAGTCGAGGAACTATGCTTAAAAAGTTGTGGCAAGTATGGGGTGAAAGAAAACGCTTTATTAGTTTGCTCGTTGGAGTACCAAGTTATGAAGTATATGTGGAGCATATGAAAAAGCATCATCCTGAAGAAGAGGTTGTATGTCAAAAGCAATTTTTTGCTGAGGCACAAGAAGCAAGATTTAATGCAAAGGGTGGAAAAATATCACGCTGTTGTTAATGAAAAAGGGCGAGTTTTCGCTCTTTTTATTTTTTTGCTGTTTCACGTGGAACAGCAAAAATAAACAAAACCTTTGGGAATTAAAGGTATTTCGTATACAATAAAGTGAGGAAGGGGATAGATGGAAAAGTAGGGAGATTATTTTATGTTAAGGGACTTATTTGTAAATACAACAATTATTCTTTCCTTTATTTTTATTGGGGGTCAGCTTTTAAGGGATAAGCCGTTAAAAGAAGGATTCTCTTTTGGGCAGAAATGTGTAGTAGGCATTTTTACTGGGATACTAGGTATAGTATTAATGTATTTCAGTGTTCGTGTTGGTACCATTCTATTGGATTTACGCTATTTAGCTGTTATTCTAGCTGTTATTATTGGAGGACCGATAGCGAGTACCATAACAATTGGTATGATTTTAGTAACTAGGCTGTTGTTTATGGATTATTCATTAGCTTCTCAAGTGGCTTTTTATACAATCATTGCGATAGGAATAGGGAGTATCTTTATTTCGCGCATGAAGCTTTCTTTAGGGGGAAAGTGGGTATGGTTACACACATATATTTTATCTATTCTAATCCCAGCGTTATATATATGGTTAATTAAAGAGATCCACATAGTGGGATTATATTTAATTTCTAGTATTATTACAGGTTACATAACATTCATAAGTGCAAATTATGTTTTACAATCCAATGAGTTATTTCAAAAGATGAAACAATACGCAACGATAGATGCATTGACAGGTTTAGGAAACGTAAGACAGTTTGATTTAGAGATGAATCGTCATATTAGTAATAAGAACATGAAAAATGATTCGTTTTGTTTACTACTTATAGATATTGACCACTTTAAGTATGTAAATGATACGTACGGGCATCCTGCAGGGGACGAAGTGCTAAAACAAGTAGGATGTATTTTACGAGAAACTTCACAATTTCCAGATTTGGCTTTTCGAAAGGGTGGAGAGGAGTTTGCGCTTTTGATACCGAATAAGGGATTAGCTTACGGAATTCGTATGGGCGAGCAAATTCGTACAGCTGTTGAAAGTCACCCATTTCAATTGTTAGATGGAACGAAAATAAAAATTACAGTTTCGGTGGGGGTTTCAGAATATGAAGAATCACCGGAGAAATTTATTCAAGCGGCGGATGATGCGTTATACTACTCGAAACGAAATGGTAGAAATAAGGTCAGCTCTGTATCTTAAAGATAAGATGACCAGAAGACATAAAGCTTATAAAAAACACTCACAGAGGCAATGTATGAACTTTGTGAGTGTTTTTTATTTATATATTAGACAAGCTCTTTTGATACAACAAATTTACGATATGCACCATGGTGAGTTGGACCTACGTATTCGTTAATTTTGAATGAGTAACGAATAGCAGCCGTGATGAATTCTTTAGCAGTTTTTACTGCTTCTTTCACAGGTTTTCCTTTTGCAAGTTCTGCTGTAATTGCAGCAGAATATGTGCAACCTGCGCCGTGTGTATTTGTCGTATCAATTTTTTCTGATTCTAGAAGGTCGAATGTTTCTCCATCATATAGGACGTCGATTGCAGTTTCCGTACCAAGTTTGCTACCGCCTTTAATTAGGACGTATTTCGCACCTAAAGCATGGATCTTTTTCGCTGCTTCTTTCATGTCTTCAAGAGAATTAATCTTTACGCCACTTAATTGGTAAGCTTCAAATAAGTTTGGTGTTACAACTAATGCCTTTGGAACAAGAACGTCACGTAAGCAATCATTCGTTTCAGGATGTAATGCTTCATCAGCACCTTTACATACCATAACAGGGTCAACTACTACATTTTTGAAATTGTGCTTTTCGATTGTTTCTGCAACCATTTCAATAATTTCTACTGATCCAAGCATACCTGTTTTTAAAGCGTCTACGCCAACACCTTCAATTGTTGTTTCTAATTGTGGTTTTAATGTAGAAGCTGGGATTGGAAATACGTTATGTGCCCAACCGTTATGTGGATCCATCGTTACGATTGTTGTAAGAGATGTCATTCCGTATACGCCCAGTTCTTGGAATGTTTTTAAATCTGCTTGTATACCAGCACCGCCACTTGTGTCAGAACCAGCGATAGTAAGTGCTTTATTTAATGTCATTATGAAAGCCCCCTCGAGTGATATAATGAAAACTATGTTCTCACCATTATATCAATGTTACGAATAAGTACAAAGTGAAAAGTAGATGATTTATTTTAAGAGCTATTTAAAATCTTGTATGCAGGAGACTGAGTATGTTTCGAGATAATCGTACAAATGAATTAGTTATATTAAAGGAAATTGCAGAAACATTAAATACATCAAATGATACATATCATGTATTGCAAGCTGTCCTAGAGAAATTACTAAGTGTAACAGGTTTAACGACAGGATGGATTTTTCTTGCGGATGAAAATGGGAAGTATACGAAGTTAATTGATTATCAATTACCAGAGGCACTTACATATGAAAATAAACGCCCGATGTGCGAAGGTGAATGTTGGTGTTTACGAGGTTTTGTAGATGGAAAATTAGAGAGAGCCGTTAATATTATTGAATGTAAAAGAATTAATAATGCAATTGAATATAATTGGGGGGATACGGAGGGCATTCTTCATCATGCTACGGTTCCTTTAAAAGCTGGGGGAGAAAAATTTGGGGTGTTAAATGTTGCAAGTCCGGGTAAAACACATTTTTCAGAAGAAGAATTAGTATTACTCCAATCGGTTGCCTTCCAAATTGGTACGGCTTTAAAGCGAACAAAATTATATGAAAATGAAAAGAGAAGAGCACATTATTATGTGAAATTAGAGCGTTTCATTCAAGATTTAAAAACGATTCATAAGTTTAATGTACTACCTGAAAAAGTGGTAAATCACGTAGGTGAAGTATTTCAATGGAATCAAGTAGCGCTTTTTATTAGGGAGGAAAAAGAATTATCTCTGCGAGCGTCTTACGTTCAGGAAGAGTTACAAGAGGATATAAAAGAGGCGGCCAAGAGGGCGTTAGAACAAGATGAACCAGTTCTAATAAAACATCAAATAGGACATAATGTACATCTAAATCGAGCTGTTATTGCTACACCAATACATATTCAAAACCATATATTTGGTGTTTTATGTGTTAGCTTGAATAATGGAGAGTTTGATGCTAATACAATAGATGTAATTCAAGCATTATCGAACCATGTTTCGTTAATAATAGAGAATTTGAGGTTAAACGAGCAGCGCCGTGAACTTGTACGAATGGAAGAAAGAAATCGGTTAGCAAGAGATTTACATGATTCTGTTTCGCAAAAATTATTTTCATTAACCTTCATGACAAAAGGCGCCGAGGCAGTTTTAAAAGGTAAAAATGAAAAGGTAGATCAATCTTTGCATGAGATGCGTGAACTTGCGCAAGGAGCTTTGAAAGAAATGAGGACATTAATTTGGCAGCTTCGTCCGGCGGGATTAGAAAAAGGATTATTGCCAGCTCTAAAGCAGTACGGTGAAAATTTGGGACTGAAAATTAGGGAGCAAGTTACGGGTGTTCGTGATTTACCTCGTGTAGTAGAAGAAGCTTTGTGGCGCATAGGCCAAGAAGCACTGAACAATGTAAGTAAGCATGCAGGTGTAAAAGAAGCGACGATTTATTTTACAGTGAATGAGAAAAATGTATCATTAGAAATAGTTGATCAAGGAAAGGGCTTTGTGGAAAAGAATATAAAAGAAAAGAAATCACTAGGTATGACTACGATGCGTGAAAGAGTAGAATTAGTTGGTGGAACAATTAAAATTGTAAGTAGTAATAAACGAACGAGCGTAAAAGTAAATGTACCATTATGATGTGAAAATGAGGGAAGTTTGTGAAAATAAAAGTATTGTTAGTTGATGATCATACAGTCGTTTTAAAAGGATTAGCATTTTTCTTAAGTACACAGGAAGATTTAGAGTTAGTTGGAGAAGCGAATAATGGGAAAGAAGCGTTAGTGAAAGTAGGAGAAACAAATCCCGATGTTATATTAATGGATTTATATATGCCTGAAATGGATGGTGTTGAGGCGACGGCATATATTAAAAAAGAGTATCCAAATGTGAAAGTAATTGTATTAACTAGCTTTTCTGATCAGGCGCATGTGTTACCTGCATTAAGGGCTGGAGCAAGTGGTTATATTTTAAAAGATGTAGAACCAGATCAGCTTGTTGAGGCTATTCGAAGCGCATATAAAGGTAATATTCAATTACATCCGGATATAGCAAATGCTCTTCTCTCTCAAACATTACCTGTAGAAGAAAAGGAAGAAGAACCTTCTATTCAAGTGGATGTGCTAACAGCGAGAGAAAATGAAGTATTGCAGCTATTAGCAAAAGGGATGAGCAATAAGGAAATTGCATCTGTTTTAGTTATTACAGAAAAGACAGTTAAGGCGCATGTAAGTAGTATTTTGAGTAAGTTGAATTTATCTGATCGTACGCAAGCGGCATTATATGCAGTGAAAAATGGAATTGTATAAGACGAAAGTCGTAAGACCAAGTTCGCCTTTAGAAGGTGGACTTTTTTTATGGAAAAATACGTCTATGTGAGGACGAAATTGTCATTATATAAAGATAAAATATGTTTGTAAGCAACAAAACAACAATTACAAGGGATACCTTTTTTGAAAGCATATAACAACATAAGAGTGAGTACTAGGAGGAATAAATAATGGCAACAGTTTTATTCGTTAAAGCAAATAACCGTCCAGCGGAACAAGCAGTTAGTGTAAAATTATATGAGGCATTTTTAGCAAACTATAAAGAAGCACACCCAAATGATACAGTAGTAGAACTTGATTTATATAAAGAAGAATTACCATATGTAGGCGTAGATATGATCAATGGTACATTCAAGGTAGGTAAAGGATTTGATTTAACAGAAGAAGAGGCAAAAGCAGTAGCAGTTGCCGATAAGTATTTAAATCAATTCCTAGAAGCTGATAAAGTTGTTTTCGGCTTCCCATTATGGAACTTAACGATTCCAGCAGTATTGCACACATATATTGATTATTTAAACCGTGCTGGTAAAACGTTCAAATATACGCCAGAGGGTCCAGTTGGTCTAATCGGAGATAAGAAGATTGCATTATTAAATGCACGAGGCGGCGTATATTCAGAAGGTCCAGCAGCTGAGGTAGAAATGGCTGTTAAATATGTAGCAAGTATGATGGGCTTCTTCGGCGCAACAAACATGGAAACAGTAGTTATTGAAGGACATAACCAATTTCCAGATAAAGCAGAAGAAATCATCGCTGTAGGTCTTGAAGAAGCAGCTAAAGTAGCAAGTGAATTTTAATTAAAATTATAATCGTCACTCGAAAAAACAGCATTAACGTTTACATGTTAATGCTGTTTTTTTATATTTTTAGTTCATCAGCAAGTTTTTCTAATGTATTTCGATCTTGTATATAATATGTTCGGCCTTCTTTTCTTAAATAATTTTGTTGGCAAAACTGATTTAATACATATAAAAGATGACGGTAGCTGACATTTAAATATTCCGAGGCCTCGGTATGCTTTTCTATATAACAATTATTTTGCTCTGTTAATAAAATAAAAGCAGCTAATCGATTTTCAAAAGGATAACTATAGTTTTTTGCGTAATTTTCGGTGCGAGTAATTGTCTTTTCTCCAATAAATTTACATAAGTGCTGTAAAAACGTTGCATCTTGTAATAAAAGTTGCTGACAATCTTTAAGAGGAAGTGCCAAACACACACAATCTTCTAGTACTTCAACGGATTTAGTAATATTTTCTACTCCTATTAATCCTAATTCCCCGATAAAAGATGGTGCTTGAATAAAGTTAATTAATGAAACCTTCCCGTTTTGATGACTCATATATATTTTTGCTTTCCCAGAAATTAAGTAATAGAGATAAGGGAGAGCATTTCCTTCGCTACATATCATCTCTTTCGTTTGAAAAGAATGCAGCTCTACATATGGCAAGACATGAAATGAAAATAGGGTATGGAATTGATGGATTCGCATGTATTGATAAATTTCTTCCTCATTTTTGCTGATTTTCATATTTTCACCCCCATGTATAGTATGAGATATCTCCTATTATCTTTACAAGAAGGAATGATACGATTTATGTAAATTTGTTTTTGTAGAAAAGAGAGTGTGATGAATTTATGAAAAAATATAAAACATTGTTATTTGATGTAGATGATACATTACTAGATTTCCAAAAGGCTGAAAAAGTGGCTTTACGGGTGCTTTTTGAAGAGAAGGGAATCCCTTTAACAGACGAGATAGAGGCTCGTTATAAAAAAATAAATAAAGGTCTTTGGGATGCTTTTGAAAAAGGAGAACTATCACGCAATGAAGTTGTAAATACACGATTTTCTCTGTTGTTTAAAGAGTATGGAGAAGAAGTAGATGGAATATTATTCGAAAATAATTATCGTAACTACTTAGAAGAAGGAAATCAACTCATGCAAGGTGCGTTTGAATTTATAAATCAAATTCAAGGAGAGTATGAATTGTATATAGTGACAAATGGTGTTTCTAAGACGCAAGATAAACGTTTGCGTAATGCAGGTTTACATTCATTATTTAAAGATGTTTTTGTTTCGGAAGATACAGGTTTTCAAAAACCGATGAAAGAGTATTTTGATTATGTTTTTGAACGGATTCCTAACTTTGCACCTGAAGCAGGGCTGATTATTGGGGATTCATTAAGCGCTGATATGAAAGGTGGATATGTAGCGGGAATTGATACTTGTTGGTTTAATCTAGAAAGGAAATTAAATGATAGTGGGATTATACCGACATATGAAGTGCATAATTTTGAGGAGTTAGAAGCGTTATTAAAGCAGCATGTGTAATAAAAAAATAGGCAGTGGAGCTTTCATCCCCACTGCCTATTTTTATTAATTTTTATTTTCGTTATGCTTTGGGAGCGGAAAGGCATTCCCGATAGCAGCTGCACCAAGCATGGGCAATAGTAAATTAAGCGGGAAAAACATAAGTAATAGTAATGTTATAGCTATTGGCTTTCGTAACGCATAGCTTGAAATTGCTGTCGTTACGATGGCAACAGATGCTACTGGATCTATAGGAAGAATAGATGCTACAGCGTATCCGATACTTGACCCGGAAAATATAATTGGGAAGATATGTCCACCTCGCCACCCTGTGTTCAAACAAACGGCAGTAATGCACAACTTTAAAATCCCTGAAAGAAGTAGTATCCAAAAAGATAAATGGCTCCATTCAACAACTAATTCTTTTAATTGATGTTCCCCTGAAAATAATGTGTACGGAAGAAAAGTTCCCGCAATTCCTAATAAAATACCACCGATAATTCCGAGTGTCAGTTTGTATTCCCTAAAAGGGTGAATTAACTTCTCTAATGTGAATTCTAACTTGAAATAAAAGAAACCAACTATAGCACCGATACTAGCAAGTGGAAGAAATGCGATCCATTCATTGAAAGAAAGTGCACCTTCCCCGAAATCAACAATAAAGGATCCACGATTATCGAGTTTACTCAGTAGTAAATAAACAGAAAAACCTGCGAAAGTAGTAGCTAAGTATACAATCGCCTTTTTTCCTTTAGAAAAAGCAGCAATTTGTTCCCCCTCATTTTCATTTGGTGCTAAATAACCGAATAATGGTGCGTTAAAAATGACACTTAAAGTAGCTCCAATTCCGATCTCGGTTAGCTCATTCATACCCTTTAAGGCAAATTTAAAGCGATCCCCTACCCATGTGCACAGTCCGCCTATAATTCCAACTAGTGCGGCTTCTGGACCAAGACTAGCTCCGAAAATTAAAACAATAATCGCTGTTAAAGTAGCCTGATGGACAAAGCGATATTCGATTCGACCAGTTTTTTTATATTCAGCCATCACTTCAGGCATAAGGCGTGGGTATGTACCGAAATGTTTTTGTGATAGACCAACAAGGATCCCGCCAATTATTGTTACGCAAAGGGTGTAATAAGAGGGAAAAGAGAGAACTTCAGGCAAGTATCCCCAAATAAAGTGGATTCCAATATTTATTGTGACTAAAAATAACCAGACTGTAGCTCCTACTATAGATCCTAGAAGAATGCCATATAGAGCAAGTATGTACTGCATATCTTTTTTATTTGTCATGTTATACCTCCGTTATGTAAATCTTAGTAGGTAAAAAAGTGAAATATACTAGTGAAAAATGGATTGAATATATATAGTATCTTTTTGAGAAGATGGCCTATTCAACATATAGGCTAACTTTAGGGGAATTTGAATTTATAGGTTAAATTACTTATTTAATTTTATAGACTGATTTGAGGTTTTTAAAGGTCTTTTTTGAAATAGACTAGAATATATTTCTTTTGTTGCTTTATATGAAACTGTTAACATTTATTTTAGAACATTCAGAAAAACTGTTTGACATTAGGAAATTATTGCTATAAAATCAACGGTAATTGCATAGTCTTATCAAGAAAAGGTGGAGGGACAGGCCCGATGAAACCTTGGCAACAGCCGTATAACGGAATTGTGCCAAATCCTGCAGGTAGTAATCCTGAGAGATAAGAAAGAGCCTTTAGAGCGTGTTTTCAAACTGCTCCTTTCTTGTTTTCAGGAAAGGGGCAGTTTTTTATTTTGTATAAAAGAAAGGAGAATGAGAGATGGGAGAATCATGGGGAAAAGGAACAATTTGTGTGCAAGGTGGCTATACGCCAAAAAATGGTGAACCACGTGTTTTACCACTTTATCAAAGTACAACATATAAATACGATACTTCAGATGATTTAGCAGCCCTATTTAACTTAGAGGCAGAAGGATATATTTATACACGTATTGGAAACCCTACTCTAGCTGCATTTGAGCAGAAGTTATCAGATTTAGAAGGCGGTGTAGGAGCTGTTGCAACGGCTTCTGGGCAAGCAGCTATTATGCTCGCAGTTTTAAATATTTGTAGTAGTGGGGATCATTTACTTTGTTCTTCAACGGTTTACGGGGGAACGTTTAATTTATTTGGAGTGAGTTTGCGTAAACTGGGCATTGATGTTACGTTCTTTAATCCAAATTTAACGGCAGATGAAATTACGGCGCTTGCTAATGACAAGACGAAACTTATCTATGCAGAATCGTTAGGAAATCCAGCGATGAATGTTTTAAATTTTAAAGAATTTTCAGCTGCTGCTAAAGAATTAGAGGTACCTTTTATCGTTGATAATACATTAGCAACTCCTTATTTATGCCAGGCGTTTGAACATGGGGCAAATATTATTGTTCATTCTACGACGAAGTATATCGATGGGCATGCGAGCTCCTTAGGCGGTATTGTAATTGACGGTGGAAACTTTGATTGGACAAATGGAAAGTATCCTGAACTTGTTGAACCAGATCCAAGTTATCACGGTGTAAGTTACGTTCAAAACTTTGGTGCAGCAGCGTATATTGTGAAAGCACGTGTTCAGCTATTAAGAGATTATGGAAATTGTATGAGCCCATTCAATGCATATATTAGCAATATTGGCTTAGAAACATTGCATTTACGAATGGAACGTCATAGTGAAAATGCTCTTGCAGTTGCTAAGTGGCTTGCTAATCATGAACGTATTGAATGGGTGAATTATCCGGGCTTAGATAGTAATGAAAATTACTCATTGGCACAACAGTACTTGAAAAAAGGTGCTAGTGGTGTTTTAACTTTCGGTATTAAAGGCGGATTAGAAGCAGCAAAAGAATTTATCGCAAATGTAAAACTAGCAACTCTCGTAACACATGTAGCTGATGCACGAACTTGCGTTATACATCCTGCTAGTACGACGCATAGACAATTAAATGCTGAAGATCAGCGTTTAGCTGGTGTTACATCTGATTTAATTCGTTTATCAGTTGGTATAGAAGATGTTTCTGATATTATTGCAGATTTGGAAGCAGCTCTAGTTGGGGGCAAAACACATGCCGATCATAATTGATAAAGATTTACCGGCTCGCAAAGTGTTGCAAAAAGAAAATATTTTTGTAATGACGAAGGAGCGAGCGGAAACACAAGATATACGCGCTTTGAAAATTGCTATATTAAATTTAATGCCAACGAAGCAAGACACAGAGGCGCAATTACTTCGCTTAATTGGAAACACACCGTTACAATTAGATGTTCATTTGCTTCATATGGAATCACATCTATCTCGTAATGTAACGCAAGAACATTTAACAAGCTTTTATAAAACGTTTCGTGATATTGAAAATGAAAAGTTTGATGGGCTCATTATTACAGGAGCGCCAGTGGAGACCCTCGCTTTTGAAGAGGTAGATTATTGGGAAGAGCTTAAACATATTATGGAGTATTCAAAAACGAATGTAACATCTACGCTCCATATTTGCTGGGGGGCACAGGCTGGCTTGTACTATCATTATGGTGTTCCAAAGTATCCCCTTAAGGAAAAAATGTTCGGTGTATTTGAACATGAAGTTTGCGAGCAACATGTGAAATTGTTACAAGGATTTGATGAATTGTTTTTTGCTCCGCATTCTCGTCATACAGAAGTACGAGAGAATGATATTAGAGGAGTGAAAGACTTAACATTGTTAGCAAACTCTGAAGAAGCAGGTGTTCACCTTGTTATTGGGCCAGAAGGAAGGCAAGTGTTTGCCCTTGGACATAGCGAATATAGTTGTGAGACGTTAAAACAAGAATACGAACGAGATCGTGACAAGGGATTAAATATTGATGTGCCAAAAAACTATTTTAAACATAATAATCCAGATGAAAAGCCGCTTGTTAGGTGGAGAAGTCATGGTAATTTATTGTTTTCTAATTGGTTGAATTATTACGTGTATCAAGAAACCCCTTATATATTGTAAAGAAAGATTGTGTAACACGTGGCAACGTTTTCCTTGTAAAGATCAACCTTTATTTTTCCGAATGTTCAAAATACATTGTTTTTCGGATTTTTTACTCATATAATTTCATCTAAACACAATTTTTGAGGGGTGGACAGTACTATGAAAGAAATTCAAGTTGGGTTATTAGGTCTTGGGACAGTTGGCAGTGGTGTGGTTCGTATTATTACGGATCATCAAGAACGACTCATACACCAAGTAGGTTGTCCAGTGAAGGTAACGAAAGTATTAGTGCAAAACATTGAGAAAGAGAGAGAGGTAGAGGTACCTTCTACTCTATTAACACAAGATGCAATTGAAATTTTAGATAATCCAAATATTGATGTTGTCATTGAAGTGATGGGTGGCATTGATGATGCAAAATCATATATTTTACAAGCTTTAAAAAGCGGAAAGCATGTTGTAACTGCAAATAAAGACTTAATGGCATTACATGGAGCTGAATTATTAGCGACAGCAAAAGATAATAAGGCTGATTTATTCTATGAGGCGAGTGTGGCAGGGGGAATTCCAATTTTACGCAGTATCGTAGAAGGACTTTCTTCAGATCTTATTACGAAAGTAATGGGAATTGTAAATGGAACGACAAATTTTATTTTGACGAAAATGTCAGACGAAGGGAGAGCATATAACGACGTGTTAAAAGAAGCCCAACAACTTGGATTTGCAGAAGCAGATCCAACATCAGATGTAGAAGGTTTAGATGCAGCAAGAAAAATGACAATTTTAGCTACTCTCGGTTTCTCTACAAATGTAGAGCTTGGAGACGTGAAAGTAAAAGGGATTACCTCTATTACAGAGGAAGATATTGAATACAGTAAGAGCTTAGGTTATACAATTAAATTAATCGGTCTTGCAAAACGAGATGGTGAAAAATTGGAGGTTACAGTTGAACCAACTTTACTTCCAAATACACATCCTCTTGCGGCAGTACAAAATGAATATAACGCTGTGTATGTGTACGGTGAAGCAGTTGGGGAAACGATGTTTTATGGACCAGGCGCAGGAAGTTTACCGACAGCTACAGCTGTTGTTTCGGATTTAGTTGCTGTAATGCAAAATATTAGATTAGGGGTAACAGGAAATAGTGCTGTAGTCCCACAATATCAAAAAGTATTAAAAGAGCCAGACGAAATTGTCGTGAAAAAGTTTTTAAGACTGCATGTAAAAGACGAAATTGGTGTATTTGCAAAAATTACTTCATTGTTCTCTGAGCGCGGAGTTAGCTTTGAGAAAATTATTCAAATGCCGCTTGAAGAGAAAGGAAAGGCTGAAATTGTAATTGTAACGCATCGTGCGTCTCTTGCTGATTATGATTATATTCTACATACGTTGCAAGGGTATGAAGAAATAGATTGTTTGAAAGCGAACTATCGAATTGAAGGGGATGCTAAGTAGTATCTCTTACCATAAAACAGAAAGAGCCTATTAAGCAGCTTGCTTAATAGGCTCTTTTCTATTTAAAATCTGCGTACCAAATTGAATAAATGCTTGGATAATCCAGCCTGTTGTAAAGGATAAGATGATTGTTCCAAAATAGATAGGTCCATCTAATAAAAAGCTTAACGTTAAAAATAAAAAGGCTAATGAAATCTCTGTTCTTCTAAACGTCCATTTTTTCTTCTCAGCAACCGTTAAAACGAAAGCTTCTTGAGGCGCTGCACAAAAGTTTGTAGAGACGTAAAGACCAATTCCAGCTCCAACGAATAGATTTCCGCAAATAAGTGTTATATATTTTGGAAGAGAGCGGATAGCGTCCATAATAGTTGTAATGGAACCAATCCAATCAACAAAAAGAGAAATAAGAACCATCGTTACAATTGTACCGATTGTAATTTGTTTTTTATTCCAAAAGAGTACGATAAGTGTAAAGGCAAAGTTAATCATAAAAATCCAAAAACCAATACTTATGCCAAAATTTTGATATAGTGCAATAAAGAAGGAATCATAAGGGCTAAGTCCAAAGGAAGTAATTGTCGTCATCATATTAATACCGATGGCAAGAATGAGTAAACCGCCAATGAAAAATATATATTCTAATTTGAATCGAAGCATAGTTGTATATCCTTTCTAAATGTATTTGCTAGGAAAGGATATATTGTGGAAAGCTTACCAGGTCAAGGGAGAATTTTTGTGAGAAGGGGAAAATGAGATGACAAATATAAGAAAGATTGCTGAACTTGCTGGAGTATCTGTTTCAACTGTTTCACGTGTACTAAATAATCATCCGTACGTAAATGAACAGAAACGAAAAGAAATTCTAGCGATTATAGAAGAATTAAATTACACGCAAAACGTGAATGCAATTCATTTAGTGAAAGGAAAAACGAATGTAATTGGCGTTTTATTGCCACACGTAAATGATCAATATTATAGCGCTATTATCGAGGGGATATCAAAAGAGACAGCCAAGAATAATTATAATATGATGCTTTGCCAGACGAATTATAGCGAAGAAAGAGAACTAGAAATTTTAAATATGTTAAAAATGAAAAAGCTTGATGGGGTTATTATTTGTTCTCGGGCAAATAGTAAGGAGAAGCTTGAAGAATATACAAAATTCGGCCCGATTGTTATGTGTGAAGAAATAGATTCAAAATGCATTTCAAGTGTCCATATCGATTACTACAAAGTATTTTCACTTGGGATGAAAAGCTTAATAGATGCCGGTCATACACATATTGGATATTGTATTGGAAGAAGTAATAGTGTTAATAGCCAAAGACGAAAGAAGGCATATGAAGATTCGCTTCAACAGAGTATCGTAACACCGTTAGAGACCTGGAAATTTGAGGGTTGTTTTACAGTGGAAGATGGACGCAATGTAATTAGAGAATGGGCTCATATGTCAGTAAAACCGACGGCGTTCCTTGTATCTTGTAACCATATTGCAGCAGGGATGGTTACAGAAGCAAAAAAACAAGGAATTCGTATTCCAGAGGATATTACGATTATCGGGTGTGATGATCAAGAGGTGGCAGATATATTGGGTATAACGACGATTTCGCATTCTAGTAAAAACGTTGGAGTAAAAGCGTTTGAATTATTATATGAAAAGATTAATGAAGAGAAATTAGATGTGAAGCATATAGAGTTATTACCAGAGTTAGTAGATAGAGAAACGACGTAATTGAGAAGGTGTGAAAATCGCTTTTCAAAATTTCGTTTGGTATAATTATGGACAATCTATGAGGGCTAAAAGGGGTTTTGATATGAGATCAAAAGTAGTAAAAGTAATTCTACTCATTACAATTGCATCTTTCTGTTTATTTGCATATGGCTTTGTTTCAGGTGTAAATGATGTATTAAATCCGAAAGCTTCAAATTTAATTAAAAAGACCGATGTAGTGGCAAAAGAGAAAAAGAAAACGGGAACGTTACAAATCGTTAGTTTAGGTGATTCATTAACGCGTGGCGTTGGTGATAAAGAAGGAATTGGCTATGTTGGGCGAATGAAAGAGGATTTACAAAAAGATTATAAGCAAAAAATTGCATTAACAAATTTAGCAGTTAGTGGTGCAAAAATGCCCGATTTATTAAAACAAATTGAAAGTAATGGCGCTCAATATTCAATTAAGCAAGCAGATGTAATCGTGTTAACGATTGGTGGGAATGATTTGTTCCCAGGCTGGGAATCGCTTGGGAAAATAGATTTAGAGACGTATCGTCCTGACACAGAAACGTTTCAAAATGAAGCAAAGAAAATTATAGAAGAAATTCGTAAATTAAATACAGATAGTCCGATTTTTTGGCTTGGTTTATACAATCCTTTTGAAGATGTAGAAGATTTAAAAGGGTCTTCAAACATTGTTGTGGACTGGAATGCATCTTTAGAGAAGTTAGCGCTAAACGATAAAAATGTGTATATTACACCGACATTTGATTTATTCCAAAACCGCGGGAAAGATTTATTATACTCTGATCATTTTCATCCGAACGAAGTAGGTTATACGTATATGGCAGAACGTTTAGTTCAAAATGTTGTAAGTAAATTAAAACTAGAACAAGGAGGGGTAAAATGACGACGATACTTTCCGTACGAGATTTGAAGAAGGTAATTGGAAAGAAGACTCTTGTAGAGAATATTTCCTTTGATGTAAAGCAAGGAGAAGTGTTCGGGTTCTTAGGACCAAATGGTGCTGGAAAGACGACTACCATTCGAATGTTAGTCGGATTGATTAAGGCGACAGAAGGTACGATTTTTATCGGTGGTTATTCGATTAAGGAAAATTTCAGAGAAGCGATGCGTCAAATTGGGAGTATCGTTGAAAACCCAGAGTTGTATACATATTTAACGGGATGGGAAAATTTAAAGCAATTTGCTCGTATGTTAGGTGATATATCAGATGAACGTATTATTGAAATTGCTGAAATGGTTCATTTAGATGAAAGAATTCATGATAAGGTAAAAACGTACTCACTTGGTATGAAACAACGCCTTGGAATTGCGCAGGCGCTCCTTGGGAATCCAAAATTGCTCATATTAGATGAGCCAACGAATGGTTTAGATCCAGCAGGGATTAGAGAACTTAGGGAATTTATACATAAGCTTGTAAAAGAAGAAAATATGAGCGTGTTTATTTCAAGCCACTTGCTAAGTGAAGTGCAAATGATATGCGATCGCGTTGCTATTATTCATAAAGGAAAGATGATAACAGTTGCCAAGGTTGAAGAATTAATTAAAACAGCAAGTGATCGTGTAGAATGGATTGTTACACCAATTTCTAAGGCGAAAGATATGCTAGAAGCAGCCGAAGAAGTAAGGGAAGTAAGTGTAGAAGGCGAGCGATTACTATGCCGCATGGATATTGTATCTATAAGTAGTTGGAATAAACACTTTGTAGAAAATGAGATAGATGTACATAGCGTTAAGGAGCTTGTATTTACGCTAGAAGATTTATTTATTGAACTCACAAGGGGTGAGCAGCATGCGTGAATTTGCGAATCTAGTTTTAAATGAATCAGAAAAAATTTACCGTAAGAAACGTATTTTTGTTGTCATGCTTATTTTAGCAATCTTGATCCCGCTTTTTGTGTATGCGCAGTATCGTGAAATAGAAACGACACAAAAAAGGCTCGGTACAACCGATTGGAAGGTTTCATTGCAACAGCAAATTGTTGATTCTCAGAACCGGTTGAACAATTCTAGGTTGCCAGAAGAATGGCGTGATTGGTTAAAGGTAAGAGTTGAGCAACAACAATATTATTTAGATCATGATATTAATCCGATGGCACCGGGTGCACCAACTTTTGTCAGAGCATTTATTGAACAAGGAATTACATTATTTATTCCGCTTCTCGTAATGATTGTAGCCATTGATATCGTTTCAGGAGAACGAAGTGATGGGACGATGAAGATGTTACTTACGCGGCCAATTCGGCGCTGGAAAATACTCCTTAGTAAATACGTGACGATGTTATTTTTCATTTCGCTCATACTGTTTCTTGTAGGCTTGTTTGCTTACATATTATCAGGGCTTGTATTTGGGTACTCGGGATGGAATTTACCTGTTTTAACAGGATTTGTTATTGATAAGGAAACGTTAAATACGAACTTTGTGCATCTTATTCCGCAGTGGCAATACATCTTAATGGCGTATGGACTAGCCTGGTTTGTTGCTATCGTTGTCGGAACTATATCATTTATGGTCTCTGTTTTAATTCGTAATACACCAGCTGGTATGGGCGTTATGCTAGCTGCATTAATTGCAGGCGGTATTTTAAGCTCGTTCGCAACATCTTGGGAAGGCGCCAAATATATTTTTAGTGTGAATCTATCATTAACGGATTATTTATCAGGAAAATTACCTGCATTACAAGGTTTATCGATGGGATTTTCTTTGATGAATTTAACTGTTTGGGCAGTTGTTTCTCTTGTTATTTCGTTCGTAGTATTTACAAGACAGGATATGGTGAATTAATTAGACAGGAAGTGACAGTATGGAAAATATTTTAAAGAATGATTGGGAGCCACTATTGGCACCTGAATTCCAGAAAGAGTATTATCTTACTCTATCCAGTTTTTTGACAGAAGAATACAGCACGTATGTTGTTTATCCGAAAGTAGAAGATATTTTTAACGCTCTTCAGTATACAAGTTATGAAAATACAAAGGTTGTTATTTTAGGACAAGATCCATATCATGGACCGAATCAAGCGCATGGTTTAAGCTTTTCTGTACAACCTGGTGTTAAAACACCACCGTCATTGTTAAATATGTATAAAGAACTTAGAGATGAATATGGTTATGAAATCCCGAATAACGGTTATTTAGTAAAATGGGCGGAACAAGGAGTATTATTACTAAATACCGTATTAACAGTTCGTCAAGGCGAAGCAAATTCTCATAAGGGAAAAGGATGGGAGCACTTCACAGATCGTGTAATTGAACTGTTGAATGAACGTGAAAAGCCAGTTATTTTCATATTGTGGGGGCGCCATGCGCAGGCGAAGAAGAAGTTAATTACGAATCCGAATCATCATATTATCGAATCTGTACATCCAAGCCCATTATCGGCAAGACGTGGTTTCTTTGGTAGTAAGCCATATTCTAAAGTAAATACGATTTTAGCTAATATGGGCGAAAGAGAAATTGATTGGGAAATTCCAAATTTATAAATAGAAAAGGTAGTTAACAGTCGTTAACTACCTTTTTATTATTATTGTTGCTCGTTCTTTAATTTTGCATCTAGTACAAAAGTGCCAAATGGGATAACTGATGAAACAAATGCTCCAAGTGCCCATAAAATTGATTTACGGTGTACGATTGTTACTTGAATTACTGCAAAGATGAATAGAATAAATAGAACACCATGAGCCATGCCTGTAATTTTAACAGCTGTTGCAAATCCTGCGAAATATTTCAATGGCATTGCTACAAATAATAGTAATAGGAAAGAAATACCCTCAACTAGTCCAATTGCTCTTAATCGTCCGATTGGTGTAGATAACATAAAGTAGCCTCCTTTAACGTATGCTTGTATATAGTAAATTTGTATTCTTTTTCAAAATAAAATAGTCTATTTTGTTTCATTATATACAAAAAGAAAGTTTACACTACGAGAATAGTGCAAAGTTCAAAATATAGTCACAAAAGCATGAGAATTTAAATAAAAACCTATTTGAAGTATTTGACTTCAAATAGGTTTTGTGAATGAAAATATTAAACAAGTACATCCGTTTTTAAAACGAATTTCTCTACAACTTTTGCAACACCATCGTTCATATTTGTATCTGTTACGTAGTTTGCAATTTCTTTAATATCATCAGGTGCATTGCCCATTGCAACGCCAAGACCAGCAAATTCAATCATCGCTTGGTCGTTATAGCTATCGCCCATTGCGATAACTTCTTCACGCTTAATGCCAAGCTTTTGGATCAGTTTGTTTAAGCTCGTTCCTTTTGTAACACCAGCTTCAGTAAATTCCAAGAAGAATGGTTTCGAACGCATCACGCTTAATTGGCCTTCTAGCTGTTTTTGTAGTTTTGATTCTACCATTTGTAAGTGTTCTGAATTTTCTACCATTAATACTTTTACGACTGGTTGTTTCACAGCTTCTTTCAGGTTATTTACTTCTACAATTGGCATACCTGTAATTTGGCCTTCAATTTCTGTATAAGAGTTGTTTTTTTCAGTAATAATATCGTCACCAATGTATGTGTGGATCCAGACGTTCTCTTCTTTACTAATATTGTATAGACTGTGAACGATTTCAGGAGATAACGTACTACTGAATAATTCTTGATCTGTTTTACAGTTAATAATTTTTGCACCGTTAAATGAAAGAATGAAGCTACCATACTCTTCTAAATGTAATTCTTTTGCGATTGCACGCATTGCGAATGTTGGACGTCCAGAAGCAAGTACAACCTTTACGCCTTGCTCTTGTGCAGTCATTAACGCTTCTTTCGTACGAGGTGAAATAGTATGGTCATCACGTAATAAAGTATCATCTAAATCTAAAACAATCATTTTATAAGTCATATAGAAAATTCCTTTCTTTAATTGAAATCAAAATACATGTTCATGAAGAGATTGAGGAATAATAGTAAGACATCAAACCTCTTTGAAAAGAAGTAGATAAATTATTATGAGTGTGTTGCTCATAATATTGGTTAATAATCATTGGGGATGAATAAAACCCCAATGATTAAAGTTTGATTTTATCGTAACAACTCTAAAGGTAGAGTGCAATAATGGAAGTTTTCCAATTTAAGATATTTGTTTTGCTGTGGAACGAGAAAATAGTATTTCTAGCAAGATTGCCATTACAGATCCAAGAACGAGACCATTACTTAAAAACGATGCTAGAAATGGTGGAAGTGTGGAATATGCTCCTGCTGGAACAAACATAACTCCGACTCCCGTAAAGATTGAAAGACCGGCTACTTTAAATAATCGTTCTTTATCCTGGACAGTTTCGTATTCTCGAAAGGCGAGGCCAATCATGCTTGCGAATACAGGATAAATAGCGGCATAACCAACTGCAACAGGGATTGCTGCAAAGAATGAAGTAATCTTTGGAAATATACTAACGACAATAATAAAGCTTGACCCTAATATAAACGGGAGACGTTTATAAATATTAGTCGTTGCAATAAAACCTGCTGATCCAGAAATAGCGACAGGCCCAATAGCTGAAAATAGGCCGCCTAGCAATTGGTTGATTCCTGTTATAATGCCAGCTTGTTTAAAACGATCTGATGCAGCGTTTTCTTCATATTTAGAGACAACCTTTTGTACAACGCGAATACTTGCTAACATATTTGTTAGAAGTAAGAGCGTAACGAAAATGACCGTAATTACCATGTTCCATTCAACACGAGGCATTCCGAAAACAAATAAGGATGGAAAACGGATTATGTCTGTCACTGGTGTTATTGGATTAGATAATCCGAAGCATGCGAATAATATCCAGCCGCATACGATACTGAAAAGAACGGAATATTGTCCAATAATAGGTAGCTTCATGATGAAAAAGGATAGTAAAATAACAATGAGTGAAAGAATAAATACGTTAGGTTGTACTTCTGTATGTTTTCCATCAAGGCCAAACATTCCCTTTAAGAAGGAGCCACTAAGCTGCGCGACAAGAAGAAATAAATACGTTCCAATGACTGTCGGTGTAAAATAGCGAACGAGTCTATCAATAAGTCCAAAAACGCTAAGAATAATACAAATAATACCACTTAATAAGAAAGCATATTGAAGAACTTTAAGTGTCTCATTATTTGATCCAAATAGTACGACGCCTAAACTTGCGTAAAGGGAGAAAATTCCCCACCAAAGGCCAGCAGGACCTTCTTGAATAGGAAGTTTATGCCCAAATATAGCTTGCAAGAGACCAGCAAAACCTAGAACAAATAATGTTCTTTGTACAAATGCGATGGCTTCAGCGCCATTAAGACCATAACTAGTTGCGACACTAATTGGTACAATAAGGCTTCCAGCTAAAATAAATAGTGCCCATTGTAAGGCGGAAAGAAATGTCTTCATTATATCAACCTCTTTCATAGATTCCGTATCTAGTATATACGTATTTTATTTCCACTGGCAAAGATTGTAGGTAGAGAAAAGAGTTGAAACACAGTATGAATGCACGTAAGCAATTATGGATAGCAGTTATATGTATGACTTTTGTTGTAATTCTAGGAACGATAGGATTTATGACGATTGAAGAGATTAGTTTGTTTCAAGCATTTTGGATGACAATGATTACTGTATTGACTGTTGGATACGGAGATGCCGTTCCTGTAACGCAAGCGGGGAAAGTATTTGCGCTTCTTATTATTCCTGTTGGCGTAGGTATTGTTACGTATGCAATTGGGGTAGTGGCAGCTATGATTATTGAAGGGAATTTATTTCATGCAGTACGGAGGAAGAAGATGGATAAACAAATAGCGCAGTTGAAAAATCATATTATAGTATGTGGTTGCGGTAGAGTGGGGCTTCAAGTTGTACATGAATTGCAAGAAAAGAATATTCCATTTGTCGTTGTTGATAAAGATGAAAGTATATTGGAGCAGGAAAAGCTTTTATTTGTACATGGAGATGCAACGGAAGATCAAGTATTACATAATGCCGGAATTTTAAAAGCAGCTGGTTTAGTTGCTATTGTTGCAAATGATGCCGAAAATGTATTTATTACATTAACAGCAAGAGGGTTAAACGATACGATTAAAATTGTGGCGAGATCTGAAAAGCCAGAAACTGAAGAGAAATTAAGGCGTGCTGGTGCAAATAAGGTTATTAACCCATCTAGTATGGCGGGTATTCATATCGCAAAAGGTATTGCAAATCCATTAACCGTTCATTATATTGATACAGTGTTGTATGGAGTAGAACAGTCATTTGTCATTGAAGAAATTCTAGTTGGAAAAGATTCAATATTAGTTGGTAAATCGTTACTAGAGAGTAATGTAAGGAATCAGTTTGATGTAACAATATTAGCGATTTCAAGAAATGGGAATATTATACATAATCCAACAGGGCAGGAAAAATTGAAAGAACGTGATATGATAATAGTATTTGGTTCAGTAGAAAAATTGGGACAATTCGAGAAAGAATTACAAAGTACGAGGTGATAAGGAATGCAAATATCTAGCGACAAGATTTTAAATAAAATGGCGAATGAAATTGTGAAGGCAAAAAGTAGTGAAGGACAAAAGTCAAAAGAACATTTATTAGTTGTGCGTGCTTTATGTGACTTATTATTAGATGAACAAGTTGAAACATCTACATATAGAGAACCGAAAATTCAATCGCAAGTAATTGGATCACAACCAGTAACAACTATGCAACCAATTGCACCTGTTTCTGGGGAGCCAGTATATATAAAAGAAAGTGATGCAAACGGTAATTCTTTATTTGATTTTTAGAAGATAAATCGTTTGGCTTATATGCAAAAATTGCTTATGATAAAGGTAAAAAAGGGGAATTAAGATGAAAATTTTCTTTTTACTAGGTTGTATTGCAGCGGGGCTATCTGTTGCGTTAGGGGCCTTTGGAGCACACGGTTTAGAAAATAAAATTTCTGCAAAAATGTTAGAAGTTTGGAAAACAGGCGTTACATATCAAATGTTTCATGCAGGTGGACTATTCGTAGTTGCTTTATTGATGGATAAGGTTCAATCATCACTTTTAACTACTGCTGGTTGGCTAATGGTAGCTGGAATTATTATGTTCTCAGGTAGTTTGTATGCATTAAGTACGACAGGCATTAAGTTCTTTGGTCCAATTACACCTCTTGGTGGTGTAGCGTTTATTGTGGCGTGGATTCTAGTAGGGACTGCAGTTGTAAAAGGATTATAAAAAAACAAAAGCTGGCATTTGCCAGCTTTTTTTATGGTCTTGGAGTATAAGTTGCTTGTTGACTAGGTAAATACGTAATTTCTTCTGGAAACTCTACGTAATCTAAGTAGATCATTAGTAGTAAATAGCGTTTTCCTGATTGCGGTTCACTAATAACAATATGGTCACGGCCAGCTGCTTCAATAATACCTGTATAAGATTGTGTACCAAGGGAACTGCCACGTTCATAAGTCATTACAACCGTAGCTTGCTTACCTTTGTTTAAACGAAGGATATTTTCAATATAGGATTGCTCTAGAGGTAACATGCCTTGAGAAATTGCATATTGAGCTTGCGCAGCTTGAGCTGTTTGTTGTTGCATCGCTTGCTGCTGTTGTTGAGTCATTTGTTGCGGTTGTACATAAGTTCCAGATGGTTGATAAAAACCTGTTCCATAGTACGGATTTTGTTGCTGTGCCATTCAAAAATCCCTCCTCATTTTTATTCCTTAATATACGCTAGGGCAGTCTCCAGCAGATGGCTGGAAGAAGCAGTGCTTTTTAAAGCGACCAGAGTTTTGTTGGTTATACCAAGTCGGTGGACATGCCCCTTCAGGTCTAAAGAACCATAAGGCAAAGTTGGCAGGCCAAAAACGTTGCCCTTGAATGGTCCGTCTCGCTAGGGCAATATCTTGTTCACGTGCCCGTTGATAAAAGTATCCTTTTTGCGTTGCTTCAAAACCGCCGGGGTTTTGATAAACCATTTGACGTAAATTACGAATGCTTTTAAAGTCTAAACAATTTCCGCGGACACGATTTACCCCAACGTTTCCGACCATTAACATTCCTTGTTGTCCTTCTCCTTCGGCTTCAGCACGCATCAGTCTAGCTAACAACTTTACATCTTCTTCGTTATAAGCAATAACTCCCATTATGTGTCACCTCTCTTTTTGGAATACCTTTTGGAAAGAGGTTTATCTCTAGATGAAGTGTGTAACAATTACTAGTTCATACGTATGAGGAAAAGGGCTCAGATATGACAACCAAACGAAGTTTTACATTGAGAGCGGAAAATAAAAAAAGCTAGCGTGAGCCAGCTTTTTTATTAAAAAACTTTAGACCATAAGTTTGAGAAGAAATCACCAATAGAGCGCATTGTTAACACAAACCAATTTGCTTTTTCAACTTCCTCTGTCGTTTTTGCAGTAACTTTCATACTTTTACTACCGTCTAAGAAACCATATTTATCAGTTGATTCTAAAGTAATTGAGCCTACTTTGGCATCTTTCTTAATAGGAGCAACTAAATGTCCATCTTCAGCAAGAGATTTATCTAATTCAGTCCCAATTTTATAAGGTTCTTTGCTACCTTTTTTCGCAATTACTGTTATTTCTTTTTCGGGTGCAACAGTTACTTGGTCTTCTTTCCCTTTTACTACAGAGATTGTATTGTTCTTATTAACTTTTAGTTTTTGTTTTTCAAAGTTATTAAATCCATATTCAATTAATTCACGAGATTCTGTGAAACGTTCATCCATTGATTTTGTTTTAATAATAACCGAGATAAGACGTACATCACCACGTTTAGCAGTAATAGTAAATCCGTATCCAGCTGTATCAGAACTTCCAGTTTTTAAACCATCAGTACCTTCATAAGCGAAAGCAGCTCCTGGTAACATCCAATTCCAGTTTTCCATACGAATTGGTTTTGGGTGATTGTCTGGGAAGTTTCTAAATCTTTGTTTTGTATCCTCTAGCATTTCTGGATACTTTGTAATCATTGCTTTTGAAAGCATACCCATATCACGAGCTGACATAGAGTTTTCTGCATTTGGATTAGTACCCTCAGGATGTTTTCCTTTTAAGTCAGCGTTATTTAAGCCCGTAGCGTTTACAAATTTATATTTCTTTAATCCTAGCTTTTTAGCATGTTCATTTGCAAGATTTAAGAAGTTTTTCTCACTTCCTGCAAGAAGTTCTGCTAAAGCGATACTAGATCCATTTGCAGAGAATATAACAATAGAATGATATAATTCTTTTACAGTATATTGACGTCCTTTTTCGAACGGTACATTAGAGAATTCATTATTACGAGAGACTTCATAAGCGTAATCAGAAATATTTACTTTCGTATCCCATGTGATTTTTCCTTCTTTAATTGCTTCTAAAACAGCGTAAACAACAATTAATTTCGACATACTAGCAATAGCTAGCAATTCATCTGGATTTTGCTCGTGAAGTATTTTTCCTGTATCTGCATCAAATAAAAGTGCAGCGGCTGCCTCAATATGTATTTTTTCTTCCGCATGGGATGTTGTTACTCCTAAGGAAGAAATTGACAATACAAGCAATAGTAAAATAGACAAAATTTTTTTCATATAGATTATCACCTTCGCATCGTTATTTAGCATATAGCTCGTATCATTTTAGCATATCTTTACATATAAAAAGGTTACAATTTTACAATAAATTTGAAAAAATGTCGGTTTTTCTTCAAAAGTGCAGAAAAAAGGGGATTTTTGAGGATAAATATAGAGAAGAATAAAAAAAGGAACGAATTTCGTTCCTTTTCACCATTTATATGTGTAAAAATTTCTCTACTTTTTCGTCTGGTAAAATGTTTCCAACGAAGAATGTTCCAAATTCACCATAACGAGCACTTACTTCATCGAAGCGCATTTCATATATAAGTTTTTTAAATTGAAGAACATCGTCAGCGAATAATGTTACGCCCCATTCGAAATCGTCGAATCCAACAGATCCTGAAATCACTTGGCGTACTTTACCTGCGTATTGACGTCCAATTTTACTATGACTGTACATCATTTTTTTACGCTCTTCCATAGGAAGCATGTACCAGTTGTCATCACCTTGGCGACGCTTATCCATTGGATAGAAGCAAATATGATTTGCTTTCGGCAATTCAGGATATAAGCGAGCTAAAATTTGCGGGTTTTGGTATGGATCCTCATCAGCTGGAAGATAGTTGCTTAATTCAACAACAGATACGTAAGAATATGCAGGAACCATATATTCAGCTAAAGTTGTTTTATTCAATTCTGTCTCAATTTCATTTAACTCTTCCATTGTTGGACGTAAAATCATAAGCATAATATCAGCTTTTTGGCCAACAACTGTATACATTGCGTGACTACCTTTTTTCGCAGTAGCTACTTCGTTCCATTTTTCAACGACATTTAAAAATTCAGACACTGCTTGTCCGCGTTCGTCGCTAGATAATGTTTTCCATGCAGCCCAATCAATAGAACGTAAATCATGTAAACAATACCAGCCATCTAACGTTGTTGTTGCTTCACTCATTCTATTCACCTCAGTTAATGATAGTTTTACACGTTAACTATAGCATATATAGTTTTAAAATCATCTATATAAAACCTTGGCGCATAAAATTGTCACATTTAAGTGTTTAAGCAAGGTGAATTTAACGGCTGAATTTTATGAAAATATAATCATTTTTATTTTATCTATTTTTTGGGAGCTATAAGTTTAAAATATAGAAGAAAAGCAGTATTCTTAAAGATAGAGTTTTTTTAACATATGTAGGAGGGTTTATTCGTGAGCAACTTATTTACAACAGTAAAAGAAAAAGTTCAAGGAAAAGGCATTTCTATCGTACTTCCTGAAGGAACTGATGAAAGAATTTTAGGCGCTGCAGAGCGTTTAGCAAAAGAAGAGTTAGTAAAACCAATCTTAGTTGGTAATAGAGAAGAAATTAGCGCAAAAGCTGCTAGCATGAATTTAACATTAGCAGGCGTTGATATTTACGACCCGGCTACATACGAAGAAATGGATGCAATGGTAGCATCTTTCGTTGAACGCCGTAAAGGTAAAGCAACTGAAGAAGACGCTCGCAAAATCCTTAAAGACGAAAACTACTTCGGTACAATGCTTGTATACATGGGCAAAGCACACGGTCTAGTAAGTGGTGCAGCTCACTCTACAGCTGATACGGTTCGTCCAGCACTTCAAATTATTAAAACAAAACCAGGCGTTACAAAAACTTCTGGCGTATTCATCATGGTACGTGAAGAAGAGAAATATGTATTCGCTGATTGCGCAATTAACATTGCACCAAACAGTCAAGATTTAGCTGAAATCGGTATCGAAAGTGCGAAAACTGCTGAGTTATTCGGCATTGATCCACGCGTTGCTATGTTAAGCTTCTCTACAAAAGGTTCTGCGAAATCTCCAGAAACAGAAAAAGTTGTAGAAGCAACTCGCATTGCAAAAGAAATGGCTCCTGAGTTAACTTTAGATGGAGAATTCCAATTCGATGCTGCATTCGTACCATCTGTAGCTGAGAAAAAAGCTCCAGGTTCTACAATTAAAGGTGATGCTAACGTATTCGTATTCCCAAGCTTAGAAGCTGGTAATATCGGCTACAAAATCGCTCAACGTTTAGGTAACTTCGAAGCAGTAGGGCCAATCTTACAAGGCTTAAACATGCCTGTAAATGACCTATCTCGTGGATGTAACGAAGAAGAAGTGTACAAGTTAGCTTTAATTACAGCAGCTCAAGCACTTTAATTCTATAATGAATTGAAATAAAGACCGTCGCTATTATAGCGACGGTCTTTATTTTTCTAAACCAAGTGCTTTATTATTACGATCAATAATACGTTGTAAATTCGTCTCATATAAAGGAATCTCATCTATTGTTAATTGAGATGGTGTTAACTTTGGAGCGAATTGCTGCAATGTCTTTAAAAGACGCATCATTAAATCTTGTACTGTAATGGTTTCGCCAAGTAATTCTGAGAGTGAGGCCATCGTACTTGGTACAATTTCAGGGTACGTAAAGCGTGTTTCTTCCCCTTGAATTGCTAGGCTGTAAAAATCACGAACGAGTGCGGCACGCTCAGAGCCACTTCCGGTAGCGCAGAGATAGATTTGGACAGCGACACCGCCGCGAATACGACGTTGTGAAATACCAGCGAATTTTTGATCGCGAATACTTAAGTCATAACTACCAGGACAGTAAGAGCCGACAATTTCTTTTGCCTCGATAGTAACGTCGTAATCCTTTAACATCTCCTTAATCAAATGCCACATTGTATCGTATCCAAGATCAATATCGATACCTTTTTCTGTTTCTTGGAATAAAAGTGATACGTTTAAAACACCTTCATCAAGCACGACCGCAAGCCCGCCAGAATTACGGACAATAACATTGAAGTTGTTTTGTTTTAAAAAAGAAATACCTTCTTCTAAATGCGGAAGGCGTGAATCTTGAATGCCAAGGACAATTGTATTGTGATGAACCCAAGAACGCATTGTTGCGGCTGACTTGCCATTTCCAATGCTTGTGCATAATGTGTCATCCATTGCGAATGACTGAAGTGCATGGAATGTTGGTCCCAAACTAGATTGATCTACAATGCGCCACTCTGGCTGAGATAAAATGGAACGGGAATTGCTCATATAACTAACCCCTTATCTTTAAAATGACAATCTCTATTATAGCAAAAAATGAAGAATGGAGTTTTCTCACATATAAAGGGGGAGCGTATAGGTGAAATAATAAAAAGGATGCATTACATGCATCCTTTTTATTCTGCAATTTTTTCTAAATTACCGTTTCGGTCCATTCGGAAAGATGTTTGAGAACGTTCTTCGTCATCCATGACTGCCAATTTACGAGCTCGGTTCATAATGTTCATAAGTGTTTCGTAATCTTCTTGTACAGTATGAGATTGCTTTTCCAATTTTTCTAGTTTCTTTTCTAGTTCCTCATTCCGAAGGATTTGTGCTTTAATTTCTTGTTTCAATCTCGTATTCTCGTTTTCAAGAGCTGTCACTTTTATATTTGAAGATCCGACTGTTTGTAAAAAATAAATAACATCTTGCATTGTCATAGAGCTTCTTGCAGCAGGAGCAGTAGATTCTTGATATGGAATAGCTTCTTTATATTGTACGATTGATTCTTCTTGTACTAATTCTTCATAATCAGTTATCGAATCTGAAGCTGGTGGTGTATAAAGTAAACGTTTTTTTGCTTGTTCACCGCTTGCAGCACGCATTTTATCTTTACGATGTTTTTTTGCTAGTTGAAGAGCTTGTTCGTAGCTATAGCGAACAACAGCATTCCAGCGGAAACCACAAGCAGCAGATGTACGATTTAACTGATCCCCTACTTCCTCAAATGCATTTAATTGCGTACTTCCTTCTCTAACATGACGAAGTACCGTTTCAGCAAGTAATAAATCATCCTCATCTGTCCAAGCATCTTGTCTTACTTTCATAGATTCAACTCCCTTTCTTTTTATGAACTTCCTATTTTTATAATGGGCAAAAAAATAAACTTTTATACAAAGCTTTTAAAAATATGGTAGATTTCGATGAAAGGTAAAAATTTTCCCATGAATGGTGAGCGCTTCTGTAGGAGAGCATATAAATATGTAGCATTATGTAGAGAATAGGCTTTGTAGGGAAACTTGCAACGAGCTTCAAAGAGCGGTAAAATACCATTTAGTGTTTATTTTTAAATGTACTTGAGAAAAGTTTAAAATAGAGGAAGTGTTATATAATGGGAAACGAGTTTCGCGTGTGCGATGACTGTCAGGCAACGAACGTTAAAACGTTAGTTCCGAAGTTAAAAAAAGTAGATTCATGTGCAACGATTGAAGTTGGATGTCAGTCTTACTGTGGTCCTGGTCGTAAAAAATCATTCGCATTTGTAAATAACCGTCCAGTTGCGGCTCCAACAGAAGATGAGTTAATCGCAAAAATTGAAGCAAAGTTAAATAAGTAAGAAAAAGAAGAGTGAAAAGATTACTCTTCTTTTTTATGCCCATAAGAGGAATGATTTATTCTGCGAAAGTACTCTTGTGTGGACGAACGTTTTCTAAAGGATAGATATAACTTTTGTATTGAAATTCCAATTTATATAAATTTATATTTCAAAATAATGGTTGACAGTCTTTTAAAGCGATAGGTAGAATAGAAGTGTCTGATTCTGATAATCATTATCAGGAAAATAACGATTCACCTAATTTTTTTATTACTATTTGAGAATAAATTTCATTTCAATAAATATATGTTGTTAGTTAGGATGGTTGAGGGATGGAAGCGAGCGCAAGCAGTATAGAACAGCAAGAAGAGAATGTTAAAGAGATTAAGAGCAGACCGCTTATCGCTTCTATTATTTTAGTAGCGGGTACAGTTTTGTTAGCTTTAAGCATGGCAGTTTCTATTTCTTTTGGGGCTGCAGATATTAGTTTAAAGACTGTATGGCAAGCTGTATTTCAGTTTGATGGATCTATTACACATCATAATGTAATTCAAGAGCTTCGCATGCCTAGAGCAATAGGGGGCGTAGTTGCAGGTGCCTTTTTAGCGGTATCAGGAGCAATTATGCAAGGTATGACGCGAAATCCACTTGCTTCACCATCGTTAATGGGGATTACAGATGGGGCTGTATTTGGAATTGCAATTATGTATGCATTTTTTCCTAATTCACCTTATTTAATGTTTGTTATCGCATCTTTTATTGGAGCTGCGTTTGGTGCAAGCATTGTATATGGAATTGGGTCTTCTTCACCAGGTGGATTAACACCTGTGAAATTAGCTTTAGCAGGTGCAGCTATTAGTGCTTTATTAGGGGCAATTTCATCTGGAATCGCATTGTATTTCAATCTTGCCCAAGAGGTAAGCATGTGGAATGCAGGCGGAGTTGCTGGAGTGAAATGGCAAAGTATTAATATGTTAGTGCCAATTGGCCTTGTTTGTCTTTTTATCGCAATTATGATGTCGAGATATATTACAATTTTGAGCTTCGGTGAAGAAATTGCAATTGGACTTGGTCAAAATACGACATTGATTAAATTTATCGGAACAGTACTTGTTCTTGTTTTAACGGGTTCCGCAGTTTCCATGGCAGGATCAGTTGGATTTGTTGGTCTTGTAATTCCGCATATGACTCGTTTTCTTGTAGGCTCGGACTATAGATGGGTTATTCCATGTTCTGCGGTCTTAGGTGGGCTGTTAATTGAATGTGCAGATATGTTATCTCGCGTTATTAACCCGCCATTTGAAACGCCAATTGGAGCAATTACAGCGCTAATTGGGGTTCCATTCTTCCTCTACTTAGCACGTAATGAAGGGAGAGGAAAGATGTGAGGACGAGTGTCTTAACAAAAAAGAACATTTCTATATTAACGATTTTAGTAGGACTAATCGTTTCTATATTTCTTATTAGTTTAAATACAGGAACTTTTAAAATCCCGCCAATGGACGTATTAAAGTCATTGGTTGGACTAGGGGCTGAAGATCAGTCTGTTATTTTATTTGAATTCCGTATGCCGCGTATGGTAATTGCTATACTAGTCGGATCTGCTTTAGCTATGTCAGGTGCGATTTTGCAAGGTTTATCACGAAATCCGCTTGCTGATCCAGGTATTATAGGTATTAATGCTGGAGCGGGATTAACAGTTGTTATATTCGTCTACTTCTTCTTCGGGAAAGTAGGGACTGGTACATTTTTATCTGTATTCATTCTTCCATTCTTCGCACTAGTTGGAGCGATATTAGCAGCGGTAATTATTTATTTACTAGCATGGAAAGACGGCGTTTCATCGACTCGATTAATACTTGTCGGTATTGCCGTTGCAGCTGGATTTGGAGCTGTTAGTTTAATTTTCTCTATGAAGATGACATCTAACGATTTTCGTTTTGCTACGATTTGGCTGGCGGGAAGTCTATGGGGTACAGATTGGAAATTCGTATTAAGTGTACTTCCATGGATGGTTATTTTCTTACCGCTTGCTATAAGTAAAGCACACATATTAAATGTAATGAACCTAGGCGATTCTACAGCAGTTGGCCTTGGTGTAAACGTAGAAAAAGAAAGACGTAAATTATTATTTATTGCAGTTTGTTTAGCAGGTGCATCTGTTGCTGTTGCAGGCGGAATTGGCTTTATCGGTTTAATGGCCCCGCATTTAGCAAGGCGCCTTGTTGGTGGTAAACATCAAATTATGTTGCCCACAGCTGCGCTAATAGGAACGTTTTTACTTTTATTTGCAGACGTAATTTCAAGAAGTGTATTAACAACTTCAGAAATACCAGTCGGTCTTGTTATTTCTGTAATTGGTGCACCATATTTCATTTATTTACTTATGAGGACAAAATAAAGGGAGGCTTTTCGTATGGCAACTTTAGCGGTGGATGCGGTATCTGTTGGCTATAATGAAGGTTTAATTATTGATGGTTTAACAGTTGAAATTCCGGAAGGGAAAATTACAACAATTATTGGACCAAATGGTTGTGGGAAGTCCACATTATTAAAAACGGCGTCTCGTATTTTGAAGGCAAAGCAAGGTACTGTTTATCTTGACGGAAAAGCAATTGAGAAACAGCCAACGAAAGAAATTGCAAAGAAAATGGCGATTTTACCACAAACTGCAGAAGTGCCAACGGGTCTTACTGTATTTGAGCTTGTGTCATATGGAAGATTCCCTCATCAAAAAGGGTTTGGCACGTTGAAAGAAGAGGATTATCGCTACATTAACTGGGCACTTGAAGTGACAGGAATGAAAGAATTTGCGAATCGTCCAGCAGAAGCGCTATCAGGTGGTCAACGTCAACGTGTTTGGATCGCAATGGCTCTTGCACAAGGAACAGAATTACTTGTATTGGATGAACCAACAACGTACTTAGATATGGCTCATCAATTAGAAGTATTAAACTTATTGAAAAAGTTAAATGAAGAAGAAGGTAGAACGATTGTTATGGTTATCCATGACTTAAACCACGCTTCTCGTTTCTCTGATCATATGATTGCATTAAAAGCAGGTAAGTTAATGAAACAAGGAACGCCAGATGAAGTTATGACAAGTGAAACACTTCGTAACGTATTTGAGATTGAAGCTCAAATCGTTCCATGTCCAGTAAACTGTAAGCCAATTTGTTTAACATATGATTTAGCGATGATTAGTAATCAATTGCGTAAAAAAGCATAAGTAGAACCCCCTCGTAAAGAGGGGGGCTTCTAATGGACGTTGAGCTTCTTATATATGAATGGGAAGTTGAACGCCCGTTAGAATGGGTTATTAACAACAGTTAATAAATATATATTAATTAATTGTTATCTTTGTTTCTTATAGTTCATTGTAACTTATAAGATAAATACAGCTAGAAGGAGTGGGAACATGAAGAATTTTAAAATGGCACTATTAGCAATGGTACTAGTTGTGACTTCTGTACTATTTGCAGCTTGTTCTAACAAAGAAGAAGAAAAGAAAGCAGATGCAAAGACTGAAGAGCGCACTGTAAAACATGCAAAAGGGGAAATTAAAATTCCTGCAAACCCAAAGAAAATTGCTGACCTTAGTGGTTCAACAGAAGAATTACTAATTTTCGGTATGAAACCGGTTATTACTGCTAATACATCTCAAGAAAAAATTGATGCACATATTGAAAAGAAACTAAAAGATGTTAAACCAGTTGGTTCTGCTTGGGGCGATAAAATTAACATCGAAGCAGTAGCTGCTGCAAAACCAGATTTAATTCTTGTAAATAATCGTCAAGAAAAGATTTATGATCAATTATCTAAAATTGCACCAACAGTTATGTTAAACACTCCATTAGATCAATGGCGTCCAAAATTCGAAGAAGTAGGTCAAATCTTCGGTAAAGAAAAAGAAACAAAAGAATGGTTCAAAAAGTATGATGAAAAAGCAAGCAAATTACATGACAAAATCGTCGCTAAAACTGGTGAAGCAACATTTATGAAAATGGCTGCATATCCAAATGCTTTCCGCGTATATGGTGACTACGGTTACGGTAGCGTAATCTTTAATGATTTAAAACTACCAGCAGTTAAAGGTACACCAACTGATAAACCGTTAGTACAAGTACAAAAAGAAGCTTTAATCGATTACAACCCAGATTACTTATTCGTATTTACAACTGGTGACGGTTCTCAGCGCTTAAAAGAATTCCAAGAAGAATCAATTTGGAAAAACATGAACGCTGTTAAAAATAACCACGTATTTACAATTAAAAATGAAGACTTAAACAAAGGTTACTTCCCACTAGGAAAAGATATGATCTTAGACGAAGTTGCTGAATTCGTTTTAGGTAAATAATGTATAAAGGAAATCACTTTTACTTCGGTAAAGGTGATTTTTTCTTTTTATAAAGGGAATTAATACAGTCTTTCATTTCTTTCTGTTTCTCATTTCGTTTATAATATAAAGTAAGAATGTAGTAAAGAAAGGGGGATGTCGGAAAGTGGTATATTTAAACGACAAACTCAGCGAAACAAAAGTGTTTAAAGACCCAGTACATAAATATGTGCACGTGCGTGATCGTGTTATTTGGGATTTAATCGGAACGAAAGAATTTCAACGCTTGCGCCGTATTAAGCAGCTTGGAACGACATTTTTTACATTTCACGGTGCAGAGCATAGTCGCTTTACTCATTCGTTAGGTGTATACGAAATTATTCGTCGTATGATTGATGATGTGTTTGATGGCAGACCAAATTGGAATGCTGAAGATAGATTGTTATGTTTATGTGCGGCATTACTTCATGATGTCGGCCACGGCCCATTTTCTCACTCGTTTGAAAAAGTATTTTCATTAGATCATGAGAAATTTACGCAAAAGATTATCGTAGGCGATACGGAGATTAATGATGTATTAAGTCGTGTTGATAAGGAGTTTCCACAAAAGGTAGCAGATGTAATTGCAAAAACGTCTACTAATAAATTAGCGATTAGTATGATTTCGAGTCAAATTGATGCGGATCGTATGGATTATTTATTAAGAGATGCTTATTTTACAGGCGTAAAGTACGGAAACTTCGATATGGAACGTATACTGCGTGTAATGCGTCCGTATGGGAATCAAGTAGTCATTAAAAATAGTGGTATGCATGCTGTTGAGCATTACATTATGAGTCGTTATCAAATGTATTGGCAAGTATATTTCCACCCGGTAACGCGAAGTGCAGAAGTTATTTTAACGAAGATTTTACACCGTGCGAAATCACTGCACGAGAAGTATTATACATTTAAAAATCATCCTGTTCATTTCTATTCTTTATTTGAAGAAGAAGTAACAGTAGAGGATTATTTAAAGTTAGACGAGAACGTTATGTATTACTACTTCCAAGTATGGCAGGAAGAAGAAGATCCAATTTTAAGCGATTTATGCCGCCGTTTTATGAATCGAAATCTATTTAAATATGTAGAGTTTACAGATAAACACGGTTTAGATAATTGGATGGAATTAAGTAGTTTATTTAAAAAGATTGGACTTGATCCGGAGTATTATTTAGTAGTCGATTCAACATCAGACTTACCGTATGACTTTTATCGTGCAGGAGAAGAAGAAGAGCGTCTACCAATCCTACTTCTTATGCCAAACGGAGAGCTTAGAGAGCTTTCACGTGAGTCGGATATTGTTGAGGCGATTACAGGTAAGAAAAGAACGGATCAAAAGCTATTCTATCCGCATGATTTAATCTATGAAGATGGAAGAAAAGGAAAATATAAAGAGAGAATTATTGAGTTGTTAGAAGGAAAGAAATAAGAAGCAGCTAATGGCTGCTTCTTATGAAAAAACTTGAAATTATTTGTCGCTTAAGCGTTTTCCGCCAACTGCATAATGGTTTTTAGACATTTCTTCGATGAAAACAACGATGTTTTCTTCAGGAGCACCAGTTGTTTCGCTTACTGCTGCTGTTACTTTCTCAGCAAGAGCTTTCTTTTGTTCTTCTGTGCGTCCTTCTAGCATTTTCACTGTTACGTATGGCATGTACAATCGCTCCTTTTATGTAAGTTACACTCTTATTATAGCGGATTATAGGGAAGAACAATCGAAAAAACAAATAATTTCTTTTTTTGACATATGGAAGAGGAGATGAAGCATGGATCAGTTATTTAGATACCCGTTGCACCAAATTCCTTTGGTAGCAATGGCCATTATTATCGCATTATCAGTTCATGAATTTGCACATGCATATGTAGCATATAAATTTGGAGACGATACAGCAAAGAGACAAGGTCGTTTGACTTTATCACCGATGGCACACTTAGATCCTATAGGTTTGATTGCAGTATTAATTCTTGGATTCGGTTGGGCAAGACCGGTTCCTGTTAACCCATATAACTTTAAAAGACCGCGTCTTGCAGGTGTATTAGTTTCAATTGCGGGGCCGATTAGTAATTTAATTTTAAGCGCAATTGGTTTAATTATTTGGTATAGCTTATTAAAATTTGGTGTATTATACTCAATTCCATCTGCAGTAGCAGATACGTTAGCTCAATTTTTCCAGATTTTTATTATGCTGAATATCGTTTTACTTGTATTTAACTTATTACCGATCCCGCCACTTGATGGGTATCGTGTAGTGGAAGATTTAGCGCCAGCAAATATTCGCGCGAAAATGACACAGTATGAAAAATACGGGGCAATTGCGTTATTAATTCTCGTTATTACACCGCTTAGTAATTACACAATTCAACCTATTTTCCAGGTAGTTATTCCGCATGTATTTGTATTTTTAGATAGCATCATTGCGCCTATTTTTGGCCTTTTATAATTTTTAAGTGAGGAGGATTTTACATATGACAGAGAAAAAGAAAAAAATCGGTTTTAATATCGTGAAAAATGATTCAACAGATGGACATGGTGGATTTGGTGTTGGGGCATTAAGCTTAGAAAACATTTCACCTGTATTTGTTGATGTACTAGAGAAAACTGCATTCGTTGATATTGGTGCGATGCACGCGCGTAGTACAGTAGAAAAAGGTATTAAGTTTTTAACAAATAAAGATGAAGTTCCAAACGGAAAACCATTTTGGCTTGTTTGGGTAACGATTGAAAGAACTGCGACAGGTGCGTATTACGCAGGTGTAACAGCTTGTGAAATGACAGTAGACCGTGAAATTCGCCGCGGATATAAATCACTTCCAGAGCACGTAAATAAAATGGATAAATCATTGAAGCGTCACATTATGGTTGAACATATGGATGAATCATCTAAAAAAGTACTTGGTACGTTCTTGAAAGAACATAATGAAGCGATTTGGAACGAATCTAGTGAAGAATTGCGCCGTGCATTATTAAGTGAATAAAAAATAGCTGACGGATGCCCGTCAGCTATTTTTTTACCAAGGAAGATATTTTTTCCACCAACTTGTTTTTTTCTTTTCTTCAGTCGTTTTTTCAAATTCTTCTTTATCATCGACGTGATCCATACAATATTCAGTCGGTTCGGTACCTTTAGCGAAATACATTTTCACAGAAATAGGACAATTTTTTGTAGCAATTTTACCGTTCTCTGGATTGATATTAACCGCTACGACGTCACTTGGTTGTTTAAATTCTTTTTTTGGTTGTCCATCTAACCCTTTCTCCATCGTATCAGTCCATATTTTCTTCGCATATCCTTGTTCTGCTACGTTTGAAATAGATTTAGGTTGATCATATCCGACCCACACACCAGTTACGATTTGCGGAGTAAATCCAATCATCCAACTATCCGTTTCAGTAGAACCAGATTTGCCGGCATATGTTCTTGATAGTTTGGATAACATCGATTGACCAGTTACAGCAGCATAGCTGCTTAGTTTCTTATTAAACATACCAGTCATCATTTCTTCCATTACAAACGCTTTGCTCTTGTCGAGAACTTGTTTACTCTCTAAATGAGCATCGTATAATATATTTCCTTCATGATCCATAATGCGGCGAATGAAAGTAGGTTTTACTTCTTTTCCACCATTTGCGAACATGCTATAAGCGTTAACCATTTCAATTGGTTTTACTGGTGATGTACCAAGAGCTAGAGAAGGAACATCTTTTAATGCACTTTTAATTCCAAATTGTTTCGCTGTTTTTGCAAGCGCGTCATCGCCTAAAAACAAATTCGTTTTCACAGCATAAATGTTATCAGAGACTGCGAGAGCTTGTGCCATCGTTACGAAATCATCTGCATAATAATCTTTATAGTTCTTCGGTTTATACTTTGAAACGCCGTCACCTAAGGTGAATACAGTATATTCGCTTTTTAAGCGCGTAGCAGGCGTGAATCCTCGTTCTAATGCCGCATAATATAGAAATGGCTTAAATGTAGAACCAGGCTGACGAATGGCTTGTGTAGCCCTGTTAAATTGACTTGTAGTATAATCAGTTCCACCAACAAGAGCAGCCACTTCACCTGTCTTTGGATTCATAGAGACGAGAGCAGTTTGTATGTTTGTTGTGTCAGGTATGTGATCTTTTACAGCTTGTTCTGCTACAGCTTGTAGTTTAGGGTCTAGCGTTGTATAAATTCGCAAGCCACCCCGTTGTAAAGCTTGTTCGTCTAATCCAACATCACGAAGGAGCGAAGCTTGTACAGCATCTTGAAAATATGGTGCGACCTCTGCTACTTTTTTCGTATCTAATGAGGCAAAAGTTAGTGGCTCTTTCTTCGCTAAGGCTGCTTGTTGCTTCGTAATATATCCTTGTTCTACCATTTCATCTAATATGAGAGCTTGTCGTCCTTTCGCACGATCCTCTTTCAAAAAGGGCGAATAGACACTTGGCCCTTTCGGGATACCTGCGAGCATACTAGCTTCTGCTAATGTTAACTCTTTTGCCGTTTTATCGAAATATAGACGGGATGCAGCTTCGATGCCATAAGCGCCATGTCCGTAATAAATTGTATTTAAATATCCTTCTAAAATATGATTTTTATTATAATTCACCTCAAGGCGAATTGTGTACATTGCTTCTAATAGTTTACGTTTCCACGTTTTATCATGATCTAAGTAAAGGTTACGAGCATACTGTTGTGTAATCGTACTAGCACCTTGGACTTTTGCCATCGCTTTTAAATCGGCAACAATGGCACCAGCAATACGTTTCATATCAAAGCCATGATGTTTGTAGAATCGTTGATCTTCAATAGATAGTGTCGCCTCTTTTACATAAGGTGAAATTTCATTAAGAGATACATTGTAACGTTTTTGCATTTCATTACTTTGTCCTATAACAGTGTCATCATTTGCGTAAAAGACGCTTGTTTGCGGGACCGCAACAGGAGGAGGTCCCATAATTTTTGCAACTATAATAATAACAAAAAAAGAAAAAACGAAGAAAAGGACGCAAGAAAACATTGCGGTGAAGAAAAGACGTTTATATTTTTTAAGTTTTGGATTCATAGTTTGATCCATCTTTTTTCAGCCCCTCATTAATACAAGCGTTATTGTATTAGTATTGAGGGTTTTCATTTATTTTAAACAATGAAATTTCGAAAATAAAAAAGCCCCTTCCATTAAGAAAGGAGCTCAAAGGCACGTGCTGGCCAATCAGTAATGATGACATCTACACCATAATCAATCATAGTTTGTAAATCTTTGTATTCATTAATTGTATATGGACGGAAAACATACCCTTGCTCTTGTGCTAACTGCACAAATTCTTTCGTTAATAACTGGAAGTTTGGATGTAATCCATTTGCTTCTCTATGTTTTGCTTCGGCAATTGGATCAGCAAGTGGTGTATCATATAAAATTGCTCTTGGGATTTCAGGAGCAATTTCTGCTAATAATGAAACAGAGTCATGGTTAAATGATGAAAATACAATTTGATTAGAAAGATGATATTCACGCACAAGTGCAACAGCTTTTTCCTCAATATTTGGGTAATGAATAACATCTGTCTTTAATTCAATATTTAGTTGTAAGTTCGTTGTGGAAAGCCAAATGAAAACCTCACGCAACGTTGGGATTTTTGCTTCATGGAAAGAAGGGTCTTTATAGCTACCAGCGTCCAATGATTGTAGTTCCTCTACCGTTTTTTCCGAAACAAGTCCAACGCCATTTGTTGTACGATTGACGGTTTCATCGTGAATTACGACAAGTTCACCATCTTTTGATAAGTGGACATCGAGTTCAATTCCGTGAGCGCCAATGCGTTCTGCTTCTTGGAAGGCAATCATCGTATTTTCGGGATGTGTTCCTTTTACTCCGCGGTGAGCGAAAATAAGTGGTTTACTCATGTGAAATTCTCCTTATTATCTCTTTTCTTTCATTATGAAACTGCTTTAGGGAAAATACAATTGAATATGACAAACATTTACAAAAGTCTAACAGTTGCACAGAAGTTAACGTTAACGTAAAATGTAATAATCAAGTGAAGGGAGGAATAAACATGTATAAAATTGATGAAGTAACAAAGCAAGTTGGTTTGACAAAACGTACACTTCGTTATTATGAGGAAATTGGTTTAATTCATCCCCCTGAACGTAGTGAGGGGAACATTCGCCTGTATACAGACGGGGATATCGCCAGAATTAAAAAAATTGTGGAAGCGAAAGAAGTGTTAGGAATTACGCTTCAAGAGATGCAGCATTTTTTATCGTTAAAAGAAAGAATGGAGCAAAGAAGAAGTAGTGAAAATCCTCGTGACCGTGAAGTGATTCAAGAAATTAAAGAGATGCTTGAACAACAAGTGCAAACGCTAGACGAAAAAATGGAGCAAATGCAACGTGTAAAGGCAGAACTCGAAGATAGTTTACATCGTGCAGTAACATTTTTAGAGAACACAAAAGGAGAGTAATCAAAATGGAGAGCAAACAAAAACTAGGGAGATTGATTACAGTGGTGGCTACCTTCCTTGCCTTTTCGGGTATAGGGGTAGTTGACCCGATTTTGCCAATTATTGCTGAGAAAATCGGTGCAACGCATTGGCAAGTTGAAATGTTATTTACCGCTTATATTTTAACGATGGCAATCATGATGTTACCAGCTGGTATATTTGCATCGAGATTTGGTGATAAACGAATGATGACAATCGGCCTTGCAATTGTGACTGTATTTGCGTTTATATGCGGTATATCGCAAACGATTGCTCAATTATCTCTTTTCCGCGCTGGATGGGGATTAGGAAATGCGATGTTTTTTGCTACAGCAATGACGCTATTAATAGCATTAAGTAAAGAAGTTCATGAAGCAGTAGGATTATACGAAGCAGCTATCGGTTTAGGCATGGCTGGCGGACCATTATTAGGCGGGATATTAGGTGGTCATTCTTGGCGTTATCCGTTTTTCGCGACAAGTATTTTAATTTTCTTAGCATTTATTTTAGTATTCTTTTTTGTAAAAGAACCGGAGCGAAAAGTGAAGCGTAAGGCTGCTGGGGTAGGAGAATTACTTAACCTGGTGAAGTATAAACCGTTTATGCAAGGTGCGATTTCAGGAATGTTATACTACTACGGATTTTTCGTTGTGTTAGCATATTCACCACTTATTATGCATTTATCAGCTATTCAATTAGGCTTTGTATTTTGCGGATGGGGGCTCGCGTTAGCTTACGGTTCTGCAATTTTAGCACATAAGCTAGAAGGGAAATATGAACCAAAAACATTATTAAAGGGTAGTTTACTCGTATTTGCGATTTTCTTAATTGCACTATTCTTTGTGAAAATTATGTGGTTACAAATTACTCTTATCGTTTTATCAGGATTGGCATCTGGCTTAAACAATGCATTATATACAAGTTATGTAATGGATATTTCACCTTATGAAAGATCTGTTACGTCAGGTGTTTATAACTTTGTTCGTTGGTTAGGTGGTGCGATTGCTCCAATTTTATCAGGAATTATCGGTCATACTGTTTCACCACAAAGTCCGTTTTTAGTAGGTGGAATTGTTGTGTTAGTTGGTTGTATTATGATCCTAATTCCAATTCGTAAACCAGTAGAAATAGAGACAAAAGCCCTTTCTTAAGAAAGGGTTTTCTTTCCTTTTACGGTGCAAACCCTTTCCGCACATATGTTAGAACCCTCTGACTAAAATATATTTTCGGTATTTTTGTACTTTTAACTATACATTTTGGATGTTTTGTTTTATTTTTGTTAGGGGACATTAATGATGTCCCTATTATAAATTTGCATTGAAAGGCGTGATTGTACGATGGAACTATGGTTCACTGAAAAACAAACAAAACATTTTGGGATTACGGCGCGTATTAACCGCACATTACATACGGAGCAAACAGAATTCCAAAAACTAGATATGGTTGAAACGGAAGAGTTCGGAAACATGCTTATTTTAGACGGCATGGTTATGACAACAGAAAAGGACGAGTTCGTTTATCACGAAATGGTAGCGCACGTACCTTTATTTACACATCCAAATCCTGAGAACGTATTAGTTGTTGGCGGCGGCGATGGCGGTGTTATTCGCGAAGTGTTAAAACACCCAAGTGTAAAGAAAGCAACTCTTGTTGAAATCGATGGAAAAGTAATTGAGTACTCTAAACAATACTTACCATCAATTGCAGGCGCATTAGATAATGAGCGTGTAGAAGTAAAAGTAGGAGACGGTTTCCTACATATCGCAGAAAGCGAAAATGAATACGATGTAATTATGGTAGATTCTACTGAGCCAGTAGGACCAGCAGTAAACCTATTTACAAAAGGCTTCTACGCTGGAATTTCAAAAGCGTTAAAAGAAGATGGTATTTTCGTTGCACAAACGGACAACCCTTGGTTTACACCAGAACTAATTACAACTGTGTTTAAAGACGTAAAAGAGATCTTCCCAATTACTCGTTTATACACAGCAAACATTCCAACTTACCCAAGTGGTCTTTGGACGTTCACAATTGGATCTAAAAAACATGATCCATTAGAAGTAAGTGAAGAGCGTTTCCACGAAATCGAAACGAAATACTACACAAAAGAATTACACAATGCAGCATTCGCATTACCGAAATTTGTTGGCGATTTAATTAAGTAAGAGAATTGTATCAAACAAATAAAGTGTAAGTAGCTCATTTAAGGTGTTTGTCCAGAAGACTTGAACATGCTAGCTACTTACACTTCTGTAGAGAAAATCGTCTTCTTGTTGTTAAAAAGAAGACCCGGTAAATCGAGAAAGAGGAGCAATTCGCTCCAAATTTGAGAAATAGTGAAAGGTTGGGATACCTTAAGTTCCACATAAGGAGGAAAAGAATATGCGTTTTGATGAAGCTTATTCAGGTAAAGTATTTATTAAAAGTCATCCAAGTTTTGAAGAGTCAAAGGTAGTTATTTATGGGATGCCTATGGATTGGACAGTAAGTTACCGTCCGGGATCTCGTTTTGGCCCTGCACGTATTCGTGAAGTATCAATCGGTCTTGAAGAATATAGCCCGTATTTAGATCGTGAACTAGAAGAGGTAAAATATTTTGATGCGGGTGATATCCCATTACCATTTGGAAACGCACAACGCAGCTTAGACATGATTGAAGAGTATGTATCAAAACTTTTAGATGCCGATAAGTTTCCACTAGGTCTCGGCGGTGAGCACCTAGTGTCTTGGCCAATTTTTAAGGCAATGGCAAAAAAATATCCGGATTTAGCAATCATCCACATGGATGCTCATACTGATTTACGTGAATCGTATGAAGGGGAGCCTTTATCCCACTCTACACCAATTCGTAAAGTGTGTGATTTAATTGGTCCGGAAAACGTATATTCTTTCGGAATTCGTTCTGGAATGAAGGAAGAATTTGAATGGGCGAAAGAAGTAGGTATGAACTTATACAAATTTGACGTATTAGAACCGTTAAAAGAAGTATTACCGAAACTTGCTGGCCGCCCAGTTTATGTCACAATCGACATTGATGTATTAGACCCAGCTCACGCTCCAGGAACAGGAACGTTAGAAGCTGGCGGTATCACATCTAAAGAATTATTAGATTCCATCGTAGCAATTGCAAATTCAAATATAAATGTAGTTGGAGCAGACTTAGTAGAAGTAGCTCCAGTCTACGACCATAGTGATCAAACACCAGTCGCAGCAAGCAAATTCGTGCGGGAAATGCTGCTCGGTTGGGTGAAATAAAAGTGAAGCCGACTGTTTAGACCCGGTGACTAAGGTTCTTTCCTGCAAAAGGTGCTTTTTACCTTTTGGCAGGGAAGGTTCTTAGACGCAAGGGTCTAGGAGGCGTAACTGGATAAAATAAAAGCGGAAGCGGCTCGCTCAGAATGTGAGGGGGATGGAGCTTCAGACGTAGAGGCGCTTTTTGCCTCGAAGGAAGAAGCGAAGCCACCGATCATTCTAGCCGCTGCAGCTAGATAAAGTAAGAGCCCTCTATATGATTAGAGGGCTCTTACTTTGTCGTTATGTGTCGGTAAGTCGATATATTAAAAAAATCGCTGATATATTTAAAAAACCGCCGATATAATTTCATTTACCATTATGCAACACAAAAAAGAGCTATTCTCAAACGATGGGAATAGCTCTTTTTTTATGCAACCTTCTCTTCCGAAGTAACTCCGCGAATTTCATCAGCAGAGCGGATTGGATATTTACGGAACACAATAGATCCAATGTATCCGACAATAGTGGTAACGATTCCACATAGTACGGCAGCGATCGTTACTTTTATAACGTCATTAAATCCGAATAGGACAAGAAGACCTGGAATTGGTGATGCTGTTCCTGGTGCATTATTAACAAGTTGGAATAGCGATGTAATAATACCGGCAAGTGCACCGCCAACGAAATTTGTCATATAGATAGGAATTGGATTTGCTGAGACAACATCGGCTTGTGTTAAAGGTTCGATTGCTACAGCAATTGTATCTTTCTTTGAACAAATTTTTAATCGTTTAAAGAAAATAAAGTTCATCGGGGCTGAGGCCGCAACGGCAAGACTACCAATCGCCATTGGTAAACCTGTTAATCCAAGCATTGCAGTTAGTGCCATAGAACTCAGTGGAGAGGTAGAAATAACTGTTATTAATCCACCAAGCATAATACCCATAATGATAGGACTTTCTGTAGTTGCAACTGAAATCATAGAACCGATTTTACCGAGTGTTGCGTTAACGAGCGGATCCATAAGCATTGCCATTCCGCGTGAGATTGGTGCAGCGATAAATAGGATTGCTAAAAATTCCACGCCAGCTGGTAATTTCTTTTCGAGAAATTTCACGACGAAAGCACAAACGTATCCAGCGAAAAATCCTGGTAAAATACCGAATCCACTAGTAGCGATACCAATTAAAACAGCGTATACGGGGGAAACACCGATTGCTAATGCGACTAAAATCGCTGCTGCGACACCGCTCATACTACCGGAAGCTTCTCCTACGGATTGTAAAAAGTCATTATGAAACATTTCTCCACCTATATAACGGTGAAATGCTTCAATAAGAAAACTTGCGATTGCTGCATTAGCTAAAGCACCCATCGCCTTCATTCCATAAGGCGCACGGTAACTAAAAAGTGTAAATAGACAAAGTACAACAAGTAATAGTGCTAAACCTTGCAAGATAGCCATTTGAAAACTGTCTCCTTTGATTTTTGTAATAAAAATTCGTATCATTCAATAATAATATAAAAGTGTATGAAACGGAAAAATTTTTTCTTGGGAACTTGCTGTAAGAAAAAATCCCTTACAATAATGTAAGGAAAGTGTAAGACTTTTAGATAGAGTATAGTATGCTCTTTTCCGTATAATACAAGTATAGATATAATACTAGTGAGAAAGAAGTGCAAACAGGAGGTTCATGTATGAAATTGGTAATTAAAGTTTTAGCTGTATTCGCCATTATTCTAGGTGGAACAGCGTATTATTTGAACACAAAAACAGAAGGTGTACATGCTTTTGTAGACAACTTCTTTTCAAATAAAGAAATACAAGATTATTATGCGGTTATAGATAAAGGTGAGAAAAAAGACGGAGAATACTTGTATACTTTTAAAGGGTATACAGAAGACGGAAAGTTACAGATCATTAAAAGAATGATGAACCGTGAATTGCATACGGGGGCGTTTATAAAAATTTATGCAAAAGGTATGCAAGGAAAAGGATGGGCTGAAATCCCGAAAGAATCTATTCCACAAAAAGCGTTGGAAAAAATAGAAAAACCATAAAAGGAGCGACTCATTCGCTCCTTTTTTAGTGCGTTAAAATAGTGATAGATGTTTTTTCCTTGTTAGAAATAATTTTTGCACGTCCACCAATTGGGAAAGTGAAAATCGGGGTTGTATGCCCGAAACTTGCGTTTGCAATGATAGGAATATGTGCAAGTTCAGGTTTTGAAGCAATCATTTCTTGAATGTCTTCTATCGTACATTCTGCACCTTTTTGCATCTTTCCTATAACGATTCCCTTTATGTATTCAAAATCTTGCTGCTGCATAAGGGAATGTAAATAACGATCAAAAGTTTTAAGAGTAGATGTTCCAGTTAAACTATTTTCTTCAATAAATAAAATTTTGTCCTTTAAATTTGGCATATATGGTGTGCCTTGCAGTAAGTTAAATGTGCTCATATTGCCACCGATAATATCTCCCGTAGCTTCTCCTTCCTGAATTGAAACGTATCCTTCATTTTTAATAAATTCTCGATTTTCCTGATCTATATACCAAGAATCATCGCTCCATGTTTCAGATGGCAGGACTTCAATAGGCTCATTAGAAGTTAAGCACTTTAAAAAGTAATCGGTTGTATACTCGAGCCCTTTCTCCATTCCAAAGGAAGAGAAATGGGGTCCTGAATATGTAACGAGCCCTGTTTTTGCGTAAATTGCATTATTTAAAGCAGTAATATCTGAATAACCACAGAAAAATTTCGGGTTTTTACGAATTAGATCATAATCGAGATGTTTCAATAAACCATTGGAGTTGTATCCGCCAAGTGTCGTCAAAATAGCTTTTACATTAGGGTCTCCAAATGCTTTATGGAGGTCTTGAATGCGGGAAGAAATAGAAGAGGAAGCAAATCGATCTATCTCATCGGCATATTTTGAGAATGTAACTTGAAAGCCCATGTCGGTTAATCTTTTTATAGCAAGTTTTTTATTTTCATTTGAAACAATACTTAAACTACACGATGGTGAAATCACTCGTATTTCATCACCCTTTTTTAACTTTGTTGGTATCACTATACTCACCTCTTTAATTGAAAGAATATTTAGATTCAAAAAATATTTTATCATATGAAATAAAGTAGAAGTGAATTATTTTTTGAAATGGAGTTTTCCTGATTTTTCAGCAGACAGACAGAGTCTTTTTTTGATATGATAGGAAAAGTGATTTATTATAAGTAGTATTTAATATCTATAACATTTGAAAGGTGTGCAAGACGTGGAGAAACAACTTGCAGGCTTGCCGGTACACGTTCATTTCGTAACAGAAATCCGTGAAGGGGCGAGGAAGGAAACCGTTGCTTTTGAAGCAAATGGTCAATACTATGTAAAAGGTCAAGGTACATATGTAACATTCCAGGAGCCGAACGAACAAGGCGAAGTGAAAACAATTATTAAAATTCAAGATGAACAAGTTCTCATTATGCGTTCAGGTGCTGTTTCTATGCGTCAGACGCATGTGAAAGGTGAATGGACAACTGGTACGTATACGAGTGAACTTGGTACGTTTGCATTGCAAACAAAGACTGATAACGTTCTTTTTAAATGGTCGGATGAAAAGAAAAAAGGACAACTCTTCTTAACTTACGCATTGCTTCTAAGTGAACAAGAAGCTGGCAGATATACTATTACAATTAATTTGAAGGAGGCAAAATAATGAATTCCTTAGAACAAGTAAAAGGATTGATTAAAGAAGAAATTCAGGCTGCTGTATTAAAGGCAGAATTAGCGACAGAAGAACAGATTCCAAACGTTGTATTAGAATCTCCAAAAGATAAAACAAATGGTGACTTCTCTACAAATATGGCAATGCAACTTGCACGCGTTGCGAAAAAAGCACCTCGTATGATTGCAGAAGAACTAGTTGCAAATTTCGATAAAGCAAAAGCTTCTATTGAAAAAATCGAAATCGCTGGTCCTGGTTTTATTAACTTCTATATGGATAATAGCTACTTAACAGATTTAATTCCAACAATCGTAAACGCTGGTGAAGCTTACGGTGAAACGAATACTGGTAAAGGTGAAAAAGTACAAGTTGAGTTCGTATCTGCGAATCCAACAGGTGACCTTCACTTAGGGCATGCACGTGGTGCGGCAGTAGGTGATACTTTATGTAACCTATTAGCAAAAGCAGGCTACGATGTATCTCGTGAGTACTACATTAATGATGCTGGTAACCAAATTCATAACTTAGCTCTTTCTGTTGAAGCTCGTTACATGCAAGCTTTAGGCTTAGATAAAGAAATGCCAGAAGACGGTTACCATGGTGCGGATATCATTGGAATCGGTAAACGTTTAGCTGAAGAATTCGGCGATCGTTATGCGAAAGCTGATGAAAAAGAAAGCTATGAATTCTACCGTGAGTACGGTTTAAAATATGAATTAGCAAAACTTCAAAAAGACTTAGAAAGCTTCCGTGTTAAATTTGATGTATGGTTCTCAGAAACATCACTATACAAAAACGGAAAAATCGATCAAGCTCTTGCCGTATTAAAAGAGCGCGAAGAGATCTTTGAAGAAGATGGAGCAACTTGGTTCCGTTCAATGACTTACGGTGACGATAAAAACCGTGTATTAATTAAAAACGATGGTTCTTACACATACTTAACGCCAGATATCGCGTATCACCGTGATAAATTAGAGCGTGGTTTTGATAAGTTAATCAACATTTGGGGTGCTGACCACCACGGTTACATTCCTCGTATGAAGGCTGCTATTCAAGCACTTGGTTACGATAAAGAAACACTTGAAGTAGAAATCATCCAAATGGTACAACTGTATCAAAACGGTGAAAAAATGAAGATGAGTAAGCGTACGGGTAAAGCAGTTACACTTCGTGAGCTTATGGAAGAAGTAGGCGTGGACGCAATGCGTTACTTCTTCGCAATGCGTAGCGGTGATTCTCATTTAGACTTCGATATGGACTTAGCTGTATCAAAATCTAATGAAAACCCAGTATACTATGCACAATATGCTCATGCTCGTGTATGCAGTATCCTTCGTCAAGGTGAAGAGTTAGGATTAGCTACAGGCGGAGATGTGAACTACAAGCTTGTTACTTCTGAGAAAGAAGTAGAGTTACTGAAAAAACTTGGTGAATTCCCAGCTGTAGTTGCGGATGCAGCACAAAAACGTCTGCCACACCGTATTACAAACTATGCATTTGAATTAGCAGCAACATTACACAGCTTCTACAATGCAGAAAAAGTATTAAACCAAGATAACTTAGAATTAAGTAAAGCTCGTTACGAGTTAATGAAGGCAGTACGCACTACACTTCAAAATGCATTAGCAATCGTAGGAGTATCTGCACCAGAAAAAATGTAATGAAGAAAAGCGGAAGCGGACTTTCGTTTTTAAATAAAAGGCAATCACACGATGTTGTGATTGCCTTTTTATGTGGAGATAATAAAAAAATAAAATTTTATCAAACAAAAGAGGAATTTGCGTCGTCTTATATAAATGACAGGAGGCGTATGATGGAAGAAAAGATAGAAGAATTAATTGATATATATAGGAAGCAAATATATTCCTTATGCTATAAGTTAGCGAAAACGAAAGAAGATGCGGAAGATATTTTTCAAGAGACGTGGATAAAGGTTTTTTCATCAAGGCACCAACTTTCTTATGTGGATAATTATAAAAAGTGGATTACTACAATTTGCGTTCGTACATTTTATGACTTTTACCGCAAGAAGAAAAGATGGAAAGATCGCGTATTAGATTTATTTCATAAAGAAGATGGTGGAGAAGTAGAGTTTGTAGATGATGTGAATATATCAGAGGAAATCATTCAAAAGGTAGAAGCGGAAATGATATGGGAAGTTATACATTTATTAAATGAAAAATATAAAACGGTACTCGTACTCTATTACTATGAACAATATTCTTACAAGGAAATGAGTGAAATATTAAATATACCGATTGGTACGGTAAAGTATCGGCTTAATTATGGGAAAAAGAAAATGCGAGAACATTTGGAGGGGTTCGTTCATGAAGGAAGATAAATTTGAACAGAAAATAAAGAGCAGTTTAGCAGGAGAGATAATTCCAAGCGAAGAGCTAATCAATAACACGAAGCAGAGTGTGCGAAAGGCTCAGAAGTTAGAGAAGAGGTGGCTAATTAGTATTCATGCCATTTGGATTGTTTTGTTAACAATTGTTATAGAACAATTTATCACTCATTTGGATCATAAAATTCCTATGCTGATAGCAAGTGTGATTATGATGCACGTATACGTTCCGATATATGTTGTAATACAGTCATTTTTAAAGAAGGAGTATAAATTAGATGATAGAGTTCGCTAATCCATTTGTAGTATTTGAGATAGCTGGGATTACAATGTTTTTGGCTTTTATAGCACTTTTAATATGTGTTGCGTCATGGGTATATACAGATGCTAAAGCACATCAAATGAGCAAAGGATGGAGTATTTTAGCAGTTATATTGCCATTCTTTATTGGGTTTTTATTATATATGGTAAGAAGAAGTAAAAAGAAGGTTGAAGGAGAATGTAAGGTGAATTTTGTTAAAAAACAGAAAGTAACATTAGTTGCGATATTGGCAAGCACAATGTTTGTATTACTTAGTGGTTTTACTTTTGCACAAACGTTAGATGATGCGTGGAGAGCCGGAGATATATATTTAGCAAATGAGAGGCAAGGGAAAACAAGTTACAAGGCAAAATTCTCATCATGGGATATTGCCGGTAAGGATATTGAATTTCAGTATGAAAAGGATACAGAAGTGACATTTTCTTATGAGACAGATGCAAAACGAGGAAACTTATGTTTTAGTGTGTATGAAAGACAAGGAGAAGGTATAAAAGAGTTAAAGGAAATTTGTGAATCGAAAAAAGGTACTTTTACAGTTACTTTAAAAGCAAATGAAGAATATGTATTGAATATAAGCGGATTAAAAGTAAAAGATGGATTTGTAAAAGTGAATTGGGAAGAGAAATAAAAGGGTCCTATAAAGGACCTCTTTTCTATTGAATAGTATAAGTAACAGAAAAACTAACAGGACTATAGTAAACGTAAGGTGCATGAAATTGAACATACATATTGCCATCTGTTTTTGCAGTGAAAATTCGGCCGTAACCATCAGAATAACGTCCAATAAGGTTATGATTTGAGTCATAAACACTGTAACTAGGAGTTTTGCTGTTAGGATGAATTGTTAGTTCTTGTCCTTTTTGAAGGAAAATAGGTTCTTGTTCAGAACTACCTCCAGTTTGCAAAGAATAAAATTTTGTAAAGCTTTGTTCTTGAGCGGCAGCAGCGACTTTTGTTTCAGGAATAAACGCAGTAGCTCCAGTAATTCCTGCTAAAGTTAATGCACCTGCTAAAATCATTTTTTTCATAATAGAAAAAGCCTCCTTATTAGTTGTAATCAGTTTTGTTACAGTTAATATTGTATACGATAATGGGTAGGATAAAATATGCTTTTATGCATATATATTTTTTCTCAATAAAATACCACTGATAAAATCAGTGGTATTTTAAATGATTAAGCAGCTTTCTTTTCAGTTTGAGGAACAGGTTTTTGAAGCGAGTTATAAACTCCTGTTCCGATAACGTCTAATGCCATTCTCATTCGTTCAGGTGAAATGTTTTCTAATACGTTATCTTGAGGTGTATGGTATACCTTCTCAATATGATAGATTAATGGATTCCAACTATCGACACCCATCCAAATGAATAGAGCAGCAGGAATACCAGCTTCAGCAAATGGAACATGATCACTAGAACCGAATTTACCTTGTAGGATGAGGTTATTATTTAGTTGTTTACCTGCTTGCAAGGCAGCGTCTGTTACAAAGTTTGTAGAGCCATCAGGTGTCATAGCATATAAATTCTTTGCTTTATCATAATTTGTTGCAACCATGTCGGCGTTAAAGACACCTAAAATACGGTCGCGTTCTTTTTGGGATAGACTATTCACGTAATAATCCGAACCAAGTAATCCAGTTTCTTCAGAACCAAAGGTAATAAAGCGAATTTCTTTATCAGTTTCTACATTTTGAAAAGCACGAGCTAGTTCTAATACTAATCCAGTTCCAGAAGCATTATCATTTGCGCCAGGTGCTCCGACAACACTATCATAGTGCGAGCTTACAACGACTGCTTTTTCATTACCTGTACTCTTTTTTGGTTTCTTTTTGGCGATAACATTTAGAGATGTTAATTTAGATTCATGTCTCGCTTTTAGGGAAAGAATTGTTGTCCCTTTTTTAGCGATTTCTTCTTTAAATGCATTTCCTTGCGCATAAGCAAGACCAAAGACAGGGATAGATTGCTTTTTCGTTAGGCGGGGATTGAAGGTTTGTCCATAATTTCCGCGCCCGCCAATTAAACTGTATAAAAGAACACCTTTTGCACCTTTGCTAACAGCATTTTCAACTTGTTTATTATAGTCGGTAACTGTCGTTCCTCTTTCAAATAAAACAATTTTACCGTTTACTTCATTTGGAATATCTTCTAATTTTGTCCCACCTTCAACAAAGATAAGGGGAGCTGTAACAGCTTCTGTAGAAATTAGTGCATTAGGAGCAGCACCAGCTTGCCAATTACGTTTTGTTGATAGTGGTGATTCAATGAATCCAACGTATTGATCGGGCACCTGAAATGGTTGATATTCTACGTCATAGCCCATTGATTTAAGCTGCATACCAATGTAACGAGAAGCCCATTCTTCGGATTTTGTTCCACCGGGGCGAGGACCAATTGTTTCAGATAAGAAACGAACATGTTCAATCGCGCGGTTTGGATCAATCTGTTTTGTAATAGATGGAGTTTGTGTAACCTCTGACGTGGAATCCGCTTTTGCTTGCCCAAGTGGAGCTAAGCTAACAGCAAGTGATACAGCAAGCAAAGAGCTTACTATTTTTTGTTTCAATGATTTTCTCATTTTTTCCTCTCCTATTCTTCTATTCTCTCTGACTGACAAAAGAAGACGGATAATGACTTTATTTTACCTTCACACCTTTTGTTTTTCAATATTCTGACATTGATAAATAAAAAAACGATATATGCATATTTGCATATTTTTGAGGGAGATATGTATGCTATCATTTTAAACGAAGGTTCGCTTTCTACTCTGAAAGCTCCTACATTGCATGAATCTAGTGTACCCAAACTTTAGATTATGTAGAGGAATGGAACCACTGTAGGGTTTCATTTCTCATGTTTGAATCAGTTGATGGTAATTATGTTTCCGCATTTCATAATTATTATCAGTGATATATGTAAGGCATCCATATGAAAATAAGAGGCTGTTCAAAGGTTTTCCGTACTTTTGGGCAGCCTCACCCCGTTAAAAGGACGATACTTTATGTATCGTCCTTTTTGTATAAAAAAACATCCAATCAATTGAGAGATTGATTGGATGTGAAAAAATTATTAATAATTTTTTTTGCGTTTTGTAGCTAAAATACTTAATAATCCAGCTAGTAGAAGAACAATACCTACTGTTTGTGTAGGGTCTTCTTTATGACCTGTATTTGGAAGGTGCTTATCCGTATTTCGATCATCTTGCTGTTTGTTATCTGTTTTATTCGATGTTTCTTCGGAAGTTCCGTTTTCGTGTTTCTCAGGTGTTTCATTATTTTGTTCTTCAGAAGTTCCGTTTTCGTGTTTCTCAGATGTTTCATTGCCTTTGTTATCTTCTTTATTTGGAGGAGTAATTGGCTTGTCATCTCCACCTGAAGAAGATTCAATTTTTTTATTTGAAACTGTAATTTGTAGTGGCGTAGCTTGGGCTTTATCAATTGTAAAGTTTATTGGTGATGCATCTAATTGATAGCCTTTAGGAGCCTTTGTTTCTACTAATTGATAATTATCAGGTTTCAAATCATTTACGATTACTTTTCCGTGTTGATCTGTTTTTAAACCTTCTCGGATGACTTTTCCATCTTGGTCTAAAATATTGAAAATGGCACCTTCAAGTGTTCCATGGTGATCAATATCAACTTTAGTTAACTCAATTGAACCTGTTGTTAAACTATTTAAGGCTGTAACAGAGGTAACCTGAGATTGTCCTTTCGTAATTGTGAAAGGAATTGGTTTAACGTTTAAATCATAGCCAGTTGGAGCTTTCGTTTCAATGAACTGATAATCTCCCGGACGTAAATCAGAAACAGAAATCTTCCCATCTTTATCAGTAGTTAAATCAGTGCGAACAATTTTACCTTTCGCATCGATGATGTTAAACACTGCATCAGAAAGTTTTGTATCTGGATTTATATCATCCACTTTTATTAATTCTACAGCACCCTCAGTTAAGCTATTTGTAGCAGTAACTTGGAGCTTTTCTTTTTGGCTTTTCTTAATTGTAAACTTAATAGGTGTACTATCTAATTTATAGTGTTCAGGAGCTTTCGTTTCAATAAACTGATAGTCCCCAGGACGTAAATCAGAAACAGAAATTTTTCCATGTACATCTGTTGTAAGCTCAGTGCGAATGTCGTTACCATTCATATCAGTAATTTTAAATATCGCATCTTTAAGAGCAGTACCATCTACATCATCTACTTTAGAAAGTTCCACAGTGCCTTTCGTTAAGCTATTTGTAGCTGTAACGGAGATAGGATCAGCTTGGCTCTTTGTGATTGTGATTGTGAATGGAATTGGCTCTTTGTTTAAATCATAGTGTTTCGGAGCCGTTGTCTCGATGAATTGATAATCACCAGGACGTAGGTCAGAAACGCTAATTTTACCTTGTTGATTCGTAACAAGATCTTTGCGAATTACAGTGCCATTCATATCCACAATTTTAAATACTGCGCCTTCAAGAGTAGTGCCATCGACGTCATCCACTTTAGAAAGTTCCACGCCGCCTTTTGTTAAACTATTTTTCATAGTAACGGTAGCAATATCTTTTTGGCTTTTTTTAATTGTAAATATAATTGGTTTTTTGTCTAAATCATAGTGTTCAGGAGCCGTTATTTCAACGAATTGATACGTACCAGGACGTAAGTTTTCGATAACGATTTTACCTTCACTGTTTGTTTTTAAATCTGTTTTAAGTACTTTGCCATCTTGATCTAGTAAATGAAATACCGCATCGGCAAGTTTTGTTTGAGTGTTTAAATCATCAACTTTAAGTAATTCGATACTACCTTGTTTTAAGCTATTTGTAGCAGTTAAAGAAATAACTTTCTTCTGTCCTTTTTCAATAGTGAATTTGATTGGTGTTTCATCTAAAACGTAATGCTTAGGAGCTTTCGTTTCGATGAATTGGTAATCACCAGGACGTAGGTCGTTAATTTCGATTATTCCTTGTTCATTTGTAACAAGGTCTTTATGAACTACATCACCGTTCATATTAACAATTTTAAATACTGCATCTTTAAGAACAGTGCCATCAACATCGTCTACTTTAGAAAGTTTAACTGCACCCTTTGTTAAAGCATTTGTAGCAGTGATATGAAGAGTTTCAGTTTGGCTCTTTTTAATTGTAAATACGATAGGTTTTTTATCTAAATCGTAATGTTCAGGAGCAATTGTTTCAACGAATTGATACGTACCAGGACGTAGATTTTCAACAACAATTTTACCTTCAGCATTTGTTTTTAAGCCTTCTTCAACTAGCTCACCGTCTGCATCTAATAAATTAAATACGGCGTTAGAAAGTTTTGTATTTATATCAATATCGTCAATCTTTGTTAGTTCAACGCTACCTTTTTTCAAAGCATTTTTGCCTGTAACATTGATCTCTTTCGCTTGACTTCTTTCAATTGTAAATGGAATCGTTGTTTCATCTAATACATAGTGCTCAGGAGCTTTTGTTTCAATGAACTGATAGTCTCCAGGGTGTAAATCAGAAACAGAAATTTTTCCGTTTTTATCAGTAACAAGATTCGTATGAACTTCCTTACCATTCATATCAACAATCTTAAAGATTGCACCTTCGAGCATCGTACGATCGATGTCATCAATTTTTGTTAATGTTACTGCACCTTTCTTTAAACTGTTAGTAGCAGTAACAGTAATATTCTCTTTTTGACTTTTTTCGATAGTGAACGGAATAGGATCTTTGCTTAAGGTATAGTCTTTTGGAGCTTTTACTTCAATAAATTGATAGTCTCCAGGACGTAAATCAGAAGCAGTAATTTTACCGTTTTTATCAGTCGTTAAACCTTTTCTAATTACCTTTTTAGTATCATGAGCGTCAACGATTATAAATTCTGCACCTTCAAGAGTAGTGCCATCAACATCATCAACTTTTGTTAAAGTGACGCCACCTGTAAGTAAACTATTTTTTACAGTAACAGGGATAGGAAGATCTTCCTTACTACCTTTTTTAATTGTGAACTTAATAGGTGTTTTGTCTAATTTATAATGTTCAGGGGCTTTTGTTTCGATAAATTGATAATCCCCTGGTGCTAAATCAGGAATAACTAATACTCCGTGATCATCTGTTGTTAAATCTTTCATAATTTCTTTGCCAGTTGCGTCTTGCAATGTGAATACAGCGCCGGCAAGAGCTTTACTACTTTCCACATCATCTTCTTTAATAAGTTTAACTTTTCCTTTCGTTAAACTATTTTTAAATGTAAGTGGAAGGAGTTTTTGTTGTCCTTTTTCGATTGTAAATTCAATTGGTTCTACATTTACATCGTAATAAGTTGGAGCCTTTGTTTCGATAAGTTTATAGTTACCAGGACGTAAGTCATCTACAACTAGCATTCCTTTACTATTCGTAACAAGGTCCGTACGAACATCTTCATTAGTATCTCTATTAACGATTTTAAATACTGCACCTTCGAGTGTTTCCTTTTCATTTGCAGCATTCACTTTTGTTAACTCAATACCGCCTTTTGTTAAGCTGTTTTTAGCGGTAACAGTAGCCTGAGTTGTTTGACTTTCTGTAATCGTAAATTTAATTGGTTTTGTATTTTTGTCGTAATACTTCGGTGCTGTTACTTCGATAAATTTATAATCGCCAGGGCGTAAGCCAGTAGCGATAGCTTTACCATCCGCACCAGTTTTTATATTTTCGCGAATGACTTTCTTTTCATCATTTGCATCAACAATTTTAAATACAGCACCTTCAAGAGCTGTACCATCGACATCATCAACTTTTGTTAATTCAACATCTCCTGGTTTTAAAGCATTTTCAGCTTTCACAAGTAGAGTTTCTTTCTGACTTCTATCGATTGTAAATTCAATAGGTTCTGCTCGTAAAACGTAATGTTCAGGAGCAGCTATTTCAATGAATTTATACGTACCAGGACGTAGGTTACTAACTTTAACTTTACCGTGTTTATCAGTAGTTAAGTTAGTGTGAGGGGAAACGTCATTATTATTTGTATCGACAAGCTTGAATACTGCACCTTCAAGTGGTTTTTTCTCACCAAACTCATCAACTTTTAATAATTCAACTTCGCCCGTTTTTAAGCTGTTATTTGCCGTAACAGTAGCAAGAGCTTGTTGGCTTTTATCAATTGTAAACTCGATAGGGTTTGTACTTAACGTATAATCCTTAGGAGCTTCTGTTTCGATAAATTTATAAACACCAGGCTCTAGATCTTTAACGGTAACTTTTCCATCTGAACCTGTTTTTATATTTTCACGAATTACTTGTTTCTCGTCATTCGCATCGACAATTTTAAATACAGCACCTTCAAGGGCAGTGCCATCGACATCATCGACTTTCGTTAAAGTGACACCACCTTTAATGAGGTGATTTGTCGCGGTAACAGTAAGTGCTTTCTGTTGGCTTTTATCAATTGTAAATTTAAGCGGTTTTTTATCTATTTCATAATGTTCAGGTGCTTTCTCTTCAACAAATTGGTACTCTCCAGGAAGTAAATTTTTCGCTTCGATTTGTCCGTTACCATTTGTCGTTAATTTGGTATAACCAGGAATTCTTTTGTTATTTTGGTCCCGTACACTAAATACAGCACCTTCTAAAGTATTACCCTCTTTATCAATTTTTGTTAGGATAGCTGAGCCTCTAATTAAGCTGTTTTGGGCCGTTTTATTAATTACTGTTGTTTGATCTTCCTCGATTGTAAATTCAATAAGTCGATCATCTAATTGATAATGCTCAGGAGCCTTTATTTCTTTTAAGTAGTAAGTTCCTGATTTTAAATTATCTACAGTAATTTGTCCTTTATCATTTGTTGTTAATTTTTCGTGTTCTGAAATTATTTTTTTGTCTTTATCAAGTAGTGTGAAAACGGTACCTTGCAGTGTGACGTTTTTATTCAGGTCATCAGACTTTGTTAAAACTACTTTACCGACAAATTTCTTATTTGCAAGTTTATATGTTGTAGTCTCTTGTGAACCAAGTTCAACAATTTTTCCCTGTTTTAAATCCCAGCTAATTACATAGCCCTCAGGAGCTTTTGTTTCTTTTAATAAATATTTATCGCGTTTTAAGTTATTAAATTTAGCGATACCATCTTTGTCTGTTGTAATTTTACGGATAACAGTTTTACCTGTACGATCGTATAAAGTAAATTCTGCCCCAGCTAATAGTGCGTTCTTATTGTCGTTATCTACCTTTATAATTTCAAGGTTTCCACGGCCTTTAGTAGCAGATCCTCCGCCTGAACCAGAAGACATTCTCACTTCAATCGTTTCAGTAGTTTCTGTGTTTTTAACTGTCAACTTATTGCCTGTGATTTTCGCTTTATTACTTACTTTTTCTTTATCGTCTGCATTAATAAGTGAGCGATATTCTAAAATATAAGCTCGATCAATTTTTTTCAAGAAGGCAATTTCGAAATGTTGCTTTCCGGTATTATTGTCTGTTGTTATTTTGAGTTTATAGTCTGTTCCTTCTTTTAATTCGTTTACTGTATCTTTTGTTAAATTTCCATATGGATCAACAGTTGTAGGATATAAGTGGAATGAATCTTCCACAATTACCTGATTTTCGGTTGGATCATCTGTTACAACGGCATCTGCAATGGTTGATTGGCTTTCGTTAATTGCGATACTCCAATTAATATAGTTGTCGTCTTGCACAGCTTTTTTAGTAACGAAGCTGCCACCTTTATTTACTTGAGTGTCACCTGTAAGGGTGTTTACAATTTTAGAGCCATCTTTTAAATCTGCTTCGTTTTTGTAGGTGCCTTGGATAAGTTCACCATCAAGGCTTGTTTTAAAGATAATATAGTAAGGTGAATTAATTGATTGTTTGAAATGAACCTTTAGGGTGTTTTTATTTTCCTCTGTAGGTTCTTCAAGTTCATATTTCTCAGTTGGTACAGCATTACCAGGTTGTGCATTATCAGGATTTCCATTTAAAATCATATCGCGCACTTCAATGGATCCAGGCACTAACTTTTGTTTATCTTGTATGACGTCTATAACATAAGGATCTTTAATCTCGACATTATTATAGTTAAAGCCTATTATCCAAGTAATTTCCTTCGTTTGGGCGTTATAAGAACCGTATTTATAACCATTTGCCTTTGTGAAAGTATCAGGATCGAAATTAGCTTCAATTTTATTTGATTGTGGATTAGAATCCGTATCTATCCAAGAAAGGTTACCTGTATTTTTAAATGAAGTTTTACCACTTTCTAGCTTTGTATAATCAAAGTCTGTCGTATATTTTACGACTAATGTCTTTGTCATATTAGACTGATACGTACCTATAAGAGTGATTTTGAAGCCTTTATCTGTTACATCTAAAACATAGTCAGTCCCAGCTTGAAGGGTATAATTTCCGTCTTTAATTTCTAGTTTCTTATCTTTTAATTGTAATCCACCATGATCAAAGGTGTCCGTAATAATCGCGTTGTTTAATGGATAGTTGTTATTATTTACTATAATTGTCCAAGTTGTTGTTTTGTCTTTATAATTTGTTTCAGCTTTATTATTAGATTTAATAATATTTTGCTGCTTGAAGCTAGCTTCATTTTCTTTACTTGAATCATTATCAGCTGTAACTTTATTTTTTACTTTTCCATCTTCTATAACTTTATTAGTTGGCTTGGTTTTATAGGTAATCACATAAGCACTATTAATATCATCATTAAACTGTAAATCGAATCCATTCTTCTTGTTACTTACAGTGTAATTATTAACAGCGTCTCCTGTTACAAGCGTTCCTTTTTCATTATATGAAGCGTTTTTTACAACAATAGAATTTGCATCTAGTTCGTGTGTATCGTCAAAAATATCTTTTAAAATCGCATCTGCTTTTTTGATCTCTCTTTGATCACCATTGTAAGTAATTGTCCACTCAATTGTTTGCGTCTTTGGATCATATTTACTTGTTTTATTTAAGTGTGTACCACGAGAAACCGTTACAGTAGAGCTTGCGTTTTGTTGCTTTTGATTATCACTCGTTATCGTAACGTTATTTCGGAAACTTTTAATATTTTCATCAGTAACTTTTGTGGCATATTCGATTTGATATGCTTTATTGATAGAATCTTTGAAAGCAATCTCCAATTTTGAACCATCTGATGAAATAATATTGTAATCTGTTGGCTCAGCTTCTGCACCACGCGTTACATTCCCATTAACATCAACTTCTAAATAATAAACTTTAATAGAATCTTTATTTAAGTTTGTACCTTGTGGAATGTTATCTTTAAAAATAGCGTTTTTAAGGGTGTCTTGCGTTTTGTTCATCTCTACTTTCCAATTAATTTCATTTGTATTAATTGGTCTATCAGGTAATCCTTTTTTATTCGTAGCTGTTTGTACATTAGGCTTAAAGTCAACTGTAATAGAAACATCCTTATCTTTAATCGGGAAAGGAATTTCTTGTGTTGTTGTACCTTTAATTTCAGCTTTATTAAATTCTGTCTTTAATTGTAGGTTACCAGCAACATCTGGATGCTCTTCAACATAATCGTTGAATGTCATCGTGACTTTTCCATCTTTTGTAACAGTAAAATTACCAATTTGATGGTTTTCACTATCATATAAAGGACTGTTAATTGTATTGTAAATCTTAAAATGTTTAGGAAGATCAAAAATATAGTAATCTCCATTTTTCACATTCATTGATTTTAAAAGTTCCCATGTAAACTCAATATTGGCAGGGGAATCTGTACTTGGACGGTTATCCTCTGTAAATGGTTTTCCGTCTTTATCCGTCAACTTTACACCGGTTAAAATGTTTGTTGTTATTTGCTTTGGACCTGAATTTGTATTCTCAGCAGGGCCGCTTGATAGCTTTTGTTCTGGATTGTCAGTAGCAATTTTAGCTGCTGGGTTTTGTTCCAGATTATCAGTGGCAGTTTTAGCTGCTGGGTTTTGTTCCGGATTATCAGTGGCAGTTTTAGCTGCTGGGTTTTGTTTCGGATTATCGGTAACAGTTTTAGTTGCTGGGTTTTGTTCCGGATTATCAGTAACAGTTTTAGTTGCTGGATCTTGCTCCGGATTGTCAGTAACAGGTTTAGCTACTGGATCTTGCGCTTGTTTATTAGTATCCTGTTTGGTGCCATCTTCTTTAGAGTTTTCTACTTGAACAGGAACTGATATAGGCTGAACCATTGTTCCTAAAGGAAAAGCGATTTGAACTGATTTTTCCCCAGTTTTTAAAGTTGAGTTAAACACGGTATCAACTTTAATTTTTCCTTTAGCGTCTTTCAAATTTTCTACTTGATCATTAAATATTAATTTTAATTTATTATCTTTAGCTGTTATAAAATATTGACCAATATTTTTTTGATCTGTTACTAAATCCCCTTGCAAATCTTTAGATACTTTTAATGCAAGTGGTATTTGAACTACTGCTGTATCATTTGCGTGTGCAACTTGTTGATCCTTTATTGACCAAGCGTATTCTACTTGAATGGTTGATCCTATCTTTATTAAATTGTTAGGATTTTTTGCTTCGTCAATAATATGATTCGTCGCATCTTTCATTTCAACAGTGTCAAATAAGGAATCTCCTGTTAAGGTTTCCGCTCTTACTTGATTGTATGGAAAACTAGCAAGTTGCGAAAATAGTACGAATACAATTAAACATACATTAAAAAGTTTTTTCATTTTTCCTCCTCTGAACATTCATTTGTCCATTGGGGACTTATTCCACATGAACAAATGGAATATTAAAAGTATTTGTTATAAGCTATTTATTTTTGTTATCCCTCCGTTTCTATACGCGTTCTCAGACAAACAAGATTATGTTCAAAGTAAAATTGTTTAACGTAAAACAAAATGTATATTTACACAGTTCTGTGGAAATATACACAATTCGACAAAAAATGTCGAAAAAAATACTGATATAAAGAATGATATCAGACCTTTATATGTGAGATAGTTTTCATGTATATCTAGTAAAAAAGAATGGTTATAAAGGTAAGTTTTACGATACATACTAACCAATGTAGTGTATCCCTTTGTGAAGGCTTATTTTTGCCTTAAAGTTATGTGGAAATAAAAATCTAGATAGGGTTGGTTTTGGTCAGAATGAAGACAATATGTACTTTGAAAATAGTCATCTATTTTGTCTAAAGAGAGTTGTGCGATTAGTGGACCGAAGTTGAAAGATGATAGTTTCTTACATTGTTAGATAAATATAAGGATTACAGAATATTCGACTAACACGTTACTACGGTCATTTTTGAGACTGTTTAAACAATAAGAAAGAAGGTGTTTTACTCCTTAGTTACAATATCTTTTTAGTAAAGATAAGCTTAAGTAACCTCCGCTAAAGATTATATACTTAAATGATAAAGAGTTCAACAATGGTTCACATATTTTCCCAAAAATAAAAAAACGGCTGTTTTATGTGGAATAAATCTACAAAACAGCCGTTTTTGATATTAGATTTCTGTTAAAATTATTGGTTCGCCGCGCGTTACGACAACGGTATGTTCACATTGTGCAACAAGACTTTTATCAGGTGTAACGAATGTCCAACCGTCGTCACCACGTTCAATAATATGATCAGCTTTCATAGAGATGAACGGTTCTACAGCGATAACAAGACCGTCTTTTAGAAGCGCATTATCCATTGGATCATAGTAACTTAAAATGTGATTTGGTGCTTCATGTAAGCTAAGACCAATGCCGTGACCAGTTAAGTTTTGAATAACATTGTATCCACTTTTATGTGCGAAGTTTGAAACAGCACGACCAATTTGATTTTGTTTTGAGCCAGCTCTAACCTTTTTCATTGCTGCCCAAAATGCATCAACCGCTGCTTGGCAAAGTTTTTCTTTTGCCTCGTCTTCTCCAAGAACAAATGAAATGCCTGTATCTGCATAATAGCCATCAAGTGCAGCAGATACATCGACGTTTACTAAGTCGCCTTCTTTTAATACACGATCTCCTGGAATACCATGAGCAACTTCTTCATTTACACTAATGCAAGTTACACCTGGAAAATCATATTCTTTTTCAGGTGCAGAAATAGCACCATGCTCATCTAATACTTTTTTACCGATCAAATCAAGCTCTTTCGTTGTCATACCTGGCTTCGCTTGTTTTTTCATTTCTTCACGTGCAAGCGCAACGATGCGGCCGATTTTTCGTAAGCCTTCTAAATCTTGTTCATTACGAATAATCATGAAAACCACTGTCCTTCCTCGAATATATATCTTATCCGATTGTATCATGTTTATTTTCGTCCTGCTACTCGCTTGCGGTATGCAGGTTGATTCCTCTCATAAAGAATACATGACAATTGTCATATCGATGTCATGACGCATCATACTGTTTCCTAAGTTTTCCAAGGAATACAATGTAAATATAAGAAACAGCGGGGGTGGAGAGATGGAAAAGATTATTGAAGTAAATGATGTTTCTAAAACATTTAAACATAAAAACGCAGTAAATAATGTTTCATTTCATGTAAATAAAGGGGAAATAGTAGCGTTGCTTGGTCCGAATGGTGCGGGGAAAACAACGACGATGTCAATGATGCTTGGATTAAAGGAACCAACGGAAGGTAAGGTCTCTATATTTGGAAAGAGTCCAAAGCATAGAGATGTTCGTAATAGCCTCGGTGCGATGCTGCAAGAAGTAAGTGTCATTGATAGTATTACGGTGGAAGAGGCAATTGAGTTATTCCGTAGTTATTATACGAATCCTATAGAGAAAGAAACGTTACTGCAGTTATCAAATTTAGAATCAGAGCGAAAGCAAAGATGTGAGAAATTATCAGGTGGGCAAAAAAGAAGGTTAAACTTTGCGCTTGCACTTGCGGGAAATCCGGATTTGTTATTTTTAGATGAGCCGACAGTCGGAATGGATATTACGTCTCGAAGAACGTTTTGGGAAACGATTCGAAAGTTAGCAAGTGAAGGGAAAACGATTATTTTAACGACGCATTATTTAGAAGAAGCAGATGCTTTAGCAAATCGTATCTTATTATTTGCGAACGGAAAGATTATCGCAGATGGTACACCAGACGAAATGAAAGCAACGATTTCGAGAAAAACAATCACATTTTACTCAAAGGAAAGCATTCCTACAAAATTACTAAAGGAATTACCAAAAGTAATAGAAGTAAAGTCAAACGAAGGACGCTTCATTTTAACAACGGAGGATACGGATGCAACTTTAAAAGCCATTTATCAAAGGAGTTTACCTGTAACAGATGTTTCAGTTGAACGTGGAAGTCTTGATGAGGCATTTGAACAATTCGTTGCAAATCAGAAGGAGGAAATCGCATGAGAGCGTTATGGATGCAGTGCAAAATAGAAATTTTACGTACATTCCGCAATAAATTATTTATCTTTTTCTCATTATTAATGCCTGTTATGTTTTACTACATTTTCACAAATGTTGTTCAAGTACCACAAAACGGAGATGCGTGGAAAGCACATTATTTAATTTCGATGGCAACTTTCAGTATTGTAGGGACTGCACTCTTTAGTTTCGGTGTAAGACTTTCTCAGGAAAAAGGGCAAGGATGGACACATCTTCTAAAAATTACACCGCTTCCAGAGGGAGCATATTTAACAGCAAAAATTATCGCTCAAACAGTAGTAAATGCTTTTTCAATATTAGTTATCTTTATTGCAGGGATACTAATTAATCATGTTGAGTTAACGGTAGGGCAATGGATTGGTGCGGGGTTATGGTTATTGTTAGGGGTAACACCATTTTTAGCGTTAGGAACAGTAATAGGTTCCATTAAAAAGGCGGACGCAGCTGCTGGCTTAGCAAATATTTTAAATATGAGTTTAGCCATAGTTGGCGGGTTATGGATGCCGATTGAAGTATTCCCCAAAATATTAAGAACGATTGGTGAATGGACACCAACATACCATTTCGGAAGTGGTGCGTGGGATATTGTAGCTGGAAAATCAATTGGATGGGAAAATATCGCGGTATTAGGAGGTTATTTCCTTATATTTGTTGTAGTATCAATATATATAAGAAAAAGACAGGAAGCGGTATAAATGATAGAGAAGAAGAGGATTGAGATTTTTCCGAAACATATGGGATTCTTTCCGTACATGTGGTTTGTTTATCTATTATTTCCAATTTATCACTTAGCACAAGCATCAGGATGGAAGCTTGTGCTAGGGAGTGGTATGTTGATACTCTTTATTATCACATACCGTCAGCTTTATTTTGTTCAGAAGACGTTTATTTTATGGGCATGCATTCAAATGATACTCATCTTTTTATTTGCTTTATTTTATAATCCTTTTATGATATTTTTTGGCTTTTTCACAGCAAGTGCGATGGGATTTGCGCCAAATAAGAAAGTATTTCGAGTGCTGTTATGCTCGTTAGTTATAATGCTTGGAGCATTTTTATTTGTAAATATGAATCAACTAACACCAACAAGTTTAGTAAATATCGTCCCGATGTTTATTTTAATGCTTCTTACGCCATTTGGTATGCGTAATTTTAATCAGAAAAAGATGTTAAGAAATCAATTAGATGAGGCGAACGAGCAAATTAAAGACTTAGTAAAACGTGAAGAACGGCAGCGGATTGCAAGAGATCTTCATGACACATTAGGGCATACGTTATCTCTTATTACTTTGAAAAGCCAGCTTGTAGAGAAGTTAATCGTAAAAAATCCAGAGCGTGCAAGTGCGGAAGCGAAGGAAATTACACAAACGTCTCGTACAGCCTTAAAACAGCTGAGAGAATTAATTTCTGATATGCGTATGATTACGGTAGAAGAAGAGCTAGAGCAAATAAAAGCGATCTTACAAGCAGCTAATATTAAATTAGAAGTGAGGCAAGAAGCAAGATCGAGCTCGTTATCACCAATTGAACAAAATATTGTCGGGATGTGTTTACGTGAGGCCGTTACAAATGTTGTAAAACATAGTAAGGCGACGCGGTGCGCAGTTTCTGTATTAGAATCGCAAGGTGAGCTGATTTTGAAAGTAGAAGATAACGGAATCGGTTTAACAGATCAAAATCATGATGGAAATGGTATTCGCGGCATGAAAGAACGAATTGCTCTTATTGATGGATTTGTTGAACTAGGTACAATCAATCCAGGGACGTTGTTAACAGTAAAAGTTCCAGTTGTTATTAGAACAGGAAAAGATGAGGTGAGGGCATGATCCGAATTATTATTGCAGAAGATCAGCGGATGCTTCGTGGTGCGTTAGGGGCTCTGCTTGATCTAGAAGATGATATCGAGGTAATTGGACAAGCGGCAAACGGGGAAGAGGCGCTAAAATTAATTGAATCGTTAAAACCGGATATAAGTATCATGGATATTGAAATGCCGATTCAAAGTGGATTAGATGTTGCTGAAGCGTTAAAGAAAGAAAAATCATCATGCAAAGTAATGATTTTAACAACATTTGCACGGCCGGGATATTTTGAAAGAGCAATGAAAGCTGGTGTGCACGGCTATTTATTAAAGGATAGCCCAAGTGAAGATTTAGCTGCAGCAATTCGTAATGTAATGAAGGGGAAACGAGAGGTCTCCCAAGATTTAATGTTTGGCTTATGGCAGGAGCAAAATCCGTTGTCAGATCGCGAAAAGGAAGTATTGTTGCTTGCGAAAGAAGGAAAGACAGCAAACGAAATTGCGAAGGCACTTTATCTTTCACCGGGTACAGTACGTAATTATATTTCTGAAGTATTAGCGAAGCTTGATGCGAAAAATAGAATTGAAGCAATTACAATTGCGGAAGAAAAGGGATGGATATGAAAAGAAGTTTACCTATGATTGGTAAACTTCTTTTTTTATTATTGTACCGCTATTACTTTATTTATTTTTTGTAACGGTTTGTAACCGTGTGCTTCAAATGCCTTTGCAAATTCATTTGATACGGCAGTGCCATATAAATCTTTTGCAGCTTGTACGATGTGAGATTGAAGTGATTCAAAGTCTTCAGCGGAAGTTGCATAATTTTGCAATGCACGCATAACAACCTTACTGACTTTTTCATTGCCTTGTTTTTGGACAGCAATACCGCTATATGTTTTACCTTCAGCTAATTGATATAATACGTGACTGATAATACCAGAATTCACGTGTGATTCTTGATTATTACCATCGTTATAGAAATCTTGTAAATTTGTATATAGTTTATGACCGCCGTCACCAATTTCCCTTGGGATATCACGAATTGTTAGGCCACCTAATGTATCGCCCATAATCCAGTTTCCTTTATCTTTCTTTACGTAATATTCGATTTGTGTACCCCAGAAATCCGCTAATCCCTCGTTTAGTGCAGATGTTTCAGCACTTGGATATCTCACGACTTTATTTTTCGTCGTGCCACTAAATACAGCATGTCCAAATTCATGAGCTGTTACATCAAGAGCGGATGTTAGTTTTCCGTCTAAACCATCACCAAATACCATTTGGTTCCAAGCGGGATGCCAAAATGCATTTACATAGTCTTCTTTTACACCATCACTAACTTCAGTAGAATCAAAACCGTGTACACTAGCAACAACTTTTGAATCTTTATTGTCGTAACTTTTTAGATTATGTTCTTTCTTAAAGTAATCGTAAATATCACTCATGTTCTTCATAGCGCCCGCGGCTTCTTTATCTGCAAAACTAGGAGTACTACTTGAAATTAGTGTCCCTGGATAACCAGCTTGACTATATCCCCCGAGGGAATCAGCGTAGTTTGCATTATAAATATAAATACCATTTCCGCGTGATAAATCCGCTAAATAAAATTTTCCATCAGTTCCTTTGGCAATATTGAAAGAGATGTTTTCTTGAAGTGCATTTTTCCCAGTTCCTTGCTCACTTGCAGGGGATAATCTAGGTGATGTTACTTGATTTATAGTCTTATTCTCTTTGTTTTTAATGAATTTTTCTTGAAAAAGTACTTCGCCAGTTTTTAAATCAACGATAGCATTGCCGTTTATAATTTGTTCATTGTTTTCATAAGTAAATGTAATAACAGTTGCGAATGTATAATAGCCATCTTTTTTCTTATAAACAACGGTTTCGTTAGAGAATTCTGTCTCAACTGCATCACTTGGAATTTGAACTATATCGCGTAATTTAGATTTTACTTCATTTTTCGACAAAAAATTTGTTATAGTAAGATTAGGTTGTTGATTTAAATTTTGAACAACTTTACCACTAACAGTTGTGATTACTCCATTTTTATCTACTTTTACAATGAGATCTTGGCCATATACTTTATAGTTTTTATATGTTTGTGCAAGGCGAACTTCGGTTTGATTTTCTTTGGTTTCTTTATTTGTAGGTTGGAAATCTACATTTTTTTCAGTAGTGACTTGTTCTTGTTGAGCTTTCGCCCCATTTACCTCACCTTTTAAATACTTTTTAGCAATATTTTCTTTCGTATCATTTTGAGGTTGTGTTAATTTCCCGATTGTTAAACCAGGCTGAGCAATTTCAACTTTGACTACACTTTTGTCTAATTCTTGAGCATGAATAGCTTCTGTTGATAAAGGGCAAAGAAGACCGAATGTAACGAAAGCACTAGCAAGTTTTCTATAATTCATCTATAACACTCCTAATCTATTATTGTATGTGAGATGAATTGTATGAAAAATTTGCCGAATTTTATATATATTATGCATTATTTCATATCAAAAATTGTCGAATTCACATTATTGTAGTGGTATGACAACTTAACAAATTAGATTGTTATAATGGGATGGTGAGTAAGTATGCACGCAGAGAAATTAGGAAGTGAAATTAAGAAAATTAGAGTGTTGAGAGGATTAACACAAAAACAGTTATCCGAGAACATATGTCATCAATCGGAAGTGAGCAGAATTGAATCGGGTGCGGTATACCCAAGTATGGATATATTGCAAGGTATTGCAGCAAAGTTACAAGTTCCCATTATTCATTTTTATGAGGTACTCATTTATTCCGATATTGAGAGGAAAAAGCAGTTAAAAGATCAAATCATTATGCTTTGTAAGCAAAAGAAATATAAAGAAATTTATAATAAAGTATGGAATGAGTTAAAAAAGGAAGAATATCATCCTGAGTTTCAGCAATTTCTTCAATGGCAATATCATGTAGCAGCGTATGTATTGAAGAAAATTGATTATGAATATTGTATTTTAGAATTAAAAAAATTGTTAAATCAACAATTAACTGGGATTGATGTGTACCAAAATCTTTATATAGAGAATGCAATTGCAAATATTTATGCTGAAAATGGTTATTTTAAGAAAGGTATGGAGTTATTTGAAGGTATATTAAAGCAATTAGAGGCATTACCTGAAAATAAAGAGTTTGATGTGAAGGTAAGACATAATTATGCGAAAACATTATACTTAGATAATCAATATGAAGAGGCTCTTTATCAAATAAATAAAGCTATTGAAATATCTTGTCGAATTAATAGTATGGCATTGATTGGGCAACTATACTATCAAAAAGGTGAATGCTTAGAAAAGCTAGGCTATGATGAGACAGAGAGTGAAGAGGCTTATGAAAAAGCTTATTTCTTTTTTGATATATTAGAAATGCATACGTATAAAGAAAAATTTATGAAAAAAATGAAGAAATAAAATAACGCAAAAACTAAATATGCATAATTGCATAATATATGGATAAATTTTCATGATATATTAAAAGAAAAAATGTGGGTGATGGAATATGAAGAAACTACTTATCGGTAGTCTATTAACGTTAGCAATGACATGGGGTATTTCATTAGCGGATACAGCTTTAGAGAAAAGCAAAGTAATTTCTCATGATGATCAAGAGGTACAATTAGCTTCAGATATGCCTTTTGAGTTTTAAAAAAACAACCGTCTTACTTAGACGGTTGTTTTTTTATGGAGTAACATCCAAACATCTTTACTAGAAACAGGTTTGCTAATAAAGAATCCTTGAATGTGATCACAATTTTGTTTATGTAAAAATTCCCATTCTTCTTCCGTTTCTACACCTTCTGCAATCACTTTTAAATTTAGTTCTTTTGATAGTGTAATAATGGAAGAGACAATTGCTTCTTCTAAAGGGCTAGTTGTAATTCCACAAATAAACTCTCGAGCGATTTTTAATGTGTTGATTGGATATTTTGTTAAATAAGCTAAAGAACTATAACCAGTTCCAAAGTCGTCGATTGAAATTTGAATACCGAGATTTTGAAGTTGTTCTAGTTTTGCAACTACAGATTGATTTTGATTAATCGCGATGCTTTCCGTAATTTCAATATCTAGTGCTTCTGGTTTTAGTTCTGTTTCTTCCAACACCTTTGAAATAGTTGGGATTAAATCTGCATGGTTAAATTGAACAACAGATAAATTTACACCAACTTTTAAGTGAGAAAAACCTTGATTATGCCATCTTTTTGCCTCTAAACAGGCAGTACGTAAAATCCAATTGCCAAGTTCAATAATAAAACCAGTTTCCTCTGCTAGAGGGATAAATTGGGCAGGAGATACGATACCGAGTTTTGGATGCTTCCAACGTATTAATGCTTCAAAACCGATAATTTGTTTTGTTTTTGTGCTTACTTGTGGTTGGTATTCAAGGAAAAATTCATTTTGTTGTAATGCTTTTGAAAGTTCACCTTCTAAGAATTGAATTTCATTTTGAGCGATACTCATTTCTTTTGAGAAGAAAACAAATCTGTTTTTTCCATTTGCTTTCGCACGGTACATAGCCATATCAGCATTTTTCATTAATTCATTTACATCAGTTCCATAATCAGGGTACATCGCAATTCCGATACTTGGTGTAATAGAGAGTTCTTCGCCTTGAATGAAGAATGGTTTGTTTAAAATAGTTAAAATCTGTTCAGCTATAAAAATTGCACTTTTTTCTGAGTACATTTCTGGTAATAGAATTGTAAACTCATCTCCACCTTGGCGAGCGACGATATCTTTTGAACGCAAGCAACCGCGTAATCTTTTTGCTACTTCAATTAATAATAAATCTCCGACGTCATGACCAAGTCTATCGTTAATTTTTTTAAATCGATCTAAATCAAGGAATATGACGGCGACATCATTTGCGTTAGTTTGAGCTGTATTTAAAATGGCTTTTAAATCTTTTTCGAACTTTCGGCGATTTGGTAATCCAGTAAGTGCATCGTGAAAGGCTAAATGCTCTACTTGTTTTTGTTTTTCGTATAAAGTGGTAATATCACGCGCTATCCCAAACATTCCGACCACTTCTTTGTTTATAAAAGTAGGGATAAGTGTAATATGAAGATAATAATAATAGCCTTCTTGTTCTTTTGTACGAACTTCTAACGTTTGTGGCCTACCTTCCTTTGTAATTTGTAAAGCCTTCTTTAGTAGTTCGTGGTCTTTTGAATCAATGAAGTGTACCAGAGAATAGCTTGCCACTTCGCAATAATAGGCAGTAAATAAGCTTTCGCAAGCCTTATTAGATTGTTGAAAAATGCCATTCATATTTAAAGAGAAAACGGCATCGGGATGATCTTCGAATAAAGATTTATAGCGTTGTTCACTTTTTGATAATGCAAATGCACCTTCTTCAACTTCGTCCTCTAGTTGTGTAGTCAACTGTTCGTATGTAAGGATTAGTGCTTGATTATCTTTCCACATGTAAAGTTGCCGCAAGAATAACAAAATAAGTGATAATACGAGACCAATTAACATAAATTTATCATCCCAAGGTTGAATGATAATAAAGGAAAAAGTAATAATTATACTAAAATAAGGTAGTATAAAACGTACATAATCGAATCGATAATATTTTGCTTTCGTTTCATGTTGCATTGGTTTATCCAAGATATATAGTATGGAAGAAAGTCCAATTAATAAAATAGAAGCAGTGTGTATTAAATAATTAAATTCAGGAGAAGTTTTCATCCAAAAATTTAATTGAAACAGATGAATGTAACCGTATACGAGTATAATAGTGAAACCGATAATTAATGCGATTCTACTAGAAGAATATTGTTCTCTTCTATATAGACTAATAACGGCGTAAATTACTAATGATTGTGCAATAAAATAGCCAATTAAAATCCAAGTTTCCTTTGTTAGCATACGGAAGCTTGAAAGGTCCAAGATAAAAGTTAAAGTGAAATAAATGTTCATAATAACAATAAATATGCTATCGAATGAAAATTGAGCAAGACCCTTAATAGAGTAAATTTTTATAAACTTTATAGCAAATCCAACAAAGAGTAAAACATATTGTATGATAAAAAAAGGTAATGCTTTATATGAGAATATAACTTGCTTATGAATAGAAAGTGAAGGAAGAAATAAAGTTATCTCCATAGCTAACCCGCATAGACAAGTACATAATAATAAAATCCAAAATAATTTATCACCAGGCGTCATTTTTCTAATCGCTTTACATAAGCAATAGCAAGAAAAAAGTGCAGCGAAACAGAATAAGAAAAGAATCCCGATTTCTTTTATATTCGACTCACTTGGTATAAGGAATATCCAAAGAGCAAATATAAATATGTATATTATGACAGATTGTATATACTTTTTTTGATTAATCATATTATGACTCCGTTTCAATAAAGTTGAATCTCGGGGAGAAAATGCTAATTTAAATAATAGCATATAAAATAGAATATTTTTTACTATAAAAATTACTTTTTTGAAAAAATGGTGCAAAGTTACAATTTACCACTGTAACATTGCACCACTTATTCTTTTAATTCCTCTTATAGCAGAAAGTTCATCTATTAATTGGAATAGTGCTAAGTCTTTTTGTTTACTTTCAATCATAATATCGAAATTATGATTATTTTTTTTTGCAATGTGTAAGAAAGGCTTAATAAACTCTAAATCGATATATTCAGCATGAGCCCTAAATTCTTTTTCCGATCTCGGGGAGGAAATGTGAACTTTAGGAGAGATATTTGTATGTGACCAAGTTTCAAAAATTGCAGGAAGCAACTCTTCTAGTGGTTCCTCGCAAAGGTTGGCCATATGATGATGATAATCAAATACAAATGGAATATTTTCTTTTTGGCAAATTGATAAAGTTTCAGCGGTTGTATAGGTTTTATCATCATTTTCAAGAGTCATTTGTTTTTTTATATGTGTAGGAAGTTTTTTTATGTTTTCATGGAAGCGCTCAATTGCCTTTTCTTTATTTCCATAGGCTCCACCTACATGAATATTAATGTAAGAAGAATCTGCAATGCCTATAGCATCCAATATTTTATAATGGTAAGTCATATCCGTAATAGCGTTAGTAGTAATATGTGGCTTGTCGCTTGTAAATAGCGTAAATTGATTTGGATGAAAACTTATTCGTAAATTGTGTTCTTTAATTAAAGCCCCTATTTTATGCCAAAGTGGTGTGAATAACCCAATATAGTCAAACTCGACTTCGGGATGTGTTGCAAGTGGGACGATGGAAGACGATAGGCGATATAGTGGGATTTCATGTGCTATATTGTAATGAAGGATACGTATTGTGTGCTCTAAATTTTGCCTTATAACATGGTACAGTTTGTCTTCTCGTTCTTGCTTGCTAAGTTTCTTAAAGCTTGTAAACGTCATTGTTTTGGCAGGAGAACAGTCCCAGAGTGCCATTGCATGTGAGACATATCCAAACCGTATAATCATATGAGATACACCTCTTTTATTCATTGTCTTTCCTATAAAAAGAAAGCAAGCATTGTTCCAATCCATTCCTTTCCTCTATCGATAAGAGAAGGCGGGTTTACATCGCTATAGGAAAGTACGGATGCATTCTCTAGATCTTCATGAAATTTATTTTTTACTGTTTGAATGAAATGTTTATTATATAACAGGCAGTTTATTTCATGATTAATATATAAACTTCTCATATCAAAGTTTGCCGTTCCAATATCACAAATATCATCGTCCACTATAATAATTTTGGCGTGAAAAAACCCTTGTTGAAATGCATAAATATTGCAACCAGCCTGTATTAATTTTCGGCAGTACGGGAATTTTGCTTCCCGAACGAGAGGGTGATCAGCTTTTTCTGGAACAAGAATTGTGATTTGAACCCCTCTTTCTCTTGCTTTTAATAAGGCATTCATAATTTTTTTTCCAGGAATGAAATATGGCGTACCGATACAGATTTCTTTTTTTGCTCCGTTAATTAAATGTAAAAAAGTATGCTGTAAATAAGCACCATCAGTCGGAATAAATTGATGCAGGATGGTACCTGGTTGTTGTTTTGGAAAATAAAGAGAAGCATCCAATAAATTCTGTTTCGTATCATCAAACCAATCATGCAAAAATTGCTTTTGTAAATCTTGAACCCCTTCTCCTGTAAGACGTAAATGATAGTCTCGCCATAATCCTAAGTGTTCATTATGCCCTAGATACTCTTCGCCAATATTAAATCCCCCGATATAGCCGGTTTTCCCATCAATCACTGTAATTTTTCTATGATTTCTTTGATTGGCAGAAAAGAAAGGAAGAGGAAATTTTACCTTATGACAAAATGAAAAAGATACACCATGTTTTTGCAGGGAGCGAATAGCTTCGTTTGATAAAGAATGGCTGCCAAATCGATCAAGTAAAAGTCGTACTTCAATTCCTTCCTGAGCCTTATCAATCAACAATTTTAAAAATTCACGACTGATTTTATCGGTTTTTACAATGAAGAATAAAATATGAATGTGGTGCTGTGCTTGTTTTATGTCAGTAAATAAAGCGTCATATAAATCTTTCCCGTATGTATAAAGGCGAAAATCACTTTGACGTAAAGGGAAAGTGCGAGAGCTTACCCGTTTTAAATGAAGAAGTCTCCCGTATGAAAGGTCAATTGTAATCCAAAGAGCAACGGATATTAACAAAAGAGATAAGTAGAGCATCAGTGAATTCCCTCCTTCGCATTCTTTTCACCTTCAGTGTGTTACAAATGATACGGGTAGCACGGTTGTTATTATAAAGTTCATCAGAGGATAGTATGTTGCATTGATGAAAGTTGCACTTTATCCCGCTTTAAAGGGCAGTAAGCCTCACACCTCAAAAACTGTTGAATAAGTAGAAGTTAGTTTGGAAATCAACTGCCCGTAAAAGCCCGATTGGTTCAACTAATAATCAGCGGGGGAAGAACCGCCCCTACTGATTAAAGTTTCACTTTATAGTTTCACCGAAATAAACAGCTTTATGAAAAAATGTGTTGTTCTATAACAAAAAACTGTTGACTGAATGCTCACTCATTATATAATGGGGATAGGGGATATAATTCAGAAAATTATATATTTTTGAAGATTCAAAAAGAAAGAGGGCTTACAAAGAGAGGGGTAGCATAAAAATGAATAGCTTACTGATTATTAATTGGCTGGCTGCCATTGCTGTTATTGCTTATGCAGGATATTTGTTTGTATATCTTATACGGACGAGAATGGCCTACATACAATTAGGAAAAAAAATTGAGTTTGACCGTCGTTTTAAAGAGCGTTGGGATCTCCTTAAGGTCAATGTTTTCGGTCAGAAAAAGCTGCTGAAAGATAAGAAAAGCGGCATCATTCACGTTATGTTCTTTTACGGATTTATTCTTGTCCAATTTGGAGCAATTGACTTCGTTTGGAAAGGACTCGCACCAGGATCACATCTTCCACTTGGACCACTATACCCTGCATTTACATTCTTCCAGGAAATTGTCACACTTGTTATTTTAATTGCAGTATTTTGGGCTTTTCATAGACGTTATGTAGAAAAGCTTGTTCGTTTAAAACGTAACTTCAAATCAGGTCTTGTTCTTATCTTTATCGGTGGTTTAATGATTTCTGTGCTACTTGGTAACGGTATGGGACTTATATGGCATGGCGAGGAGCTTTCATGGAGTGAACCAATTGCTTCTGCAATCGCTTACGTTTTTAGCGGGGTAAATGAAACCGTAGCCATTTCAGTGTTCTATTTTTCTTGGTGGGTGCATTTACTAATTTTGTTAACGTTTTTAGTGTATGTTCCACAATCAAAACATGCGCATTTAATTGCAGGACCAGCTAATGTATTCTTCGGTCGTCTTTCAAACCCAGGGAAGCTTGAAAAGATTGATTTTGAAGATGAAACGCAAGAAACATTTGGTGTTGGTAAAATTGAAGACTTTAGACAAAATCAACTTATTGACTTATACGCTTGTGTAGAGTGTGGCCGTTGTACAAATATGTGTCCGGCAACAGGAACAGGAAAAATGTTATCGCCGATGGACTTAATTTTAAAACTTCGCGATCATTTAACTGATAAAGGAGCTGCGGTAACATCAAAAGCACCGTGGGTTCCAGTAGTTGCCTTCAATAATACACAAGGAAATCAGTTAGCGATGATGGCAGCTGGAAAAGGACAACAAGAATCAGCGTCTACAACGCTCGCTTACGATCCGAGTTTAATCGGAGATGTTATTACAGAAGAAGAGATTTGGGCATGTACAACGTGTCGTAACTGTGAAGATCAATGCCCAGTTATGAATGAGCATGTTGATAAAATTATTGATTTACGTCGATATCTCGTCTTAACTGAAGGGAAAATGGACGCGGAAGCACAACGCGCGATGACAAATATCGAGCGTCAAGGAAATCCGTGGGGGCTGAACCGTAAAGAGCGTGAAACATGGCGCCAAGGTGATGACGAAGTAACAGTTCCAACTGTAAAAGAAAAATCAAAAGCTGGGGAGGAATTCGAGTATTTATTCTGGGTTGGTTCAATGGGATCATACGACAATCGTAGTCAGAAGATTGCGATATCGTTTGCGAAGTTAATGAACGAAGCAGGCATTTCATTCGCAATTCTCGGTAATAAAGAAAAGAATTCTGGAGATACACCACGCCGCCTTGGAAATGAATTTGTATTCCAAGAGATGGCGACAAAGAATATCGAAGAATTTGAAAAGGCAGGAGTGAAGAAAATCGTTACGATTGATCCTCATGCTTATAACACATTTAAAAATGAGTATCCGGACTTTGGCTTGCAAGCAGAAGTCTATCATCATACAGAATTGTTAGCTCAGTGGGTGAAAGAAGGGCGCTTAAAGCCTGTTCACGCTATTGAAGAAACAGTTACGTACCATGATTCCTGTTATTTAGGAAGATACAACGAAGTGTATGAAGCGCCACGTGACATTTTGAAAGCGATTCCTGGAGTGAATCTTGTAGAAATGGCACGTAACCGTGAAACGGGAATGTGCTGTGGCGCAGGTGGTGGCTTAATGTGGATGGAAGAAACAACAGGTTCACGTATTAACGTTGCTCGTACAGAACAAGCATTAGCTGTACAGCCATCCATTATCGGTACAGGTTGTCCATATTGCTTAACGATGATCAGTGATGGAACGAAAGCGAAAGAGGTAGAAGAGAAGGTTCAAACTCTTGATGTGACAGAGATTTTAGAACGATCTGTTATCGGACAGAAAAAAGAAGCGATGTAGTTTGTAAGAATGTATACAACTTTAGAAAGAGGTGCAATGATTGCACCTCTTCTCAACGTAGGGATACCGAGCGAGCGCTCAGTGTTAAAAAATGAAATGGGGGAAAGAAACATGAGTAAAACAGTTATTTTAAGTGCTGCAAGAACACCAGTTGGAAAATTTGGAGGATCTTTAAAAGATGTAAAAGCGACGGAACTTGGAGGAATTGCAATTAAAGCAGCGCTTGAAAGAGCAAATGTTGCGGCTAGTGATGTTGAAGAAGTTATATTTGGAACGGTTATTCAAGGTGGACAGGGGCAAATTCCATCGCGCCAAGCTGCGAGGGCTGCTGGAATCCCTTGGGAAGTGCAGACGGAAACAGTGAATAAAGTTTGTGCATCAGGACTTCGTGCGGTTACGTTAGCGGATCAGATTATTCGTACTGGCGATCAATCACTGATTGTAGCCGGCGGTATGGAGTCGATGAGTAACAGTCCTTACATTTTACGCGGAGCAAGATGGGGATACAGAATGGGTAACAACGAAGTTGTTGATTTAAACGTTGCTGACGGTTTAACATGCGCATTTTCAGGTACACACATGGGTGTTTATGGTGGAGAAGTTGCGAAGGAAGATGGAATTTCTCGCGAAGCGCAAGATGAATGGGCATATCGTAGCCATCAGCGTGCGGTTTCAGCGCATAAAGAAGGGCGTTTTGAAGAGGAAATCGTGCCAGTAACGATTCCGCAAAGAAAAGGCGATCCTATTGTCGTTGCAAAGGATGAGGCGCCACGTGAAGATACAACGATTGAAAAGTTAGCAAAGTTAAAACCTGTATTTGATAAGACAGCGACGGTGACAGCTGGTAATGCCCCGGGACTAAATGATGGTGGTGCCGCACTTGTATTAATGAGCGAAGACAGAGCGAAGCAAGAAGGAAGAAAGCCATTAGCGACAATTTTGGCGCATACAGCAATTGCAGTGGAATCTAAAGATTTCCCAAGAACGCCAGGTTATGCAATTAACGCATTGCTTGAAAAAACAGGCAAGAAAATTGAAGACATCGATTTATTCGAGATTAATGAAGCATTTGCAGCGGTAGCAATTGCAAGTACAGAAATCGCAGGAATTGATCCGGAAAAATTGAATGTAAATGGCGGCGCGGTAGCGATGGGACATCCAATTGGAGCAAGCGGAGCGCGCATTATCGTTACACTAATCCATGCACTTAAGCAGCGCGGCGGCGGAATTGGAATTGCTTCGATTTGTAGCGGTGGCGGTCAAGGGGACGCAGTGATGATTGAAGTTCACTAATTAAAGTTCGAGGGTATAAAATTTATTAACAATTAAGGGGGAAGAAAAAATGGGTGTACAAAACATTGTTGTAATTGGTGCAGGGCAAATGGGGTCAGGAATTGCACAAGTATGTGCAATGGCAGGATATGACGTGAAGGTACAAGATTTAAAGCAAGAGCAATTAGATAGAGGATTGGCTATCATTACGAAAAACTTAGCCCGCCAAGTAGAAAAAGGACGCATGAAGGAAGAAGAGAAGGAAGCGACATTAAATCGTCTTACAGTAACGCTTGATTTAGATTGTGTGAAAGAAGCGGATCTTATTATTGAAGCAGCTGTTGAGAAAATGGATATTAAAAAGAAAATCTTTGCGAATCTAGATGAAATTGCTCCAGAACACGCAATTTTAGCGACGAATACGTCATCTCTGCCAATTACAGAAATTGCAGCGGTAACGAAGCGTCCGGAAAAAGTAATCGGTATGCACTTTATGAATCCAGTTCCAGTTATGAAGCTTGTTGAGATTATTCGTGGTTTGGCTACCGATGATGCGGTATATGAAGCAATTGAAGATATTACGAAAAAAATTGGGAAAGTACCAGTTGAAGTGAATGATTTCCCAGGTTTTGTATCAAACCGCATTTTACTACCGATGATTAACGAAGCAATTTATACGTTATATGAAGGTGTAGCGACGAAAGAAGCAATTGATGAAGTCATGAAGCTTGGTATGAACCATCCGATGGGGCCTTTGACACTCGCTGATTTTATCGGTTTAGATACGTGTTTATACATTATGGAAGTGTTGCATGAAGGATTAGGAGATAGTAAATATCGCCCATGTCCATTATTACGTAAGTATGTGAATGCAGGATGGTTAGGGCGTAAAACAGGTCGTGGATTCTACGTTTACGAATAAATGCCCCCTTTGTTACAACATAGTGGTCTTACCAAATTATTTAAAGGATATATAGCAAATGGAGGCGGAATATATGAACTTTCGTTTTAATGAAGAGCAGCAAATGATGAGGAAAATGGTTCGGGATTTTGCACAGAAGGAAATAGCCCCCTTTGTTCCTAGTATGGAACAAGGGGTGTTCCCGAAAGAGATTTTGCAAAAGATGGGTGAGCTTGGATTAATGGGTATTCCAGCGCCTGCAAAATACGGCGGGGCAGAAATGGACTTTATTTCTTACATTCTAGCAATTGAGGAAATCTCAAAGGTAAGTGCAACAGTTGGTGTAATTTTAGCTGTACATACGTCAGTTGGAATGAATCCGATTTTATATTTCGGAACAGAAGAACAGAAGAAAAAATATGTTTCTAAACTTGCAACAGGGGAATATTTAGGTGCATTTGCTTTAACAGAGCCAAATGCAGGATCAGATGCAGGGAGTTTGAAATCAAGAGCTGTGAAAAAAGGTGATCATTATATTATTAATGGATCGAAAGTGTTTATTACAAATGGTGGTGAAGCAAGTACATACATTGTATTCGCTTCTACAAATCCAGAGGCAGGAAAAAGTGGTATTTCTGCATTTATAGTAGAGAAAGATACATCTGGTTTAATCATTGGAAAAGATGAACATAAGATGGGACTTCTCGGTTCTCGTACAGTACAACTTACTTTTGAAGATATGAAAGTGCCAGCTGAGAATTTACTTGGGGAAGAAGGACAAGGATTCAAGGTGGCGATGGCGAATTTAGATGTTGGGCGAATTGGAATCGGTGCGCAGGCGTTAGGAATTGCTGAAGCGGCGCTTGGCTGTGCAATTGATTATGCAAAAGAAAGGGAGCAATTCGGGAAGCCCATTGCGGCGCAGCAAGGAATTGGCTTCAAGCTTGCAGATATGGCAACAAGTGTCGAGGCAGCAAGGTTACTCGTATATAGAGCGGCATCTCTTAGGGCACAAGGATTACCATGCGGTAAAGAAGCATCTATTGCGAAATTATTTGCTTCTAAGACAGCGGTTGAAGTCGCGATTGAGGCGGTGCAAGTATTTGGTGGTTACGGTTATACGAAAGACTATCCAGTAGAACGATTTTTCCGTGATGCGAAAATCACGCAAATATATGAAGGAACAAGTGAAATACAGAAACTTGTTATTAGCCGTGCTTTATAAAAGGGCGAGGGGGAGACGGAGATGCATTTTAAATTATCAGAAGAACATGAAATGATAAGAAAAATGGTTCGAGATTTTGCTAAAAATGAAGTGGCACCAACAGCAGCTGAGCGTGATGAAGAAGAGAGATTTGATCGAGAGTTATTTGATCAAATGGCAGAGCTTGGTTTAACTGGTATTCCATGGCCTGAAGAGTACGGCGGAATTGGAAGCGATTACTTAGCGTACGTAATCGCTATTGAAGAATTATCTCGCGTTTGTGCTTCAACAGGTGTAACACTGTCCGCGCATACTTCACTTGCGGGATGGCCAATTTTTAAATTTGGGACGGAAGAGCAAAAGCAAAAGTTTTTACGACCGATGGCTGAAGGGAAGAAAATTGGTGCATATGGCTTAACGGAGCCAGGATCTGGATCGGATGCTGGTGGAATGAAGACAATCGCAAAGAGAGATGGCGATCATTATATTTTAAATGGATCAAAAATTTTCATTACAAATGGCGGTATTGCTGATATTTATGTTGTTTTTGCGCTAACTGATCCTGAATCGAAGCAGCGCGGTACGAGTGCATTTATTGTAGAAAGTGATACACCGGGATTTTCAGTTGGGAAGAAGGAGAGCAAGCTAGGGATTCGCTCTTCACCAACGACTGAAATTATGTTTGAAGATTGCCGTATTCCTGTAGAGAATCTACTTGGAGAAGAGGGGCAAGGGTTTAAAGTTGCGATGCAAACATTAGATGGAGGTCGTAACGGTATTGCGGCGCAAGCTGTTGGTATTGCACAAGGGGCTTTAGATGCTTCTGTAGAATATGCAAGGGAGCGCCATCAATTTGGAAAACCAATTGCGGCGCAGCAAGGGATTGGCTTTAAACTTGCGGATATGGCAACAGATGTAGAAGCGGCACGCCTCTTAACATATCAAGCGGCTTGGCTTGAATCAGAAGGGCTTCCGTATGGAAAAGAATCAGCGATGTCAAAAGTATTTGCAGGAGATACAGCGATGAAGGTGACGACTGAAGCGGTGCAAGTATTTGGTGGTTACGGTTATACGAAAGATTATCCAGTAGAGCGTTATATGCGAGATGCAAAGATTACACAAATATATGAAGGAACACAAGAGATTCAGAGGCTTGTAATTTCTCGTATGTTAACGAAGTAGGAACGAAAGCGTAGGTATTTTCCTACGCTTTTTCCTTCCAAAAAATAATAGAGAGGTGAAGGGAATGGTTAAACATAATGTGCATGCATCGGTGAAAGATGAAAAATTAGTTGCGTTAAGACGTGAACAAATGATTAAAGGTGCGGTGCAACTGTTTAAACAAAAAGGATTTCCGCGTACAACAACGAGAGAGATTGCAAAAGCGGCTGGGTTTAGTATAGGGACACTTTATGAGTACATTCGTACCAAAGATGATGTTTTATATTTAGTTTGTGATAGTATATATGAACATGTAAAAGAAAGATTAGAGGAAGTAGTGTGTACAGAAAAAGGGAGTATAGAAAGTTTAAAGATAGCAATAACGAATTACTTTAAAGTGATGGACGAATTACAGGAAGAAGTATTGATAATGTATCAAGAGGTACGCTTTTTACCGAAAGAATCACTTCCGTATGTATTAGAAAAGGAGTTTCAAATGGTAGGAATGTTCGAGAATATTTTAGAACAGTGTACGGAAAATGGAACATTTACATTAAATAAAAAAGAAATACAGCTTCTTGCGCATAATATTTTTATACAAGGACAGATGTGGGGATTTAGACGCTGGGCGCTGCAAAAACTGTATACGCTCGAAGAATATACAGAAATGCAAATTAGGTATGTATTGCAAGGGGCCCATATGCTTCCGAAATAAGGAACAGACAAATTATAATTTTACTACCCTATAAAAGTTTCCCGTTTTTTTTGTAGCATATTTGTGCGACTTTTGTTTATAATGAATAGTATGGATTTTTTTAAGCAGGCCGTTATATATAAGGTTATATTTGATGAAAGGAAGTGCCGCATAAGTGGATTTTAAGCAATATTCACCAGAAGAGCTAAAAGAATGTTCAATGATTGAAGTTGTACATAGCGTTTTAGGGGATAAAAAACAAGCAACGACATTCAACGAGTTGGTTCAAGAAATCGCTCAAGTGCTGGGACTATCTCAAGAGCAAGTTAATGCGAAAATCGCACAATTTTATACAGACTTAAACATCGATGGACGTTTCATTAATTTAGGAGAAAATCGTTGGGGACTACGCAGCTGGTACCCATATGAGCAAATTGATGAAGAAATCTTGCCTCAACCAAAACCGAAGAAGAAACGTAAAGTTGAAGAAGACGGTTTTGACGACTACATTGAAGAAGACGAAGATGACTTCGACGATGCAGACGTAATTGAAGAAGAAGACGATGTAGAAGATTTGGACAAAGTTCTTGAAGAAGAAGACGGAGATGACGACGATCTTGATGATTTAGACGAAGATGACGACGACTTCGCTGAAGAAGAACTTGAGTATGATGAAACTGAAGAAGAAGAAGAGGAAGAACTGTAGTTCTTGACTTTTCATTATCGTCCATGTAGAATCATTTTTGGGCTCTTTAAAAAAGGACGATAATACTTTTAAAGTGTAAATATAAAAGAAAATTGCTCCCTACTTATTACTTTTTGTGATGAGGGGAGCAATTTTCTTTTTTGTTTTTTGTTTAGAAAATAAAAAGAGTCTAACAATAAGATGGATACAGTGTTATCTACATACGTTGCGCTTTGCAACGGTGATTATATAACAGCAAAATAGAAGGGAGCTTTTTCATGACTAAGTATATTTTTGTAACAGGCGGTGTAGTATCGTCTTTAGGAAAAGGTATTACAGCAGCATCTCTTGGAAGACTTTTAAAAAATCGTGGTTTAAACGTAACGATTCAAAAGTTTGATCCATACATTAACGTAGACCCAGGGACTATGAGCCCATATCAACACGGTGAGGTATTCGTAACAGATGATGGCGCAGAAACTGACTTAGACCTTGGTCACTATGAGCGTTTCATCGACATTAACTTAAACAAATACAGCAACGTAACAACAGGTAAAATTTACTCTTCAGTTCTTCAAAAAGAGCGTCGCGGTGAATATTTAGGAGGAACAGTTCAAGTTATTCCTCACATTACTAACGAAATTAAAGAGCGCGTATATCGTTCTGGCCGTGAAACAAATGCGGATGTTGTTATTACAGAAATCGGTGGAACAGTTGGTGATATCGAGTCTCTACCATTCTTAGAAGCAATCCGTCAAATTAAGAGCGACATCGGTCGTGACAATGTAATGTACATTCACTGTACGTTAATCCCGTACTTAAAAGCAGCGGGTGAAATGAAGACAAAACCAACACAACATAGTGTTAAAGAACTTCGTAGCTTAGGTATTCAGCCAAACATTATCGTTGTTCGTACAGAAATGCCTGTTTCTCAAGATATGAAAGACAAGCTTGCATTATTCTGTGACATTGATACAAAAGCAGTTATCGAAGCTCGCGATGCAGATACTTTATATGCGGTTCCATTATCTCTTCAAGAACAAAACATGGACCAAATCGTTTGTGACCACTTAAAATTAGACAATCCAGCTGCAGATATGACAGAGTGGACTGCGCTAGTTAACAAAGTGCGTAATCTTTCTAAGAAAACAAAAATCGCTCTTGTTGGTAAATATGTAGAACTTCAAGATGCTTATATTTCTGTTGTAGAAGCACTTCGTCATGCTGGTTACTCATTCGACACAGATGTAGAAGTAAAATGGGTAAATGCTGAGCACGTAACAGCAGAAAACGTAAAAGAATTAGTTGGCGATACAGATGGTATCCTTGTACCAGGTGGCTTCGGCGATCGTGGTGTAGAAGGTAAAATCGTTGCGATTCAATATGCTCGTGAAAACAAAGTTCCATTCTTAGGAATTTGCTTAGGTATGCAACTTGCATCAATCGAATTCGCACGTAATGTATTAGGTTTAGAAGGTGCTAACTCTTCTGAAATCAACCCTGACACACCATATGCAATCATCGACTTATTACCAGAACAAAAAGATGTAGAGGACCTAGGTGGTACACTTCGTCTTGGTCTATACCCATGTAAGCTTGCTGAAGAAACCAATGCTTACAATGCTTATAATGAGCCGGTTGTATATGAGCGTCATCGTCATCGTTATGAGTTCAACAACCAGTTCCGTCCGGATATGGAAAAAGAAGGATTTGTATTCTCTGGTACAAGCCCAGACGGCCGTCTAGTTGAAATCATTGAATTAAAAGACCATCCTTGGTTCGTGGCAGCACAGTTCCACCCAGAACTTGTTTCTCGTCCAAACCGTCCACAACCATTGTTCCATGACTTCGTAAGAGCTTCTATTACGAATAAAGAGAGCAAGTAATAAAAAAAGCGCCTGAAATAAGGCGCTTTTTTTAATATTCATTTAACATTTCATCGATTGTGAATTTGATTCCGTGATAAGCAAATAAAGCTACTATTAAACTTGGGAATCCGTAGCGATTACCTTCATCATCTGGAATAAGACCTTTTAACAGTTTTGTATCAATATGTACGTCTGTATATCGTTCGAGTGATTCCGTACCTTCTTGAAGAGCAGAAATGCCGACAATAGAGTGTCCCTCTTCTTGTAGTTTTTTTGCAATTTCTACAACCGCTTCATCTGTTGAAAAACGGCTAATAAGAAGTACACGATCCGCAGAGGTTACTTCTGCTTCTTTACCATTTTCAAATAAGCGTTTTGCTTGCTTCATTGGTTCAGCACCGAATAGTGCCTCGGCAACAACGCCCTCCATTTCATTTGTACCATGTAAATAAATGAAACCATCGCCAACTAGTGCTTGAGCAAGTAAACGAGCGCTATCTTCTATATTCATTTCTTCTTTTTGAGAAACTCTGGAGAAATAACCACTTAATTGAGTTGAAAAAATTTTTAACATAATGTTACTCCCTTCGTACGTGTTTGCCGGCTTTCATTATAGTTTATTTTTTTAGAAAGGTGAAATCGTAGGGTAGCATAACAAAATAGGAAACGGTAAAATAAGAAAGAATAGGAAGGAATTTGCCAAAGAATAGCGAAAATAAATCGTTAAGATATAAGAAGCTTTAAATCTTGTACTTACACAGAAAGGTTGGGAATTATGGAAGGTAAAATTTTAATCGTTGATGATCAATATGGGATTCGTGTGTTATTACATGAAGTGTTCCAAAAAGAAGGTTATCAGACATTCCAAGCAGCAAATGGATTTCAAGCTTTAGATATCGTGAAAAAAGATAATCCAGATTTAGTAGTGTTAGATATGAAAATTCCAGGCATGGATGGTATAGAGATTTTAAAGCATGTAAAAGAAATTGATGAGAGTATTAAAGTAATTTTAATGACTGCTTATGGAGAGCTTGATATGATCCAAGAAGCAAAAGATTTAGGTGCTTTAATGCATTTTGCTAAACCATTTGATATTGATGAAATTCGTCAAGCTGTGAGAAATGAGCTCGCTGTAGAGGCGTAAAAATGAATTTTTTATAAAAAATATGGAAAAAAGCGTTTACATGGACTATTGTGCAGGTGAATACGGTTGAGTTTTTGAGTACAAGTTGTTATCCTATTGAGTGTAGAAAAAAGTCCGGTATGTATATATACATATTTTACCTTATTCTGGTCATACTACCAGCGATAAGAACTTATCGGATACAAAAAACGTTTTTTAGGAGGATTCACCATGCCTTTAGTTTCTATGAAAGAAATGCTAAACAAAGCACTAGAAGGAAAATACGCAGTTGGTCAATTCAACATGAACAACTTAGAGTGGACTCAAGCTATCTTAGCTGCTGCGGAAGAAGAAAAATCTCCTGTAATCCTAGGTGTATCTGAGGGTGCAGCTCGTCATATGACTGGTTTCAAAACAGTTGTAGCTATGGTTAAAGCTTTAATCGAAGAAATGAACATCACTGTTCCTGTAGCGATTCACCTTGATCATGGTTCAAGCTTCGAAAAATGTAAAGAAGCAATCGATGCAGGTTTCACATCTGTAATGATCGACGCTTCTCACCACCCATTCGAAGAAAACGTTGAAACTACTAAACAAGTAGTAGAATACGCACACGCTCGTAACGTATCTGTTGAAGCTGAGCTTGGAACAGTTGGCGGACAAGAAGACGACGTAATCGCTGAAGGCGTAATTTACGCTGACCCAGCAGAGTGTAAGCACCTTGTTGAAGCAACAGGTATCGATTGCCTAGCTCCAGCTTTAGGTTCTGTACACGGTCCTTACAAAGGTGAGCCTAACTTAGGATTCGCTGAAATGGAACAAGTTCGTGACTTCACTGGCGTACCTTTAGTATTACATGGTGGTACTGGTATCCCAACTGCTGATATCGAAAAAGCTATCTCTTTAGGTACTTCAAAAATCAACGTAAACACTGAGAACCAAATCGAGTTTACAAAAGCTGTTCGTGAAGTATTAAACAAAGACCAAGAAGTTTACGATCCTCGTAAATTTATCGGACCTGGCCGCGACGCTATCAAAGCAACTGTTATTGGTAAAATTCGCGAATTCGGTTCTAACGGTAAAGCGTAAGAATAAAATTCCGTTTTGGAAACCGTCTAGTCTTTTAGACGGTTTCCTTTCGTTGTATAATGAAAGCGTGAACAAGTCTAAAGATTTTATCATTTTTGTTTTTAAATAGAAAATAATGTGCATAGTCCTATTAATAAATGTGATAACGTATCTAAATTGATAAAGTGAATTCGATGAATAGTTGATCTTTATCTATTCGTGCTACAGGAGAAATGAAGATAATGGTTTCCTATTTATTGAGTTTTGGGATGGAAAGAGTAATTGAGATTCTTAAGGGGAGCTTTCTATAAAAAGATAGAAAGTAAATACATTCACAAGAAGGGAGCTCAATATGGAAAAATTGCTAATTGAAGGCGGAAGAGCTTTAAATGGAACAATTCGAGTAAGTGGTGCAAAGAACAGTGCCGTTGCATTAATTCCAGCGACAATTTTAGCAGATACTCCAGTAACTATTGGTGGTGTCCCTAATATTTCGGACGTGAAAATGTTAGGAGACTTACTAGAGGAAATTGGAGGGAAAGTAACTTATGGACAGGAGGAGGAGATGGTAGTCGATCCTTCTAACATGGTTGCAATGCCTTTGCCAAATGGAAAAGTGAAAAAATTGCGCGCTTCTTATTATTTAATGGGTGCAATGCTTGGCCGTTTTAAAAAAGCTGTTATTGGGCTTCCGGGTGGATGTCATTTAGGACCGAGGCCGATTGATCAGCATATTAAAGGGTTTGAAGCGCTAGGTGCACATGTTACGAATGAACAAGGTGCCATCTATTTAAGAGCAGATGAGCTACGCGGGGCACGTATTTATTTAGATGTTGTTAGTGTAGGAGCTACGATTAATATTATGCTAGCAGCTGTACGAGCAAAAGGTAGAACTGTTATTGAAAATGCAGCGAAAGAGCCCGAGATTATTGATGTAGCTACATTGTTAACAAGCATGGGGGCACGTATTAAAGGTGCTGGTACAGATGTAATCCGAATAGATGGTGTGGACTCTTTACATGGTTGTCACCATACTATCATCCCAGATCGTATTGAAGCTGGTACGTATATGATTCTAGGAGCTGCATCAGGAGGAGAAGTAACGGTTGATAATGTTATTCCTCAGCATTTAGAATCAGTTACTGCAAAGCTAAGAGAAGCTGGTGTTCAAGTTGAAACGAACGATGATCAAATTACGGTGAACGGTAATAGAAAGTTAAAAGTAGTTGATATCAAAACGCTTGTATATCCAGGTTTTCCAACGGATTTACAACAGCCGTTTACGACGCTTTTAACAAAGGCGCACGGGACGGGAGTTGTAACAGATACAATTTACGGTGCCCGTTTCAAACACATTGATGAATTACGTCGTATGAATGCTCAAATTAAAGTAGAGGGTCGTTCGGCAATTGTAACTGGTCCTGTGTTACTGCAAGGTGCAAAAGTGAAGGCGAGTGATTTACGAGCAGGAGCGGCACTTGTTATTGCAGGTTTAATGGCAGATGGAATTACAGAAGTAACAGGACTTGAGCATATTGATCGAGGTTATGAGAATATAGTGGACAAGCTTAAAGGGCTTGGAGCAAACATTTGGCGAGAACAAATGACAAAGCAAGAAATTGAAGAAATGAAGAACGCATAAGTGATACTTCCGCAAGGGGGGAGCGAAGCATCACTACTTGCGGAAGTACACTTTATAGAAAAACACGGTTCACAAAATACGGCAGAAATATAAAGACTTAAAGGAGAGGGATTATCGTGGAAAGAAGTTTATCTATGGAGTTAGTACGTGTAACAGAGGCTGCAGCTTTATCATCAGCGCGTTGGATGGGGCGCGGGAAAAAGGATGAGGCAGACGGTGCAGCAACATCAGCTATGCGTGATGTATTTGATACAATTCCGATGAAAGGTACAGTTGTAATTGGTGAAGGTGAGATGGATGAAGCACCAATGCTATATATCGGAGAGAAATTGGGTACAGGATATGGACCACGTGTAGACGTTGCGGTTGATCCTTTAGAAGGGACAAACATCGTAGCAGCTGGTGGCTGGAATGCTCTTGCTGTTATTGCAATTGCAGACCACGGTAATTTGTTACATGCCCCTGACATGTACATGGATAAAATCGCGGTTGGCCCGGAAGCAGTTGGGGCGGTCGATATTGATGCGCCTATTATTGATAACTTACGTGCAGTTGCGAAAGCGAAAAATAAAGATATTGAAGATGTTGTAGCGACAGTTTTAAATCGTCCACGTCATCAAGAAATTATCGAAGAAATTCGTAAAGCTGGTGCTCGCATTAAATTGATTAATGATGGAGATGTAGCTGGAGCGATTAATACAGCGTTTGATCGTACAGGTGTAGATATTTTATTTGGATCTGGTGGAGCACCTGAAGGTGTATTAGCAGCAGTTGCTTTAAAATGTTTAGGTGGAGAAATTCACGGAAAACTATTGCCACAAAACGAAGCTGAATTAGCACGTTGTAAAAAAATGGGCATAGAAGACATTAATCGTATCCTTCGTATGGAGGACTTAGTAAAAGGTGACGATGCAATCTTTGCAGCAACAGGCGTAACAGATGGAGAACTATTACGCGGTGTTCAATTTAAAGGTAGCGTAGGAACAACGCAATCCCTTGTTATGCGCGCAAAATCAGGCACAGTTCGCTTCGTAGATGGTCGTCATAGCTTAAATAAAAAACCGAACTTAGTTATTAAATAAAAAGTGCAAGCGGCTCGTTCAGAATCGCAGGGCATTGGAGCTCTCGACCTTGAAGCGCTCTTTGCTTCGAGTGAGAGAGTGAAATGGTCGACTTTTCTAACTATCGGAGCTGGAACTAAATTAAATAAGAAGCGAAGACAAATTTTCTTGTCTTCGCTTCTTGTATTTGTGTTCCAACGTATTGATTAAAACTAGATAAAAGGGTTACAATAGTGAATATTACCCTACTTGAACTTATTGCCTTTCATTATTAATTATTTGCCTTCCGTATTTTTTCCCTTTACCCATGAAAAAAGAGAATAACGTTAAAGTGTGGTGTCTGAATGAATTTGTCAATTGCAGCATTAGAAAACATGAAATTAAAAGAGTTATACGAGCTTGCGAAAGAATTTAAGATTTCGTATTATAGCAAGTTAACGAAAAAAGAGTTAATTTTTTCCATTTTGAAAGCTCGAGCAGAAAAAGAAGGTTTCTTTTTCATGGAAGGCGTATTAGAAATTATTCAATCAGAAGGATTTGGATTCCTACGTCCTATCAACTATTCTCCAAGCTCAGAAGATATTTATATCTCAGCTTCGCAAATTCGTCGTTTCGATTTACGTAATGGAGACAAGGTTTCTGGTAAAGTACGACCTCCGAAAGAAAATGAACGCTATTTTGGGTTATTACAAGTTGAAGCTGTAAACGGAGATGATCCAGATTCAGCAAAAGAGCGTGTGCATTTCCCTGCATTAACACCATTATACCCAGATCGCCAAATGAAATTGGAAACGGAACCGAAAAAGTTACCGACACGCATCATGGATTTAATCGCACCAGTTGGATTTGGACAACGTGGTTTAATTGTTGCGCCTCCAAAGGCTGGTAAAACAAGTCTATTAAAAGAAATCGCGCATAGTGTTACAACAAATCATCCGGAAGCAGAATTAATTGTACTTTTAATTGATGAGCGTCCAGAGGAAGTAACAGACATTGAACGTTCTGTTAAAGGAGATGTTGTAAGTTCTACTTTTGATGAAGTACCAGAAAATCATATTAAAGTAGCTGAGCTTGTGTTAGAACGTGCGATGCGTCTTGTAGAGCACAAGAAAGATGTTATCATTTTAATGGATAGTATTACCCGTTTAGCTCGAGCTTACAACCTCGTTATTCCACCAAGTGGTAGAACATTATCAGGTGGTATCGATCCAGCTGCCTTCCATAGACCGAAGCGTTTCTTTGGAGCTGCGCGTAATATTGAAGAAGGCGGTAGCTTAACAATTTTAGCAACAGCCCTTGTTGATACAGGATCCCGTATGGACGATGTTATTTACGAGGAATTTAAAGGAACTGGAAATATGGAACTTCACTTAGATCGTTCATTAGCTGAACGTCGTATCTTCCCGGCGATCGATATTCGCCGTTCTGGTACACGTAAAGAAGATCTATTAATTCCAAAAGAACATTTAGACAAGTTATGGGGCATTCGTAAAACAATGCGTGATACACCAGACTTCGTTGAAAGTTTCTTACGTAAGCTTCGTCAAACTAAGACAAATGAAGAGTTTTTACAAAACATTGTTGCAGACTCAAAAAGGTATGTAACAACTAAGTAAAGGGAAAAATCAGGACTCGCTTATTTTATAGTAAGCGAGTTTTTTATGCTGTTTAGGTGATATTAAAGAGAGAGATAAGTGAGAGAACCTTAGCCAGTCAGAGCTAAACGAGCCGTCTCCACTTTAAGATAATATCCAGCTCCAGCGGCTAGAATGGTCGGTGGCTTCGCGTCTTCCTACGAGGTAAAAAGCACCTCTACGTCAGAAGCTCCATCCCCCCTCCCATTCTGAACGAGCCGCGTGCGCTTTAAGGTGATATCGAGCTCCAGCGGCTAAAATCTCCGGTCATTTCGCTCTCTCGCATGAAGCAAAAAGCGCTTCAGGGTCGAGAGCTCCAATGCCCTGCGATTTTGAACGAGCCGTCTCCACTTTAAGATAATATCGAGCTCCAGCGGCTAGAATCTCCGGTCATTTCACTCTCTCGCTCGAAGCAAAAAGCGCTTCAAGGTCGAGAGTTCCAATGCCCTGCGATTTTGAACGAGCCGCTTCTGCTTTTAAATGATATCCAGTTCCGGTGGCTAGCTCTTCGCATCTAAGAACCTTCCGCCCGAAAGGTAAAAAGCACCTTTAGGGCGAAAGAACCTTAACTGGTCAGAGCTGAGCGAGCCACCTCCACTTTAAATTTAATATCCAGCTCCAGCGGCTAGAATGGTCGGTGGCTTCGCGTCTTCCTACGAGGCAAAAAGCGCCTCTACGTCAGAAGCTCCATCCCCCTCCCATTCTGAACGAGCCGCTTGCGCTTTTAAAATTAAAAAGACAAAAACAGGTAGTTGCAAAATGAAGTTAGCCTTGTTATAATTTCATCATATGTGTTTCATCAATATAGTTGTGTATGCAGCTGAAGATGAAAAACTCTGTTTCGAAAATGATTCAGGGCGGAAGGAGATGAAAAGAATGAAAGCAGGAATTCACCCAGATTACAAGAAAGTTGTATTCATGGACACAAACACAGGCTTCAAATTCTTAAGCGGATCTACTAAAGGATCTAACGAAACTGTTGAGTGGGAAGATGGTAACACTTATCCATTACTAAAAGTTGAGATCAGTTCTGATTCTCACCCATTCTACACTGGACGTCAGAAGTTTGCTACTGCAGACGGACGCGTTGACCGCTTCAATAAGAAATACGGTCTTAAGTAATAAAAACATAAAACAGGCAAGTGTATGTATTCGCTTGTCTGTTTTTTTTGCGAAAATATTATACCTTTACCCTACTTTTAACTGAAAAGTAGATGAAAGGAGAGCTTCATGTACTTAATAAATCAAAATGGCTGGATTGAAGTGATTTGCGGTAGTATGTTTTCTGGCAAGTCAGAAGAGCTAATCCGCCGTGTGCGCCGTACGCAATTTGCAAAACAACATGCAATTGTATTTAAACCATGTATTGATAATCGATATAGTGAAGAAGATGTAGTATCACATAACGGATTAAAGGTAAAAGCAGTTCCTGTTTCAGCTTCAAAGGATATATTTGAACATATTACAGAAGAGCTGGATGTTATTGCAATCGATGAGGTGCAATTTTTTGATGGGGACATTGTGGAAGTGGTGCAAGTATTGGCAAATCGTGGCTATCGTGTCATTGTAGCTGGTTTAGACCAAGATTTCCGTGGTCTACCATTTGGACAAGTTCCTCAGCTGATGGCGATTGCTGAACATGTGACAAAACTACAAGCAGTATGTTCTGTATGTGGATCTCCAGCAAGTCGTACACAACGATTAATTGATGGAGAACCAGCGGCATTTGATGATCCAATTATTTTAGTTGGAGCTTCAGAATCGTATGAACCGCGTTGTCGTCATTGTCATGCAGTACCTGCAAACAAAGATAAGTAAAACTCGCTGCGCAAGGCGGGTTTTTTTCAAAATAGAGAGAATGAGCGGTGTGAGCCGCTTACGCTTTTAAATATATCTAGTTCTGGTGGCTAGTTCTTCGCATCTAAGAACCTTCCGCCCGAAAGGTAAAAAGCACCTTTAGGTCGAAAGAACCTTAGCTGGTCAGAGCTGAAAGAGCCACCGCCACTTTTAAATATAATTTGCGTTTTTTTGAGTAAGTACCATATACTATTTGTATTAGATACTAGGATGTAGAGGTGAATGATGTGTTAGATCGTTTGCAAGCTGTAGAAAATCGTTATGAGAAGTTAAATGAATTGTTAAGTGATCCAGCGATTATTAGTGATTCAAATAAGCTTCGTGAATATTCAAAGGAACAGTCTGATATACAGGAAACGGTAGAGGTGTATCGTGAGTATAAAGATGTTCGTGAGCAATTAAAAGATGCGAAAGCAATGTTAGAAGATAAGTTAGACGCAGAAATGCGTGAAATGGTAAAAGAAGAAGTTTCTGAGTTAGAATCACAAGATAAAACATTATCAGAGCGTCTGAAAATTTTACTTGTTCCAAAAGACCCTAATGATGATAAGAACGTTATCGTTGAGGTTCGTGGAGCTGCTGGTGGAGATGAGGCAGCTTTATTTGCTGGTGACTTATACCGTATGTATAGCCGTTACGCTGAGGTACAGGGCTGGAAAACGGAGATTATTGAGGCTAGCTATACAGAGTTAGGTGGATATAAAGAGATTATCTTTATGATTAATGGTAAAGGTGCTTTCGCGAAGCTGAAATTCGAGAATGGTGCTCACCGTGTACAACGTGTTCCTGAAACGGAATCTGGTGGACGTATTCATACATCTACAGCAACTGTAGCTGTATTACCAGAGGCAGAAGAAGTAGAAATTGATATTCATGAGAAAGATGTTCGTGTTGATACATTCGCTTCTAGTGGACCTGGTGGACAGAGCGTTAATACAACGATGTCAGCGGTGCGTTTAACGCATTTACCGACTGGTGTAGTTGTATCTTGTCAGGATGAGAAATCACAGATCAAGAATAAAGAAAAAGCGATGAAAGTATTACGCGCACGTGTTTATGATAAGTTTAGACAAGAAGCGCAAGCTGAGTATGATCAAAACCGTAAACAAGCTGTTGGTACGGGAGATCGTTCAGAGCGTATTCGTACGTATAACTTCCCGCAAAACCGTGTTACAGACCATCGAATCGGTTTAACGATTCAAAAGCTAGATCAAATCTTACAAGGTAAGTTAGATGATTTCATCAATGCCTTAGTGATGGAAGATCAGGCTCAAAAGATGGAGGCAGCTGAGTAATGCGTGTCTATGAAGCCCTGAAATGGGCTTCTTCTTTTTTACAGGAAAATGGACGAGATGAAAATGCGGGAGAAATTGTCCTTTGTCATGTATTAAAGGTGAACAGAACAGGATTACTTATGAATATGCGTGAAGAAATAACTGAGGATCAAGAGAAAAGCTTTACGGAGTTTATCCACAAGCATGTAGAAGGTATTCCTATTCAATATATGATTGGTTATGAAATGTTTTATGGACGGTCTTTCTTTGTGAATGAAGAAGTATTAATACCAAGACCGGAAACAGAAGAGCTTATAGTGGGAGTATTAGAAAGAATCGAGCGCCATTTTGGTGATGAGAAACTACATGTAGCAGATATAGGTACAGGTAGTGGAGCGATTTCTATTACGCTTGCTTTAGAAAATGAAAATCTTCATGTTTATACAGTAGATATTGCACAAGAGTCGATTGAAGTTGCAAAAGAAAATGCAAAAGCTTTAGGTGCAGAAGTAACGTTCTATCACGGTGATTTATTGTCACCATTTCATAAAACGGGTCAAAAGCTAGATGTTGTTGTTTCAAATCCTCCATATATACCGGAAGAGGATTGGCGTGGTCTTTCTCCTGTTGTGAAAGAGCATGAGCCGAAGAGAGCACTTGTTGGTGGTGAAGACGGATTAGATTTCTATCGCCGTTTTATGGAAGAATTGCCGAATGTGTTGCAGAAGAAAGCGATTGTGGCGTTTGAAATTGGAGTAGGACAAGGTGAGGATGTAAAAAGATTGTTACAACAAGCTTTTCCACATGCTCATGTTGAGGTTGTTTTCGATATTAACGGAAAAGATCGTATGGTATTTGCAGAGATGGAGTAAGGTTCACACCTTACTCTATTTTTTTGTGGAAAAATTCATATAGATTTTGAATTTAATAGTTTAGAAAGATGAAAGTCTGTCCACACTGTTTGTAGAAGGGACGGTGGAGGAAATGAAAAAACAAGTTATTGCTTATCTTCTTATACTATTAATTGGTGCACAGTTACTTGTGCAGTTTGGATATATGAAAGCTGATGCGAAAGGGCCTTCAGTTATTCCGAAAGAGGCCGTTCGATTAAGAATTTTAGCAAATAGTGATTCAGATAAAGACCAGGCATTAAAGCGTAAAGTGCGTGATGAAGTAAAAGCACAAATTGATGGATGGGTAGCGGATTTAACTTCATTTGAAGAGGCACGCAAAGTAATTCAAAGTCATATTCCAGAAATCGAGGAAACGGTGGAAAATACGTTAAAAAGAGAAGGAAGTAAAGATTCATTTCAAGTGAAATTTAGTAAGAATGTAAAGTTTCCTACAAAGGTATATGGGAATTTTATTTATCCAGCAGGAGAATATGAAGCAGTATTAATCACAATTGGAGAAGGTGAAGGGGCGAACTGGTGGTGTGTATTATTTCCACCAATGTGTTTCTTAGATTTTTCGAGCGGGACAGCTGTAAGAAAAGAAGAGCACGTTGTGAAGGCGGAATCTCCTGAAGAGGAGCAGGTGAAACAACTAGATGAGGAAGTAATAGATAAAGAAGAGAAGAAAGTAGATAAGGTAAAAGAAACGAAAGCTGTAAAGCAGGAAGTAGTAAAAAAAGTAACAGCTTCTGAAAAGAAAGTAGTAAAAAATGAAACAAAAGTCGAAGAGCAGCCTGTAAGTAAAGAAGAAATAAAAACTGTGGAAAAAGTGGAGAAACCTGTGGAGAAAAAACAAGAAAAACAAAATGAGTATGTAAAAGTAGAAGAGGAAGAAGAAAAGCCAGAAGTTAAATTGTTTATTGTAGAGGCTTTTACATCTTTATTCTCTAAATAGTACTATTAATAAATCCCTCTTCATATATAAAAATGAGGAGGGATTTATTATGAAGAAAGTGTATTTTGCTACGAAAGCAGATGTGGAAAGATTACATTCTTTTTTCGGACAAGCTAATAAAAAAGATGATAAAATAAATGAGTTGTACGCACAATTTATGATTTTGGAAGAGGCGGAAGAAATACGAGCTGTAATTGGTTATGAACAAAGTGGGGAAGATGTACTTATTCGTTCTTGTTTATTCACACCTCATGTGGATAAACAGACTTTCTTATATTTTTTTGAAATGTTTTTGCAGTATATGAAAGAAAAAAGTGTTCAACAATTGTACTTACTAACAAATCATCCACAATCTGTACCGATCTTTCAGTTTTTTGACTTTTTTACTATAGAAAAGGATGAGGTTCCAGAGGGAATTCAACAGCTAGAACATTTTTGTAAAAATATAAAAGAGCAGAATGCAATAATACTAAATTGTCAGCTATTCACAAAGTTATCCACGGATTAATTAGGTTTATCCACATTTTGTGGATAAACCTTGTTTGTCTTTTGGATAAATCTCATAGTAAACTAAAAATAGACAAGTATTTAAGGGTAGAAAAGGACGTGGAAAAAAATGCATACAAACATGTGGGTTGTGGATAATGTTGTGGAAAGAAAAAAATATTATCCACAGTTACAAGAAGCAGCAAAATTATTAAGAGAAAATGAGGCGGTGGCTTTCCCTACGGAAACAGTATATGGGTTAGGGGCAAACGCGATGGATGATGAAGCAATCGCGAAAATTTTCGAAGCGAAAGGAAGACCGAGTGATAATCCACTCATTGTCCACATAGGTACAAAATCTCAGTTAGATGGGATTGTGAAAGAAATTCCACCAGTTGCAGAGAAGTTAATGGCGCATTTTTGGCCAGGACCATTAACAATTATTTTGCCGAGAAAAGAAGGGATTTCAGAGAAGGTGACAGCAGGACTTAATACGGTTGGAGTAAGAATGCCTGATCATCCAATTGCACTTGCTCTTATTGAAGAGGCGAATGTACCTGTTGCAGCACCAAGTGCGAATCGTTCAGGGCGTCCAAGTCCAACATTAGCTTCTCACGTATATGAAGATTTGAATGGGAAGATTGCAGGTATTGTTGATGGTGGTGCAACTGGAGTAGGCGTTGAATCAACTGTAATTGATTGTACAAGCGCGATTCCAACAATATTACGTCCAGGTGGGATTACGAAAGAACAATTAGAAGCGGTGATAGGTACTGTTTCTTTAGATCCAGCTTTAAAGGATGAGAAGGAAAAACCGAAATCGCCTGGAATGAAATACACACATTATGCCCCGAAAGCACCACTTAGTATTGTTGAGGGCTCACGTGAGTTTATTCAGCATCTTGTGGATGAGAAAAAGGAAGAAGGATTTAAAGTAGGCGTATTAACGACAGAAGAGTATCAGCATGTATATAGTGCAGATGTTATATTATCTTGTGGTGTTAGAAGTGACTTAGCTAGTGTTGCGACTAAATTATATGATGTACTTAGAACATTTGATGCAAGTGAAGTGGATGTTATTTTTAGTGAGTCATTCCCTAATGAAGGAATAGGAAATGCAATTATGAATCGTTTAACAAAAGCGGCAGGACATCATATTATTATTGAATGATAAGGTAAGATTAGCAAACAGAATATTTCTCCTTGGATAAGCATATTGTGAAGTAGCACGTCCAAGGAGGGGCATGAATGACGTTTGAACAGCTAATACCTTTAATAATTATGGCATTCGCCTTAGGGATGGATGCGTTCTCGGTGAGTCTTGGTATGGGGATGATACCCCTAAAGTTAAGACAAATCCTGTATATTGGTATGACGATAGGGATATTTCATATTATTATGCCGTTTATAGGAATGGTACTAGGTCGTTTTTTATCAGAGAAGTATGGAGATATCGCACATTTTGCGGGTGCTATTTTATTAATCGGACTAGGGTTTTATATCGTATATTCGAGCATTTTACAAAATGAAGAGACTAGAACAGCCCCTATTGGAATTAGTTTATTCGTATTTGCATTTGGCGTCAGTATAGATAGTTTCTCAGTAGGACTTAGTCTTGGTATTTATGGGGCACAAACAATTATTACGATTTTACTTTTTGGATTTGTTAGCATGTTATTAGCGTGGATGGGTTTATTAATTGGGAGACATGCGAAAGATATGCTCGGTACATATGGTGAGATAGTAGGGGGTATCATTTTAGTTGGGTTTGGATTATATATCCTTTTTCCTATATAATTTTATGTAGGAGGGAATTATGAACAAGCTATTGGAATGGTATGTTAAATTTTTAACCTTCTATCCTCGATGGCTAAGAAGGCTTATAATTTGGGGTATTATTTTGCAAATTTCGATGTTAGGTTGGATTAAGTTAATTCGTGAATGGTGAGATAGTTCCTTTCTGTGAATATTTTGTTTGTACTATATTTATTGCGCTAAAAATTACAGATATAGAAAGGATGAGATGAATGACGAGATTGAAGCAAGTTTTTGGTATTATTATTAGTTTTTTTGTTTTTTGGTTTAGTATGCTCGGTGTACAAATGTTTGCTGAGTTTTTAGATATTGAGTCATTGAAATTTGTTGCGGGAAAGACTGAGGCGGCGCGTGCCTTTTACTCTCCGTACCCGTTTTTAATTGTTTTTCTTATTACATTGCTTTCCCTATACTTCTTCGTAATTAAGCTAGGGAAGCCGAAAAAAGAGAAAATGCCTACTTTAGAGGAAAAGAAGGAAGAATTACAATGAGAAAATCCCCTGCTAAAAAGCAGGGGATTTTATATTTGAGTGATGGGAGGAATCTAGCCGTCTTGCTTTTAAATATATCCAGCTCCAACGGCTAGAATGGTCGGTGGCTTCGCGTCTTCCTGCGAGGCAAAAAGCGCCTCTACGTCAGAAGCTCCATCCCCCTCTCATTCTGAGCGAGCCGCTTCCGCTTTTAGATGATATCCAGCTCCAGCGGCTAGAATCTCCGGTCATTTCGCTCTCTCGCATGAAGCAAAAAGCGCTTCAAGGTCGAGAGCTT
>Ga0164241_10000120_pt1 | contig 189910 bp, 179 predicted proteins | sample OricomyardsoilBY_FD_108780 | JGI IMG/M metagenome (GOLD analysis project Ga0164241, IMG submission 108780) | Backyard soil microbial communities from Emeryville, California, USA - Original compost - Back yard soil (BY) | ecosystem: Environmental > Terrestrial > Soil > Unclassified | place... | reverse complement strand
TTTCTCTATATTGAATAAAATAATTAAAAACTAAAAATGTAATATTACATATTTTTTCTGTTCAGATTATGTTAGGATTTACTTCGTAGTCGAATTATGGTTTCGTATCTAATTCAGCAATATGTGAACTGTTTACCTAAAGAAAAGACACCCAAAAGGTGTCTTTTCTTCTTTTAATCTAAAAAATATTTTTTCTTTTCAGTAAGATCCAATTATCCCTCTAACCTAGACCTCATAATTAAAGGCAATTTAATCATGGTACTCAAGAGTTTTCATCCATTTCAATATACCTATAGCTTAATTTAAAATCACATTTCCAGCACTATATTTGCTTTCCTACAGATTTTCTGTCTTGTTCTTAATTCTGTCAAAATCCTCATGTAGCTATACAAAGAATATATGCTACTATGCTACTATGATATTAAGAAACTATGCGTTCCCTTAACCCTGTATCCGGCCCTGTATTTATTACAGGGTCTTTGTTTATTTTATTTACTTTTATTGGCTTATAAGGGTTAATACACAACCAATTTCAATTAAAACCGTTTAAATGTTAGTTAAAATTTGAAATAATATATCTATTAACTTTTTTAACAAATGTAATCTAATATTAAATTTCTAAATCTATACTGTACTATACACCAGTTAAAACTATATAAATAGTATTAACTATCTTAATTGAATATTAGTAATAGTAAGTATAAACATTATCAATTTACTACATCTTACATTTATGTAAAAATAAATACATGTTAAGCTTTTTCAAAATCTTTCCCCTAATAAAGATTTGAAGTAGCATTTCATGATTCTCCTTACTGTTAATATGCCTTGAAAAAGAACCCTATAGGGTTCTTTTTCTTCTCATTATAACCTCAGTAAGTCCATGCAAAAAGGACTGCTAATTATTTGCAGCCCTTTTACACGTTAATATACACTTGTATTACATGCTTAAAACTTTATTGTATTAGGTATTTATACCAACTAAACATGCCATTATCATTTAGATATATAACACTTCAAAGTTTAGAAGTATACAATAACAAATCTTTCCCAGCTTCCAGCTACATAACTAGTAGCTGTTAATTCTCTACCACCATTTGCTGATATATATCTACCATTACTTAGTGCTTGTAATACATATATCCTATTGTCTCCACCATTATATAAGATAAACTTTTCCAGAAATATCTGGTTTATCCTCAAATAGAAAATCTTTATCTTTTGCCCATTTATCAGGTGCTAAACGTACATATTCAATATTAGCTTCTTTTGCACTTTTATAGTTTTCAGGTAATGACGTACTATTCATGAAATTAGTACCCTTTCTTTTCGAATCCCAAAAACTAATTTTTGAATCGCCCTTGTGGTATGTATCAGCTCTTACATTCATTTCCTGTACTCCAAAACTCATCATGCCTAATAACGCAACAATTGGCAAAACTTTTTTCACAACTTTTCCTTCTTTCTCTTTATATTTAACACACATAACATACCTTTGTTTTGTTACAGGAATATGGCAATTTTCCAAAAATACCTTTTAAATTTATACATTGGTAGTTCATTCATAAAAAAAGAAAGAGATAATTAGAACGTTGCTTCATTTTAAAAGAAACAAAAAAGGAATCCTTTACGGATTCCTTTTTGCAATGCACTCTTTTTCAAATGGTACATTTTGCACCTACTTTTAGTATAACTTATAATTCCTATAAAATAAATAAGATTAACTGAAATTTACTTCAAATTGTGATAAAAAACATAATTAAGAAACGCAGATAACTAAATATCATCCCTTTATTAAATAAAAAAGATTAAATAATTCCCCCTCCAAACTAGGACCCCTTTACACTTTTTACAAATATTGTTATAATTAGATAAACTAAAGCATTATCCCATTAACAAAGGGCCTCCATAATTGGAGTCCTTTTGTTAATTAGCTATTAAAAATGATAGCATGTGATTATTGTATAATTTCTTCCTTTTTTAGATCTGCATATTCTTCTACGAAATCCCATAAACCTTGCTTTTCGAAGTAAGAAATACTTTTTTCACTTCTTCTAAGAGTTTAATTGCTTCATCTTCATTAAGAGAACGTAAAATATTGAAATGATATACATACTCTTCATTTCCTAATTCCATACAAACTGCTAATCCTTTTTCAATAAGTTCTTTTACAATATTTGTTTTTCTTAGCTTATAGTGTTCACGCGCTTGTAAGAACAATGCTTTAAAATGGACAATATTCTTCTCTGTCACTTCTGATAAATGACGAATTGCTAATTTAGATAAATTTTGAGTTGCATATAATAGTCCTAGATTATGCCTTACTATTAAAATCAATTTTTCTTTATTATGTTTTTGCAAAAGGTCAATGGACCGATTGAAATGTTCTTCCGCTTTTTCAAATTGCTTTAAGAATATACGAGCTGTCCCTAATGCGGTTTCACAAGAAGCAACTTTCACCTCATATCCCATTAGCCCTAAATACAAGGAATATAGATACTTATTTTACTTTCAAAGGCTGAAACCTTGCTGCATAACTACTGAAAATAAAGTGAAAAGACGTTCAAATCCATATGGATAGATCGTCTTTTCACTTTATTTCATACATATACTGATTTTTCACTTATTCATTTTGTATTGTACTTAAAAAACCAATAAATTCATCTTCATTTACAGGTTTACTGTAGTAATAGCCCTGAATTAGATAACATGCATTACGTTGTAACACTGTTAATTGTTCCTTCGTTTCTACCCCTTCTGCTATCACTTTCATGTTTAAAGTATGAGCAAGTGAAATAATGGTTTGTATAATTTCATCTCCATCAGTAGAAGTTCCAATCCTATTAACAAATTCTCTTGGAATTTTCAAAGTATCAATTGGATAAAGAGGAAGATACGCTAATGAAGAATAACCTGTACCAAAATCGTCAATTGATAAATGTACACCATATGATTTTAATGCTTTTAACTTCGATAAGGTTTCCTTTTCATCTACCATTGCTATTCGCTCTGTTAATTCCAAATCAATCGAATTAGCAGGTACTCCTATCTCTTCTATGGTAGATATAATGGTTTGAACAAAATCTTTCTGTTCAAACTCTATAGCTGATAAATTTATCCCCATCTTTAGATTTGAAAAGCCCGCAGAATGCCATTCTTTCAGTTGTTGACACGCTTTCTGTAACGTCCACTTCCCAATTGAAATAATCTGCGCCGTTTCTTCTGCGATAGGTATAAACTCAAAAGGAGAAATCAGCCCAAGCTCTGGATGTTGCCAACGTATTAAAGCCTCTGCACCAATAACCTTACCTGCCTTACTATCAATTTGTGGTTGATACAATAAAAACAACTCATTATTTTCAATTGCATTTGGTAAATCCTGTTCTAATCGTAATCGACGAGTTACTTTTTGAGATAATGTCTCGTCATACATACAAACAGCATTGTTACCTTTTTCCTTTGCGCTATACATAGCGATATCAGCGTGTTGTAAAAGTGTAGTAGTATTTATTCCTCCAAATGGATACACTGCTATTCCTATACTAAGAGATAAGTAAAAACTATGCTGATTTACTACAAATGGTTCTTCAGTTATACGAAATAGAGTTTTACACAAATCCAATAGCTGTTGCTCTGTTTGGTTATGGACAATGATCGCAAACTCATCACCACCTATTCTTGCTAGAGGAATAGTCGGTGACAGACATGTCCTAAAACGTTTGGCAACTTCTTTTAAAACCTTGTCACCAATCGAATGACCCAATGTATCATTAATAGTCTTAAAGCGATTTAAATCAATATACAGGAGCCCAAACTTATCCTGTGTTTTTTGTGCACGCTTAATAGATCTATCTAATTCTTGTTGGAAGAATATACGATTTCCAATCTCCGTCACCGTATCATGGAATGCAAGGTAATTTATCTCTTCCTGTTGTTGTTTCATCCTTGTTATGTCTTTTACCATTACATAGCTCCCAAAGGTTTGTCCTTCTATCATAATAGGAACTATAGTGACATACCAAAAGAGTATATCTTTCTCATTGTTATTTTTCACACGTAACTGTAGTGAAGATGAACTACATCGTTTCCCTTTCTTTATAGCTGCTTCCAATTCAGATTTATCTTCATCTAAAAAAATAGAGAAGCACTCTTTCCCTATCAATGCAGCACTTTCTTTTCCTAATAACATACTTCCAGCCTGGTTTATATTTAATACGATACCGTTTGAATCAATCGTTAAAATAGGATCCGGATGATACTCATATAATGACTTAAATCTCTCTTGATTTTTTACTAAATCATTAGATTTATTTATTAAATCCCTTGTTCTTTGAGATACTGTTTGTTCTAATTGATTATTAAACACTTTTAATGTTTTAGTTAACTCTTTGTTTTGCATTCGTACGATTGTATGACGAATCAGTACAAATACAAAAGCAATACAATTTCCCGTAATTAATGTAGCTGAAGAAGTTTGCTCTTTCAAAGTAAAGCCAATTAAGACTGCAACTGCAAGATAAGGGAATATACCAAGAAGTTTCTCTCCAAATGTCGGATTAATAATAAAATAATTTCTTTTAGAAGAAGTATTCTTTGGGATTGTAGCAGCAATAGCGATAAATAATAGGAAAACTCTATACAAACACCTTAAAAATATAACTGAACGCTCTGACAAATCACCTTGTAAGTAAAAATACAAATAGTCCGTAATAGCCAATCCAGTTAATACTAGGATAAAAATAAACAATTTACTTTTTGCATTGAAAATAGCAGGTCGAAAGATCAGTGTAACTCCAAGTAATAGAAGCAATAAATCTATAATCGGAAAAATAAATGAGAGAAAAACATCTCCAATTGATAAGAATAAAATATTTGCAGATGGTTTATTAAATAGGTACCACTCTAATGTAAAAATAGCAGTAACAACAATGCATAAATCACAAAGTAAATACGTTTTCTCCCATTTGTTACATTCCATCATAATTTTATAAAAGAACGCAAAAAGAAAGAAGAATAAGAAAAACAGTAGGAATACATCAGAAATATTAAAATTTTGTATTGGTAATTCTACATTAAGTACTTGAAAAGCGGATATGAAATTCCCTATCAAAAAACACCCTATTGCAATAGTAATGCAAACCCAGAATACTCCTAACTTAATTTTTTGGGATAATATAGAATACAGTAATGAGATAAATACAGTAGTTTCAACGACTAAAGATGATAGTCGGATATTAAAATCTGATACGAAATAATGATTCGGAAAAACAAATAAAAATATAAAGCAAAAGCTTATATAAGTTATTAAAGCCAATATCAATACATAAAATTGCACATATGCATGCTTACGCAATGGACTCACCTTCTTGAGTTTTTCTATACTTTTATTAAAAAATGGCTTGATGGTAGCACAAGTCCTACTAATTAAAATGTGTGCTACCTATTATCCATATTATGACCTTTTTAAAAGATTTCTTTCTACACACAACAATCTTATTAACTTTTTGTAGATGTTTACAATTACCAATACTGAGGATTCTAAAAAGGATAAGCTGAAAAATGTAATTTTTTAAGTATTTGCGCGTCGTAAATTTGGCGGGTACAACTTATCTACTCTTTACATATGAGATAGAATCTACTCCTCTATTGGATTATAGTTGCTATCTGTCACACTTAAAAAGGAATGAAAATATACTATCATTAAAATAGAAATTCAAATTAGTTTACGAAACCAACTGTAACTATTATAGTTACACAAAAAGTTGATGTCAATTTCATATCCTCCCTTTTTAACGGACAAAAGACATGACCTATTGAACAAAAATGTGATGTTTATAAAAAGGGCGGTAAAGTTTTATCTCCTTACTCAAAGAATTATAAATGATTTAGTATTAGATGAAATTGAAGCTAATATTGCATCTCCCTAAAAAGAATGTTACTCTAAAAATAGAATTATGAAAGGAATGATGGATGAATAATGATTAACTAATTTATATTTTAAGTTGAATTTTATAACTTCAAACTACAAAATATAGGGTTAGTCTATCCATTTTTAAAATTCAGTTCATACTTTATTTGTCATGATTCAAATGATTAATAAGTACTTATTAAGTATAGACGAAAGACTAATCCTTCCGATTACAAATTGGGGGATTTTTTTATTCCTGTTTGTCTTAGTTGAAACTTACTAATTGTTAAATGTACTTCACAAATAAAGGAGCGAGAAAAATGAGTACTTCAGATACTATTGTTACACATGTAATGCTCTATATAAGTCGTTAATATCCATCAAACTTATATAGAGGAATTAAAAAATGGATGGATGTTCCGACTTTATATGAAACGTTTCGATATATAAAGGAGGAATTATTATGTCAATGATAAAGGTCCAAGACTTAACTTTTTCATACCCAGGTAGCTTTGATAATATTTTTGAAAGTGTAAACTTCCAAATAGATACGGATTGGAAGCTGGGATTTATCGGTAGAAACGGACGAGGTAAAACGACATTCTTTAATTTATTGTTAGGGAATTATGAGTATAGCGGGAAAATCCTTGCTTCAGTAGAATTCAATTACTTCCCCTACTCTGTTTCAGATAAGAACAAATTCACTCATGAAATCCTTGAAGAAATTTGTCCCCAAGCCGCAGATTGGGAACTTCTACGTGAGATATCCTATTTAAATGTTGATGCTGAGGTCATGTACAGACCATTTAAAACATTATCAAATGGGGAACAAACAAAAGTGTTGCTTGCTGCACTGTTTTTAAATGCGGGTCAATTTCTATTAATTGATGAACCAACAAATCACTTAGATACAGATGCACGAAAGATAGTCTCCGATTATCTAAGGAAGAAAAAAGGATTTATTTTAATTTCACATGACAGAATCTTTTTAGATGGGTGCGTTGACCATATCCTATCTATTAATAGAGCAAATATTGAAGTTCAAAGTGGTAACTATTCTTCTTGGAAGTTAAATTTTGATAGACAGCAAGAACACGAGAAGGCTACAAATGAGCGTCTACAAAAAGACATAGGGCGATTAAAACAGTCTTCCAAGCGTTCAGCAAGTTGGTCTCATGACGTGGAAGCTTCAAAAAATGGAACGAGGAATTCAGGCTCTAAGTTGGATAAGGGGTTTGTAGGACATAAAGCAGCCAAGATGATGAAAAGAGCAAAAAACCTTGAATCAAGGCAACAAAAAGCTATTGAGGAAAAATCAAAATTACTAAAAAATGTGGAAAAAACTGAGTCATTAAAATTGGAACAATTGCAATTTAAATCAAATGAATTGGTTACTTTAGTTGACGTGTCCGTTAAGTACAATGATCAAATTGTGAATGAGCCGATTAGCTTCATAGTTGAACAAGGTGACCGAATTGTACTTGATGGAACGAATGGGAGCGGAAAAAGTAGTATCCTAAAACTAATTCTAGGACATCCGATACAGCATACAGGCTTAGTTACTTTAGGTACAGGACTCATCATTTCCTATGTCCAACAAGATACTTCTCATTTGAAGGGATCGCTATCAGGCTTTATTGAAGAGCACAAGATTGATGAAACCTTATTTAAGTCCATCCTAAGTAAGATGGACTTTGACCGAATTCAATTTGAAAAAGATATATCTCATTATTCTGGTGGACAAAAGAAAAAACTGCTTATCGCTAAAAGTTTATGTGAAAAAGCTCATATATATATATGGGACGAACCACTAAATTTTATAGATATCTATTCCCGCATGCAGATTGAAGAACTTATTCAACAATTTAATCCCACAATGGTTATTGTTGAGCATGATAAAATATTTCAACAAACAGTTGCAACGAAAACTATATCTATGTAGCTCAAAACGAATACTTGAAAATATAATCATTAACTTGAGTCCTTGAATTATAAAAACTTTAATGAATTGATAAAAAAAGCCTAATTTCTCTACAATACATTGAGAAATTAGGCTTTAAATAGTAATAATAGAATTCATAAACACTGAATAATTTACACATTAAGTTTATCTGTTAATGCAGTAACAATCCTGTCCACTAAGTCTTCGGGTAATCCATATTCCTTATTAACTACAGCCTGTATACTAGCAAAAGAACTTTCATTGTATTTTGATTGCCTTTTTCCTCTACTATCTTTCTCTTTATTTATGAAGTTTTCACGAGATTCATAGTTCATCTTATCTGATTCTTTACCAATAGATTGATTGGTGTAAATTATAAAGATACCTAACATCATAATTACACAAATGAAAATCCCTACTAATTTAAGTCTCATTATTCATTTCCTTCCTGCAACTCTTACTGTTTCTCGTTCATAATATCTCAACCATATCAAATTCATATTAATTTGAAGTGAAATTTTGTTCTTAACATATTTCTTAATAGAAAGACTGTATATCCTTCTATTTGTTTGACATCATTAAGATGCTCACAAATAGAAATAAATTCTATTCCTATATATAGATAAATAATCTAAAAATTTATATAATAAGATTAGAAGTGTAGCATATTATTATTATTATTGAAAGGTCTTGGTATAATGCTAGGCATTAATGTAAAAAAAACAAATGAAGAGTTAATTATTTCATGGCAATTGGCGGAGATTACAATTCCATTACGTGATGTGATTGAGGTTACCGAAGATGCTACCTATGCTGGTGTTGAAGAAGTAGATGTAATACGTATTGGAACAGCTTATGGGACAACAGACCGTATTTTAATTAAAACAGTAAAACAAAATTATGTATTGTTTACTACAAATAAAGTTGCTATTTTAAATGCCATTCACGCTTAAATATAGGAGTCTTCTTGGCTAAAATGATAAAAATAAGCACATCTTGTTATAAAAACAGATGTGCTTATTTTTTAGTTTTTATGCGTTTTTACGTTTTAAGAAAATAACTCCACCAGCAATTAACAGTAATGCTCCTGCAGCCATAGAAATCCAACTTGTAAGATTAGTACCTGTTTGCGGTAACCATCCAATTTTAGATTGAATTTCTTTCTTAAGTTGTGGTTGTTCTTTTACTTGCTCGTTAGGTTGCTCTGGTGTTGGCGTATTTTCATCTGAATTTGGCTGTTCTGGTTTAGGTTGTTCCGATTTTCCCTCTTTAAATTTCACTGTTTGTCCCTTATCTTCAATTTCAGCGTGAATAGCTACTAATATATTATCTTGATACAGTTCTTCAAATACTACTACTTCTTTACCTTGTAATGCAGAAGCATTAAATGTGAAATCTAGTGTGATAGAACCATTTTTCTCTTTAGCAGTAAACTTAGATTCTACTGTTACTTCTTTACCATCAACTAATAATGGTTTGTTGGTTGCTTTATCCATTAGTTTGCCTTTTACTACGTATTCTTTACCCACGATTAAGTCTTTGTATTCCACTTTATCTTGGATTGTTACAGATTTAGAAGCATCTAACTCTTTAGAACCATCAGCTTTATTTGTTGCTGTCGTTTTAATAGAAGGTTCTACAAATCGAACTGTTTGACCTACATCGTTAATGTCAGCATGAGTTGCAATTACTTGACCTTCATGTAATAAATCTTCAAACACGACTACTTCTCTTCCTTGCTGTTCAGCACCAACAAAAGTAAAGTCTAATGTTACAAACCCATTCTTTTCTTTTGCAGTAAACTTCGTTTCAGCTGTTACTTCTTTACCATCAATTAATAATGGTTTGTTAATAGCTTTGTTCATTAGTTTACCTTTTACAGTGTACTCTTTACCTACAACTAAGTTAGTATACTCCACTTTATCTTGAATAGTGATAGAATCCTTTGAATGAATCTCTTTTCCACCATCAGCTTTATTTGTTGCTGTCGTTTTTACTGATGGCTTAACGAACTTAACTGTTTGACCTTTATCATTGATATCAGCATGTGTCGTAACAACTTTTCCGTCTTTCAGTAACTCTTCAAATACTACTACTTCTTTTTCTTCTAAACCAGTTGCATCAAATGTGAAGTCTAATGTAATAGAACCATTTGCTTCTTTTGGTGTAAACTTCGTTTCAGCTGTTACTTCTTTACCATTTACAACGAATGATTTATTAGTCTTTTTATCCATTAATTTACCTTTTAAAGTGTACTCTTTACCTACTTGTAGGTCTTTGAATTCCACTTTATCTTGGATTGTTACAGACTTAGAAGTGTGCATTTCTTTTGTACCATCTTTTTTATCAGATGCTGTTGTTTTAATTGAAGGAATCTTCTCATCTTTGACAACGTGTTTAATGATTTGACCATTCTCTTTAATTTCAAAAGAAAACGTCTCTTCATTTAAGATATAACCGTTTGGTGCAACAGTTTCTTTATATGTGTATTTTCCAAATGGTAGCTTTTCAAATTTAGCGATACCTTTATCATCTGTTTTACCTTTTACTACTTCTTTTCCTGCTTCGTTATAAATTGTAAATTCTGCATTTGGAAGCTTGTTATTTCCATCAGCTACATCTACCTTTGTAATTTCTAGATCACCTTTGATAAGATGATTAACTGCCAATAACTCAATAATCTTTCCATGTTCCTTTATTTCGAACGTAATCGGTTCTTTAACAAGAACGTAACCATTTGGAGAAGCCTTTTCTACAAATGAATATTTACCATACGCTAAATCTTTGACGTTAATCTCACCATTTTTATCTGTCTTATATTCCCCAACTACTTTTCCACTTGCATCTTTTAGCTCGAATGCTGCACCTTCTAATTTTTTACTAATATCTTCATTATCTACTTTTAGTAATTTTACACTACCTTTCACTTCGGTATTTTCCACTGTAAAAGTAAGTGTTTTATTGTGCTCTTTAATTTCAAAAGGATACTTTGTTTTATTTCCAATATATCCATTAGGTGTTTTTGTCTCTAAGAAATAATATTTACCATACGTAAGATCTTCAACGTTTGCAATTCCATTTTCTTTTGTTACTACTTTTTTCACTTCTTTTCCATCTTCAGTGAAGACTGTGAATTCAACATTTGGTAAAATCTTTCCTGAATCACTAAGCTTTTTAATTTCGATGTTACCTTTTACTTTGTTATTTACTATTTGGACAGCTCCTGTTTCCCCTGTCTTAACTTCAATAGTTTGTGGTTTATCATCTGAAACATAGCCTGTTGGTGCTTTAATTTCTTTTAATGTGTAAGTACCAATTGGTAAGTTGTTTAATTCTGCCATACCATCAGCACCAGTCGTGATTTTTCCGACTGATTCATTATTTGCATTAAAGACCTCAAATACTGCACCAGCTAAAACTTCTCCATTTTCTCCAACTTTTTTAATTTTTAAAGAACCAGCTGCTTCCCAATTTACTGCAAGATCACTACTAAGCTTTTCTTCATTTCTTTCTAATAGTACTGTAGCATTCTGAACAGTATCCGTACCACGGTAAGCAATTGCTTGAACTTTAGTTAAATTAGCAGCAACACTTAAATTAAATTCACCCGTTTTTGTATTTTTAGGAATTTGGATACGAAATTTTTCTCCAACTGAAAGCTGATCTTTCACTTCTCCATTTCCACTAACAATTCTAACTCCATTAGGTGCATTTTTCGCTACTACTTTATAAGAACCACTCTTAGCATTTGTTTGTACTGTATATAGATTCGTTTCGAAGAATTCACCTTTTAATTCTGCTTTTTGTTTTTCAGCTGGGATAACATTCATATAAATATCTTGCGTATCCCCACTATTATTAGCAGCATTAATAATTGTCTTAGCTGCTTTTTCAACATTTTTATTCTCATGTTTTAATTCATTTACATCGAGTTGACCTAATGCATTCCAAACCGCAAGTTGCGTTGCATAATGCGCTTCATTTTTATTAGCTACTCCCAGCTGTTCAGCACTTTTTTGCGGGAAACCATTTAATAAGACTCTATATACTACATTATCTGTTTTCCCCATTTCAGGAAGATCTTCACCATTTGGTGATTTTAATCCAAGGGTTAAGCAATAAGCAATTTGACCACTTGAATTTTTAATCATTTCAGTGCGAATGTACTTACCTAGACTATTACTATAACTCCAGTCCATTGAATATTTCTCATGCGTCATAACCTCTGCACTAGCCCTAGGTAAAAATACATTAAGGAATAATGCCAGTACTGATAATAATGTAAAAACTCTTATAATGACTCTCTTACCCAATTTTGTAACCTCCCTAGAATAAATTAATCCGAGTATATATCGCAATATCTAAAACATTCACGATCGACCCAATTATCATTATAAAACAATAAATTACAAATATTAAATAATTTTAATAAAATAGTCAAAAAATTTACACATTTTATTATTTATCAAGTTTTTTAACGAATTTACTATATACAAATTCTAAAACACGCCTACAATTTAAAAGACAAATATGTATGTTAAATATATAAATAGCAATTCCTTTACTCCAGTTATTAAGCTTTCCCCTATTAAAAATAGCCTTTTCATTTTCTTGTTAACCTGAGTAATTTATACACCTCTTTTAATCTATTACACTCCTCCATTTAAATATAAAGGTGACTTCTCGTTCAAATAATAAAGTGAAACTTTAATTCGCCCGATTCCCACCTAACTTCTTTGCTTTCATTGAATTTTTGGGCGGGAGTCTTACTGCCCAAAAATAACGGGATATATTATGCAATATTGCATTTGATAATCATTTTCATTGTAACTATAATGATTACAGGATTACTATTAATCTAATATTCTACATGGAGGTTTTATTATGTTTAAAAAAATTATTGTATCTTCTATGGCGCTTACTATGTTCGGTGGAGCTGCAACTATGCTAGAGGCACCTACTGCTCAAGCAGCTTCTTATAACTCAACGTCATCCTCTTACTTTGATGTCACTCCTGAAGAGGCCGTGGCTTTCTATCAATCTCAAGACTATAAAAAATTAAGAGTATTTTTGGATGACTTTGAAGCTAGAAACCCTTATACTCCAGGTGGAGGCTACGCTCAAGGGAGTGTACGTATGCAAAAATTCAACGATGCTCTTAGAGATGCCAAATTAACAAATGTCTACCAAGAATTTATTAGAATCTCATACTACAATCATTATCCAGAACCAAAATAATAACAACGGATTAAATGTTTATTATTTCTATAACTTAGCCTAATTTTAAATGTATAACCTAAAAATAATTACTAAAAACCACTCATATAAGGGTGGTTTTTCTATTTCCCCATATAATTTAGCGGAATGTTACATCATCTTTATTTTAATATCTTTTATAGTAGACATTCTCTCGTTGACACAATCTAGTAGGTTAGCAATGGGGATATCAAAATATATTTATAATTATTTTCTGTTTAATAGCAAAAAACGAACACCCTCTCACAATTAGATAAGGTGCTCGTTTTCATTTTTATCGGTAATTCTCAATTCATTTTAGCTTCTTTCCAATAAGCAAAGATTAAATTAACTTAAAAACAAAGCGTTTTAAATTTAATTCATAGATCTTACTGAAACTTGGAATTGCCCCTTAGAACCATCATCATTTGAAACGTAAATTTTATATGTTCCATTCGGTAATGGAGATAAAGCATTCCGTACATTTGTAACATTAATTTGTTGTTCTCCAGGTTTTATATAACCACCAACAATTAGCTCTGTATTTGGACCTTTTACACTATATCCCATTGTATTTTGACCATTATTTTTCATAGAGAAGCTTAAGTCAGTACTCCCATCATATACGAAAGAAGTTACAGCCTCGCCACTATAATTCATTGTTTGGGTTAATAATAAGTCTGCAGAAACATGTTCAACTACATGAATTGGATCATTCGTTTTGTGTACTTCTTCAGCATAAGTATTATTCCCTAACACACCAAGTGTTAATGCTGAAACTACTCCACAACTAAGCACTAGTTTATTTAACTTCATTTTAAGTTCCCCCTTGATGTTTGTATTCTATTACCATCATACATCCTTTTTTAAGTGCGTTTTTATGTAATAATTCATATCTATAAACCTATATATTTTAACTTTTCGCCTTAATAGTTATTGAGAAAGCCACATAGATAAAGCTACAATATTACACTTCATAAAAAACATGTAAATTTTAAAGTCTTTTTCTAACAAAGTTTTATACGAGTAAGTACCAAAATACTCAAATGAATAGCATTTCTATTTCAGATAAAATGTACTAATAAAATTTTTCTAAAATTTCACTTTGTAATTTGATATATTCCATGTTAATATAACGAAGGCTACAAAACAGGAGTCACCACGCATATCATTTTCACAGAATATTCATACTTAAAAAGACTTATTTTATCAGTAACTCAATCCAAATTTCACCTATACAAAAGTTAGTTTATAATTTCATATGTACATAAATTTAAATAGATTTTTTATCTATTATTTTTTCTATTTTCCTTATCAATTTTAATACGAGTAATATGACAGCACTTTTCAAGTACCCTTCCTTTTTTAGATAAAAAGTCTACTAATACTAAACATCTATGTCCAACTCATACATAATTCTACTTACAAACTATCGGAGATGCAAAACTATGGGAATTTCTACTCTTTTATTAAATACCTTTATTATAATAATTTGTATCCTTAGCTATCACGTATTTTGGCTAGAGTTTAAAGAAAAAATAACATGTAATAATATGTTATTTTCTATCCTTTCCTCCATTGCTATTATTTTTTGTATGACTTTTCCTTTTCATTTACATGTGGGATTTATTTATGATTTACGTTTTATTCCTATAATATTAGTTTTTCTATATGGAAATACAAAAAACATTGTTTTTATAGGAATTTTATATCTTTCTTACCGGTTTTACTTAGGCGGAAATGGCGTTCTTCCATCATTTATTATCTTTACTATCATTTCTGTTATAACAATGCTCTCTCGTTACTTATTACCTATGTATTTTAAAGAAAAAAAGATATTATTAAGCTTACTTCTTATTTTAGTATGTACAGCTTCCCTTTCTATTTGCGGTATTGTAACTCAAATAAATACAGGAGGTAAAATAGACTCTACTCTCATAGAATTTTTATTAAATTATATAGTCATTAATATTTTCACAGTATTATTATCAGTTTATTTTATAGAGGAAATGATTGAGAAATATAAAATGAAAGAAAAACTGCAACGGGCTGAAAAATTTTATATAGCTAGCGAACTAGCAGCGTCAATTGCACACGAAATCCACAATCCACTAACCACGGTACATGGATTCACTCAATTATTAAATGAAAAACATGCCTCTAAGCTATCTCAGGATCAATACTTAGAAATCATGTTAATTGAAATGCAGCAAATACAATCTACTATTAATAACTATTTATCTTTAACCAAACCACAGAACACCCTAAAAGAAAAAATAGATATTAATCACATTTTAAATCAGGTGAAAGATACTATTTCACCACTCGCTCTATCATACAAAGTTGAAATCAAACAAAATAGTACAGATTCCTTTTATATAAATGGGGACCCCGAAAAATTCAAACTCTGTCTAAACAACATCATCCAAAACGGAATTGAGGCTATGAAAAATGGTGGATTATTACAAATAAATATACAAAAAGTAAAAGGAAATATCATAATTGATATTATTGATTCAGGAATTGGGATGTCATCTCAACAAATAAAACGAATTGCTTTGCCATTCTATTCAACAACAGAAAAAGGAACTGGGCTTGGTACTATGATTGCTTATAGTATTATTAGAGAATTAAACGGAGATATAGAAATAGAGAGTGAATTAGGTAAAGGGACACGCTTTTCTATTAGTATCCCTTGCTAATGTGATAACAATTTTCTGTTTAGTTAATTACATAAATGAATTTTAAGAATCCCGCTAGCTAGCTTATTTATTAATTATCTTAAATTCATATGCGTTAATTAAATATAATAAGGATCAGAGCCTATCTATTGTTACAGATACACTCTGATCCTTTAGTTTAATTCAATTAAAAACACTTAATATTTATAACTTTTCTTACATCGTGATGAAATACTAGTTCATCAATTTTATCTTATTTACTGATTAGATTGGTTTAATATAAATATAACATCTCGCGACACTTAATTTGTTATTATCATTAGAGACATTGCCTGCAGTTGTTTTTTCATTAAAGTACAGACCTTTTTCCATTCATTGAACAAGACAACTCCCCTTTTACTACTTCACTTCCACCGTATAATTCCCTGTCCCCCCGCCATACTGATACACATGTAAATAATACTTCCCTGGATACGTATAGTAACTACCTACTAGTTTACTCCCTTGTTGCTGAGCATACGTAACATAATTATTTAAATCTGCTTCAGAATAAAGTACCCAGTTCATTCCGATATTATTTTCATTCGTTACGTTAATTTGAAGGTTTTTAGCAGTCTCCACATTAATTTCAAAGAAATCACTTGTATCGCCATTTCCTAAACTAGCACGTAAAACTTGATTTAACTGCAATTTGTTTGCTGTTTGGAATGAGTTATTCGGTTCTTTTTCTACACTGTTATCTTCTTTCTTTTGAACAGTTACAGTCGCTGTAGCAGTATTAGTTGCTCCTTTATCGTCTGTTACCGTTAATTTCGTCGTATACGTTCCTTCTTTTGTATATACGTGAGTTGGATTTTGCTCATTACTTACTGCTCCATCACCAAACTCCCATTTATACGAAGTAATTTTCCCGTCTTCATCTTTTGATCCGTCGCTTGTAAATGAAATTGCTTCATTTACATTTCCGCTATACGGACCGTTTATAACTGCAACTGGTGCTTTATTCTCTGCACCTTCTTCTGTATTAATACCGTGGAACACAACATCATATTCAAATTGTCCTGATGTATTCACGCGATAATTTACGAAGTATGCTGTTACTGTTTTATAGCCTGTCCATTCCTTTGCACTTAAACGTTTTAACGTATCATTAACGTTTTGTGTAATTGTTTTCCAATGTTCATATTCTCCTTTTGCTGCAGTTCCTGTATATGTTCCTTGTAGTGTGAATGTATTAAAGAACTGTGATTTATTTTTCTTCACTGATACATTTTTCAATTTTGCTTCCGCTGTTATTTCTGCTGCAATATCTGAAACTGGCTTCGATGCATGATTCGCTAAATAATCGTCTGATACTAATGGCACATTATATTTCTCACGATTATCAACTAGCATTTGCATATAGTCTTGATATTCTTTATTTAAATTCGCATCTTTACTTAATGTAGAGCGATATGCATCATATGCTGTTACATCATTTTTCCTAATAAGATCATGTATTTTATCGAACATATCATATCTCTTATTGTACATATATGATTGTAAAGCAAAGGAATAATTATAGAAATCCCACGTTCCATACTTTGCATTTAACGTTCGCTCTGCCGTATAACGCTCTGCTGGATTTGAAGATAATCCTCCTATAATACTCTTTCTCGGTACAACATTATCCGTTCTCGTTGCCCCTGCAAAAAATTCAGCATTTCCTTCTTCAAACCAAGATAATCTTTCATTTTCATATATTTTCCCTTGTCCCCATAACCCTGGTACTTCATATCTACCTTGTAAATAATGCGTGAACTCGTGTCTGAATAATTCTTCTAAACTATAAATACTTTCTTCTGGCGTACGCTCATAAGTAAAGAACGTACCTGTTCCTTCTATATAAAGACCACCGTTATTCGTTTCATAACCGTACAATTGACGATTAAATTGATATTCTGCTGGGCTATTATAAATAACCATCGTTAATACATCATCAGGATTTCCTTTTTCTAAAGGTTGATCACTTTCAACCGTACGATGGAATTGTGCCTTTACTTCTTTTGCCGCCCAATATAAACGTTTTACTTTTTCTTCTGTCACTTTATCTCCAGCTTTTAAAACAATTGCCCCATCATCAAACGTATACGTTTTTGGCAAATATTTTTTCTTTCCATCTTCTCTTATTTGATCTAAATTCACCACTTTACCATTTGCATCTTTTCCGCCATAATTTGTTGCAATTTGCTCAGCAGCTACGAAATATTGCTCCCCTAAATACGGATACATTTTCATCGCATCTGTTACAACTTGTAACCCTTTCGTTCCTGTACTATGGAACGTACCGAGTCTACCTGTATAATAAATGCCATTATTAATAAGCCAACCGTTTTTTGCTGTAATCGTTCCCATTAATGCAAAACGACTTAATTCATTAATATAACTATCTATTTTCTGATACCATACTGTATCTTTCGGTGCTTTCCTCGTATCGTACAAATACGATTGAATGTCGTAATCAACACCTTGCATAATATCGTAAATAGCATTTCCAGCTGAAAGATTATCTGCTAATGTAGAAAAATTATCATTATATTGTTTAAAAATCTTTGCAGCCGATGTTATCGTTTCCACATCGCTCGAAGCGTTTCCTATTAACTTTCCGTATGATGATACCACTCTATTTTGCTCTAATGTACCCAGCTTGAAATTTGAATTGTTAGCCATCGCTTTTAATGCAGGTAAGCATTTATCATGATAACTCCGTTCATTTAATTTACTAAGTTCCGAATTATAAAATCCTAAATAAAATCCTGAACGTAATACCTCTACTAATGTCTCAATCCCTTTTGAATCATCCTTCGTATAGGCTTGTCCTTGCTGCTTCAATTTATCAATAATCGCCTGCACCCTACTATCATTTTGATAGAATGCTAGACTGTCTGTATTAAACTGAAATAGCCCCGTAATTTGCTCCCAATCAATTGTTACAAGTAAATCTACTAACTGCTGATTGCTTAATTGATTTAATTCAGCAATTGTATAAGTTTTCGCTACAGCTAATTGCTTACTTTCTTTTTTCACCTCAGGTGGTCTTTGTGATAAATCGGCAAATTGTAACCTTTTCTCAAAAGACTTGCTTTCGAGCACTTTCGATGAATGAGCTAATTCTTGTACTGGTAGTTGTACACCGACTGGCTCCATTTTTAGCACATTTCGATAAGAAACTTGCTCTCCCTTAGTATCTTCTGCCAAACTTACCCCTTGAAAACTCCCTAACATTAAACTAGCAAAACTTACCCCTACTAACATTTTCTTTGAATAGCCTTTCATGCTCTCCCCTACCTTACATTTTTAGTGTCCCGCTCCATTATTTTACTATTTTTACTTTTTGTCCTGTATTGAGAAAAAAACAAGGTAACGTTCACACATGTATCCATTCCCTGTAAAATTAACGCTTGACTTTCCGTGCATTTTATATCAAAAAAAGATAGATAATAGCAAAATTTCTGCTACATCTATCCTCGTTTTCAACACTATGATTTTAACTTTATAAACGTAACTTCCGGTAATGTTTGCATATGCTGAATAAACTCATTCTTTTCTTCTGACGATATATTTTTCAGTTGCATCCCTACCTTATAAACAGTTTCTGTACTTTGCTGTGAAGCTTCCACCTCATATGAGAGTATTGGGATGCCTTTCACTTGTAGTGTTTCTAATATTTGTTGTACCGCTTCATGTTTATTTACAAACATTTGCACTGTTATATTTTGTGGAAATAAAAATTGCACCTTAAAAATACGACTTACAATTTCTAAACCAATTAAAACGAGAATCGTCGCTCCAATGCCTACTACATACATTCCCGCTCCAATTGCTAATCCTATACCGGCAGTAGCCCATAAACCAGCCGCGGTCGTTAATCCTTTCACCGCCTGCTTTTGAATAATAATTGTGCCTGCACCTAAAAAACCAACTCCACTAACGACTTGTGCTGCAATACGACTTGGGTCTAGAGACATATGCTCCTCAAACACAATATCTGAAAAGGCATATTTCGAAACAACCATTATTAACGCACTTCCTACCGCTACGAGGAAATGAGTCTTTAATCCAGCTTCTTTCGATCGAATTTCTCTTTCAATACCAATCATTGCTCCTAACAAGCCAGCAACACCGATTCGTATAATAAAATCAAAATCTACACTCACGGGCACTTCCCCCTTTCATTCATTATAGATAGATAAAACAAAAATTATCACAAATATCCATTTATCAACATGAAGGAATATTACTAAAATACACTTAATACTCCGACTGTTTTATGTTAATATTTAAAATATTAACATAAAATAAATAACTTCTAATTTTAAACCTCCACTAATTTTCTAAAAAAACAAAGATGGATTACATGAAATTAGGTTGAGAAACTTCAGAAAACGCTTTCATTTTGTATCATAATTTTTTATAAATACTACATAAACAAAGGAGCTTACTAACAATGAACGTCTCATTACTTACGCCTACTACTGATTTACAAGAAGAATACTTAGATTTCTATAACGAATGGAAAGATAGCGGTGAAACAATGATCCCGTGGGTTATCTCAAAAAATCCTGCCAACTTCCCAGCTATGGTTCAAGAACTTCTCGATGCGCATAACGGAATAAATATCCCTAAAAATTGGGTACCAGACTCTACATATTGGCTTGTTACAGATGAAAATAAAATTGTCGGAGCTGTTAATATACGTCATAGTTTAACTGAACATCTATTTAACGCTGGCGGTCATATCGGTTATGGCATTCGCCCTTCTGAAAGAAGAAAAGGTTATGCTACGAAATTACTAGCATTATCATTAGAAAAAACGAAGGAATTAGACATCACGAAAGTACTTGTCGTTTGCGACGCAGTGAATACCGCTTCTGAAAAAACGATTTTACATAACGGCGGACTTCGTGATGATGATTTCACTGAGGAAGATGGGAATGTAGTAAGAAGATATTGGATTGAGCTATGAATGATCACAAATAAGCGAGAAAGTGATTATACACTTTCTCGCTTATTTTACACTGCTTCTATTTCAAACTGCACTGTAATACCACTTGGATCTACCACCACAAATCCATTTGTAGTTTCATTTATTTCATATTGTTTTTCTATTAATCTTTCTTTCACTTTGTCTAACGCTTCTTTATGCGGTAGTACAATAGCATATACCTTTAGTCCAGTTGCATATACTGGTGGGTGTGGGTTGTTTACTCCGTTCCACGTATTTGCACCAATATGGTGATGATATCCCCCTGCTGAAATAAATAAGCAATCCTCTTCACGCTGTTGTACTTCAAAACCTACTGTTTCCACATAAAATTCATGTGATTTCTCTACATCAGCTATTCGTAAATGTACGTGCCCAACGACAGTATTAGCAGGCAAACCATCAAACTCATAATCAACGAGTGTTGCCAATTCTTTTAAATCAAGTGGTGTACTTCCTCCTGGCCCTTCTCCCCATTGATCGTGCGGACGGTCTGCATAAATTTCAATACCATTCCCCTCTAAATCTTGCAAATAAAAAGCTTCGCTATATGTATGATCACTTGCACTATTAAACCTTGAAATTGGTAAAATTTCATTTGAATATGTATAACGCCCTTCTTGCTCATCCGGGCTGTCAATTACATTTTTATTACGAAGAACCCCAAATAGCGCAGAAGCAAAAGCTTCACGAGTCGGAACTAAAAAGGCTACATGATATATACCAGTCGTACGCGGTTCTTGCAGTACCCCGTCCTCTAACTTTTCAAGAACAAGTAACGCGTTCTTTCCACCTTTTCCAGATAAATATGCTTTATTCCCCTCTTGCTTAATTACCTCTAATCCTACAACATTTTCATAAAAAGCAATTTGACGCTCTAAATCTTTCACTTTAAATTCAATATGACCAATACGTGTTTTCGGATGAATTTGTACCATGAATAACTCCATCTCCTTATCCCTATATTTTTCCATTACATATAACCGTTACTATGAAGGATACAACTAAAATCATCCTATGTAAATAAGAAAAGTCAGAATTTACATACATTTTTATTTTCATAATAAAAAAGCCACCTTTTCTAAATTTCAGAAAAGGTGGCTTTATAACTCTTATCTCATTTTATGTACTTCAGCAACTAGTTTTCCACCCTGAATGCCCATATAAAGCTTCACAGGTGCATCATTCGTATTTTCAAATACTAAATCTAAATATGGATATGCAATTGTAGCATCTCTTCCTTGTGGAACATAACCTACCGTTTTAGAATGTGTAGTTCTCTCCACCATTTTCAGGCCAGCTTGATCTGCTGCATTGTATAAAGTTGAAGATGTTTGACAAACACCACCACCATATCCATCTACTAATTTACCATCAACTATTTCTTTCCCTAATTGATATCCTTTATCTGGTGTTGTATCACCGATTAATGAATTAAAAGAGAAACGGTCTCCTTTTGCTAACACAACTCCATTTATGCTCGCTGCTGACAAACGAATATTCTCAATACGGCCACCTGTTGAACCACCTAAGTTCGTTTCATATCTACCAATTACCGTACCATTTCCTTGCGCATCACTTAATGTTGCGACTGGTTTTTTCTCCACGATCGGCAACTGATACGTAGCATCCCACATACCAACGTTTAACAATTTATCTACTAATTCTTTTTCCATTAATTCATAAGAAGGTTTTCCTTCTTGCCAACTTCCATCAGGTGCTATACGTGAAGGAACCATTTTTTTGTCGACGCTTTTTCCAACCTCACCAACAACCTTTGTTACAGACTTTTTAAATTTCGCTTCATCTTCAAAATAGCCTAAACCAGATAAATCTAATTTTTTCACTTCAGTACCAGTTCGACCATCAACTAAACTAATAGTATCCTGTACTTCTGCTTTAGCCTCTACAGTGTGCCCACCAATATCACTTACCAATGCAACATCACTTACTTTTGCACCACAGCCACTCATTATAGCTACACATAACACCCCAACTAATATACCCTTTACTTTACGGAACAATATACTCTCTCCCTTTCCCCAACATCACTATTATGTATTTATTTCATTTTTATGTATGTTTTGTTACAATCATTTTACAATATGTTTATAAAATGTTACAAGTTATTTTTCACTCTATATAAATTACTCTTTTCTTTTATAAATGTCTATACATATTTACATAAAAGTTTGAGTTTGATAGAATTGTAACTTTTATGTAAACTCTCCCTTTTATCCAGTATATACCATTAAGCAAAAGAAATACAAATCAAAAACCCTCAAGCTATTTTTTATAAAGTGAAACTGTAATCAGTTGGGGTTTTACGGGCATCCCGACCTTCTTTGTTTCTGCTGAATTTTGACATGGGGGTCTTATTGCCCAGCAAATAGCGGGATAAAGAGAAATCCCGTCAACATAAATAGGTATTTGCCGTGCCACCGCTCCGCTTTTGCACATACATTATGGTGTATTCAACCTATTTTAAAGAAATGGAGGATGTTATTATGTATCCCTACAATCCATATGATCCATATAATCAATATGCGTACCAACAACCACAGTATGACTTACAAACACAATATCAATCTTATATAGATCAAGCAGAGCACACGAATCCATACGACCAAAATAGACAATTCCAACTTCCAATCTCTTTTCCTGGCACTGGAAATCGTCAATTAGAAAGACGCGTAAATGAGCTTGAACAAAGAGTACGTCAACTAGAAAATACAGTTGAGCGCCATACACGTAGACTCAACCGCTTAAACCAACGTTTACGCACAGTAGAAAACAGACTAAATATTCCATTCGCAGCATTAGAAGACGGATTTTAATTGAAAAAATAAAAATTATATAAGGAAGGGGCTCCCCCTTCCTTATATAAATTGACGAAAGTTTTTTCCATCTCTATACTGATAAGAGTTAATGAAATGAAACAAGGTGATAAATATGGATTTTGAAATAAATTATCTTTCCTTTTATGTTGTACAAGTAGAAGGAAAAGGTGAAGCAGTTGATAAACGCTACAAACATTTTCAAACTTTAGACGCTGAAGAATATGAAGATAGCTCCTTAAAAGAATTTTTGAATGGTGAGTTATTAAAAATATCGAAGCGAAAAGTAGAACGTCATGCAAAAACAGAACAAGCCCCAACAAAAATTGGTCGCTTTATTGTAGAAGAAGGGCACGAACTTGATTCAAACCCTCATTACAACCTTTTTAATCGTATTCGCTTTGCAGAAACAAAAGAAAACTTTAAAGATATGAGCGAACCTCTCGTTTATACATATCTTGACACAAGCGCTGTACGTGGTGGTGTATTTTTAATTGCTCAGGCAAAACTACGCAAATACTTTGATGATCCATTCGTATTCGTAATGAAATGCGACTTTGAACCAAAGGTTGCTTCTATTTCTGATGAATCAACACTGATTCGTAACGTTGAAATGGCCATCACAACAAAGAATATGAAATCTATCCAATATCCGTACATGCCTGAAGAAGGGATGGTTGAAGTAGGCGAACTAAAAATTCATCAAGCATCACACGCCCGTTATTTTGAAGACTTCTTAAAATTCGTCGAGTATGAACGCTCTATGCCTGAAATTATGAAAACACAAGTAATGGACATGGTATATGACCAAATTGAAGATGTATTTGAAGAAGGTACGGAAGAACGCGAACAATTCGACCAAGCAATGGAAGTATGGGCTGCCAGTCCGAAACGCGAAATTATGGAACAATTTTCAACCGAAGAAGTAATGGAAGCTACCGCTCAAATCGTTGAGCATGCTCCTGAAGTGGAATTAAAACTAAAAGCCGATCATATCTCTGTGAAGGCGTTGCTTGCGGATTTCGGGGATCAAATACATATTGCGAAGGTAAATGATCGATATGTACTTATGATTGAAGCAGACACACTTACATTTGAAAAAGGCTTCTCTCCTATTGAGTTTCTGAAGCCGGATGAGCTGCAAGATGTGATTGAGCGGATTGAGAATAAGCAGCAGTATTCGTTTGATCCGAGCGGTATTGAATAAAGTGAAACTTTAATCAGTGGGGTTTTGTTCATCCCCCACTAATTATTAACCCTCACCAATCGGGCTTTTACGGGATAAATACTTCCATATAACTGTTGTTACTGGGCGCTTTTAATAAGCGCTCTTTTATTTATATTAAAAACCGACTCTACTAAGAATCGATTTTTCTGCTTTATAATAAAACATGTTTATTTTCAAATTTTTTTGATGCAAGATGACATTTGTTGCAGAATCAAATACATCCCTTCCTTGTTATACAAGCTTATTTCCATTAGAAATATCTACTTCAATATTTCTAGTTGACCAAGTCCTTCTATAAGTTGTTAAGATGCAAAATTCACTTTACTACTTCAAATTTATTGTACTCGTAAAAAGATAATTGAAAACGATATTCCGGATGTTCTCTCACCCAATCGTAGGCTTCTTCTAAAATTTCCATTTTGTTTTGCAAGTCATTAAGTTCACTACATTCGTCCCTTTTCTGTTTGCACAGAGGGCAGAATCCATTCACTATTTCCGCACTCGTCGCCCTAATAGTTTTACTTTCTAAATCAACTACTAGACGAAGAATAACAGAATGCTCTTCTTTTGTAGTCACCTTCATTTCAGCAATCCGATCCTCATTCCAAAAGACACCGTTTAATTCCATCTTTACTGTGACATCTTTAATATCCAAGTCTACCACTATCACACCTCCCTTGTACAAAACTCAATCTTACTCTTCTATTTTAAACTTTAATACACCACAACTTAAAGAGATATTAAGTTTTTTCCAATCCTTCTTTACTATGAAAGAAAGTGTAGTTAATGCTAATTGTGTGGTAAATATTATCCAAAAAACTAAAACAGTTAAAATGTTAAAGATTGTTTCCATTAAACTACACTCTTTTCTTTATATATATTTTTATTTTATTAATACGGTTTAAAACTCTTATTACGTCTTAACACTCCCAAAGCAATTATAATGCACCATCACAACAACAAGTTGATGCCTATTTAATATCAATACGCTGTTATTACATGTATGTAGTTAGAGATGGAGGAGAAATTCATTTAACCTCTGTATTCTCCTCCATCTCAGCCAAATACCTAATCTGCCGTTCCGCTTTTCTCACTGCTGTACGAAAATGTTTTTTCAGGAGTTCTACTGTATTTTCACTTATATAATATCTTTCCGTTATACTTTCCCACGTGTCACTACTTTCAAATGTACTCCATTCAAATGGGCGTTCTGTATTTTTCTTTAGTTCTTTAAACACCCATTTTCGCATCTTTTTTTTCGCTTTTTCTGTTAGTTTTCCGTTTTTTACAAGTTCAAGTTCACCATGTCTTTTGTATCGCTTATTAATATCTCTCTCGCTATACACTTTAAGAAGTATATTTGCTGTATTTTCAGCATCTGCTAAAGCACGGTGCTGTTTTCCTTCCCACGTTAAAGCGAGCTGTTCTACCGCAAATTGTAAACTTGGCGTATGTTCAAACAATTCCTCATATGCTTGGAAAACAAATTTTTGCAAATCAATTCTATTTTCTTTTTCTATACTTGGGCATTCAACACCATATAATGTACAATCATGAGATAGAAAGCGATAATCTTCTTTTCCCCATGAAACAAATATAGAACCTTCGCCGATGAACTGAATAAATTTCTCTATAATTCGAGGGAATTTTTCTACACCCATTAAATCTTTTTTCGTAATACCGGTTAATTTTGTTGTATGACGAGTTAATCGTGCACTTGGTTTTACTAACTCCGAAAATTCTTCAATTATCTTCATTGTACCTATTTCTATTTTTACAGCTCCGATATCAACTATTTCTGACGGATCTTCTGATTTATACGGTCTGAAATTCCTCTCAATATCAAACACAATAAAATGTGTAGCGTTTTTCAATTTATTTACCTCTTTCTAAATTCCTTTTCACACAAACACTTTATTTTCAGTATTTATTTATTCATGTACTTTATACAAAAATACTCCGAATAAATAAATGAAAATTCAGTCTCGTTATGATATGTAAGTAGGAGGACATCTATAAAAATGCAAAAAAAAAGAAGGGCGAGCCCTTCTTTTTTCAAAAATTACTTCTTGTTTACGTTAGTAGCTTGAGGTCCACGGTTACCTTGTTCTACTTCGAAAGTAACTTCTTGACCTTCTTCTAAAGTTTTGAAGCCTTCGCCTTGGATAGCTGAGAAATGAACGAATACGTCTTCTCCGCCTTCAACTTCGATGAAACCGAAACCTTTTTCTGAGTTAAACCATTTTACTTTACCGTTTTGCATGAAAAAAATCCTCCTACAATGTACCTATATGTACATATTCATTTTCAACCACCTTACAATAATAAGCCAGATATTAAAAAACTGCAACCCCTGAGGAGATTTAACATTGCTATCCTCCTCGGAAGTTACAGCTCATTTAAATCTCTATATTATTAAAAGTAAAATGGTTTAAATATACTATATCATATCAATATAATAAAAGTAAAGTTTTTTTCTTAAATTATTTTTTGTTCCCACTGCATTGCTTTTAATTCACCTGATCCGGCTACTACATAACCATCTTTTTGATTAACAATGCGCCATCCGTGCCCTTTAACTGAATCACATACTGTAACAATACCTTCTTCAAGAAGCACACGGCACACACTACTAATACCCGCCTTATTTTGCGTTGAAGTTGTATATAAAACATGTTGATCTACACTTAAGTCTAAATAACTACTTGCTTTCTGCTCACTTTGACATGTGTGCCAATATATTTTTTCACTTGCAATACTTTCATCTATTTTACAATAAGAAATATTCCCGCTAACTCCCTTGCACGATCCACTTGCCGCTACTAAATAAGAATTGTGTAAAGTCAACGCGGAGATCATTTGATTCATCGCAATTTTAATCCTCTTTAATTTACGTGTCTTCAAATCAAAGAGCCAAACACCACCATATTTAGCATGTATTTTCGTACCAATAAATAAGTAATGTTTATATAAAAATAACGATCGAATAGACGGTGCCGCACTGCCATACTCAAGAAACGGATGAATAGTTTCCCATGTCGAACCGAAATTATTAGAAAGATACAGCATTTTTTCTCCATGAGCAACAACAGTTCCTTGTACATTGCTACATACATTCCAACTCGTTGCTTTTGTTGGAAAACGCTGAATTGTCCAGTTCTCTCCACCATTCATACTACGAATAAAAATCCCTTCGTCACCTACACCATAAACTACATTATCTTCGCTATGTAAATCCCTAATTCGTTTTTGAAAACCATTTAAAATTCGTTTCCATTCTCCGTCTTGTTCAACAAATAAGCCATTATATGTAGTAGCTAACAACAGTTTTCCATCTCTTAACTTTGTAATAGCAGTTGCACTTAACATTGTCTCCACGTTGACACTCCCATTCTTAGAACTTCTCAGCAAATGCAATTGCAAAATTACTGCATTTTTCAACATCCTCTTCATCTTCTGGAGCTAATTCAATTTTCAGCCCTTCTTGTACAAGCTCTGCACCGCGTTCCACAAGACGTTCTTCAAATATCGTTACCGCTTCACAAAACAGTTAATACGCCGTATCACCCGATCCGAATACCGCTACCTTTTTCCCAGCTAAATCTATATTTTCTAAGTCATCATGAAAATCTTCCGCTTCAAATGGTAATTCACCATCGCCCCACGTATAAGATCCTAAAATGATTCCATCATAAGCTAATAATTCTTCAGCATCCATGCCTTCCATTTCTTGCAATACTACTTCATGATCAAAAGCATCTAAACTAACTTTAATTAAATCAGCAATACTCTCTGTATTTCCTGACATACTTGCATAAGCTATTAAAATTTTTGCCACTTTGGCATCCCCCCTCTAACAATAAATGATTCTCATTCTCATTATATTAATAATGATAATCAATTTCAATTGATTTTTTCTACTTTTATTTACATTTCACATTACTTATTTCAAATAAAGTGAAACTTTAATCAGTGTGGTATTCATCCCCCACCTAACTTCTTTGTTTCCGCTGAATTTTGAGGTGGGGGTCTTACTGTCCGGCAAATAGCGGGATAAAGTGAAAGTTTAATGAGACCTCACCAATCAAGCTTTTTCAGACAGCCCACAAAGAGCGGAATAAATAAAAAAGCACAGATGACTATACAATCATCTGTGCTTTTTTATTACTTTTTAAAAATACCAAACGGCTTTCCAACTGGTAAAACAACTTTTCCGAAGTGTGTGTTTAACACTGCTGCTGCTGAACCGTAGAAAGATAATAATGAAATAAGAAGTTCAGAATATGCTGCTAAATTATGCATTGCGTGCGGCATAACACCTAAAGTACTTAATGAAAGACCAATAAATAAGAAATCAATAAGGACGAAGATCATAAATAATACTTTATGTGTTTCCATTGCACCAATCGTCATAAAGATTGTGAAAATCAAATATCCGATAAAGGCTACACCAAGCTGTTTTGAATCTGCAGCTTGTGCTAATTTTTCGCCAAATACTCCAAGTTGAATTAACCAAGTCATTCCAACACCTAACCAAAATAGGCCGTACGCACCAAATGCTGTCGTACCGAATGTATTGTTATGCTTTGCATCGTGAATGCAAGCAAAGATTTGTGCGAATCCTCCTAAAAAGATTGCCCATGGTAATACAAGTGAAACGCCATCTGTTAAGCCTAACTTTTGAGATGATGCTACAAGTGTTACCATCGCTAATCCAAATAGACCAATTCCAGATGGATCCGCTGTTGTCATTTTCACATGATGTGTAGTAGTTTGATTGCTCATATAAACCTCCTGATTATAAACATACTCGAATACAATACTTAAATCAGAAGCCTATGTCAATGGTTTTTTTTGTATGTTGTCAGACGTTATATTTTATAATGACTAAATATATTTTCGACCACTTCATAAGGTTTTATATTCACTTTTTCCAACTCGTTTATCGGTAGCCATAACGGAATATAACTTCCTCTATCTTCCCACTGAAATTCCTCAGCTGTTCCGCTTCCGAACACTCCGCCTGTAATATAGGCAGCATAATAATATTCATTTCCTTTATATTTTACCTTTGCAATAAGGTGCTCCACTTTTATATGTACCCCTAATTCTTCGTATACCTCTCTTTTCATTGCTTCTTCAGGCGTTTCACCTTCCTCAATCCCTCCGCCTGGAAAAACATAATATGTTTCCTCTTCTCGAATACGTTTTATAAGAGCGATTTTTCCTTCCTGTACAATGATAGCCGCCCCGCGATTTCTTATCATTTTATTACCTCAATACAAATCGCAACTGTTCCCCACTCTTTTTCTTGTTCTTTCGTATATATTTTGTATGTACTTTCTAACATTTCCTCTAAATTATCATTTTCACAATCCAATAATTTTTTATCGATTTGTTCATACATAGCTTTAAAGCTCTCGTATCGCTTTATTTCCGTTACTTTTACCGTCATCATTTCTTTTGTCGTAAGATTCGTAAATACGATTTCATCACCTTTGTTTATTAGTTGACGTTTTTTATCGTATAGGCGTACTTCATATACTTTTTTTCCTGATTGAATTGACTGAAACGGTTTATTATATAAACCCATTTCGTATCGCATACATCCCACTCCCTTTTGTTCATTTCACCTATTAATACAGTTCACATTACTACATCTTGCATATAATATTCCATACGTATCACTTAATTGAGAAAGGAGGCTGAAGAAGCATGTTATATTTAAATCAAAAACCTGAATATAATAAATATGATATTGGTGATTATACTTATAGTAAAGTAGGGCCAACCATTTTTTCTTGGAACGATGAAACAAAATTAAAAATAGGTAAGTTTTGTTCATTAGCAGAAGAAGTCGTTTTCATACTTGGCGGTGAACATCGCGCAGACTGGATAACAACTTATCCATTTAATGCACTTTTTGATGAAGGAGCACATATTACTGGTCACCCTTCTTCAAAAGGTGATATCGTAGTCGGCAATGATGTATGGATTGGTTATCAATCCTGCATTTTATCTGGGGTTACAATTGGTAACGGGGCCATTATCGGCGCCAGGAGCATTGTTACAAAAGATGTACCCCCGTATGCAATTGTGGCTGGTAATCCTGCAAAATTTGTTCGATATCGTTTCCCGCAAGAAACGATTGACAAACTAGAGAATCTCGCATGGTGGGACTGGGACATTTCTGTTATAAAAGGAGCCATTCCATTACTACTCTCCGACAAAATCGACGAATTTTTCACCTCACCCGAAAAAGAATCTACATGATCAATACAGAAAGAGCATCCTTTTTTCCGGATGCTCTTTCTGTATTTATTTTTTATTTATTTGCAAATGATTACACGGAGAACATTGAAAAGGAATTTTCCTTAAGCAATTAAGATTCGTTTCACAAATTTGTTCTATCGTTGGAACAAATGGAATGACAACTATGTTACTTTCTACCATTTGTGTAACAGGTGGCAATACTGTGCCTACTTGATGTTCGAAACGAATACTCGCTTGATTTATATAATTTCCTGAACCATTTGGCGCGCTCTGCACTACTACTTGGAACGAAACTGTCCGTGCTTCACCTGGATTTAAATTTCCTATAATAAAACCTGATACTGGGTTTACATTTGGCACTAGCGTATTATCAATCGTTACAGTTCCAAGGACAAATTGAACACTACTATCTAACATATCTTGAAAACGAATATTTTGTATTGCTGTATCCCCCGTATTTGTAATAACTGTCGTAAACGTAATAACATCGCCAATTGTTGCTGCCTGTAAATTTGCCGTTTTTACGACTGTCGTTGAGACATTTTGAGGAATAAACGGGATAACAACTGTATTGCTATCACCTTCAACTACTACTGGCGGCTCATTCGGATTTACAGTTGCGAGCCCATTTGCTATAGCAGTATTTGTAACTAAATTATTTATTTGTCCTCCTGTTATTACAACTTGGAAATTAATAATTGCTGCGTCATTTGGCTGAAAATCACCTAACGGAATACCAGTATTCGGGTTAGCGAATGGAAAAGGTACATCATTTACCGTTACCGTGCCATTTATAAATAGCGTATTCGGATCAATGATATCTGTTAACACAATGTTGGTCACAGGGACTGTACTATCATTTATAACAGCGATTCCGTAAGTGACAACATCCCCTATCATTGCTACTTCAAAGTTTGCTCCTTTTGCAACAAATAAGATTGCAGTATTTACCGTCACTATAACTGTATTGCTCGTATCCATCACTGTAACTGGCGGCTCCCCTGGTACTAAAATATATTCTGCTAACGCCCCAGCAACGTTCACTACTGTACCACCATCTGGAAAGCTCGTAATCGTAGCTTCATATGTTACAATCGCCGTCTCACCGACTGGAATGTCTACAATCGTAAATCCAACCTGCGGATTTACTCCCGGACGAGCTACTCCATTTACAGTTACACTATTTGGTACAAAAACAGCTTCCGGAGATAGGACATCAATAAATTGAATATTCATCGCATCAGCAGTACCAGTATTTAATATTCGAACCGTATACTTTACTGTTTCTCCTACTCCAACAATTGAATGATCTACTTCTTTTTGCATATCTAAACTGCCTCTATTTACTGGTGTGACTGTCGTATTACTTGAATTCGTAATTGTAAACGGAGGTTCTCCTGGAATTAATTCAAAATCACCCGTTACTCTTGCTGTATTCATAATGCTACTAGAAGGCGGAACTGCGATTACATTTACTTCAAATGTAATTAATACGCTATCCCCTACTGCAAGATTAGGCAATACAAAGCCTACAAATGGATCTAAACCTACTTGCGGAATCCCATTTATTTGTACACTTCCAGGAACGAATTCTAAACTAGGTGATGGAACATCGATAAACTGAACATTCGTTGCTGTTACCGTTCCCGTATTTGTAACTTGCACACTATACGTTAACGTATCTCCTAATCGTGTCGCTTCTTTATTTACAGATTTTATAACGCTGAATCGTCCTCTATTCACTCTAGTTATCGTCGTATTACTCAGCTCTGTTACTACAACCGGTGGCTCTCCTGGCACTAAAGTAAAGCTTCCTGTTATATTTGCAACGTTCGTAATTGTTCCTGATGACGGGATATTTGTAACTGTCGCTTGAAACGTCACTATAACTGTTTCACCTACCGGTATATCTCCAACTCCAAATCCAGTAATCGGATTTAAGTTTGGTTGCGGGGCTCCATTTATCGTTACACTATTTGATACAAATGACGCACCTGTTGAAATCGTATCAATAAACTGAACATTGTTAGCTGTTACTGTTCCTGTATTCGTTATTTGGACCGTATACGTTAATATATCTCCAACGAGAGTAGCAACCCTATTTACTTGTTTAATAACATTAAATTGCCCTCTATTTACAGTTGTAAGTGTTGTATTGCTCGATTGGTTTACTATAACTGGTGGTTCTCCTGGTACTAATACAAAACTTCCCGTTACATTTGCCGTATTGGCAATTGTTCCGTTTGTCGGCACACTAACAACAGTTACTTGGAATGTGACTTCTACACTTTCACCTGGATTTATATCTGGAAGCGGGAATCCATTATTCGGATTGAATCCAGGTTGTAACACACCGTCTATCATTACACTGTTCGGCACGAATGCTATAGAGGAAGGTAATACATCACTATATTGAACATTTGTCGCTATCACTGTTCCTGTATTTTGAACTACTGTTGTATATGTGATTGTATCGCCTACTGCAACAACCGGCTGACTTACTGATTTTAAAACATTCAAACCAGATTCATTGATTTCTGTTAATGTCGTATTACTTGTCGTTGTTTCCGTAATAGGCGGTTCTGTTTCACTTACAGCAAATGTAGCTGTAACGTCTACAAAATTAACAATCGTTCCACCTTCTGGTATGCTTGTAACCACTTCCTGATATGTGACAAGTACAAAATCATCGACAGGTATATCTGGAACTGTAAAACCAATGAAAGGATCTAATCCTGGTGCTGGTACCCCGTTTATGCTCACACTTCCTGGTACAAATTCTACACCCGCGGAAGTAGTATCGATAAATTGAACATTCGTCGCTGGCACTGTTCCGAAATTAAAAATCAATACATCATACGTTAATATTTCTCCTACCGTCGCTACTTCTTTATCTACTAGTTTCAATGGAAAAATAAACGCTATATTAATTGTCGTAACGACTAAATTTGTTAATATCGTTTCCGTAATCGGTGGCTCCTGCGGATTTGGTTGTGAAGTAAATGTAACATCTGCATCATTTAATATGACTTCATTATCTGGAATTTCTGTAATCGTCACTTGGAATGTGACCTCAATACTTCCACCAGCGATTAATAATGGAGTAACTGTAAATCCTATTTCTGGATTTAATCCTGGTTGCTGCACTCCACCTATCGTTACACTATTGTCAACAAACGTCGTCCCTTCTGGAATGACATCTTGGAAGAGTACATCTGTAACAGGGATAATTCCTACATTCGTTATTAGCACTGTATACGTTAATACATCCCCGACAGCCCCAGTTGCAACATCAACTGTTTTTGTTGCTGTTACTTCACCAGGAGGAGGTAACGGTATTGTAACTACCGTTGTATTACTTGAATTCGTTGTTGTTACAGGTGGTTGTAAAGGATTCAATAAGAAAGTGGCTGTAGCAGATGCTGTATTTAATACTGCTCCACGTGTAGACGGTGCAACTACCGTAACTTGGAACGTTACTGTCAATGATGTTCCAGCTGCAATATTAGGAAGCGGGAAACCAATATTTGGATCAAATCCAGGTTGAGGCGTTCCATTTATTGTTACACTATTTGCTACAAATGTTGTTTCTAAAGCAATTGGATCAAGGAAAGAGACATTCGTTGCTGTTACTGTACCGTTATTTCGAATGACAACAGAATACGTGTAAGTTTCTCCAAGTGCTGCTTGTTGTACAGATGAAGATTTTTGTATATTTAACTGCGCTGTGTTTACTTGCGTCACTACAAAATTACTATTTGTAACAGTCGTTATTGGAGGGTTTGCTGGATTTATAAGAAAACTTGCAGTAACGTTCGATTGGTTTCTTATATTTCCACCGCTCGGAACACTCGTCACTGTAACTTGAAACGTAATCGTAGCCGTTTGTCCGACCGGAATATTTGGTACCGGGAAACCTGCCATAGGATCCGCGCCTTGCTGTACGACTCCATTTATCGTCACACTATTTGCTACAAAGGCAGTACCAGACGGAATTGGATCTTGAAAAACAATATTCGTTGCAGGAACAGTTCCTGTATTTTGAATAAGAATCGTATACGTTAACGTATCTCCTACACCAGCTTGTGGTGTATTTACACTCTTCATTACATTAAGTGATCCTACATTCACTCGCGTCACAACAATATTACTAATCGTTACAATTGTAATTGGTGGCTGGAGAGGACTTACTTGGAAATCAGCAGTGACATTCGCATTATTCGGAAGAACTCTATTTGGTGGTACACTCGTGATTGTCACTTGAAAAGTGACCGTCACCATACCTCCTACCGGAATATTAGCAAGTGGAAATCCAGTTGTCGGGTTTAAACCTGGTTGAGGTGTCCCGTTTATTGTTACACTATTCGCTACAAAAGTGGTTCCAACCGGAATCGGATCAAGGAATGATACATTTGTCGCTGCCACCGTTCCACTATTTTGTATACGAACTGTATACGTTAACGTATCTCCTACACCGGCTTCAGTAGCACTTACACTTTTCATTACATTTAACCCTGAAGAATTCACGATCGTCATAACAGTATTACTTGGTACTGTTACAGTAATCGGTGGCTCTGTTGGATTTACAAGGAAATCTCCAGTTACATTCGCATTATTTACAACATTATTTCCTTGGGGAATTTCATCAATTAATACTTCAAATGTAACAATAACACTGGCGCCAGTAGGCAAATTATTTAATGGGAATCCAAGTTCTGGATCTGCCCCTTCTTGTAAAACACCATTCACAACTACACTATTTTCAATAAATAATGTCCCTTGTGGAATTGAATCTTGGAAAAATACATTTGTAGCTGGTACACTACCTGCATTTATAACTTCGATTGTATATACTAAAACATCTCCTACCGTCGCAACATCTGTATTCACTGCTTTCACAACTTCAAAGTTTCCTGATTGTACTGTCGTATTCACAACATTACTCGGTACATTGATTGTTACTGGTGGTTCATTCGGATTCACTTGAAAGCTTGCTGTTACATTTGCTTGATTTAAAATATCTTCATTTTCTGGATTCTGTACAATTACTACGTCAAATGTGACTACAACCGTTTGAGCCGCAGGAATATTCGGAAGAGAGAATCCTGTATTCGGATTTAGTCCACTTTGCTGTACTCCATTAATTGTTACAGAATTTGCAACAAATGAAACAGCAGAAGAAATAGGGTCTTGGAAAAATACATTTGTTAACGGAACGTTCCCTGTATTTTGGACGGCAATTGTGTATGTTAAAGTATCCCCTACTGCTGCTTGCATTGTATTCACTTCTTTTATTACATTCAAACCACCTGTATTAACTTGTGTCACAACTGTATTCGTTAGTCTATTAATCGTTATCGGCGGCTGATTTGGAATAACGACAAAATTAGCCGACACATTTCCGCGATTCGGAATCGTACCTCCTGACGGCGTAGATGTTACTCGTACTTGAAATGTAACAGTCCTACTTCCGCCAGGAGATATATTAGCTACCGTAAACCCACTCGCTGGATTTGCCCCAGGTTGTGAAACCCCGTCCACAGTCACACTATTTGCGATAAAAGTCGTTCCAATTGGGATCGGATCTTGAAAAATAACGTTCGTCGCAAGTACATTTCCTGTATTTTCAATTGTAATAGTGTACGTAAGAACGTCATTCACTGTCGCAAAAGCTCTATCTACTGTTTTTCTCGTTCTTATATCAGCTATGTTAATGGTAGTAACTACAGTGTTACTTGTCGCTTGCCCTGAAACTGGTTGTTGACCAGGCACTGGAGTAAAGGTAAATGTAGCACTTGCACGATTCGGAATTGGATTGACAAGAGGATTAGATGTTACTCGAACTTGAAAGCGAACTACAGTCGTTTGCGATGCATTAATACTTCCAAGATTAATACTACTTGCTGGATTCGCTCCTGGACGCGCTACTCCATTTACTGTAACGCTATTTGCGACAAATGTTGTTCCAGCAGGGATACTATCAACAAAAATAACATTGTTCGCAGTGACGTTTCCATTATTTGTGACATTAACTGTGTACGTTAATACATCATTAAGCGTTGCCGTCTGTAAATCTACAGATTTCTGCATACTTATGGTTGCTTGATTCACTGTCGTTTGTACTGTGTTTGAAGAAGACGTACTTGTAATAGGAGGACTACCAACGAAAGGACGGAATTGATATGACACCATTGCACGATTTAAAATAGGATTGGGATTCGGGAATGATGTTATTCGAACTTGAAATGTAACAATTCTTTGCGTGTTATTTGGGATTGTACCTAAATTAATTCCATTAGCAGGGTTTGCATTCGGCTGTGTTACTCCCTCTACCGTAACACTACCTGCAACAAACGTCGTTCCGTTCGGAATACTATCACGTAATACAACGTTTTCTGCACTTCCTGTTCCTGTATTTGGGACCGTAATCGTATAAGTGAGAGTATCCCCTACCCCTGCGACTGTTCTATTAACTGATTTAACAGGATTAATAATTGGACCTGTTGCATCAATTTGAACACCAAAACCAGCTGCAGCGTATCCATCTCCATTTGTAACGAAGCGAACAGTTGCTGACGTTTGATTATTTACTAATGATGCAGAGGCATTTACATTCGTAATATCCCACCCTTGTCTTCGGATCGCTAAAGCTATCCCTAACGGCTGATTCAAATTTCCAAATGTCCCGGTTGTATCTAACTCTCCAATGTCATTACAAATTTGAGACTGGAAGAAATTATTCGCAGGGTTTCTCGGTCCGAATAATGCAACTGTAGCATTTGCATTCGGTCCAAAGCGAAGTTGATCTCCAACAATGTTAGAATCGCCTTCTTGAGCAGTTACGAGCACTCTTCCTGTAACAGCTCCTGTTGCCGGCGTAGCAAATCCTGAAATAGTAGCATCAACTGGTGGTGATGAAGCATCAATAATTTCTTGGCCTGCATATACTGACAAATTTCGAAGTGGTAAACTTGCATTTTGATACACAACCTCAAGCGTCCATCCAGCTGAACGACTGATTGTCGGGTCGGCTGAAGTTCTGGCAGCAGGCACAGCACCCGTTGTATATGTGCCTGCCCCACCTGCACTAACAAGATTCGTTACATTGGCAGAGCGAGCATAATAAAACTGATTTCCTACTGAACCTTGCTGCGCGGTAGCAGGATCTGGCGTAACAGAAAACGTCCCTGCTGGCGTTGTAAATGTAATGTTATCATTTAAAAATGGTAAAACATCTTCCGTATCAGTCCGGAAAGTACCAGCCCAAACTAATTCTGCATATAACACACTGCTTCCCGCTGGAAGATTTAAAATTGCACTTGAAGAATTCAATTGCCATTCATCTGTTGTCCCTGCTGGGAATCCTGGTACTTGCAATGCTGTATTTACTGTCGTAAACACAGCAAGTGTACCAAAAATATTACCTGGTGCAGGTGATGTAGGGCTAAGTCCCAGCGTATTCCCAGTAAACGTGACGGCACCAGGTACCGTTGTCGTAAAACGATTTATAAAAGGCACACAATCATCTCATTTCATTTATAGTAAAAAGTGCTCTATACTATAAAATGTAGACAACCTATGTGATGTACGTTGTCCAACAAAATTCCGCACATATGAGAGGAGTTTATAAAACTATGCGCTACGTTATCATAACAGGAACTTCACAAGGTTTAGGTGAGGCAATCGCTACGCAATTATTAGAAGAAAGTACAACTGTCATCTCTATTTCTAGAAGAGAAAATAAAGAGCTTACTAAACTTGCAGAGCAATATAATAGCAATTGTGTTTTCCACTCCTTAGATCTTCAAGATGTACATAATTTAGAAACGAACTTTAACAAAATCATTTCATCTATTCAAGAAGACAGTGTATCTTCTATTCATTTAATTAATAATGCGGGTACAGTTGCTCCTATGAAGCCAATTGAAAAAGCAGAAAGCGAACAATTCATTACGAACGTTCACATTAATTTACTTGCTCCTATGATTCTTACATCTACGTTTATGAAACATACGAAAGACTGGAAAGTAGATAAACGCGTTATTAACATTTCATCTGGTGCAGGAAAAAATCCTTACTTTGGCTGGGGCGCTTATTGTACAACGAAAGCTGGTGTAAATATGTTTACACAGTGCGTAGCAACTGAAGAAGTGGAAAAAGAATATCCAGTAAAAATCGTCGCTTTTGCACCTGGCGTTGTTGATACAAATATGCAATCACAAATTCGTGAAACAAATAAAGAAGATTTCATAAATTTGGACCGCTTCATTGCATTAAAAGAAGAAGGAAAACTATTATCACCTGAATATGTTGCGAAAGCTATTCGTAACTTACTAGAAACTGAGGACTTTCCTCAAGGCGAGGTTATTAGAATTGATGAATAACAAAAAGGCGTGCTATTTTAACACGCCTTTTTGTTCTACTTCTCTAAAAATATAAGCATAGACTCCGCAATTTGCTCATAACCAATTTCTTGATAAATTTTATTCGATGTCGGATTCGCTAAATCAGTATATAACGTAGTCGTCTTGTACCCTTCATCTAACATACGTTGACTAAGTGCCGCTACACACTTAGATGCGTATCCCTTTTTCCTTGCTTCTTTCAGCGTATATACGAAATTAACTGTTATATTATTTTTAGTTGGTCTCGTTTTTGCAGCTACAGAAACGAGTTTCCCATCCACTTCCAAACCAAACAGTCGATTTGTAGTTATTAATGTATGCGCAGTTTGTTTTGCTTCTTCTTTCGTAGTAGGAAGCTTTACGTCTTCACAAAATTGATATATCCACTGTTCTATTAATGGTAATTCATCATTATTTACCGCCCGGAAAAGTCCATCCGCATTACACTTCTTCTTTACTCTGTTGAGCTCATACCACCTTGTTCCATTGTAATATTCGTTTTCTTATTTTCTAATACCGCAATCTCTTCCGCTAATTTCTGTACAATTTTCTTATTACCAATCAATCCAGGAATATCCGGGTATACTTTCGTTAACTCTTTTGCAAGTTCCTCAATAGCTACTCCCGAAATTTCAGAAGTTGCAACAATGATTTGTTTCTTCTCTTCTGTTTGTAGAAATACAACCGCAATTTCTTCTCCTTGTTTCGCTATCCCCATAAATATCGGTTCTTGGACCATTTGTAATACACCTAATATGAGATTGTTTTCCTGCTCATTCTTTTCTAGAAATGGTGTAACATCTTCTTTAAAATGAAAAATCTCTTCATATACATGTAATTGAATCATCGACAATCTCTTCTCTCTATTTATATTTTAATTAAGTATTGGCGATTAATTCATTAAATCCTTCTTTTACAATTCTATAATATTAGAAACTAATATATTTAAATCATTTTCAGTTTGTAAAATCCTCTGTTTTTCCTTTTCAAATACATCTTCTTCTTTTCGAAATGACTCTTTTCGATTTTGAATCATACGATTCATTTCTTTTTTACTCGGTCCACCGTATACATTTCTTTTTTGAATAAAAGCTTCTGGCGATATGATTTCTTTCCACTCTTTTTCTAATAAATTTATTTTAAAATGTTCTTGCAAGTATATATTTACATCTTTGAAATGTAATTCATGTAGCTCCTTTTTCTGCCCCAATGACATATTTGCAATAACACTTGCTGCATGATGAGCATGCCGAAATGGAATTTCATAATTTTTTGTTAAAACATCGGCGAAATCCGTTATCGTTATTGCATGTTTATAGGAACGACTTTTTAACGTTTCTTCTTCTACTTTCATCGTTCGGATCACTGCATTCATCATACAAAAAACACGAATTGCCTTTTCAATCCCTTTATATAAATATGGCTGCAAGTCATCTTCCGTATCGACAATATCACCAAATGGTGTATTATGAATCATTTGAAATACTGTAAATGCTTCTCCTAAAGCACTACTCGTAATCGCACGAGCGTGTTCAATTGAAACCGGATTTCGTTTTTGCGGCATAATACTACTGATTTGTACATATGGCTTTGCAACAGTAATACCGTCATATTCTTTCGTTGCTAACAACAAAAAGTCATGAATCCATCTACTCGTATTCGTCATCATTACCATAAGTAGCGAACTAACTTCTAATAAATAATCCGCTCCGGCAACAGCATCATATGAGTTCTCAATTACATTTGTAAATCCAAGTAGATGAGCAACTCGTTCTCGTTTAATCGGGAAACTTGTTGTAGAGAGTGCAGCCGCCCCCATTGGAGACTGATTTAAAAGCTGGTACGTTTTTTTCATTCTTTCTAAATCTCTTTGCATCGTATCATAGATCGCTAACGTATAATGACCAAATGTTGTTGGCTGTGCCGGTTGTGTATGTGTATAAGCTGGCATGATTGTTTCCTTATAATCAGCAGCAAGTTGTAGTACACTTTCTTGCAATAACAAATGATGTTCCATTAATCGTAATACATATCGCCTTAAACTCATGCGATACATCGTTACACCCATATCATTTCTACTTCTACCAATATGCATATTACTTACAAAATCGCATTTCGCTTCTTGAGAAATTAAATGTTCGACTAAAAAAAAGAGATCTTCATGCTGCTCTGTATAGAGCAATTGCTCTTCTGGAATTCCCTCTACCTTTTTTAATGCGTGTAATATAACTTTAGCTTCTTCCTTTTTCATTAAATTTTCTTCCGTTAGCATCGCAATATGTGCTTTATGCACTTGAAACATATCTTTCAATAAATAATTTCGTTGAAAATCAAATACATGCTGTAATACACAATCCACATATGTTTTTCCAGGGAAATCAGCGCCTTCACTCTTTATAAACTCTTCTTTACTCTGTTTCATCACCTTTTCCCCTCTCACCTAAGTATTACTACCCATCATACCCAGAGATAGAAAAAAAGTGCTTGTACATAAAAATAAACTCGGTGCTCTCTGCACCGAGTTTATTTAATAAAAGTCGCATCATACTTATCACTTTGCAACACTTGGAAATGTAAGTTTGCTAAATGTTTCCGTATTTCTGCACTATCGTCTTCATTTAAATTATTCGCCAAAAACACAATCTCCGTACAGTTTCCACGTTTATCCATAGCGTAAACTGCTTTTGTAACCGTCCATGGTGTGTAACCATTCTTTTGCCCAGCATGTCTGAATGTTTTACGGTATTTCTTGGCACTCATGTCTGTTTCAACGATATTTGCCCACACTTTTTCTTCAGCCTCTGTCAAGCCACCTTTATGGTTTGCCTTTTGAAGTAATACCATATAATCATTTGCAGAAGCTGCTGGTAATCTATCTGACCAAATTTTGTCGTAACGTTCCTCTAAATAAAGCGGAATTTCCTTCTGTAATAATGGTCCCTTCTTCTTTAAGCGTTCATGAATAAACATCGCATATTCACGATATTGCTCTTGAGACATTTCTTTTAACTTTTTCTCTATTTTATATTTTGGAACATGTAATTCTTTATGCAAATATCCCGGGATATACAAAGATGAAACGATTGGAAATAGTGGTTGATGTGCAGGAAGTGATAAACTTTGTAAATTTCGATTGATGTTATCTAATCCTAACAATTCCATTAAGTATTCAGCATTTGCATTCGAACTAAACTTAACCATTCCTTTTGCCACTTCTTCTAAAGAAACCGCTCCTTCAGTTATCTTGCCCGTCTTCTCCAAATACCTTTGCCATCTATCTTGTGCACCACCATCTGTATTCGGTACATAATAGCGATTCACATCATTAATCGATACGAAACTAGACGAATCAATTTTCCCTTCAGTAACTTGTTTCGTATATTCAAGCGCCACAATTAATTTCATCGTACTAGCAACTGGCAATACAACATTTGGGTTTACAGAATAGACAACTTTATCATTTCTCTTTACTAGAAGCGCACTATTTTTTTCATCTTTGTGTTCTTCAATAAAAGATGCAATATACTGTGCATCATCATTATTTGAACTCCACACTTTTTTCACTAAAAAGTTACCCGATATTAGCAAAACGAAAATACCCACAACCACTGCGCATACTATAGTTTTTTTCAAGTAAAATTCCTCTCCTATTGTGTAACTCTTCTCTCTATCTTTAAAAAACAAAATAATGGAGATGGTTATTTAAATAACCATCTCCATTATTTTAACTTGTATACTCCTATTATGTCTACGTCATGATTTTCACAAAATCCTCAAGGAATTTTTTATAATGTAATGACCAACCAATTCGCATCCAATTTTTTAATGCTTTTGCATCAGGTTGAGGACGGAAATCTGCAATACTTTCTCCTTTTGCTATTCCCACTGTATCTACATCGACACGGCGATACACATAATCCAATATTGAAGGATTTGCGGCAACCATCATTGTAACGACGTCATGTACTGGACTTCCTTTTATTTTCGGATTTAATTTTCTATAAGCTTTATAATAATACGTAAAAATCGGTTCAATTAATTTATTAAAACTTGTTTTAGAATGTTTCGTAATATACTTTACCATTTCTGGCGTAATAATAGCTTCAGATGTAACATTGAGCGGCACCAGTGTCACATTCTTGGCATTTTGCATAACTAATTGCGACGCAATCGGATCACCATGAAAATTCGCCTCTGCGACTGGTGTAACATTGCCTGGCATTAAGAAAGCACCCCCCATTATATAATATTCTTTCACATACTTCATCATTGGCTTTTCTAAAATAAATGCTGTCGCTAATGTTGTTGATCTACCAGCATCGACTATTATTAATTCTCCTTTATATTTTTCAAGAATGTCAAAAAACTCACAAAAAGGCTTTATATTTGGAGAAAGATTTTTCGGTGGTCGAATTGGTCCTAAACCTTCCGCCCCATGAATTTCTGGATAATACGTTGTAATATCTCCAGATAAAGGGATTTTCGCACCATTAATAACAGGTATATCTTCCCTACCTGCTAACTGTAATAAATATGCCGCATTACTTGTCGCCTTTTCTTGCGTTACATTTCCATATCCTGTAACTACACCAACAATATCAATATCAGGATGCAACAATCCATACATAATTGCTAAAGAGTCATCAATTCCTGGGTCTCCTAAAAATAATACTTTTTTCATCGACCTCAACTCCATCCCCTCAGTTGTTATTAATTTATGAATAACCGTGGATATACAGAATAAAAAATGAACAAATTCACACAAAAAAACGCAGTCTTATAAGGACTACGTTCTTCAGCTAACCTATACTGTTTTTTTTACAGCACTCATACTTCCAATGATGTAAGCGATAAACGCAAAACAAATCGGGAAGACAACTGTATGTATACCGAACGGATTTGGATAGAAAAGATGAATACACATATATGAGCCTACCCCAACTAAAATAGACGCAAGCGCTCCTGTAGCATTTCCTTTCCTCCAATATAACCCTAATACGATTGGCCAAATGAATGCAGCTTCTAATCCACCGAAAGAAAATAAATTTAGCCATATTAAAAAATCTGGTGGTTTAATTGCCGCTGCATAAACGAGTAGTCCTACAATACCAGTAATCCACAAACTTCCTTTTTTTATCGTACTGTCTGCTGCATCTTTATTTATGTAATTTACGTATATATCTTTAATAATTGACGAGCTTACAAGTAATAATAAAGAATTTACTGTAGACATAATCGCTGCCATCGGTGCAGCTAAGAAAACTCCAGCTAACCAAGGTGGCAACACTTCCATCGCAAGTAGCGGCATTACTTTATCTGGTACCGTTATACCTGGAAGTACTACTCTTGCAAATACACCCGTTAAATGCATACCAATCATAATTGTACCCACAACAATCGTCCCAATTATTAACGCTTGATGCATCGCTTTTGAATTTTTATAAGACATGGCACGCACGCTAATTTGCGGTAAACCGACAACGCCAATTCCAATTAAAATCCAAAATGATGTAACATATGATTTCGTTAAACTGCCATCTGCTCCGAATGGTGTAATTAACTTTGGATTAATTTGAACAAGTTCCTGCATAATCTTTTCAATTCCACCACCAGCAATGACAGTAGCAATTAAAATGATTGTTGTTCCAACTAACATAATGATTCCTAATAATGTATCTGATAGAGCAACTGCACGAAATCCACCAATTAATACGTACACAAGTACAGAAAAAGTAAATAAAAATAGTGCTGTTGTATACGATAGCCCCGTTAGTGACTCGATTAATCGTCCACCACCGACCCACTGGGCTACTGTCGCTGAAAATAAAAAGATAATAATACATAACGCAGAAAGTATAACAACTGCTTTATTATTGTATCTCCCTTTTAAATAATCGATAAGAGTAATTGCTTCCATCTTCCTAGCGATAATTGCAAACTTTTTACCGATAACCGTTAAAACGATATACCCTGTTACAACTTGAATCGCAGATAACAGTACCCATCCAAGACCCATATTGTAAGCAATACCAGGGCCACCAATAAAGCTACTTGCACTACCGTACGTAGCAATCATTGTCATCGCTAATAATAAACCGCCTAGCTCACGCCCACCAAGAAAATATTCTTGCAAAAATTTATTATGAGCAGTTGCTTGCACGCGTCTTGAAGCATATACACCAATTAAAAATACAACGATAAACGAAATTATCATTGGAATGATTACATACCAATTCATCTATTATTCCTCACTTTTTTCTTCCTCATCGAGTGAAATATCTTGAAATACAAAACGAACAACTAAACTAAGTAAAATAACCATAACGATAAATCCAACGATACAGCTATAAAAAAACCATGCGGGAAAACCTAATACATATGTATATTCATTCGGATTTTTACTACCAAGCCCATAAGCAAATCCGTACCAAATTATAAAATTAATAATAGCAAGTCCAAGACCAATTAACGCTTCTCTATGGGCTATTCGAAAGCGTGGATCATCATGATAATCTTTCATTTTTACCCCTCCTCTCACGATGTATTATTGTACCATTGTTCTTCTAGTTTTTCCTACTAGAAAGCAAAAACAAGCAGGATTTTTTTATAATCATATAGAAGATTCTCTTACATTACATATTTTTTACAATTGTAACACAAATGAAATTTGAATTTTCAGTATTTCTTAATTATGATTTTAATTAGAGGCTTTCCATCTAGTTTCCACATCCTTGATTTCGGAATAAGCGCCGTCTCGTACTGCGTTTACATTATATTTTCAAGGGGGTTATACAATGAGTCAACTAGCTGTAAATCTTCATGAAAAGGTAGAGAAGTTTCTTCAAGGTACAAAAAAGTTATATGTGAATGGATCTTTCATTGAAAGCGCTTCCGGTAAAACATTTAAAACACCTAACCCAGCAACTGGTGAAACACTTGCCGTCGTTTCTGAAGCTGGTCGCGAAGATATTCATAAAGCTGTAGTCGCAGCTCGTATGGCTTTTGACGAAGGTCCTTGGTCTCGTATGAGCACTGCTGAGCGAAGCCGTCTCATGTACAAGTTAGCTGATTTAATGGAAGAACATAAAGAAGAGCTTGCACAGCTCGAAACATTAGATAACGGAAAGCCAATCCGTGAAACAATGGCAGCAGACATCCCACTTGCAATTGAGCATATGCGCTATTACGCTGGCTGGGCTACGAAAATCGTTGGTCAAACAATTCCTGTTTCCGGTGATTACTTTAACTATACACGCCATGAAGCTGTTGGTGTCGTTGGTCAAATTATTCCTTGGAACTTCCCGCTTCTTATGGCAATGTGGAAAATGGGAGCAGCGCTTGCTACAGGATGTACAATCGTTTTAAAACCTGCAGAACAAACTCCACTATCTGCTCTATACTTAGCTGAATTAATTGAAGAAGCTGGATTCCCGAAAGGTGTTATTAATATCGTACCTGGATTCGGTGAATCAGCTGGACAAGCTCTCGTTAATCATCCACTCGTTGATAAAATTGCATTTACCGGTTCTACTCCTGTCGGTAAACAAATTATGCGACAAGCATCCGAATCATTAAAACGCGTTACACTTGAGTTAGGCGGTAAATCACCAAATATCATCTTGCCGGATGCTGATTTATCTCGCGCGATTCCTGGTGCACTTTCTGGTGTTATGTTTAACCAAGGACAAGTATGCTCTGCTGGATCACGCTTATTTGTTCCGAAGAAAATGTATGATAATGTCATGGCTGATCTCGTCCTCTATTCTAAAAAACTAAATCAAGGTGTCGGTCTTAACCCTGAAACGACAATTGGTCCTCTCGTTTCTGAAGAACAACAAAAACGTGTAATGGGCTACATTGAAAAAGGGATTGAAGAAGGCGCTGAAGTACTTTGCGGAGGAAGTAATCCATTCGATCAAGGCTACTTCGTTTCTCCTACAGTATTCGCTGACGTAAATGATGAAATGACGATCGCAAAAGAAGAAATTTTCGGTCCAGTTATTTCTGCAATACCATTTAACGATATTGATGAAGTAATTGAACGTGCAAATAAATCACAATTCGGCTTAGCGGCTGGTGTGTGGACAGAAAATGTTAAAACAGCACACTATGTTGCAAGTAAAGTACGTGCAGGTACAGTGTGGGTAAACTGTTATAACGTGTTTGATGCAGCATCTCCATTTGGAGGATTTAAACAATCTGGTCTTGGCCGTGAAATGGGATCTTATGCATTAAATAACTATACAGAAGTAAAGAGCGTTTGGCTTAACTTAAATTAATGAGAAAGAACCTGACCTATCCGGTCAGGTTCTTTTCATTATGTATTCCTTTAAACTTGCAGTCCTCCGCTCACATTTAATACTTCACCTGTAATATAAGATGCGTATTCTGATGCTAAAAAGGCTGCTGCGTTCGCAATATCTTCTGGCGTTCCAATTCTACCAACTGGAATAGCGCCAACCATCTTTTCTTTCACTTTATCTGGTATCGTTTTGGTCATATCTGTATCCATAAACCCCGGACAAATCGCATTACAAGTAATACCGAAACTTCCAACTTCTTTCGCTGCTGTTTTTGTTAATCCTACAACTCCAGCTTTCGTTGCAGCATAATTTGCCTGTCCAATATTCCCCTCTCTACTTATAGAAGAAATATTAATAATTCTTCCATATCCTTGTTGTCTCATATAAAGAAGTGCTGGTTGCATACAATAAAAAACACCAGTTAAATTCACTTGTAATACTTGTTCCCAAGCAGATTTCTCCATTTTATGTAACATTGCGTCTCTTGTAATTCCAGCATTATTCACCAAAATATGTAATGTACCAAATTTTTGAACTGCATATTCAATTAACGACTTTGCTTCATTTTGATTACTCACATCACATCGATATGAGCACACTTCATATCCTTCATCTGATAACTCACGTGTCGTTTTTTGTAGCTTCTCTTCATTTACATCGCTAATTAATACTTTCGCCCCTAGCTTTGCATAAACCTTTGCAATCTCTTTTCCAATTCCCTGTGCAGCTCCTGTTACAACAGCTGTTTTCCCATTTAAAAACTCCATTCCTATCCCCCATTTCTATTACTTATACTGTATATTTCGGCTTTTTACTTTCCAACTCCTCTTTGTATAAAAAAGTCTATTTGTGTCAAACTAACTTTGCAACGTCGCATAAAGTGAAACTTTAATTAGTGGGAAGTTTGTTCATCCCCCACTGATTATCAGCCCTCACCAATCGGGCATTTACGGACAGTTAATCTCCCACCTAGCTTCTTTGTTCCATCTGAGTTTTAAGGTGGGGGTTTTACTACCCGTTATGCGGGATAAAGTGCAAGGAGATTGTGTCGAATGAATAAAAAGAATTTCAAACAAAGCAAAGCAACTGATGGCATTGATGTTGAGTTCTCTCGCGAACTCGCTGACCACAATGACTTAGAAGCAAACGCACGTGCAAATGCCGCTGATGCACGTCAAAAGCGCCAACCAACCGAAAAATAAGGTACATCACAACCTTATTCTTTTCAAAAGGGACCTACTACCCAACAAAATAAACCGAGAGACATCTCTCGGTTTATTTTCTATATTTTTTTGCATAATGAGCCAAAGTAAGCAACGGATATATATGAGCATAACTATGATAACGAATATAAAACCCACCTGGTAAACCTGTTCCAGTAGGATATTTTTCATTTATATAAGGGTTGGAGAGCAAATATGAAATACCTTTTCGAATAACTGACGTTTCTTTATCATAGTAAGAAATGAGGGCATCTAAAGCCCATGCTGTTTGGGATGGTGTACTAAATGGTAAAGTAACGAACCTTTTCTCCACACTACTGTGGCAAGATTCTCCCCAGCCACCATCTTCATGCTGTATATGTTCAAGCCATAAAGCTGCTCGTTTCAATGATGGATCGCTAGATGGTATTCCTAGTGACCGTAAACCAGTCAACACTGCCCACGTACCATATATATAACAAATTCCCCATTTCCCATACCACGATCCATTTTCCTCTTGTGCATTCATTAACCAATTTATCGCACTTTGTTTTTGTTTCTCAGGCAATTCGTTTTGTGCATACGTCCCGAAAAACTCTAGCACTCTCCCTGTAATATCTGGTGTAGAAGGATCTGTAATCATATCACTTGCATTTTCGATTGGTAAATTTGCTAATATACGGCTCGTTACCCCTTTTTCAAAAGCCCCCCAACCACCATCATTATTTTGCAATCCTTTAACCCAATTAACCGCTCGCTTCCAAGCATTATCTACATTTTCGTTCCCTCTACTTCGCGCCAACGCTCTTAACACAGCAGTTGTATCATCAATATCTGGAATCGTCGTATTCACATCCGAAAAGCCCCAACCACCCGGAAAGAGATCCGGTGCATGTACACTCCAATCTACTTTCTTCGTTTGCTGTTTTCTTAGTAAATATGCTGATGCATTGTGAATCACTTTACTTGCTTTCGGAACTTGAGCTTCTTGCAAAGCATAACTGAGTAAAGCTGTATCCCATATAGTTGATGGAGAGTTTTGCAAATGGCTCCCTCTCTCCATCTTCCATATATAAGATGTAATTCCCATTATAGCCTTCTCAATAATTGGTGATTGAATAGAATGTCCTAATGCAAGTAAAGCATAAATCATATAAAACGAGGCAGTTGCGTAGCTATATAATGTTCCATTTTCATCAATACGCTCTTTCATAAAACGTTCTACTTCCTCATATCCTTTATGATGCAAAGAAAGTGGATACGTTATAATTTTCTTCACGTCACTTACTAACGTTTGAAAAACTGGAGACCGATCCTCTCGAAACCATTCTCCGCCCCCGCCTGCAATGTGATTTAAATTTGGCAATAACTTTTTCCCTACTCGAAATCTTTTATTTAAACACAACATCATCGGAATTAAATGAATACGTGCTGAGCTACTCAATTCAAATATACTGAGAGGGGAATCATTCTGCAGAAACATAATTGGTGTTGGCAAATGAAAAAGAGAAGGATATTCATATTCTCCATGAATCGCTAATAAAAACTTCGTCATAAAATGAGCACGTGCTACCCCACCTCGCTCATTTATAAACATTTCCGCTCGCTTCATATTCGCATCTTCTTTTGTATATTTTTCCGATGCAAGTAAGGCAGCATAAGATTGAATTGTAGCAGATAAATTACCACCCACTTCATCTTCATACAATTTCCATGTTCCTTCATTTGTTTGGAGTGATGCTAATCTTTTTACAAACGGTTCTATCTCTTTATCTCTACCTAATAATTTTAATAAAAAAATCATATGACAATCTGTTAGTGGCGCTCCTTCAAAACAAAACCGCCACGTACCATCTTGCCGTTGCATTGTTTGAAGTGCAGTTGTTCTTCTCGCTATTTCTTTATGCACTTTTTCATATAATAACAAGTTACTCACCCACCCTTTCGAAATCCGTATAACGATATTCAAAAAGGTAGCTGAATATGTATAAAAACAAAGAAAAGCAGAACATATAAAATGTTCTGCTCATAAACAATATCCTACTGCGACAATAATCCCTAATAAAGCACCGACTACTACTTCATACGGTGTATGCCCAACAAGTTCATTTAACTTCTTATATTCTGTTTCTCTACCGTGAAAAAAGTCATTCAATATTTTTGCTTGTTTACTTACTGCAAGCCTTACTCCTGAAGCATCATACATAACAATAATGGCAAAAATAGTAGCAACCGCAAACATCGAGCTTTCCACACCTTCCACTACTCCAACTCCTGTAGCAAGCGCTGTAACTGTTGAAGCATGAGAACTTGGCATTCCACCTGAAGCAAAAAACTTTGCAAAATCAAATTCACCTGTTTTAACTAATTTAAAGACTACTTTCGTTAATTGTGCTAAAAACCATGAAATTACAGCTGCCATAAGCGGATCATTATGTAAAATTGTTTCCATGTTCTCAGCTCCTTACTGACTATAATGGAAATTCTATATAATATAAGTATAAAGAAAAATGCGTAGAAAATACTACGCATTATGATACTTTTGCTGATTTATTTTTTATAAATTTCGGTTGTTTCTGCACTAAAAACTTAGTCTTCGCTACCGAGAATACAAATAATGCAACCCATATACAGAAAAATGCAATCATATGAGTAGATGTGAAATGTTCACCAAATACGAATACACCTAAAATTAAGCTAATTGTTGGTGCAATATATTGTAAAAAACCTACCATATAAAGCGGAATAAGTTGGGCTCCTTTTGCAAAATAAAAAAGTGGTAGAGCTGTAACAATACCCGCTCCTATTAATAGTAATGTCGATAACATTGAGATAGAGCCAAATGAGCCGAAACCATGTACTCCTGTCATTACTAGATAAATAATCGCAAACGGTGTCACTAACATCGTTTCCATCGTAAGTCCAATTGTAGCATCATAGTTTAACAGTTTTTTCGTTAATCCGTATAATCCAAATGAAAAGGCAAGTGAAAGAGAAACCCACGGAATAGATCCGAAACGTACTGTTAAAATGATAACCCCCACTCCAGCTAAACCAACTGCAACATATTGCCAGAAGTTTAACTTTTCCTTTAAAACGACTGTACCAAGTAAAATACTAATAAGCGGATTAATATAATAGCCAAGACTCGCTTCAATAACATGATTATGATTAACGGCCCATATGTAAACAAACCAGTTTCCGCTAATCAAGACTGAAGCTATTGTTAATGACATTAATAATTTAGGTCGTTTAAAAAGATTCACAAATTCCCCAATAAACTGGCGAAACCTCTTCGTAACACCTAATACGAGTAACATAAAAACAAACGCCCAAACGATGCGGTGTGCTAATATTTCATCTGCTGGAACTTCCTCAACCCATTTCCAATAGATTGGTAGTATTCCCCACATCGTATAAGCACCAGCCGCATATAGTATCCCTTTTTTTTGCTCTGCTGATTGACTCCCCATCTTCCTTTTTCTCCTCTTCTCATTTTTTCTCCATTATACGGTCTCACATGCTCACTTTACCAATAATCAATCTGCATTTCTTTCGACATTTCTCATACAACGAATAATAAACATACCGTTATCACAACAAGTAACGGTATGCCGAAAACAAATTTCTTTTTATGAGTTTTATGATGAAACATATACATTCCGATCCAAGCTCCAACTGCTCCCCCAGCTGTCGCCGATAAAAACAACGTACTTTCTGGCGTTCTCCACTGTTTCTTCTTTGCTTTTCGTTTATCAAGCCCCATAAGGCTAAAAGCTATAACGTTAATAATAAGAAAATAAATCCATTTCATCGCTTTCTCTCCTTATGAAAAATTCGATTAATAGTAACACGAAAAAACGACGGAAACAACTGAAGAACTCTTTTTATCCAACTAGTTTCATTCCTTTTTCTTAATTAGTTACCTTCATATTTACATAACCAACTAAAATCGCAGTTAAAGCATTTAATATTGAAAAATGTTATGTGCAGAATCTTATATTTCATTACATTCATCCACTACCATATCATCGAAAAAACTTCCCTCAATCTCCTTCTCATCAAAATGAAGAACCATAATTAACCCTACATATAAAGAAACGAAATTTAAAAACCATTCCCCATTCTCATCTTTCTTAGCTAAGCATTTAAATATCTCTTGAAATTGCATACGCTCATCTGTCGCAACAACCGGTCGCACGCCAAAATATTTCAATACAAGATGTAGGTTGAGCTGCACGGATAATGATAAAATATACTTTAATAACTCGGTATAATGAGCAACATTTTTTTGACTATATAACTTCACAAGCTCTTGATGTAAAGTAGAAATTGATAATTCTTCTTTAGTCACTTTTGTTGCTTCTATCATTTCAATCATCTTTTTCATATCCATTCCATTTACCCCTTCAGTTACAAAACAAAAGCCAAAGTATACTTATTTTATAATCAACAATAATTGAGTATCTCTCGTCTCTCTTTCTTCTTCACTTACTAAGTCATACTTTTTTAAAAGATGAAATACATCATTTAATATTTCTTGTGAGTGATTACCTTGTAAAAAATTTTTTACCCCTTTAAAAATCTCTTCAGGTAAAAAACTCTTTTGACTTTCAAGCTTATTCATCACATCTTCAATAGAATGATCAATGTTACATGCCATACTAAACTTCCCCCTCTATCCTCTATAAATAATATCCTCAGCTAACGATGTAAACACTTCTCCAACAAGAGAATCTTCATCATATACAGATGAACCATTATTTTCTTCACGTTTCGCAAAAGGTATTTGGGCAATTACTTCTGTTTGCAATTGTTCTGCAAGCATTTTGCCGCCGCCTTTTCCGAAGAGATAATTTTTCGATCCATCTTGTTCTTCATAATAAGCCATATTTTCCACAATACCTAAAATCTCATGCTTCGTATGTTTTGCCATTACACCAACTCTTGAAGCAACGAATGAAGCTACATTGTGCGGAGTTGTAACAATTATTTCTTTCGCTTGCGGAATCATCGCTGCAACATCAATCGCAACATCTCCTGTACCTGGTGGTAAATCAAGTAATAAATAATCTAATTCTCCCCAGTGCGTATTCGCAAGGAAATTTTGAATCCATTTATTTAGCATCGGTCCGCGCCACATAACTGGATTATTTCCTTCTGTAAAGAATCCCATCGACATGATTTTAACACCGTAACTAATGACTGGAATTGCCGTTTGATCAATCATCGTTGGTTTCTTATTCGTTTCCATCATAGCTGGAATACTAAAACCATATATATCTGCATCTAATATCCCCACTTTTTTGCCCATACGCGCTAGTGCAGTTGCAAGATTAATTGTCACCGTTGATTTTCCAACTCCGCCTTTTCCGCTCGTTACAGTAATAAAACGTACTCCTGAATCCGGGCGAAGCATGCTCGGCATACCAGTTTCTGTTCTAGTATTTTTCTTTAATTTCTCTGTTAAAGCTGCACGTTCTTCTTGTGTCATAGAACCAAATGTTACCTCCACTTTAGAGGCACCAATTGCGTGAAGTGATTCTTCAATATCTTGTTGAATTTTTGCTTTTAACGGACAACCTTGGATTGTTAGTACTACTTCAAGTTTAACCTCTGTTCCGTTCATTTGTATATTTCTAACCATATTTAATTCTACAACACTTTTGTGTAACTCTGGATCCTCTACATGTTTTAATGCATTCATTATTTGTTCTTGAGTAAGCATAGAACTCATCCCTTCTCTTATTCTAATTTATATACAACATTTTCTTGGCGCTTCATCTTGTGAAAAAGCTTATCATCCACCGCTAACAGGCGGGATTAATGCGACTATATCTCCAGCTTTTATCATCTCTTCATTCATTACAAACTCTTCGTTAACAGCGACCATCACTTTATCCAACGATTGTAAACAATAGCTGGCTTTGAGCCATTCTTTTAATTGTTGCACTGTCATTTCTTGCTTTTCTGAAATCACTAATCGATCCGATCCAACTTCCTCACGCAAATTTGCAAACAATAAAATTATAATCATTTTCTCATTCTTCCTTCTTTGGTTTTCCTTCTGGATATGGTGTATTTTCAAGTTGATCTCCAATCCACATCGTTCCATCTTCCCAAAATTCTTTTTTCCAAATTGGAACAATTCGTTTTATACGTTCAATCGCGTACTCATTCGCTTCATAAGCTGCTTTACGATGCGGTGATGAAACTGCAATGACTACCGCAATATCCATTATTTCTAGCCGCCCTACACGGTGCGTAATTGCTACTTTTGTATCCGGCCATCTTTCACAAATTTCTTCTCCAATTCTCATAAGTTGTTTTACTGCCATCGGTTTATATGCTTCATACTCTAAATGTAGCGTTCGTTTTCCTTTTGTTAATTCTCTCACCGTACCAATAAATGTTGTAATCGCACCTGCTTCTCTTCTTGCGACTTTATTCGTTACTTCTTCAACTAAAATCGGATTATCTACAATCTCAAATAGCACTTGTTCCATTAAAACCACCTCTCACTTTATGAAATGTCCAAGGCCATTCACTACCTTCGTTATCTTCTAATAAAAGAACATCGACAAACATATCTTTTTTATATCCTCTTGTCCCGCCCGGCAATACGATAAACGCGTTGGATTCTGCCAATGAAGAAACTGAGCTAGATTTATCAAACCCTGATGGATAAGCGATTAATTTCCCCTCATCATATTGCAATTTTGCTCGTACAAATCTTATAAATGGATTCGGTTTTAGAAAATCTTCTCCTAATAACGCTTTTTCTCTTTTTAAATGTACTTTTTCACTAAACATATACGTCCGAATACACGGTCTTACGAATAATTCAAACCCTACGTAACAAGCTGATGGATTTCCTGATAAACCAAATAATAACTTGCCATTTAATTGTGCTACAGTCGTAACACTTCCTGGTCGCATTGCAACTTTATTAAAAAGAACAGATGCACCTAACTTTTCGTAAATAGCTGGTAAATAATCATAATCTCCTACTGATACACCGCCCGTTGTAATTAACATATCTACTTGGCCAAGCGCTTCTTTCACAGCTGTAAAACACGTATTAAAATCATCACTAAACTTCCCAAAATATTTTACTCTGCCGCCCGCTCTTCGAATTTGAGACAATATCATGTACGTATTACTGTTTCGGATTTTCCCTGGCTGTAATGAATCATTGACATCCAGTAATTCACTCCCAGTCGCTAACAGTCCAATTACAGGCTTTCTCGCAACTGGCACTTCACTATAACCAAATGTAGCAAGAAGAGCTGAAATACCTGGATTAATGTACGATCCTTTCTTTGCAAGAACCGTTCCTTTACGAGCATCTTCACCTTGAAAAGAAATATTGTCGCCCTTTTTGAATGATCGCTTCACTTCCATATAATTGTTGCCATTCTTCTCATATTGACGAGTCAGCTCTAACATAACAACCGCATCACACCCATTCGGAATTTGTGCTCCCGTCATAATTCGAACTGCTTGAAACGGAGCTACTTTCTCATGGAATAGCGATCCTGCACCAATTTCACCCACTACTTCAAATACAATTGGCGTTTCATAACTTGCTAAATTAGTATCTTCTGCTCGAATAGCAAATCCGTCATATGGCGAACGATTAAATGACGGTACATCATGGTCAGCTACTAAATCCTCTGCTAATATACGTCCATAAGCTAATTCAATTGGTAATAGCTCCTTTAATCCTTTATCAGCAAATCCCATCACTTTACGAACAGCTTCTTCAACCGTAATTGGCACTCTTCTTTCCATTGTTGACACCCTCTCTATTAACCGAATACGCGATAATATAGTTGTTTCGCTTTCGAAATATCATTTGTACCATGAATAAAAACACGACCATCTCGAAAAACAACCACGCGGTAATCATCGAATTGGCAAGATAGTAAATACGGATTCCGATCTACTTTTCCTAGTTTTTGTAATACTTTTTCTATATCATCAAAATTGTATTTCCTATTGTCTACTGTTCTAATTTGAACTGTATTTCTTCCGCATAAAACAGCTGCTTTCGTTTGATTTTCGTATGATAAATAAGGATAAGTTCGATTCAAACCGCATGAGAGACAAGCGTCTGTTTTTATTTTCCCTAATTTTATAAAATGATTTTGATTACTCCATATATCAAACATGAAAAATGTTTTTCTAATTGCTGAGAAATCTTCCACTAAAATTTTGAGTGCTTCTGCCACTTGATATGCTGCGACGATTTGAACAGTAGGGCTAATAATTCCAGCGGTATCACATGTCACACCTGTAACAGGAATATTTTTAAGCATACAATGTAAACACGGTGTCTCTTGTGGAATAATTGTATAACTCATACCATACGATCCAACGCAAGAACCATATACCCACGGAATATTATGTTTTTGTGATAAATCATTTATTACAAATCGAATATCAAAATTATCTGTTGCATCAATGATTACATCTACATTTTTTAATAGACCTTCCATATTTTCTGAAGTTGCATCCATTACAAAAGCATGTATTTGTACTTCCGAATTAATTTGTTCTAGCCGATTTTTTGCAGCAATTGCTTTCGGCATTTTCTCTCTCGCATTTTGTTCAGAGTACAATTGTTGCCTTTGTAAATTACTCCATTCAACGTAGTCACGATCAATAATCGTCAACTTGCCAACACCTGCACGTACGAAACTTTCGGCACTTGCACTTCCTAATGCGCCTGCCCCTACAATTAACACATGTTTATTTCGAATTTTTTCTTGTCCTTTACTCCCAATTGGTTTGAACAACTGTTGTCGTGAATACCGATCAGCCATTACATACCCTTCCTCTCAAGAACTCTATTTCATATTAGAATGTTGTTTCTGATAACAAGCAAAGTAAGCAAAACCAACAAACCCAGCTCCTCCAATTACATTTCCGATAAAAACAGGAACAAAATTTTTAGCCAGATCCATCCATGTTAGATGACCAGCAAAAATAACAGCGGAAATGACAAACATATTTGCTACTACTTGCTGAAATCCAATCACTACAAATGCCATAATTGGAATCCAAATTCCGATGATTTTTCCGACAAAATCACTCGTCCCGTAAGCGAGCCAAAGAGCAAGACAAACGAGCCAATTACAACCAATTGCTAAAATCAAAGTTCTCCCAAATGATTCATGTAACTTCCCTTCCGCTATCGCTACCGTTTTATTTAAATACTCTCCCTCTGTTAATCCGCCAAGATGTCCAAAGCAATACGCAACGAAAATTGCCCCAATAAAATTCATAAGAGTAATCCAAACCCAGTTATTCAGTACACTTATCAATGTAATTTTCTTTGCATAAAGCGCCATAGACAGTGACATCATATTTCCCGTAATTAATTCTCCTCCTGCTAATACTACGAGCATGAGTCCAACAGGAAATACTGCTCCTCCTAAAACATTCACTAGACTTCCCCAGCGCTCAGGTAAATTCCCTAAAACTCGAATGTTAAGTAAAAAACCTATCGCAATAAACGCTCCTCCTAAAAAACCGAGAATAAGCATCGCTGGCAATGTCTGTCTTACTTTTTGAACACCGGCCTCAATGACAAGCTCAGCAATTTGTTCCGGCTTATGAAATGCCATTACCCATTCCTCCATTTTCTCCAAATAAAAAAGCAGCTTCAAAAAACCTCCTCAAAATAAAGGTTTTTGAATGCTGCTTAATTTCTCTGCACATCTTTTACAGAGATATCAATCATCACTTTTACTATAAAATAGAAAATCCACAACTCTTGTAAATTTTCCATTTTTCACTATGAAGCTAGCTTTATATATTAACCACCGATATGTGACATTTCAATTTTAGGTATTGTTTTCTTATTTGTATGATTTAAGCGTTCATCTGAATAACGATCTTCCCTATTATTCCATATATCGCGTACTACATCTGTAATGTCCTCATCTGTATGTTCAGAACGAAGCAATTCTCTTAAATCATTTCCTTTAGAAGCAAATAAGCAAGTATATAATTTTCCTTCTGCAGAAATACGAGCTCTCGTACATGATGAGCAAAAAGAATCTGTTACTGATGAAATAATACCTATTTCCTCATCGCTTCCTATATAACGATACCTAGTAGCCACTTCACCAGAATAATTTGCTTCTATCCGTTCTAACGGCATAACTTGATGAATCGTATCTACTATTTCTTGTTTAGAGACGACCTCTTTTAAATCCCAACCATTATAATTTCCAACATCCATATACTCAATAAAACGAAGAATATGCTTATTTTCCTTAAAATATTGCGCCATCTGCAAAATGTCCTGTTCGTTTTTTCCCTTTTGAACGACCATGTTTATTTTAATTTTCATTCCAACTTCAGCTGCAGCCTGTATTCCTTCCAGAACCCTTTGCACTTTGCTCCTATTACCATTTAAATAGAAAAACCGCTCTTCTTCTAAGGAATCTAAGCTAACTGTTACACGTGATAGTCCCGCCTTATATAAATCAGGAGCAAACTTTTTGAGTAACGATCCATTGGTTGTTAAACCGATATCTTCTACACCATCAATTTTATTAAGGCGCTCAATAAGCTTTGGAAGCCCTCTTCGAAGTAACGGTTCTCCGCCCGTAATCCGTAATTTTCTCACACCTAAAGAAACGAAAATACGTGTTATCCTTTCAATTTCATCAAAAGATAAAATTTTATCATTAGACAAAAACGAGTAATCAGGACCAAATATTTCTTCTGGCATACAATATCGACAGCGAAAATTACAGCGATCAGTAACTGAAATACGTAAATCCTTTAACGGACGTTGCAACTTGTCTAATGTAACTGATTTCATCTTCATTGCCTCACTTTTATTTTATATTTAAAACACGTTCTGGATGGGTATATACATTTAAGGAGTGATTACGAATAAATCCTATTGTCGTAATACCTAAATCTTCCGCTAGTTGCAAAGCTAACTCAGTTGGAGCTGATTTTGATAGTATAATTTCACAACCGATTTTTGCAACTTTCAATAATATTTCCGAAGAAATACGACCACTAAAAACAATGATTTTATCTTTTATAGAAATATCGTTTCTTAAACAATAACCGTAAATTTTGTCTAATGCATTATGCCTACCAATATCCATTCGACTTAAAATAATACCATTCACATCACATAAAGCTGCATTATGAACCCCACCAGTATGATGAAACGTATCCGCAGATTGCTGCATTTCTTTCATTAACCGAAAACAATCCTCTGCCGCAACCTGTACATGGACACCCTTCATTTTTTTTGCACTTAGTGCATCATTTGCAAAAACAAACCCTTGCCTACTCATACCACAACAAGACGTAATATAGCGTTTATTTTGCATTTGTTCATAATACGGATTTACTTTTGTCGTTATTACATGCACAAATCCTTCTTTCTCCTGCACCCATACACTATCAATATCTTCATACTTCCGAATGATTCCTTCAGACGCTAAGAAGCCTATTACCATATCTTCTATATATTCTGGAGTACTAACCATTGTAACAAACTCCTGTCCGTTCATTTTAATGGTGACAGGAAACTCTGTTACAATGCTGTCCTCTATATGCTTAAATGCTCCTTGTTCATAACGAAAGATTTCTCTTTCTACCTGTATCGGTTTCACGATCAGTATCCTTCTCTCACGTTATATTTTTATCAAAAACAAATACAGAAACTGCAATATCTTCTTCTACTTTCATATCCGAAAACAAATTCACTAATTTCGCTCCAACAAGTTCCTCCAAATGTTCACGGGAATTCGCAGCATACACTTCTTGAATCATTTTCGTTCTAGCCATATGAACCATTTCCGCACCGTCCATCGTACTTGAAATAAATTTTTCAGTAGGTGTTAAGTTTCCATAAAGAGTCGCTATAGCCATATTTTCCGCAAAAACAGTATGAATTCGTTCTGGTCCTTTTCCAAAAAGTTCCTTTCGAAGTTTTCGTATCATATCATTAAATTCATGTACTTTTTTTGACATACAATTATACCTCCCAAAAGCCTCATTTTACTTTATTATATATTTTACCAAAATGAGCCTTCCGCCCAAACTATTTCGTACAAATATTTGGGCGGAAAGGTTCACTTCATGAAGTTTATTCGTCTTTTAACCCTTTACCCATACCTTTTAAGAAATGAAGCCCAAACCCGATAGCACGGTTAATATCTGGGTCTTTCAATACTTTCATAAGATCGAATACCCCTACTTTTTTATTACTTTCTAGATGTTCATTACCTTCTTCTAGTCCGACTAATAAACTACCTATAAGCTTTTTCGTAAGTTCTGGGTCAAGTTCAGTTAACGCACCTGCAGCACCCATCATATTATTAATTAAATTTGTAACAGGCTCACGAGTTACTTGACCTAGAACAATTTTCGCAATTGGTTCTTTCGCTTTTAGCATTGAATTTGCAGCTTCTAGCATTCCAATGTCATTTAATTCCCCTACTATATTAAACATCTGATTTAGAGCTTCTTCATTATTAGTTAGAAGCTCTTTTAAATCATCTAACTTTTGCTGTTTTATTTCTTCCTCAGTTAATTCTTGTTTTTGAATCATTTTTATAGGTGCAGCCATAGTTTTCTCCTCCTACTTATCCGTTAAATGCACATACCCTGGACGTGCCCACTTACGATGTACCTCAATTCCAGCTTGAGGGTGACGTTTTTTATTACGTGGGTTCGCTTTTGGCATCGGATTTTCGCCCTCAACTTCTAATACTTCCATACGTACTTTCGTTTGTTTATACGCAGGTGTATTCGTACGTACATCCACAGCAGGACCTGTTAAGAAATTAATTGCCGTTTCGTTATCTGTAGAGTTCATCGGTAAATATAACTCATTCGCTTTTACACGATCTGTAACGAGTGCACGTAATTTTAATGCTCCAAAAGGAGAGACAAGACGAACTAACGAACCTGTTTTTACGCCACGTTCTTTTGCAAGGTCTGGAGAGATTTCAACGAAAACACCAGGTACTTTCGTTTGAATACCTGTTGATTTATTTGTCATATTCCCTTCATGGAAATGCTCAAGCATACGACCGTTGTTTATGTGAAGGTCAAACTCAGCTGGAAATTCAGCTGGACGTACCCAGTCAGCAATCGCAAAACGAGCTTTTTTATCTGGGAAGTTAAATCCGTCTTGGAACAGAAGTGGTGTATTCGTTCCATCAAAACTTCCCCAATGGAAACTGTTCCATCCTTCAAGCACTTCATAGTTCGCTTGCGAGAACAATGGTGATAAACTTGCCATCTCAGCAAAGATTTCACTTGGGTGGCTATAATTCCAGTTTGCACCTAGTTTATTCGCAACTTCCTGGACGATCCACCAGTCTGGTTTCGCATCTCCTAGCGTAGGAAGAACTTGATATAATCTTTGGACACGGCGCTCTGTATTTGTGAAAGTACCTTCTTTCTCAAGAGATGGCGCTGCTGGTAATACAACATCTGCATATTGAGCAGTTTTAGAAAGGAAAACATCTTGCACAACGAAGAAATCAAGGCTCGATAACACTTCATGTACATGATTTGCATTAGAATCTACAAGAGCCATATCTTCTCCGACAAGATACATTGCTTTCATTTTTCCTTCGTCAATTGCGTGAAGCATTTCAATATTATTAAGACCTGGTTCACTATCAATTTTCACTCCGTAAGCAGTTTCAAATTTCGCACGTTCCATTTCGTTAGTAACGTGCTGATATCCTGGAAGCCATCCTGGTAAAGTCCCCATATCACAAGCACCTTGTACGTTATTGTGACCTCGAAGTGGGTATGCACCTGCTCCTGGACGACGATAGTTCCCTGTTGCAAGAAGTAAGTTTGAAATTGCAGCGGAAGTATCAGAACCACCTGTATTTTGCGTTACCCCCATACCCCAAAGGATACATGTACCATCTGCATCACGAATCATTTCAGCCATTTGAATAAGTGTTTCTTTTGAAATACCTGTTACTTCTTCTGCATATTCAAGTGTATATTCTTCTAGGCTTTCTTTGAAATCTTCAAAGAAGTTTACATTCTCATTAATAAATTCCTGATCATGCCAACCTTGATCGATCATATATTTCGTAACAGCCATTAACCAAACTTGATCTGTTCCTTGTTTTGGACTAATAAAGACATCTGATCGCTCTGCCATTTCGGTTTTACGAAGATCAGCTACAATTAACTTTTGTCCGTGTAATTTATGTGCACGTTTAATACGTGTAGCTAGAACAGGATGCCCTTCTGTCGGATTACATCCTACAATAATAACAAGACCAGATTGCGCAATATCTTTAATCGTTCCGGCATCACCGCCCATACCAATTGTACGGAACAAACCATCCGTTGCTGGTGATTGGCAATAACGTGAGCAGTTATCAATATTATTCGTTCCAAATACTTGTCGAGCTAATTTTTGAATTACATAATTGTCTTCATTTGTAATTTTAGAGGAAGAAATAAATCCGATAGAACCTTTACCGTACTCTTCTTTAATAGCACCTAATTTATTTGCAACTACATTCAGTGCTTCTTCCCATGTAGATTCAACAAACGTTCCATTTTTACGAATTAAAGGTTTTGTTATTCGTTCTTTAGAATTTACGAAATCCCAACCAAATTTCCCTTTTACACAAGTGGAAATTGCGTTAACTGGTGCATCTGAAGATGGCTGTACTTTAAGGATTTTACGCCCCTTCGTCCACACTTCAAACGAACAACCTACACCACAAAATGTACATACTGTTTTCGTTTTCTTCGTACGAGTATCACGCATGGCCGCTTCCACTTCTGATACCGCAAAAATACCGCTATATCCAGGCTCAACTTCTTTAATTAAATCTACCATCGGTTCAAGAATATCTGGTTTCAATCCCGTCATAAATCCAGCTTCACCGAGCATCGTTTTCTCCATTAAAGCGTTACAAGGACAAATCGTTACACATTGACCACAGCTAACGCATGAAGAATCATTAATATTTACTCCTTCATCCCAAATAACTCGTGGGCGTTCCGCTTCCCAGTCTATCGATAACGTTTCATTTACTTGTAAGTTTTGACACACCTCAACGCATTGACCGCATGCAATACATTGATTAGGATCATAGCGATAAAACGGATGCGTCATATCAACTTCACTTACATCTACTTTCGGTTCATACGGATATTTTTGATGTTCAATTTCCATTAATTCTGCTGTATTATGCAGTTTACAGTTCCCATTGTTGTTGTCACATACTGTACAGTATAATAAATGATTTTCTAGTAACCGATCTATCGCCTCTGTTTGTGCTTCTTTTGCGCGAACAGAAGCACGTTCAATGCTCATACCTTCCGTTGCTATCGTCGAACAAGAACGCATTAACTTTCCGTCAACTTCTACAATACAAGTGTCACATGTTTGAATAGGATCTACCTCTGGCACATAACAAATTTGCGGATGTTCAATCCCGTTCTCATTAATAACACCTAATATCGTTGAACCGGGCTCCGCTGTATACTTTTTTCCGTCAATTGTAATATGAACCATGTTGTTATTCATGGTCTTTCCCCCTTTTTGAGAATAAAAAAACTCCACCACGAAAATATACGCACCACATTTCGGCACGTTATTATCATGGTGGAGTAGTTTATTAGCACATCTTGCTAAAATACCAATCCATTGATTCATAAATAAAACGATAGAGTCATAACAGGTCATATCACGATTCCATCTTTAACACTATAATTATAGCGTTAAAGTTAAAAATATACAATATAAAATTTAAACTACGCATATGTCAGCTTGTAACTATCCATAATAACCCATATAAAACATAACAAGGAGTAAGCGAACAAATGGGGTCTTTTAATAAATGGATTCGTGGTGAAAAATCTTTTTCTACCCAAGAGCAAGCTGATTACGCATTAAATAAATCTATCTCTTCTTCCCTTTCCCTTAATTTAAAGCACTTGTTCAAACTGTTTAGCGGTATTCCAGAATTAATAACACGCACTTTTCCATTAAAAAACGGACAGGAAGCTGCACTTATATATATGGAAGGACTTGTAGACAAAACTGTTATTAACGTAAACATTCTTCGTCCTCTCTTATTTAAAGAGTGGAATGAAGACGATTTTTGGGAAGCTTCTGTTTCTATCGGAAATATAAAAAAAGTTCAACAGTGGACAGACATTGAACAATCTCTTTTACACGGCAAAAGTATTTTATTTATAAACGGGCAACTATCCGCTTTAGAGCTTGATACGCAAGCGGCACCAAAAAGGAGTATTGAAGAACCTACAACAGAGAGCTCCATAAAAAGCTCACACGAAGGATTTAATGAAGTAGCGAGCGACAGCCTTGCACTTATTCGTCGATATATTCCAAATCGCGAATTGAAAGTGAAGGAATTCACTGTTGGTGAACGAGCTACTTCAAAGGTTTTTTTGCTTTATCTAGCAGATGTTGCGAACGAAAATGTCGTAAAAGAAATGGCATCCCGTATCGAGTCAGTAAAAGTTGATGCGATTCTTACTACTGGTGAATTAGAGGGGTTTGTTGAAGATAATTCCTTTACTCTCTTTCCGCAATTATCAATAACTGAACGTCCTGACACAACAGCACATCATATTCTAGATGGGCGAATTGCCGTTATTGTAGATCGCTCACCAGGCGTATTAATAGGACCTATGACCTTTTCATCCTTTTTCCAGACGATAGATGATTACAGCTTCAGACCTATGATTCCATCTTTTATACGACTCCTTCGTTTCACTGGGCTATTTATTGCAATATTTGCTCCTGCTCTTTATATTGCTATGATTTCCTTCCATTATGAAGTGATTCCGCTCAAATTGTTGTTAACGATTGGAGAATCTCGAGCCAAAATTCCTTTCCCCCCCATATTAGAAGCTTTATTAATGGAATTAGTTCTCGAAATGCTCCGAGAAGCAGCGATTCGGCTCCCTGGACCTGTTGGACAAACAATCGGCGTCGTAGGAGGAATTGTAATTGGACAAGCTGCGGTTCAAGCTGGGATTGTTAGTAACGTTATGGTTATCGTCGTATCAATTACTGCGGTTGCCTCTTTCATTATTCCCAACTTAGAAATGTCAGCAGGAATTCGGCTTCTTCGATTCCCAATGATGATAGCCGCCTCTTTATTTGGCGTCATTGGAATTATGGTTGGAATGGCAATTATTATCATCCATATTCTTTCTATGGAATCACTTGGTGTGCCATATGGTAGTCCTTTTTCTCCGTCATATGCTTCGGATTTAAAAGATACCCTTGTACGTTTCCCATGGAAAATTATGAAGAAACGGCCACTATCTCTACAATTAAAACAAGATAACCGGCAAAGAGATGTTGAGGAAAAGGAGGAGAATAAGTGACAAAACGTGCAAAGAGGGAGATCACTTTATTTCAATACATTTTAACTATTAGTGGTGTTCAAGTTGGGTTCGGCGTACTTACACTTCCGCGTGAAGTTGCACAAGGAGCGAATACAGATGGCTGGATGTCTATTATTATCGGATGTGTCATTACCACTTTAGTCAGTCTATGTATTGTAAAAATCATGGAAAAACATCCAGGATATACTTTACTTGATGTGCTGATACGTTATCTTGGAAAATGGCTAGGAAGAGTAGTAATGATTTTTTGGATTTTATATGCTGTACTCGCAGCTGTTTCCTTAATTTTTTCCCTCTTATACGTTATTCATATTTGGATTTTACCTAGATCTCCTATGTCTTTAATTATGATTTTGTTATCCATTCCAATGCTTATGCTTGCATGTAAAGGGGCACTTATTATTAGTCGCTTTGCTGTTTTTACTGTCATCTTTACACTTTGGATGCCATTATTATTATTTATTCCTCTTAAAGATGGGCATTTTATATATCTTCTTCCTCTCATCAAGGAAGGATGGCTACCAATTCTAAACACCGTGAAATCAACTATCATTGCGTTTCTCGGATTCGAGTTTGCATTTGTCCTTTATCCTTATTTAACTAACAAAGCATCTGCAAAAAAAGGAATTATTATTGCGAATTTGATTACGTTATTTATTTATCTTCAAATCACGTTCGTTTCTTTTATTTATTTTAGTCCAGATGGTATAACAAAGTTTTTATGGCCGACTCTTTCTCTTGTTACACCGTTTCACTTCTCATTTCTTGAGCGATTTGAAATTATCTTTTTATCATTTTATCTCTTTATTATTTTTGATTCCTGTATTCCTTATATTTTCACTGCTTCAGATGGAATTAATCAATTACTTAACAAAAAAGGGAGTTCATTACCTATTTATTTTTTATTATTCGGGTGTATTTTCATCTTATTCTTTTATATCCCTTCTTCTTATCAGATAAGTGCGTTGCGGGAATTTTGGGGAACTGCTAGTTATTTTATCGTTTTTCTATTCCCGGTTGTATTTCTCTTATACATGACACTTTATCAGCATTGGAAAAGGAGAAAAGTTTAAATGAGACGCTTTATTCGTTTTATTATATTTTGTTTTCTCATAATTTTTTTAGCAGGTTGTGAAGATCGGCTTGATTTAGAAAAACAATCCATCTCATTAATTTACGGTTTTGACGCAAAAGCAAAAGGAAAATTAATTGTGTATCACGTAAATCCTATTTTTAATGAAGATGTAGAGAAAAAGTACGAAATTCATGAAGCGAAAGTACATACACCCCGAGAAGCAAAAGATACGTTTAACAGTTCAAGCAGCGGTTTAGTGTCCACAGAAAAGGTACAGCTCATATTGTTTAGCACGAATTTTTTAAAACAAGAAGGAGCTATGCCTTATCTGGATGTTTGGTATCGCGATCCTAAAAATACAGGAAATATGCGCATGGTTGCAGTAGATGGCCCCGTTTCTTCTGTTATATATAATAATTTCAAAGATAAGCCTGCTCTTCCTGAATATTTAACAGATTTAATTAATACGAACAAACTATACAATCGGACCGTGTTTACGACATTCCATGAATTTCATAGACAAACTTTTAATAAAGGGGTAACTCCTGCTATTTCAGAAATAAAAAAAGGGAAGAAAGATGTTATTGTTACTGGTTCGGCACTATTAACCTCTCGTGGAGCTTATAAGATGTCTTTAACTCGCTATGAAAGTGCCCTTCTTCTTATGGTGCAAAAGAAAGCTAATATACCCGTTTCACTTACAATGAAAATCCCCTCTAATTTAGTTGAAAGTAATAGCCATCTAAAAGATACAAAGGGCAACGATTTTATAACAATAAACGTTCTTAGTATGAATCATGATATCGGTACAGACTATAGCGATAACCGATTCAAATTTAATATTAAAATGGATTTAAAAATTGCCGTATCTGAACTTACATTCAACATGGATATAGATAGTGATAGAAAAAAATTAACTTCTCTTATTACAAAACAACTAAACAAAGATTTAAACGAATTAATCCACAAAATTCAGAAACAGCAACTCGATCCATTCGGATTTGGTGATTATGCGAGAGCATTTCGCTATAAAGAATGGAAAGAAGTTGAAGATGATTGGCCAAGTGCCTTTTCAAAAGCTAATGTGAAAGTGGCACCAACTATTAAAATTTTAGAAAATGGGATTATTAAATAGAAAAAACACGCTACTTGCTCTCATACGTCTAAAGAGCAAGTAGCGTATTATCATTTTTATTTTGAAGCTTCCTATACAGTTATACTTCTGTTTCTGGTTCTTCGTTTTCCGCTTGTTCCAATCCTTGCTGCTCTGCAAGTTCAGCTGAAATCATTCCATAATAAATTTCTGGATACAATCCAAATATTTGATATACACTTCCTAAAAACGGCATCAGAATCCCTCTTTTCTAAAGTTGTATTGCCACTTTTAAGGATTCCCTTTTCATTCATTATACATTCGTTTTTGGCGTTTCTTCTTCATCTTGAACACTTAATAAATTTTGCCATTTTTTATACGGAGCGCTATTTGGATCTACATATCCTTTTGCATGCGAGCGATCCCACAATTGTTTAATAAACATTTCTTTCTCTTTCTTTGCCACCATATCGGCACCTGTACCGTAATAGTTCTGGAAATACAACTCGATTTCATCGAGGAATAGTCTTAATAATTCATCTGATGTTTCTTCTAATGTCGGATCATACTTCGCTTCACGGTCATACATTAAAATCATATCTAAAAGATTGTGGACATGTTCTTTTCTAAGCCATCTTACATCTTGGGCTCCTAATACGAACGGATGTGTATATAAATGTCCACCTTGTATCATCGCCTTTTCTTGCTCTTCTTCAAATCGTGACAAGATGTTTTCATAAATAAACGGATTATGAAGCAATGCTCTGTGTAATTTATAACTTTCGCTTGAAATATTTTTCCCCATCGACTGAATTAAAAAGCTACGTCCTACACCGTTATATTGATACACAAATTGTCCATCAACAGCAACTAAACTAATCCAGCGATACATATATGCGTATAGTAATGCACGATTACATTTATCATAATCTAATTTTGTTTGAGTCGCGTTTAAATCTGGCATAAAGGCTGGTAAGTGCCAATACTTATCTAAATGCGGCGTTAAACTAGATTTTTTACTATTTAATTTATTTACACGGCGATAATACGATTGGAAATAGTCACCTTTATCATTCATAAATCCGTTTGAAATATGTCCTGATGATAATTTAGGAAAATCTTGCAGCGATAAGCCGTAATGCGCTCGATAACAGATTACTTCAAATGGCGAAAAGGCTTCATGTACTGTATCTTTTTCTTTAAACATTTCTTGAATTAATTCCTCTTGCAGCTCTTTCTTTAAAGAAGGATGTATACCCCAATATTGTAATTCCCTATGATGAGCAACTTTCGGAACGAATGGACTCGCTAAATGGAACAGGTCTTCAATTTTTTCACGAACGTATTCATCGCGATCACGTTTCTTATAATCTGCTTCTTTTCGCAACGCTTCAATGATATTCAGTTCTAATTTATCACGATAGCGTACTTGCAGTTCGTCATAACAATAGCTCAGTATATGTTCTCGGTAGAAATCCTCTACCTTTTTCGACTGAATCTCTTCTGTTTTCGCATCACGACAATATTCACCGTACAAACTCATATAAATTTCCGCTGATATATCTTTCGGTAGTACACCTAAATTTAAACGTTGCTGCATATCTTGCCATATCTTTTCTTGCAGCTGTTCCTCAGCTAATACATATACATTCGTCGGGTTTGTTTTCCCTTCAAATTCCTTACTGCGCTTTTGGATTTCAAACAGTAAATTTTCACGTGTTTCATGTAAATTATCAAAAAATCTTTCCCAATATTGAATCATTTTATTAACTGCTTGATATAGCGATTGATATACAAGTTCTAATAGCATTTCTTTTCGATATTCATTTAATTTGTGTACATATTGCGTTATGATGTCTTCAAATTCTCTTTTGAATAAACGTTGCTGATTATTAATCATTTTTCCAAACCAGCCTTGTTGTTGAGCAATTTCTACTCGGCGTACAGCTGTTACCGTTCCATCGATATTACCCACATTAAATTTTTTATCGTAGTTTTGAATTACATTACGCTTTTGTTCATTATTTTCATGTAGTCGATTCATTTTTTCCACTAACTGCTTTCGAATTTCATATAACATAAAACGTGCTGCTACTGGGTGAACTGGATCTGTTTTCTTTAAAAACCATGTATTTAATTGATAGGACTGCCCTTCAGAACCACTTGGTGAAAAGCGGTCTGATTCAATCATGTCATATAAAAGTGTCGTTACATGTTCATGTACACGGCTCGGAATTGCATACGCATATAAACGAACCGCATGATCCACTCTTGCCACTTCACCTTTCATTTGTTCCATCATTTTCAGTTTCGCAGCTGAAATTTTACACTCATGTTGCAGACGATTTAATTCCTCATCTTTTTGCACCGTTCGTTGTACATAACTTTCTACAGCTTCTAAAAACAGTTTTGATTTCGCAACTCCGATCTTACCACCCTCTGCTCCTTCACGTGTTTCATTGTACATTTGTCTATAGAAAATATGAGCTTGCTCTGGACGGGTAGCAAGATGCTCCAAGTCCTCTAAATAACTTTTACCTCTCTCCGGCTTTTCACGTTGCATCCCACGTTTTACATCTTGATCGTATCTTTGCTTCTTCTCTTGAAACAGTTGATCTAAATGAAGCCACGATTCATCTAAACCTTGCACCGCCCATTTTAAAGCACAATATTTTAACACATGTTCATATGGATAAATGAGTTTTGCCGTTCCTGCCCCGCAATATCGCCCTTTTCCGCTTGATTCTGCTAATTGCTGAATTTGATTGTCTTCCTGTGCAAAATGACTTGTGGACATCGGGCTAAATAACTGTAAATAAATTGTATTTGCCATCTGTTCCATATAATCTGATAAATTGTGTAAATGGTGTCCATGTAGGTTTTCATAATCGTATAAGAAACAATAATTGTACGGTAAATGATGTTGTTTAATTGTATGATTCGTTCTTCCGTCTTCATCTACTTGATCAGGGCGATACTCTAATTCAATTGTTACACCGCCGCGTTTTGATAATTCTCCAGTAGAACCGAGCGTAATAGCATGTAATTCTTTTAACGATGCATAGCCGTTCGCTTGCACCGTTTCAAACTCTTTCGCACTAACTGTTCTCGTCTTTACTAAAACATCCGGCATTAAAAACGCACCGCGTATTAAAATGTTATGATGCTGCAATTTTTTCCGAAGCATTTCACGTAAATATAATGCAATTTGCAGAAACATCCCCGAACCTGTTCCGCCTGCTAGTGATGTTACTATAATGACACGCACACCATATTCTGTTTGATCACTTGTAACCGGAAAAATTTTCTCAATTTCTTGCCAAAAGGACGTTAATTTATCTTCTTTCATCGCAGCACGTAACGCTAAACGTGAAATGACGCGTAACTGTCCTGCTCCTTCTGTTAATGGTTTATCAAGTATAGTCGGATCCATCGGAAACCACTCTGGGATTGTTGGATCTCCTGCAATATACTCCCTGGGCGTTTTACTAGAACTCGTTTGTGTCTTAAACTTTCGAATATGATCAAATTTACTCAATGTATTCACATCTGTATCAAATACGTGCATTGCTACCTTTTTCCGGCGCTCTTCAGGTAATTTTTCATATATTTGATGCGTCACAGTACTACCGATTCCACCTAAACCAATTAATATTGTTGGAACTTGTAATGTCATGTGAACCACCTTCCTATTCTTGCTTGTTTGAAAAAAGGGAAAGAGAATCCATACTCCATCCCCTTCTTATCCCTACCTACTATTCACATTCGTACTTGTAAATCTCTTTACCATATCCTCTATCAATTAGTAAAAGTTCATTTGGATATAGTGTCTTATGTTCCATTCCTACTTCATCCTCTGTTATAAACATTCCATCAATAATCATTCCAACTACTTGTGATTCTTTCGCTACAAAGACAGATTTCGAACCTTTCTTCGCTATAAACGTAACGGATTGCACTGTTTTTCTTTCTGCTCTAAATGGGATACCAAAATAATGGTTCCACCATTTATTTCGAAGTAATTCTGGTTCAGATTGATATAGCCAATCTTTCGCTACCTCTTGATCCCATTCATAATACAGTAGTGCTTTCCGGTGAAATCTTGGCCGAACAATCCATCCTAAAACAATGATTCCTACTACTAGTAGTAATAAAGTGATAGGAATGACAAACTTAAAAATAAGCGCATATTTTTCATAAAACGGAGCATCTTGAATATGGAATGTTATGTTTTTCTTTACTTCTTGTAATTTTGAATCCTGCATTACGATGGTAGCTTCTACGGTGCCGGTATCTGTAAAATTAAATGTGTCGGAGTAATAGGGACGAGGATAAACATAGATTTGATTTCCATGTTGCTTTATTTCATAATTGATTGATTGTTTAGATGTGACACCAGTAGATTTTAATAGTTTTTTTACAGCTTCTTCTGTCATTGACTTGCCATCTAACTGTGGTTGTAAAACAAATGGTTTACTATTCTCTAAATTTGTCACTTTTTCTTCATAATCTTTTGTAACAGTTTGAAGTGATAATTTCGGTTTCTCAGCTGTTTCAATTTTAAATTCTTTCGTCTGTCTATAAAACCCCTTTATATTCATATGAACTTTCCCGCGTACTAACCCTTTACCAAGCTTCGTTTCGTAATAAAACACATGCCTCTTATCATCCCACTTCATTGCATATTGTTTTCCGTCTATTTCTACTTCTGCCTGAAAGTAAGAAGACTGAACTGGCAACTCCGTAGGCTTTGCTTCAATAACAGCAGTAACACCTTCGTACATTTTCTCTACATTTTTTTGACTACTATCATCTTTGTCATAAGTAGAAACCGTATAATTAAGCGCTGGTTCAACTAGTACTTGTAGTCCTTCTTTCTCAATGTCCTGGTCCACTTCTATCGTATAAGTTCCTGGTTTAATAACTTCCTCATTTTCCGTACTTATATGAACTATATTTCCGAACAATTTTGCTTCTCCTGGTGCATGTATGGAAAAAGAAGATTGCAATTGTAATGGTTTAGAAATTTGTGTGACCTGATAATCGGGCAGAGAAGGCGATTGTCGTACAAGCGTCATACGCTTTAATGGAAACGGTGTTGTAATCTCTACTCTTTTCCCCACTACTTTCGTTTTTACAATCGATTCAACAGAGGAGAATGGATCACGATTTGCAACTAATGCTGCCACTTGATTTACACTTTTTACAATGCCATCTTCTCCGCTTGACGGCATCGTAACACCATTTATCTCTTTCTTCCATATTTCCTTGAACGTATTTAGTTGTTCTTTTTCTTGTTGTCCTAAATCTTCTTCCATCGTAATTAAGACTGGATGTAACGATATCTTTTTTGCATCCATTTCTTTCTTAAACTGGGCTAATTTCTGCAAAATTTGTTCTTTTCCGCCAACCTTATCTTTCTCTAAATCATTAAATGCCCCGTCAGTTAATACAATAAGCCAAAATTCACGTTTTCCATCTATATCTGCTTCCTTTTTTATAGATTGCATCGCCGTTTCTACCGCGCTAAATGGAGTATTTAAATACGTTTTCCATGCTCCAATTCCCTCAATTTCTGTTTGCCTTTTATCCTTCGTTAACGAAATGTTTAATGGATCATTCGGCTTACTCATTGGAACGTAAGAAAATTTATCTTTTTCATCCAATAGCGCAACTAAACTTTGCAAAGCATAATTGGCATATTTCCAGCGATCGTTATTTCTCATGCTGCCCGAATCGTCATATACAAGTGAAACGACCCTTTCCTTTGCCTCCTCTCCTTTTGCAAAAGCTGATAAAGGTAAACATATAAATAGAAACAACATGAACGTGGCACAAATTCGGATTTTCATGATGAGGCTTCGCCACCTTTGTAGACAAATTCCTATGTTTAAATTTATGAGAGGAAACAAGATATATGACTTGTATTTTAGGACAACGAACCCAGCATAATTTTATTATGTAAACAGTTATAAGAACTGAATATTATTCCTTCTAGCGTTTTCTATCCGATACTATAAGTAAAAAAGCCTGTTTAAGCTCCACACTTAAAACAGACTTTTCCTACTTTTTATTTTAAAAACACATAACAAAAAGTTTGATTTTTGACTTAACACATCACTTCTATTGTAAATCCACCAGGTGCTTCAACGTAAAACGTATACGCATGGACATGCTTAGGAGGCTCGACCAAAAATCCATTTTCCTTCAATCTTTGATTTATCTTATCTACTTGTTCTTCACTTTCTTGTGGAAATCCTACGTGAAATGTTCTTGGATACTGAACTTCTTTTCCTTTCATTAAAGTTAGTATAAATCCATCATTATCACGCATAACTGCAAAGCCATTTCCCCTTGTTCCACTACAAATTAGACCAAAATACTTCTCTAAAAACTCTCTAGCTGCTGTTACATCTGTAACTGTTAAATTAAGATGTTTAATTCCCAATCCTTCACCTTCTTTCTCAATTTTCTAACATTTTATCATACAAATAAAAAACACGCCTTCCACAGCGTGTTTCATTGCTTTACATACACTTCAACAATCGGATTCTCTTTATTATCCGCATGCAAGCGTATATTCTCTTCACTTGTATTATAAATACTAGCTAATAACATTATCGTTAACACATTAGGTGTCTTCACATCACTTCCGTATTTTCTCTCAAGCGCTTCCTTATATTCAAAATCTAAATCCCCCTGCACATATGTATACACTTCAAAACCATCTTCTAAATTGCAAACTACTGTATCAATAATATCTGTCCCTACTTGCTTCTTCATTTCCTCTCGTAACGCTTCAATAAAATCTTCCCATGGTACTTCGTATGTCTGAAACTGATCTGTAGATTTCATGCCTTTTCCTCCTTATATATCCTCTTCTTATATTTCCCCTTTCCTATAACAATTATGATAGATAGGGCATTCGTACAAGCCGCACTTGTCCCCCTTACATATCGTATTACTGTAATGCGGAAGGAGGAAAGAATATGCATAGACAAAAATGTTATGATACATGCCAACGTTATTTCGGAAAAGTTGTTCGGATTGAAGACCGTGATGGCCGTATACATTTAGGTAAAATAATCGATGTGACACAAAACTCTGTATGGATCGAACCGGTGCAACAGCGCTCATCTTTTGATTCAGGGTTCGGATACTACGACGCTTACGCAAACGGTGGTTGTGACCTTTGTGGAGGCCTTAGCAGGTGTGATAGTTGTGGATTCGGATGCGGTGGTGGATTCAGCAGCTGCGGATGTGGTGGTCGTGGTTGTAGTAGTTGTGGTTGCGGCGGCTGGGGAGGCGGCGGTTGTGGCTGGGGTGTTGAACTCGGATTTGGTTTCATCTTCGGAATTACATTAGCTGCATTATTTTTCATTTAACATAGTAAAGAGTTGGCTACCTTTAGCCAACTCTTTTTCTTTATTTTTCACATATAAAAATACGATGCCCTAAAATGTGTTGGTACATAAGCCGTACATTTTCATGCTGTATCCACGCCTCATATAACTCATTCGGAATATGTGAGGATACATTCCATTCTGGCTCTTCTACATAGCCAGAGATTGTTTCTGCAATCGTGCCACCACCAGCAATTGTAATTCTTTTAAAATTTGCTTTCTGAAATAATTGTACCCACTCCTTCTCAGTTAATAGTTCTTTCATGCCATATAATTGGACGATTTTTTCTTCCTCACCCTTATCAATGTGCCTATCAATAATCATTTCAATGACAACAAGCTTACCGTCCTGCTGTAATACACGATAACACTCCGAGATAACCCTTTCTTTGTCTGTAAAAGCGATGATTGATTCTCCAAGTACGAACTCAAATGAGTTATTCAAACACGGTAAATGCTCTACACTTCCTTCAATTAATTGTATATCTAACCCTTCAAACAACCATCTATCTTTTGCCTTTTGAATCATAATTTCATTCTTTTCAACAGTTGTTACTTTATAACCAAATTCCCTTGTCATATATGCCGCTGTTTTTCCCGTACCGCAACCTATTTCAAGGACATTCGCTCCATATTTAAAAGGCAGTTGTGCTAACAATTGTTTTGTTAACGTAAAACCACCAGGATGAGCACTTCCTATTCCGTAATAAGCTAGGAAATCGATGTATGTGTTTCGCTTCATGGGATTCTCCCTTTTTTATTTTATATATTCGAGCACGGAAGAAAAGTGCATAGAAAAAAGGGCGTATTGTACGCCCCTCATCTTACTTATCCTCTGTAATATATGCCCATTTATAGCTGTAGTCTCCACCAACTGGATGGTGAACAATACCTTTTACTTTCTGTCTTTGAACGATAGCATCACCACGTTGATATAATGGTGCAATTGCTGCATCTTCCAATAACATTTTCTCCGCTTTCAGTAAGCTATCCCAACGCTCTTTCGTTTTCGTTAATAGCTCACCTTTACCTTTTTGTACAATTTCATCATATTTAGGATTTGAATATCCTGTTTGGTTATGAGGGCCATTTGTAACGAACATATCAATGAATGTCATTGGATCTAAGTAGTCAGGGCCCCAACCAGCGTAAGATAAATCATAATCTAGATCTGATTCTAATTTTAACTTTTGTTTAAATGGCTGGTTTTTCAAATTCACTGTTAAACCTGGTAAGTTTTTCTCAAGTTCTCCTTTTAAGAATTCTCCTACTTTTTTCGCACCATCACCATCATAGTTTAATAGTTCTACTGTAATTGCATCTTTTCCAAGTTCTTTTTTCGCTTTTTCCCAATGCTCTTTTGCTTTTTTCACATCTGTTTTTAAAATATCTCCATTTTCTTTACGGAAGTCTTTTCCATCTGGGCTCTTAGCAAATTCTTTTGGTACTAAGTAATCTGCCGGTGTAGATCCGTCATTTAAAATAACGTTCGTTAAGCCTTTTTTATCATACGCTTTTGCAATCGCTAAACGTAGATCTTTGCTCTTTAACACTGTATCTTGCCCACCACGTTTTTGGTTTAAGCGTAAGAAGTACGTTGACGGTGTTTTTTGTGTAAAGAAGTCGGGGTTTGATTTATATTTGTCAACAAATTCAGATGTAAGTCCTGAACGATCGATTTGTCCACTTTCATATAAGTTAACACGTGTACCACTATCTTTTACTACGTTAAAGTTGATTTCATCTAACTTCACTGTTTTATTATCCCAATATTGTGCATTTTTCTTTAACTTCCAACCTTCTTCATGTTTCCAGTCTGTCAATGTAAACGGTCCGTTGTATAACGTCGTATCTGATTCTAAACCGTACTTTTCACCTTTTTCTTTTACAAATTTCTCGTTTAATGGATAAAATGTTCCAAATGAAGTTAATTCTACAAAGTAAGGAACTGGATTTTCTAATTCTACTTCTAACGTATAGTCATCTACAGCTTTTACTCCTAACGTATCTAGTTCAGCTTTTCCTTCATTAATCGCTTGTGCATTTTTCAAATCAAACATAATGTATGCATATTCTGCTGCTGTATTTTTATCTACCGCACGTTTCCAAGCAAACACGAAATCTTTCGCTGTTACAGGCTCTCCATTTGACCATTTTGCATTTTTATTTAATGTAAATGTATACTTTTTACCATCATCACTCTTTTTATATGATTCAGCAACTCCTGGTGTTGCTTTATTATCTTTATCAAGTCGATATAAACCTTCCATTACGTTGTTTAAAGCTAGAAACGATACTTGGTCTGTCGCTTTAGCAGAGTCCATAGATGGAATCTCTTGAGACTCTGTTAAATTAAGCACTTGCTTCGCCGCTAGCTTTCCGCCTTCTTTTTCACCACTTTTCGGTGTTGTGCTTGCCTTCTCTTTATCTCCTGATCCAGAGCAAGCTGTTAATGCCATACTCATTACTAAAACTGGTGCTACGACCGCTGTCAATTTTTTCATCTTTTTTCTCTTCATTTTTTGTACCCTCCCCAATTATATGTACGATATTAACATTTAGAATTTCTCTACTAACTTTCGTTATCAGAAAATTCTTATTAATTAATATTCTACTATTTTTTAAAATTTTGTAAAGTATTTTTGTAAATTTTCTAAATATTTATTTTTTTATTATAGTAACTTGTTGTTTTAACTACTATATGAATTATCCCCGTCTACTTATATGTAAACATCCCTCCCCTTATTCCAATCTATTACTACGTTCTATATTTTTCTTATTAGCATGAGGTCTCTTACTATCATCTGTCTTACTACTTACTGACCTCTCTAAATCCCTCCGATAGAACCTTCCTAATTACCTACCCGATTCTCAATAGGCTAACGAGATTTATTCCCTTATACATACTAAAAAGCATTTCACTTTATTTTTTTCCGCCATCCTCAGTTACATACGCCCACTTAAAGCTATATTCTGGACTGATGTTATGTTTCACAATTCCTTTTACATTCGGTTTCATTACATACGATCTTCCTGTTTGATATAAAGGAACTAACCCTGCATCTTCTTCAAGGAATAATTTTTCAGCTTTCCCTAACGTTTCCCAGCGTTTTTTCGCATCACTCATTAATTCATTACCTGCTTTTCCTACCATTTCATCGTATTTTGGATTTGAATAACTCATTTGGTTGTACGGGCTCTTCGATTCAAACATATCAATAAATGTCATTGGATCCGCATAGTCTGGACTCCAACCTGCATAAGAAATTTCATAATCTTGCGCAGTTTCTAATTTTAATTTTTGTTTGAACGGCTGAATTTTCGTATTAATCGTTACACCTTTTAAATTTTTCTCAATTTGATCTTTTACATAGTCAGCAATCTTTTTCGCAGTTCCATCATCATAGCTTAGCAATTCAATTGTAACTTGATCTTTTCCAAGTTCTTTTTTCGCTTCTTCCCACGCTGCTGCTCCTTTTTTCGGATTATATTTCAGACCATTTTTAAATGTATCTTGATAATCTTTACCATCTGGCCCTGTCGCAAGTCCTTTTGGAACCAATTGATCTGTTGCTTTTGAACCATTATTTAAAATTACATTTGCCAATCCTTTTTTATCAACTGATAATGCAATTGCTTCACGAAGTTTTTTGCTCTTTAAAGGCGTATCTTGTCCGTTACGTTTTTGATTTAAACGTAAGAAGAATGTACTTGATTCCGCATACTCACCATATTCTTCTTTGTTCGATTTATATTTATCTACAAACTCTCCTGATAGTAATGTAAAATCAATTGATCCTGTATCATATAAGTTTACTTTCGTTGCAACCTCTTTTACTACACTATAGTTAATTTCTTCTAACTTCACAGTCTTTTTATCCCAGTACTTATCATTTTTCTTCAGCTGCCAACCTTGTTCATGTTTCCATGAAGACATAACGAATGGACCGTTATACACAGTTGTATCTGCTTCTAAACCGTACTTATCACCTTTTTCTTTTACGAATTTTTCATTTAATGGATAGTATGATGGGAATGCTAATAAATTTAAGAAATACGGTACCGGTTTTTCTAATTCTACTTCTAGCGTGTAATCATCTACCGCCTTCGCTCCTAATTCAGTTACAGGTTTTTCTCCTTTATTAATCGCTTCTGCATTTTTAATATAGTAAGCAATAAATGCATATTCTGCCGCAGTATTCTTATCAAGTAAGCGCTGCCATGCGAAAACGAAATCTTTCGCTGTTACAGGTTCACCATTTGACCATTTTGCATCTTTTCGCAGTTTAAACGTATACTTTTTACCATCTTCACTTTTCGTACTAGACTCTGCCGCAGCAGGAATTGGCTTATTCTCTTTATCAAGGCGATATAGGCCTTCCATCGTGTTCCCTAAAATTTGCGAACCTAATGTATCAGTAGATTTAGAAGTATCCATCGTCGGAATTTCTTGGTTTTCCGTACGATTTAATACTTGTTTCGCTGCATATTTAATATCAGATTTTTTTTCTTCCCCACTATTTGATGTAGTAGTCGTTTTCTTTTCCCCACCTGACCCAGAACATGCTGTCAATGCAACACTCATCGCTAAAACTGGTACTACAACTGCCGTTAACTTTTTCATCTTTTTTCTCTTCATTTTTTTACCCTCCCTAATTATATGTACATTACCAACCCTTGAGAGACCCCTTGCTAAAGATTTATTTTTCAGAAAATTACAACTAATGTTATTCTACTCTTTTTTTCGTATTTGTAAATAGTTTTATTTTAAATATTCTGACTTTTGTAATTTAGTAGGATTTATCCCCCATCTACTATATGTACATACTATACACCTTATTCTCCTCTATTTAACCATACTAAAAATTAGTATTTTAAGCTCATAAAAAAAGCATTTAAAAGTAGCTAAGCCACTTTTAAATGCTTTTTCAACTCTATTATTTTTCAGTCACATATGCCCACTTAAAGCTAAATTCTGGACTGATATTATGTTTTACTACTCCCTTTACATTTGGCTGTAAAACATAAGAATCTCCACGTTGATATAAAGGTACAATCGCTACATCTTCTTCAAGTAATGTTTTTTCAGCTTTTCCTAACTCTTCCCAACGTTTTTTCGCATCGCTCATTAATTCCGTTCCAGCTTTTTTCACCATGCCGTCATATTTAGGGTCAGAGAAGCTCATTTGGTTATGAGAATGTCCAGTCTCAAACATATCTAAGAACGTCATTGGATCTGCATAATCCGGATTCCATCCGCCATACGAAATATCATATTGTTGTTCAGTTTCTAATTTTAGTTTTTGTTTAAATGGTTGAAGTTTAATATTAACTGTTACACCTTTTAAGTTTTTCTCAATCTGATCTTTAATATATTCGCCAACTTTTTTCGCATTACCAGTATCGTAGTTTAAGAATTCAATCGTAACTTGATCTTTTCCAAGTTCTTTTTTCGCTTCTTCCCAAGCTGCAGCAGCTTTTTTAGCATTTGGTTTTAAACCATTTTTAAACGTTTCTTGGAAGTCTTTACCGTCTGGTCCAGTTGCTAAACCTTTTGGTACTAAGAAGTCAGCTTCTTTTGATCCATCATTTAAAATTACGTTTGCTAAATTCTTTTTATCAACTGATAGTGCAATTGCTTCACGTAACTTTTTACTCTTTAATGGTGTATCTTGTCCATCACGTTTTTGGTTCATACGAATGAAATACGTACTCACTTGTGAATATGTGCCAAATTCATCTTTCTTGCTTCTATATTTATCAACGAACTCTCCATTTAATAAAGCGAAGTCAACTTGACCGCTATCATATAGATTGACTAAAGTCGCAGCCTCTTTAACAACACTAAAGTTAACTTCTTCCAGTTTCACAGTCTTTTTATCCCAATATTGATCATTTTTCTTTAATTGCCATCCTTGTTCATGCTTCCAATCTTTAAGAACGAACGGTCCGTTATAGACAGTTGTATCAGACTCTAAACCGAACTTCTCGCCCTTTTCTTTAACGAACTTTTCGTTTAATGGATAATATGATGGGAATGCTACTAAGTTTAAGAAGTACGGTACTGCTTGCTCTAACTCAACTTCAAGCGTAAGATCATCTACTGCTTTTACTCCTAATTCAGTTACAGGTTTTTCTCCTTTATTTACTACTTCTGCATTTTTAATCGGGAATGCGATAAATGCATACTCAGCAGCTGTTTTTGGATCTAATAGACGTTGCCAAGCGTATACGAAATCTTTCGCAGTTACTGGATCTCCATTTGACCATTTTGCATCTTTGCGTAGTTTGAACGTATATTTTTTACCATCTTCACTTTTCGTGCTAGATTCTGCTGCTGCTGGAATCGGCTTATTGTCTTTATCAAGACGATATAACCCTTCCATCGTATTACCTAGCATTTGTGAAGATACTGTATCAGTTGATTTTGAAGAGTCCATCGTCGGAATCTCTTGTGTTACTGTTCGATTTAACACTTGTTTTGCTGCTAATTTTTCCCCTGACTTACTATCTCCACTAGAGCTAGAATTTGTGCTTGTCTTCTTATCTCCACCTGATGTAGAACATGCTGTTAACGCCATGCTCATTGCTAAAACCGGTGCTACAACTGCTGTTAGTTTTTTCATTTGTTTCTTTTTCATTTTGTACCCTCCCTAATTCTTAACGATAGCTATTAAAGAATTTTCTGATAATTCTGTTTTTCTCTATATATTTATCAGACGATTCTTACTAATTCTTATTCTACTAATTTTTTAATTTTTGTAAAGTATTATTATTGAAAATTTTTAAAAAATTATTTTTTTACAGTAATATTCATAAAAATTCCATATGTTGTTCAAACCTTATTTTGCATTCATACACATTCCTTGTTTTAATCACTTCCATCTCATTTACCGCTTGAATACTTGTTAATTATTGCTAATAAATAATGCATATATCTAAAAACATCTTTTCTACAAAAATAAAAAAGTCAGCAAAGCTGACTTTTTACCTGGCCATTTTTTCTCGTTTCATTTCCTCTACTACTCTCGTATACTTCTCATCATCAAATTCATTTTCACTTTTTGCAACAACTACAGTTGCAATACCGTTACCAATTAAATTAACGATAGCACGTGCTTCTGACATGAAACGATCTACACCAAGTAATAACGCTAAACCTTCTAATGGGATAACATTCATTGCAGATAGAGTAGATGCTAGTACAATGAATCCCCCGCCGGTTACTGCTGCTGCTCCTTTAGATGTAACTAATAAAATAGCTATTATTGTTAATTGTTGACCTAGTGAAAGATCGACGTGGAAAACTTGTGCTAAAAATATAGTAGCCATCGATAAATAAATTGTTGTTCCATCTAAATTAAAAGAATAGCCTGTTGGAATGACTAAACCTACTACCGGTTTCGAACACCCGAAGTCTTCCATCTTTGTCATCATTCGCGGCAGTACTGATTCTGACGATGATGTCCCGAGAACAATAAGTAATTCTTCTTTAATATGCGCTAAATATTTCCACAAACTAAATTTATACAGTTTACAAATAAAATTTAAAACAATAAAAACAAATAATGCCATTGTCGCATATACACAAATCATTAATTTGCCAAGTGGTATGAGCGTGCTTAAACCATACTTCCCAATTGTAAATGCCATCCCACCGAATGCTCCAACCGGTGCTAATTTCATTACAATTGATAAAATGTTAAAAAATACTTTCGATAATCTTTCAAAAAAATCAATAACCGGTTGTCCATTTTTCCCTAACATCGTTAATCCTGCGCCGAATAAAATGGAGAAGAATAACACTTGTAAAATATCACCTTTTGCAAATGCTTCAAACATGTTAGACGGCACAATATGTAAAAAGAAATCCATCCATTTCATTTCTTGCCCGCTTTGTACATATTGTGAAACATCTCCGCCTTTTAGTTTTGAGGGATCTAATCCATCTCCGGGACGCACAACATTTGCTACGATGATACCAATAATTAAAGCAGCTGTTGTAACAATTTCAAAATATAGTAGTGCCTTCCCACCAACACGGCCTACCTTTTTCATACTTCCCATACTTGCAATACCGAGTACAATTGTTAAAAAGATAATCGGTGCAATAACCATTTTAATCATATTGATGAATGTTTCACCAATTGGCTTCATTTGTTGTCCAACACTCGGCCAAATTGCCCCTACTGCAATACCACAAATAATGGCCACAATAACTTGGAATGTTAAATTCTTTGCAATTCTCATTTTTGCTACTCCCCTGTATTTTCATTTCTCCCAAACTATTTTAAGCAATAACATTTATTCTATATGGTAGCCCCCTTGCTACTTAACTTGAACCCTACTATTATGTTACACTATTAACTAAAATTTTAAAATAGTATATAACATTAAAAACTAAATGTCATACCATTAGACAAAAATAAAAAAGCAGACATTTCGTCTGCTTTAATTCTCCTCAATTTGCTTTTCACTTAATCCTAGATGTGTTCTAAGAGTATTACTCAAACTCTGTAGATCTTTTTTATTAGGATTATAATAATATACACGTTGCCCGTTTGGGCCATTAGGTAAGTATAAATCATCACCAGCTAATTGTATTTTTTCAACTGAACCGTTTAAACCGTATTTATAAAAAGATAAAATATCATCCATTACTAAATTTGTTTTAAAATCACCATCAACCGCCTCAACTATTTTTTCTAACTTCGCAATCGATCCTACACTTTTTAATTTACTTAAAATCGCTTCAATAACAAGTTGTTGGCGTTGTCCTCTCATTGCATCACTATCAATATGGCGCGTTCTTGCTAGTGCAAGTGCTTCTTCCCCATTTAATTTTTGTAATCCTTTTTTCAAATGAATCGCTTCAGGTTCATCTTTACTATTTTGCTCCGTAAATTCAACTGGGACATCCACTTCAATACCATCTAACCCATCAACAATTTTAGTAAAGGAACCAAAATTAAATTTCACAAAATAATCAACAGGCACCTGTAACAATTTTTCTACCGCTTCCACAGAAGCTTGCGGTCCTCCATCTTTACCATTTTTAACGAAACCACTTCCATATGCATGGGTTATTTTATCTTTTTTCTTTTCAACTGGAACATATGTATATGTATCACGCGGTATACTCGTTAATTTCACTGTTTTATCATCTTTATTAAAAGTCGCTAACAATAATGCGTCTGTATGAAATGCACCATTATATTCCTTTTGTCGTTCTTGATTTTCATCAATTCCCATAATTAAAAGTGAAACATGATTTGCAATTGGCTTTACAGATTTCTCACGTAAATTGGATTTTTCGCCTCGTGCTAAATTCAAATTAGATTTTTGTACGAGACTAGAAGTTTTCATATATACATAGGCTCCATAGCCAATTCCACCAAATAGTAATACCGCCAGTAGTAAACTTATTATCTTTTTCTTTTTATATTTTTGCTTATTTTTCTCTTCTCTTAAAGATGAATGATTCCCCATTTACTCTCCTCCTGTTTCTATTCACCCAATATGTTTTTCATTTTTTCATATTTAGCGCTATCCTTTTGAAACATACTTTCTTTCAATCCCTTATCTATTTGTATCCATTCAGTCGTAACTGAATATTGAATCAAGCCTTCTTGAAAACTAAGAAATTTCAACATAATCCCTGTATTTTTCTCCACAACCATTTCGAATTTCCCTCTTAAATCTTCAGAGGTGCTAACAGGCATCTCTATGTTGATAACTCCTTCAATTTTGTAACAATCTAATCCAAGATATTTCGTTTCTTTATAATTCCAATCTTTATATCGAATTAACAAATCTGCGAATTCTGATTGAATACTATATTTAGCTAGCCCTACATATTCATCATCATATCTCTTTTTCTCATCTGATTTTCTCACTAACCTTTCCGTAGGATTTAATTTTAATAGTTCATTGTTTCTTTCTTTTGGGTTCCATTTTGTCTCTTTATAGGTATACTTCTCATCATCAAACTCTTTTTTCTTGCCCTCGTTATATATAATTGTTCGTTTTTTCGCTAGTTTATCTTCTTTCGAAGAGATACCTCTTTGTTTCTCCGTATCAATCGCATACTTATATGTTGTAGCAATTCTTGATGAGCTAGAATATTCCTCAAATTGTCCTGAAATATTTTTAAAATAATCAATAGAATCTAGCATTTTTTGATGAATCTTTTCTTTATCTGGATAATGTACATTCGATTTTATTTCTTCTTCATTTTCAAAATCAGAAAACGCTTTTTTCTTTACATATTCAAATACTCCACCATTTTGCGCAAAACTTTGTATAGAAAACTCAGACATAGATACCACTGAAAGTATACAAACCGCTGCACTAATTATCATCATATGAATTTTGTAACTCTTCTTTTTTACCTTAAGATTATGTAGCGTACCATTAATCTTTTCATTTAACTCTGGAGGTACTATAACATTTTCATCTTTTATTCTCTTTTTTAATTTCTCATCAAATAATTTTTCATTATCCATCCTTTACACCCCCTATTCCATCTTTAATCGTTTTTGTAGTTGTTCCCTCGCGCGTGACAATCTTGATTTCACTGTTCCTTTCGGTATTTCTAACAGCTTTGCTATACTCACTTGATTCATGTCTTCATAGTAATAAAGCACCGTAACAGCTCTTAATTCTTCATGTAACGACTGAATCGCATTACACAAATCTATATCTTCATACTGATCACACGCACTCATATTGTAATCATTCTCTTCTGTCACAATTACATTTTTATACGCTCTAATAATATTGTTACACTCATTTATTAGTATTCGAATTAACCAAGTTTGAAAAAATTCTTCTTTCTTTAATTTTTTTATATTTTCATAGGCTTTTAAAATTGTTGTCTGTATCGCATCCTCTATATTTGTCTCATCACGTAACATCGCCTTTGCTATTCGATACATCTTCACTTTTTCTGTATGTATAAGCGCTACAAAGGCTTCATGATCACCTTTTTTCGCTAAAGAAACATCCGTTTCTTCTTTTATAATCATTTTATATAAAGGGATTACTTTCACAATCGCTCCTCCTGTTTCATCCTCACTTCATCACTTCCAATTTAACTTTACATGTATTAGACGTATGAACCTAGAAAAAGGTTCACTTTTTTGAATATTTTCGTAATTAAAAAGATAAATATCCTTTATAAGTATGCAATAAACATACTAGTTTAAATTTACAAATAAAAAAAGCCCACTTTCTCAGTGGACTTTCTACTCTATAACGGTAAATCCCTCTTCCTAAATACTACAATCGCTACGATAAAAATACAAAGCGCTACAGCAGTTAAACTTATACTTACCGGCCATATATTATATGATCCTTCAGCAATTTCTTTCGGACGAAACAGCGTGAATAATGATAGGTTTTTCATCCATTCTAACTTATCACTTAACTTCCCTACCATATCTAATACGAAAAATAAGATAGTTAAACTCGCTGAATAACTTAGTGCTTTTCTTTCGTCATTACATATACAAGAAAAGAAAAATGAATAGGCACTAACGACTAAAAATATGAGTCCTCCGACTACATTTATCTTCAAAAATAATTCTTTATTTAAGTTATTATCCTCTAAAAACCATTCAGCACCTACTATACCCGCTACATACGTAACCGCTACAATAATCAGTAGTCCTAATATAAGAATAGCCGCTTGCGTAATTGCGATTCGTACTCTAGATACAGGCGTTGCTAGCAAGTATGCCATTGCTCCTTTATCTACATGATGAGCAATTAAATGTGTCGCAACTGTTACGCAAAAAATTGTTAAAATGATAATAAACAATAGACTATAGTATTCGCCCGCTAGAAAATCCATTACGTTTTGAATCGGACTTTCCATACCAACGATTTTTTTCACACTATCAGGCATGGCACCTATTAATTCATTTAGCCCTTTTGCTGATACCATTGACGGGAATATCCAAATTAATAACCACAGATATAAAGCTGCACCAGACGCATAACTCAAAATACTTTTTTGTGTTTCTTTCAAACTAGCTAAAAATAATTGCTTATTCATGCGTTATCCCTTCTTTCTTATCGTAATAATGCATAAATAAATGTTCTAAATCCATCGCTCTCGTTTGAAGTGCCGTTACATTGTAGTTTGAAAGTGTTTGTAAAACAGTTTGATAGTTTCCTTGTACAATGATAGATGCCTCTCTGCCTTTTACCGCTTCAAATTGCAAATTACACTTTGTAAGAGACTCAATCTCTTCTTGTGATGATACTGTTACATCTATCACCTGTCTTCTCATACTTTGTAAATCGTGAATATTTTCAACCGTTACGAGTCGACCATCTTTAATAATAGCTACTCTGTCACAAGTTCTCTCAATTTCAGTGAAAATATGCGAAGACATAAGAATTGTTTTTCCTCTTTGCTTTTCCTCTAATATTAAATCTATAAACACTTGCTGCATAAGTGGATCAAGTCCAGATGTTGGCTCATCTAAAATTAACACCTCTGGATCGTGCATAAATGCAGCGACTATCCCTACTTTTTGCTTCATTCCTTTAGACATTTTGCGAATCTGTGTTTTCACATCAAATTGCAGACGCTCTATTAGTTCATCTCGTCTTTTTGTATCCTTTAATCCACGCATTCCTTGCATTAATTTTAAAAACTCTAATCCGTTCATTCCTTCAATAAAAGAAATTTCACCCGGTAGATAACCAACTTCCCTTTGAATTTTCGCTGCTTCATTCCAACAATCTAATCCAAAAATTGTCGCTTTACCAGCTGTCGGTTTTATAAATCCCATTAAATTACGAATCGTCGTTGATTTTCCAGCACCATTTGGGCCTAAATAACCAAATACTTCTCCCTTTTTTACATCAAATGTAATATGAAACAAACCTTTTCCATTCGAAAACTGTTTTGTGACATCTTGAACTGAAATCATAATTCCACCTCATTTTTTGAAATATTTAATATGTGATATTTCAAAATTATTGTACTCCTCATCTTCCATATTCGCAACAACTTTTTGAAATATTTATTAGTTCATATTTCAAAATTATTGTTTTCCATTATTTTTTCTTGTATATTTTAAGTGAGGTGATTGCATTGAACGGCTTTGAAAGAGTAAAAGAAAAGAAAAAACGTGCCATTAAAGAAGCAGCATTCGTATTATTTTCAGAACGTGGATTTAATGAAGTGAAAATAGAACATATCGCAAAAGAAGCCAACGTTTCTCAAGTTACAATTTATAATCATTTCGGAAGTAAAGATGCGTTATTTAGGGAGCTTATACAAGAATTTATCATATCTGAATTTCAATATTATAAAGATCTTGCAGAAGAAAAATTACCTTTTCATGATATGATGCAAAAAATGATTGTAAGAAAAATGAATACTGGCGGGTTATTTCAACCTGATATGTTACTGCAAATGATGCAAAGGGACGAAGAACTCCGAAAGTTTATTTATAGTTATCAAAATGAAAAAATCTTGCCCTGGTATTTAGAAATATTAGAACGAGCTCAGCGCAAAAACGAAATTAATCCACACCTTACTAAAGAAATGATGTTACTTTACATTCAAATGTTTACTAAATTAGGTGATGATTTTGGGGCACAACTTCTTGAAGGAAATCGCGAAAAACATATACAAGATATAGTCACTATGTTCTTCTATGGTCTTTCTGTTCCACAAAAATAAAAAAGACACGAATTTCGTGTCTTTTTATTTTATAGAAATGACTCTACCTTTTTCACTGCTTTCAATCGCTAATTGAATCAGTTTAATAACATCTAAACCTTCTTTTGCTGTTACAGGTAGTTTCTCACCATTTAATATACTATCTCGCACACCTTTATAATAATTGTCATAACAACCGACTTCTGTTGGAATACGCTCTAAGTTTTCTTCTGTTTCTAAAGTAGCAAAATTCTCTTCATCGTCTACTCCATAACCGTTATCACCTGGCTTCATTCCATTTTTTAATTGCTCTTCCTGCGAATCCATACCGTACTTCACGATAGAACCTTTCTCTCCATGCACTATAAAATGCGGTCCAGCTTTTTTCACATAACTGCTACTACGTAAAATGACACGTTTAACTCCGTAATGAAGTACTATGTGGAAATAATCATCCACCTCTGCACCTGGTCGTTGTTTTATTACATCTGCACTTATTGCATCTGGTTTCCCGAATATTGATAACGCTTGGTCAATTAAATGCGATCCTAAATCGTATAATATACCGGAGCCTGGTAGATTTTTTTCTCTCCATCGATCACGTACATGTGGACGGAAACGATCAAAATTCGATTCATATGCGTATATATTCCCTACTCTGTTTTCTCCTAACAATTTCTTAATTGTTAAGAAATCATTATCAAAACGACGATTATGATATACGCTTAACATTACATTATGCTGCTCTGCTAATGAAATAAGCTTTTCCCCTTCTTCAATTGAGACAACAAATGGTTTTTCTACAACAACATGCTTACCGTTTAAAATTGCTTCTTTTACATATGGAAAATGAGTTGTATTAGGTGATGTAATAACAACTAAGTCAACATCAGCTCGCTTCACCAATTCATCAATTGTACTAACAACATTAGCATTTGGTAATGTTTCTTTTACTACCTCTTCTTTTGAGGATAATACAGCACGAATATCATATTCTTCTATCGTTTGTAATAGTGGGATATGAAATGTCGTACTAGAAAAACCAAATCCTACAATCCCTACACCTATTTTTTTCATGTTGCCCCTCCATTTGTCCCGCTTTAACGGGCAGTAAGATTCCTAACCCAAAATTCAGCGAAAGCTAAGGAATTAGGTGAGAAATCAACTGCTTGTTAAAGCCCGATTGGTTCAACTAATAATCAGTGTGGATAAAGAAAATCCCCATTGATTAAAGTTTCACTTTATGAGAACGATTTCATTCGGTTATTATAACAAGATTATTATTATTTACATAATAAATTGCCTAGAAAAAAGCATCTTGCTATTATTCATAGCAAGATGCCCTCTTTATTCTGGTCTTTTCTTCGTCCACGTTTCTACTACTTCACCAGTATCATTAACATCTAGCACTAGGCTACCATTACTATACCGGTCTTTATTTCGATACGCTTTCGGATCAATCTCTTCTACAATGTTTTTCTCTGTCTTCATGTAAACTAATTCATCGTCCCGAACAATTTCAATACCGACAATGCGGTACGGATTACGTTTTAATTCTTTGAAAATAACAAGACCTCGTTTCGCCCTCGTTGATTTTTCAATTTCTGATGCTTTTAGACGTTTTACAGCACCGCGCTGTGTTACGAGAATAAGTTGATCTTTGTCACCATTTAACGGTTTACCAGAAGCGACATAGTCATCTTCTTTTAAATTAATTGCTTTCACGCCAGCAGCTCTTACACCGACTGGACTTACTTCATCTTCATGGAAAATAAGTGCATATGCACCGTGTGTAGCAAGAACGATATCACTCGTTCCATCTGTCGCAAATATATCGACAACTTCATCATCTTTTTTCAAGTTTACAGCAACGAATGCCCTTGAATAACGCTGAACTTTATATTGATTTAATTCTGTTTTCTTTATCATACCATTTCTTGTTACAAATACGATAAATCGTTTTTCTTCCTCAAAGTTCTGTACAACCGTTGCCCAAATGATTGTTTCATCCCGGTCGAGTGAAACGATATTAGCAACGTGCTGACCTAAATCTTTCCAACGAATATCTGGCATTTCGTATACTGGCAGATATATATAGTTTCCTTTATTCGTAAATAAGAGGACTGTCTCTGTCGTATTCGTATCGAATCGTTCAAGTAAGATGTCACCCTCTTTCATACCGAAGTCTTTGCCGTTTGAGGCATTGTGTGAGCGCCATCCAGTACGTTTCACATATCCTTCTTTCGTTACAGTAACGATGACATCTTCTTGTGGGATCATAACTTCTACATCGATTTTAATTTCCTCGATTTGATCTTCAATAATCGCGCGTCGATCATCACTATATGTTTTCTTAACTCTCTTTAAATCTGTTTTAATTACTTGAAGTAATCTTTTTTCACTTTGTAAAATTGCCTGTAGCTCAATAATTTTCTTATTAAGCTCATCTGCTTCTTCTTGTAACGCCGTAATGTCTGTATTCGTTAAGCGATATAATTGCAAGGAAACAATTGCTTCTGCCTGTGCTTCTGTAAAGCCAAATTTTGCACTTAAATTATCTTTCGCGTTACGTTTATCTTTTGAAGCTCGAATTGTTTCAATTACTTGGTCTAAAATCGATAATGCTTTCTTTAAACCTTCTACAATATGTTGACGATTTTCTGCTTTTCTTAATTCATATTGCGAACGTCTCGTAATAACCTCTTTTTGATGTCCAATATAAGCATCTAAAATTTTCGGTAATGTCATAAGTGTTGGACGACGATTATTGATCGCTACCATATTAAAGTTATATGGAATTTGCAAATCTGTATTTTTATATAAATAATTTAAAATACCTTCGGCGTTTGCTTCTTTCTTTAATTCAACAACAATTCGTAAACCAGTACGATCTGTCTCATCACGCACTTCAGCAATACCATCTAACTTTTTATCTAGACGTAATTCATCCATTTTCTTTACAAGATTTGCCTTATTCACTTCGTAAGGAATTTCAGTGATTACAATTTGTTGTTTCCCACCGCGCACTGTTTCAACTTCTGCTTTTCCGCGAATAATAATTTTACCTTTACCTGTTTCATACGCCTTTTTAATACCATCAATCCCCTGAATAATACCGCCTGTTGGGAAATCTGGTCCTTTCATAACTGTTAATAAATCATCAACAGTACTATTTGGCTTATCAATACGCATCATTGTAGCATCAATAACTTCTCCAAGATGATGCGGAGGAATTTCTGTTGCATAACCAGCGGAAATCCCTGTAGATCCGTTCACTAATAAATTCGGGAACGCTGCTGGTAATACAACCGGTTCTTCACTCGTATCATCAAAGTTTGACACGAATTCAACTGTTTCTTTATCAAGATCACGTAATAATTCAGATGCGATTGGTGATAAACGAGCTTCCGTATAACGCATCGCTGCCGCTGGGTCCCCATCAACACTACCGTTATTACCATGCATTTCAACTAAAACATTACGTACTTTCCAAGTTTGGCTTAAGCGTACCATTGCTTCATATACAGAGGAATCTCCATGTGGATGATAATTACCGATAACATTACCTACTGTTTTAGCTGATTTACGAAACGCTTTATCATGTACATTACCTTCTACATACATAGAATATAAAATACGTCTTTGTACTGGCTTTAAGCCATCACGTGCATCTGGAAGTGCACGATCTTGAATAATATATTTACTATAACGTGCAAAGCGATCACCTAACACGTCTTCAAGCGGGAGGTCATGAAACTTCTCTGCTTGCATGTTATTCCACCTCCGTCTCCATAATCATTTCATTTTCTAAAATATTTCCTTCTTCTTGCATACCAAACTGTACATTACGTTCAATCCATTTACGGCGCGGTTCTACTTTATCGCCCATTAATGTTGTAACGCGACGCTCTGCTCTTGCTGCATCATCAATTTTCACGCGAATTAATGTACGCGTTTCAGGATTCATTGTTGTTTCCCATAATTGATCCGCATTCATTTCACCAAGTCCTTTATAACGTTGTAACATATAGCCTTTTCCAACTTTTTTCGTTACACCGTCTAATTCCTCATCTGACCAAGCGTATTCAATTACCTCACTCTTACCTTTTCCTTTACTTACTTTGTATAAAGGAGGAAGTGCGATAAACACTTTACCAGCTTCGATAAGTGGCTTCATATATCTGTAGAAGAACGTTAATAACAATACTTGAATATGAGCCCCATCCGTATCGGCATCGGTCATAATTACAACTTTATCGTAGTTAATATCTTCAACATCAAATTCATTTCCTACACCGCCGCCAATCGCATAAATGATTGTATTAATCTCTTCATTTTTAAAGATATCAGCAAGCTTTGCTTTTTCTGTATTAATTACTTTACCACGTAACGGTAATACGGCCTGGAAACGTCGGTCTCGTCCTTGTTTCGCAGAACCACCGGCAGAGTCACCCTCTACTAGGTACAGTTCATTTTTTTGCGGGTTACGTGATTGTGCAGGTGTTAATTTCCCGCTTAACGTACCTTCTGATTTTTTCTTTTTCTTACCACTACGCGCTTCTTCTCTTGCTTTACGGGCTGCTTCACGGGCTTGTGCTGCTTTAATTGCTTTTCTCACAAGAAGTGTAGCTACATCAGGATTTTCTTCTAAAAAGTATGCTAAATGCTCAGATACAATGGCATCAATTGAAGAACGCGCTTCACTTGTACCTAGTTTCCCTTTCGTTTGCCCTTCAAACTGAAGCACTTCTTCTGGTACACGTACCGAAACGATAGCCGCTACACCTTCACGAATATCTGTGCCTTCTAAGTTTTTATCTTTTTCTTTTAATAGTGCTACTTTACGAGCATACTCGTTAAACACACGCGTCATCGCTGTTTTAAATCCAGCTTCGTGTGTTCCACCATCTTTTGTACGTACGTTATTTACAAACGATAAAATGTTTTCTGAGTAGCCATCGTTAAATTGAAATGCTAGTTCTGCTTCAATTCCATTTTGTTCACCAGTGAAATATACAACTGGATGAATGGAATCTTTTTCTTCGTTTAAATATGAAACGAAAGCTTCAATTCCCGTTTCATAATGAAATACATCCTCTAAATCATTTCGCTCATCTTTTATCGAGATTTTCATTCCTTTTAATAAGAATGCAGATTCACGTAATCTCTCACATAATGTTTCATAATTATAATTTGTTGTGCTGAAAATCGTTGTATCTGGTTTGAAATGCATCGTAGTACCAGACTCTTTCGTCTTCCCGATTTTCTCAAGCGTCGTTACAGGAACACCGCCATTTTCAAAGCGTTGTTCGTAAATATTTCCGTCACGCTTAATCGTTACGACTAACCATTCTGATAAGGCATTTACAACCGATGCCCCAACACCGTGCAAACCACCACTCGTTTTGTAACCACCTTGACCAAACTTACCACCGGCATGAAGTACAGTTAAAATAACTTCAGGTGTAGGTTTCCCAAGTTTATGCATTCCCGTAGGCATTCCTCGCCCTTTATCTATAACGCTAATACTATTATCTTTATGTATTACGACTGAAATTTCGTCGCCAAATCCCGCTAACGCTTCGTCAACGGAGTTATCTACTATTTCATATACTAAATGATGCAATCCACGGCTGTCCGTGCTCCCGATATACATACCCGGGCGTTTTCGAACGGCTTCAAGTCCTTCTAACACTTGAATCGCATCTTCATTATATTGGAACTGATGCTTCGCCAAACTCCTTGCCCCTTTCCTAATCCAAAATCAGAACATATGTTTCTATTATAGAATAACGCCTCGACTATAGTTTTGGCAAGTTATCTTATCTCTTTTATATACCATTTTCAATAGAAAAATCCTTGTTTTCTCACAAGGATTCCTCTAGGCTACTATTTCAGAAAAATAATCGTTTGTCAACGAGAAATGGATATGTATTCCAAGATTACACATTCCAAACCTTTATTATGATCCAAATGATCAAGATCCAAAATGGGATTACAAATAACAACCCCCAAAAACAGCCTTTAAAAAATCTCATGATGAACACCTCGTTCATCGGCCCTACTTATCTATAATGAGGGCTGAATCAATCTTTCTACCTTTAAATCTATACTATTTTGTCATCGCATGTTCTACTTTAATACAACGATCCATTATTACAGTATAGTCTTTTTCTTTTAAAAATTTATATGTATCCTCATCTTGTACTCCTAATTGTGCCCAAAAAACATCTGCATCAATCTCTACGAATTCTTTTGCAACATCCATTAAAAACTCTGAGCGACGAAATACATTTACTATGTCAACGTGTTCCTTAATATCCTTTAGTGAAGAAACTGCCTTTTCTCCAAGCACCTCATCTACTGTTGGATTAACTGGAATAATGCGGTATCCAGCATCTTGCATTGCTTTTGAAACCATATACGATGTACGTTCTGGCTTATCTGATAATCCAACAACCGCAATTGTTTTGCTTTTCTTTAACACTTCACCAATTTCCGTACGAGTTGGGTTTTCAATTGTCATAATTAATCCCTCCTATTCCTTTAGTATAGCCGATAAAGAAAGTCTCTTTCAATATGAAAGAGACTTTCTTTTATTTCAATTATTGATTCTTTGTAGCTGAATTATCTGCTAAAGTAGCCGATTTCGTCATTTTTTGACCGTTACGGTAGAATGTAACTTCTACTTTCTCGCCTACTTTTTTCTTTTCATATAAATATTTACGGAATTGAAGCGCATTCTCTACTTTTTGATTATCTAATGCTACTACGATATCATATTGCTCTAAACCAGCTTTTTCAGCCGGTGATATTGGGTAAATTTTACCTAATACAACACCATTAGTTACTTCTTTCGGTACTTTCAATTGATTGACTGCATAAGCTTGCACATCTTCTAATGAAACGACACCTACTCCAAGCGCTGGACGTTTCACTACTCCGTCTTTTTCAAGTGATTCAATAACTGGCTTTGCGATATTAATTGGAATAGCAAATCCAATTCCTTCAACTTCTTGTTGTGCAATTTTACTTGAGTTAATCCCAATTATTTCACCATTTTGGTTAAATAATGCACCACCACTGTTACCAGGGTTAATCGCTGCATCTGTTTGAATAACTTGTGCTTGCCAATCTGGTCGTTTATCGCCATCAATATCAACTGGAATTTCACGTTCTTTACTACTGATTATACCTTCCGTTACACTTCCATCAAAACCTAGTGGGTTACCGATTGCAATTGCTTTTTCACCCGCGCGGATTTTACTTGAGTCACCTAAAGTTGCAACTTTATTTACATTAGCCCCGTCAATTTCAACAACAGCTAAGTCTAACCAAGGATCTTTCCCTACTAACTTTGCATCTACCTTTTTACCATCACTTAGTTTTACAGCAAGTTTATTTGCACCATCTACTACGTGGTTGTTTGTTACGATATATGCTTTATTCCCTGCTTTTTTATAAATAACACCTGATCCTGAACCAGCTTGTTGTTCTTGACCTGTCGGTTGCATTGCAAATGGATCAACACTTTGTTGCATATTAATAACACCTACAACAACATCTTTCGCCCCTTCAATCATACCAGGTAAATCAGTTTCATTTTTCGCTTTATTTACAACAGGAACTACAGTACCTTCTACTTTTGAATCCGAACTAAATGATGATACTGGCGCTCCATTATTTTGAGCCCATGGCATATATGGTGCTGCAAAACTAATCGAAACCGCTCCGACTACAGCCCCCACTAAACCTGTGAAGAAATAGCCTTTTTTACTACCTGATTTTCTCACTTCTCTCGTTTCACTATGCTCTTCATTTAAATTTGGTCCGTCGTAATATCCCATGTTTTATTTCCCCTCTCTGGTGAATTCGTATTTTCAGTATAGTCACGTTTTGTGTCCTTCTTGTGAACTCATCGTGAAATCTAATTAAAAAAATACTCCTATCTAACATTGTAGACAAAAAAAGTATTTTTTGTACATTCTACCTTCAAAAGAGAGTATAAAATCGCCATTTCCCTAGGCTAAATTACACAAATCGTTCTAAATTATTCTTCAAATTTATAACCAACTCGAATAACAGTACCGATATGCTTTGCTTTATCTCCTAGCTTATTTCGAAGTTTTTTAATATGGGTATCAACCGTTCTGTCATCACCGTAATAGTCATATCCCCATAACTGATCTAATAAATGTTGACGTGATAACACGATTCCTTTGTTCTCCATTAAATACACAAGAAGTTCAAATTCTTTATGTGTCAATATAATTTCTTCTCCATCTACTAAAACAGTTCTAGATAGACGATTTACTTCTATTCCAGCTAAAGACATAGCATTTTCTTCCGCTACTCCTACCGCACCATCCGCACGTTTCAATAACGTCTTTGCGCGAGCTACTAATACTTTCGGGCTAAATGGTTTCGTTACATACTCGTCTGCACCTAATTCGAAACCTAGCAATGTATCATCCTCATCCGAACGTGCTGTCAACATAATAATTGGTACTGCTGATTCTTTTCTAATTCTTCTACAAACAGACCATCCATCTATTTCCGGTAACATAATATCTAACATAATTAAATCAATTTCATGCTCTGCAAATAACTCTAACGCTTTTTTTCCATCTTCTGCTTCGATTACTTCAAAGCCTTCATTACGAAAATAATCACTAACAATTTCACGTAATCTTCTTTCATCTTCAACAAGCAATACTGTTTTATTCATATAATCTATCCCGCCTTTTTACTCTTTCAATCGAATAATACGTTGATTGGAGCTTCCGCGAAATGGAAGTGTTAAATCTTTTTTCTCAACTTCAAACCTTCCATCGACTAAAACATCCCCATAATGTAACAACTCTATCATATCATTATTTTGAGAACTCTGTATCTCTTCTAACGTATAACCTGTATACATCCATAGGTTTTTTTTCAAATCTTTCACGATTTTTGCTACCTTTTTCACTTCAGCAGCTTGAAAAAATGGATCTCCACCTGAAAATGTTACATCAGTTAATGGATTACTTGCAATCTCTTTCACAATTTCTTCTACTGTCATTTCCGTTCCATTGTAAATATTCCACGATTTCGGATTATGGCAACCAACGCAACGATGCGGACAGCCCGCAAAAAACACGACTGTCCGCAATCCTTCTCCATCTACTACACTATCATGAATAATATTCATCACTTTCATTTATGTTTCACCCGATCTATCTCTTCACTACGTTTCGCACTATTCCACTTCGACATATCTCCTACAAGATAGCCTGTTATACGGCGAATTCTTTCTATATTAGCCTCATCTTTATTCCCGCAACTTGGACATTCATTCCCAATAACCCCGTGATAACTACAGCACTTACAACGGTCAACAGGATGATTAATTGAACCGTATCCAACGCCATGTTCTGCCATGGCTTGTACAATTTGTTTTAATGCCTTTTTGTTATGCATTGCTGCTCCATCTAGTTCAATATAAGTAATGTGTCCTCCATTACAGAGAGCATGGAACGGGCCTTCTAAACGGATTTTATTTATCGCTTGAATGTTATAATAAACTGGAATATGGAATGAATTCGTATAGTAATTATGGTTCGTTATACCGTTAATTCCACCAAATTCTTCTCTATCTTTTTTCACAAACTTTCCTGATAATCCTTCTGCTGGAGTTGCAATTACTGAGAAATTCAGTTGATGTTCTTCTGTCGCTTTATCCATTCTATCTCTCATAAAGGAAATAATTTCATACCCAAGTTTCCATGATTCTCCATCTTCCCCATGATGCTTTCCTGTTAAAGCTACTAAACATTCCGCAAGACCGATAAAACCAATACTTAACGTCCCTTGTTTTAAAATCGAGGCTACGAAGTCTTCAGGCTGCAACGTTTCTCCACCACGCCATACACCTTGTGAATATAAAAACTGAAAATCTCTTGCTCGCTTCGTACATTGATACGCATATCTTTCTAATAGCTGCTTAATTCCTAAATCTAAATAATAGTTTAGCGCTTCAAAAAACGCTTCTTTTGAACCACTAATTAACGCTAATTTCACTAAATTAATAGACGTAAATGATAAATTCCCTCTACCAATCGCTGTTTCTTCTCCATGTATATTAGACATAACACGGGTACGACATCCCATGTAACATACTTCACTTTCCGGTCTTCCATCATAATGCACTGCATTAAACGGAGCATCTAAAAATGAAAAGTTAGGGAACAATCGTTCAGCCGTTGTCTCTAATGCTAATTCAAATAAATCGTAGTTCGGATCACTTTCTTCAAAATTCACACCTTTTTTCATCTTGAAAATTTGAATCGGAAAAATCGGTGTCTCTCCTTTACCAAGTCCAGCTTGTGTCGCTTTTAAAAGTTGTTTAATTAACATTCTTCCTTCTTTTGATGTATCTGTTCCATAATTAATAGAAATAAACGGTACTTGTCCTCCGCCCCTACTATGCATACTATTCGAATTATGAACGAAAGCCTCACACGCTTGATACGTATCATTTTCCGTTTCTTTCCATGCGAATTCTTCTATTTGTTCTTTCGTAAGCGGATATGATTGTAATCGTTTTTTATGTCTCTCAATTGTTTTTCGTACATAAGGTGCTAAATCAATATCAAAGAGTGCAAACGATTGACCACCATGCTGCATATTTTGATTCGCTTGAAAAATAATAGACGAAAGAGCCAATGCACTTTTAATGTCTTGCGGTTGTCTCATATGTCCATGTCCAGTATGAAAACCGTTAGCAAGCATTTGCGCTAACGGAATTTGTGAACAAGTCGTCGTTCCTGTCGCATAAAAATCTAAATCATGTGGATATAATATATTTTCATTTATCGCTTTTTTCACTTGATCTGACAATAAATTCTCAACAGCATAATATTTTGCACTCTCAGATGCGAACGTTCCCATTACGCCCATTGGAGAGCGGCCGTCTACATTTGCATTTTCTTGCATTAAATCTTGTTCATTGCCGTGGACTATTGTCTCGAACACTTTCATTAATTCTTCTTCTCCACGTGTATTATTTTGTAACATTTATAACCCTCCACCAATATGTTGTTATCTTTTGATTAAAATGTTACTACATATAGTCTTACTGTTTCTGTGAGAAATGTAACATTACTGTGAAATTTTTTTCACGAAATAATGAATTTTTCATTTACAAAAAAGAAATGTGCTCTTTACAAATGTATGGTACAATATACGGGAAAAACTCTTTTTACCCTTTATCAACACATTTGAATAAAGGAGACTGAACTTATGGTTACTACATATCTTTTATTTATCGTTGCCTACTTACTTGGCTCGATTCCATTTGCACTAGTTGTTGGAAAAATCGGCTACGGAATCGATATTCGTGAGCACGGGAGCGGTAATCTAGGCGGAACAAACACATTCCGCACATTAGGGAAAAAAGCAGGTTTTACCGTTACAATTGCTGACATTTTAAAAGGGACATTAGCAACAAGTCTACCAATGATTTTCGGATTAGATATTCATCCACTATGGTTCGGGTTAGCGGCTGTTCTTGGACATGTCTATCCAATCTTCGCGAAATTCCGCGGTGGTAAAGCAGTTGCAACTTCTGCTGGGGTGCTATTATGCTATTCACCAGTTGTTTTTGCAATATTGGCTGTTGTATTTTTCACCCTTTTATTTACAACAAGATACGTATCACTTTCTTCTATGGTAACAGCAGTTGTTGCTGTTATTGCATCCATTGTTAGCGGGGATAAAATCTTCATTATTGCGATGTGTTTATTAGCAGGTATGGTTATTTATAAACACCGTGCAAATATCGGACGAATTATAAATAAAACTGAACCAAAAGCAAACTTTTCAAAAAAGCAAAAATAAGATCGTAACCCAAATAACGCAAAAAGAAAACGTGAAGCATATTAATAGCGTCTTTTTGCGTTATTTTTTATACTAAAGAAAAAGCAACATAATTTGGAGGAACTATACATGAATCTTTCCGTAACAAAAGAAGCAGCACAATGGTATAAAAATGAATTAAACTTACAATCAAATGAAACACTACGCTTTTTCGTACAATACGGTGGTTGCAGTACTGTGCAAAAAGGACTTTCTTTAGGGATTCGTAAAGATGATCCTGCACATCCTGCTGTTCAAATTCAAGAAGAAGGTATTAACTTCTTTATTGAAGGCGATGATGAATGGTTCTTCGATGGACATAATTTATCTGTTACACTTAACGAAGGTGACGACTTCCCACAATTTAATTATGAAAAATAAAAAAACGTGGCTTCTGCCACGCTTTTTTATTTTTTCTTAATTTCCTCATATTTCGTATACCACTCAGGATATAACTTTTTAAATGATACAGGGCGGAACCCTTCTTTTTTCGCACAAATATTCGTCGTACTTGCAGTAATACAAAGTTCACCATCACCATTATATATTTCATATCCATATACAACGCGAAGTGGGCTCACAGTATCTACCCATGTTTTTACGATTGCTTTTTCTCCGTAACGCATCGCTTTACGGTATGAAATTTGTAAATCTAACACAGGAGAAATAATTCCTTCTTTCTCCATTTCAACATATGAAAAACCTAAATCTTGTATAAGTTTCGTGCGACCTAACTCAAGCCACACTAAGTAGTTTGAATGGTAAACAACACCCATTTGATCTGTTTCCGCATAACGGATTTCAACTTCATGTTCTGCTACAAACATATGTATATTCGCCTTCTTTCACTTCTGCTACCTTGCATACATTTAATCATAATACAGTGACATCAAAAATAAAATAAAAATAGTGAATCTTTTCCCGAAAGGAGCAAGCATATGATTCAAATTGTAACGGTTCGTAGCGGTGATAGCGTATATAGCTTGGCATCAAAATATGGATCAACACCTGACGAAATAGTAAAAGACAATGGACTAAATCCCGCTGAAACGCTCGTTGTTGGTCAGGCACTTATCGTTAATACGAAAGGAAATAATTATTATGTACAGCCTGGTGACAGCCTCTATCGGATTTCTCAAACATATAATGTCCCCCTCGCTAGTTTAGCTAAAGTTAATAATTTATCTTTAAAATCTATTCTCCATGTCGGACAACAATTATATGTACCAAAAGGCACAAAACGATCTGTAGAATCCATCGCTTATTTACAACCTTCCACTATACCGATTAAAGAAAGTTTAGTTAATGCTACACGTGCCATCAATCCATTTTTAACATATTTAGCTTATTTTAGTTTTGAGGCAAAAAGAGATGGCACATTAAAAGAACCTACTGAAACAGCTAAAATTGCTAATATTGCAACGCAAGGGCAAACAATCCCTATGCTCGTTATTACAAATATTGAAAATGGTAATTTCAGTGCCGATCTAACATCGGTTATTTTACGCGACGCAACGATTCAAAACAAATTTATTACTAACATTTTGCAAACAGCTGAAAAATATGGCATGCGAGACATTCATTTCGATTTCGAGAGTGTAGCACCCGAAGACCGCGAGGCGTATAATCGCTTTTTACGAAATGTAAAAATTCGCTTACCTAGCGGGTACACATTAAGCACAACTCTCGTACCGAAAACAAGTTCAAATCAAAAGGGAAAGTTTTTCGAAGCCCATGATTATAAAGCGCAAGGGCAAATTGTTGATTTCGTCGTCATTATGACATATGACTGGGGTTGGCAGGGCGGGCCACCAATGGCAATCTCTCCTATCGGTCCTGTAAAAGAAGTACTTCAATACGCAAAATCTCAAATGCCTCCCCAAAAAATTATGATGGGGCAAAACTTATACGGATTCGATTGGAAACTTCCGTTCAAACAAGGGAATCCACCAGCAAAAGCAGTTAGCTCTGTCGCAGCTGTTGCACTTGCTCGTAAATATAATGTTCCTATCCGCTATGATTTCACAGCTCAAGCTCCACATTTTAATTACTTTGACGAAAATGGCGTACAACATGAAGTTTGGTTTGAAGATGCGAGGTCTATTCAAAGTAAATTCAATTTAATGAAAGAGCAGGGCATTGGCGGTATTAGTTATTGGAAGATTGGCTTGCCATTTCCACAAAATTGGCGTTTACTTGTTGAAAACTTTACGATTACGAAAAAGGGCTGACAAAAGTCAGCCCTTTTTGTACATTTTGTTAAGATTCATCTTTGATTTCACTTTTTAATGAGTCAATACTTTCTAAACGTCTTTGATTTTTTGCTTCAATAGCAGCACGATCTTTTTCATTAGAAAGTTCCGCTGTTTCTTTTGCTTCATTAAAGTTATCAACTGTATTTTGCACCATTTCTTGTAACTTTTCAGCGTTGTCACTTCGATTATCTGGATTTGGCATGTACTTCCCTCCTAATATTGTATATACACACCATCTTAAATTACCTATCTTTCCTCAAATTTATACATAAAAAAGGAGAATGTAATATTCTCCTTTTCTTTAACCATTATCAACAATCGGTTGTTTACCTGTTTGATCTTGCATTTGCTTTCCTTTATTTCCACCAGCTTTTTTTGATTGTGTTCCAATATGATTCGGTGCAAAGTCTTTTGAATTTTTTTTCGGATTACCCATTACTATCGCCTCCTTAACACTAGTATCGTACTAGTGTTAAGAATTATTCAGCTTGCTTAAAAAGTTTCATTTCATAACGTTTTTCAATGCGCTCTTCAATGCGATCAATTGCCTCACGATCGCTTAATAATTGTTGTTTATTTTCATTTACAAGTTCTTCAAACGATTTACGGCGACTTCTTCTCATGTTGTTCACCCTCTCTCCTTCGCTTTCTTATTACATAGTATGAGCAAACAAAAAACTCTTTAATCAGATTTGCAAGAAAATTTTATGTTTTAGTACTCCTAAAAAAACTCCGTGTACAATATATTGCACACGGAGTTTTTTATACCATAATATTTAAATACTCTTTCAACTTTTCATCTGCATTCATTTCATTTTCTTTATAATCATGAAGCGCCTGTAATACAAAATCATACTGCTCTAAAATATAACTTTCTAATTTCATAACATCCTCTAAGCTATTAAGCATAATTCTCGTATTACCAACTTCACTTTTTAACGCCGGTTCACATTTTAAACTTGTACATATTTCTTTCACATCTTCTTCTAATATCTCTGTTAATACATATTTCTTTCGCCCTTTTACCTTTAATCTCATAACTGGATAAAAAGCTTTTATATCTAAATAACTTCCTACGTTCATACAACGTAGCCATTCTACATTACGTTTATTACATGCAAGTATTTCTTTGACCGCTTCATATACCGCAGTTTCATCAAGCATAGCCTTATTTACTTTTCGTTTCCCTTCTTCTTCAATAGCTGCACACTTTTGATAAACAGCAGCACACGTAATGCAATCGTCAAATGCATTATGAGAGCTTAAACGAATTCCCAGCATTCGTTTTAACGTTTCAAGTTTATGATTAGGCGCATGCTTCATGTATTTCTTTGCTAAAAATACAGTATCAATTACTTTATTTTTAGGTTCAGGCAACCCAAGCATATTTACATTACTTTTCAAAAAGCGCATATCAAAAGAAGCATTATGGGCCACAATAACATTTGTATGTAAAAATGCTAAAAATAAAGGTAACACTTCTTCAATCGTCGGTGCATCTGAAACGCGATAATTAGTAATACCTGTTAAACTCGTTATTCGGTCCGGAATTGGCCGCTCTGGATTCACGTATGAAACAAATTGATCTACTAATTCATGATTACGATATTTCACTGCTGCAACTTGAATAATTTTATCATTATAAGGGTTAAATCCTGTTGTTTCAAAATCAATTACAACATAATCTAACGGTAAGGATACATTCCCCACTCCATACACTCCTTTATCTCTAAACGTTTATATTTCTTACATCATATCATGAAGTTATTACTACTTGAAAAAGAAAAGGCAGAAATGGGAACTCTCCACCTCTACCTTTTCACCATTATTTTAATTTAGCAACTCTTTTCTCCATCTCTTTTTGCGTCATCGGCCCAATAAACTTATCTTGAATGACACCTTTTGTATCTATAAAATACGAAGTTGGAATCGTAATTACTTTATACGCTGTTGTCACATCAATGTTCTTGTCCAATAAAATAGGAAAAGTAATTCCTTTTTCTTTAGCAAAATTGCTTACCTTTTCTACTCCCCCACCTTTTTCTGAAGGCGTATAATTTATTGCTAAAATTTCTACGTTCTCTTTATGTTCTTTATAGAAAGCTTCCATATCCGGCATTTCTTGCTGACATGGTCCACACCACGTTGCCCAAAAGTTTACAATCACTTTCTTTCCTTTTAAATCTGATAACTTTACATTCGTTCCATCTAAATTCGTTAATGTAAAGTCTGGTGCACTCTTCCCTATTTCAATACCATTACTTGCAATCATCTCTTTCATAGCAGCTTCACTTTTTTCTTGCTTCACTTTTACCGCCTGCTCTTTATGACCAAACTGTTCATAAGCTGCATATCCCGCTAAACAAAGTAACACTACAATAATCGTAAGCTTCCGCCACATTTTATATCACCCTAACGTATTATCTTCTTTTAACACATTCATCAAAATACTATATACCTTATTTTAGCTTATACGGACAAGCTTGGAAATATTCACAATCGAAATAATTAGAATATTCTTATTAAAAGTGCAATTTTATCATATAATTAGAAAAGCAGATGAAGTGTTGCTTATCTAATTATGGACCCATTCACCTTTTTCCTCTCATAGTTATAAACCTACAACAAAAGGGGATTGTTTATGAATTCATTCGAAAAAACAACATTATATATTCTTAGTTTTCTTTTATACCCAGTCGGTATTATTACATGGATCATTTCACTCTTTAGTAAAGATCTTGAAAAAAAGAAAATAGGACGTATTTGTCTCTACGTCTCTCTAGTCTCATTCGTCCTTTTCTTAATTCTTGGAATTGCCACTTTCCTTATGACTGCTACTTTTAACGTTGATCTAAATCACTCCGAATCTATCGAGTATCAACTAAATGACACTGAATAAAGATTAGAGCATTGCTCTTATCTTTATTCACATCTCTTAAAAAATGAATGACTATGTATTAATTTTTCTGGACCCTCACATGCAACAATATTTCCTTCTTTCATTATGACAATACGATCTGCTAGTACCACCCTCTCTACATCATGTGTTGCCACAATTCTCGTTACATCTCTTCCTATCCCTTCAATCATATTCCAAACCAGTTCTTGATTGCCCGGATCTAACCCAGCCGTCGGTTCATCTAAAATAATAAGAGTTGGATTTGATACAATCGCGCGCAATAATGCAAGACGTTTTCTTTCGCCTCCCGAAAACTCTTCACCGCTTTTATGTAGCACAGTTTGACTCCCTTCAGGTAACCCTCTAATAATCGGCGTTACATTTATAAGTTCACTATTTTTTTCTAACTGATTTTCTAAACCCTCTTCCCCGAAATACATATTCTCTGTTACCGTCGTTCGGAAAAAACGTGGTTCTTGCCACACTGTAGTCATACGAGCTTCATTACCATAATAAGCAATGCTACCGTTAGATGGTTTATACAAGCCCGTTATTAACTTTAAAAGCGTTGTTTTTCCTGCACCGCTTTCTCCCACAATCATAACGAGTTCACCAGGACGAATTTGCAAATCAATATTATGAATTCTGCATTTCTCTTCGTCATTCTCCTGAAATGAAACATTTGTTATCCTGATTCCCATCGCTCTTTCTACATTGCTATCTACTGCTCGTTTATTTAAAAAGCAAAAAGCTCTATTTGCCGAAGCGACTGCAACTTGTGTCATTATTAATAAATCGCCCACATAACGGACAGGGAAAAAGAGCATCTCAATTGTTGCTAACACTGCAATGAGTGAACCAACTTCTATTTCTCCCCTCATTATTTTTTGTGCACCTATAATGAGAACAACAATATATGCTCCTGTTTCAATCACCGTTCCAACTACTCCAATGCAATGTTGCATCATCGTCTTCTTTACTTCTGATTTATACGATTGTGCCGTTACTCTTTTAAATAAGCGAATTGCCCATTTTTCTTTTTGTAAACTCCGCAAATCTTGTATCCCCTTTACAAACTGTGACACCATCTCTACAACACTTGAGTGATTTTTTTGAGAAACGCTTGCAATATCTCTTACCTTTTCTCCCATCAGTATTGGAACAATTGTACTTAAAAATAAAAACGGAGTTACCCACAATATAAACTGTATATCTATATGTTGTAGTGCTATGAAAGCTCCAATAAATTGGGAAATAGCGTGTATATATTCTATTAATATAGAGCCATATAATCTGACCCAGTTCGGAATATCAGACACGACCAAAGTTTCTAACTCTCCTTGTTTGATTTTCTCACTCTCTTCAAACGGTAATAGGAAAAATTGGCGCAATACATCTATACGCTTCTCTCGTAATATTCGCTGACTCGCTTTTGAGCTTACATAATCAAATGAAAGATTGTTCACCCACATCAACAAACGGCTAGCTGTAAACAAAGTAATGTAAAGATACGCTCCTTTCAGCTCTCGTTGAATCAGGTTATCTACAATTAGTCCCATGAATAGTGGACGGGAGAGATTTAAAATAGCTGCAAAAAGCCCACTGCATACAGCTGCTATTACTAATATTTTTTCTTTCTGTAACAGTAACAAAATTCTTTTATATTCTTTCATGACGTTTCCTCCATTGTTTATAGTAAAAAGAAAGGGATGAAACCAAATGGTTTCATCCCTTTCCATAAAATAAGGAAGCTAACAATTGTTAGCTTCCTTATCATTCATTTCAATTATTTAGTTCGACACTTTAGACTCTTCAATTTTCTCACGAAGAACCATTTGCAGAATACCACCGTGACGGTAGTAGTCAATTTCAACTTCACTATCGAAACGAGCTACTACTTCAAATTGTTTTTCATTGCCATCTAGATCAGTTGCAACTACTTTTACAAGATCGCGTGGTCTAACTGTTTTGTCAATTTGAATTTCAAATGACTCGTTACCAACAAGACCTAACGTTTCAGCGCTTTCGCCATCTTTAAATTGAAGTGGTAACACACCCATTAACACTAAGTTACTGCGGTGAATACGCTCGAAGCTTTCTGCGATTACTGCTTTAATACCTAATAAATTTGTACCTTTTGCAGCCCAGTCACGAGAACTTCCCATACCGTAATCTTTACCAGCAACAACTAAAAGGCCTGTGCCATCTTCTTTATATTTCATAGCAGCATCATAGATAGATGTTACTTCACCAGTTGGCCAATATGTTGTATATCCGCCTTCTGTTCCTGGTGCGATTTGGTTTTTAATACGGATGTTCGCGAATGTACCACGCATCATAACTTCATGGTTACCACGACGAGAACCGTAAGAGTTGAAGTCAACTGGTTGTACGCCGTTTTCTAATAAGTAGCGTCCAGCTGGTGTGTGCTTACCGATTGAACCTGCTGGTGAAATGTGGTCTGTCGTTACAGAGTCACCAAATTTACCAACTACGCGTAAGCCTGATAATGTTTCAACTTCACCTGGCTCTTTAGATAATCCTTCAAAGAATGGTGGATTTTGAATGTATGTTGAATCATTATCCCAAGTATATAACGCTTCATTTGAAGTTTGGATTTCATTCCAACGCTCATTGCTGTTAAATACTTGTGCATATTCTTTCTTGAACAGTTCAGATGTAACAACACTTTGAACTACATCTTCAATTTCTTTAGCTGATGGCCAAATATCGTTGAAGTAAACAGCATTGCCATTTGCATCTTTACCGATTTCATCATTTTTCAGGTCAATATCAACAGTACCTGCAAGTGCATATGCCACAACTAGTGGTGGTGATGCTAAGTAGTTTGCTTTTACAAGTGGGTGAATACGCCCTTCAAAGTTACGGTTACCAGATAAAACAGATGTTACTAGTAAGTCGTTTGCTGCGATTGCTTCTTCTAATTCTGGCGCTAATGGACCAGAGTTACCGATACAAGTCGTACAACCGTAACCAACTGTTTGGAAACCTAATTGATCTAAATACGTTGTTAAACCTGATTTATCTAAGTACTCCGTAACAACTTTAGATCCTGGTGCTAATGATGTTTTTACATACTCAGGTACTACAAGTCCTTTTTCAATTGCTTTCTTCGCAACTAGACCTGCTCCAATTAATACGTATGGGTTTGATGTATTTGTACAGCTTGTAATTGCAGCGATTGCAATTGCACCTGTTTTCATCGTTACTTCTTTATCTTCTAATGTAACCTTCACTTCTTTATCGAACTCTTGCTCATTAAATCCAAGTCCTTGTGTTCCAACTGGTGCTACAACAGCTTCGTGGAACGCATCTTTCATATCTGAAAGTGGAATTAAATCTTGTGGGCGTTTCGGTCCAGAAAGGTTAGATTCGATTGTATTTAAATCAATTTCTACAAGATCAGTATAGATTGGATCTTTACTGTCTGCTGTATAGAATAAACCGTTCGCTTTACAGTATTCTTCAACAACGCGAATTTGTTCTTCATCTCTACCTGTTAAACGTAAGTATTCTAATGAAATATCATCGATTGGGAAGAATCCACAAGTTGCGCCGTATTCTGGTGCCATATTTGAAATTGTTGCACGGTCAGCTAAAGGCATGCTCTTTAGTCCATTACCGAAGAACTCAACGAATTTACCAACTACACCTTTTTGACGTAATACTTGCGTTACTTTTAATGCAACGTCAGTTGCTGTAGTACCACTTGGAAGTGTACCTGTTAATTTCACACCGATTACTTCAGGTACTGGGAAGTATGAAGGCTGTCCAAGCATTCCTGCTTCTGCTTCAATACCACCAACGCCCCATCCAAGAACACCGATACCATTAATCATTGTTGTATGTGAGTCTGTTCCAACTAATGAATCTGGGTATGCAACTAAGTCACCTTCAGCATTTTTCACAGCATGAACAACTGGTGCTAAATATTCAAGGTTTACTTGGTGTACAATACCTGTAGCTGGTGGAACTGCACGATAGTTATCAAATGATTTTTGTGCCCAGCTTAAAAATTTATAACGTTCTTCATTACGTTTAAACTCTAAGTCCATGTTGAATGCAAGCGCGTCTGCCGTACCCGCTCTATCAACCTGTACAGAGTGATCAATTACAAGATCTACAGTAATTTCTGGATTGATTTTATCAGGATCTCCACCCATGTCTGCCATTGCTTTACGAAGCGAAGCCAAATCAACAACAGCTGGTACACCAGTGAAATCTTGTAAAATTACACGAGATGGTTTAAATGGAACATCGATATCTTGCACATCTTTCGTTCCCCATTTCGCTAAATTTGTAACATGCTCTTCTGTAATTACACGTCCGTCTACTTGACGAAGTACCGATTCAAGTAAAACTTTCACGGAATATGGTAATTGAGATACGTTGCCAACCCCTGCGTTTTCAAGCGCTTTCAAATCATAATAATGATACGTTTTTCCATCTACTTCAAAAGTTGCGCGTGATTGAAATGGATTATGTTTGACCATTATGTTTCCCCCCTGTTAAACGTGACTAAGTTGTCTGAATATAAAATGTAGACAAACTTTTCAATACCTTACGATAATATCTTATTACAACTTTCTAAATAAGTAAATAATAAGAAACTTATAGATTATCATAAGTTTTCTTTATGTTTCTAAATTTGAATAGTGTTCATGTTCCTTATGAATACTATTACCATAAAGTAAAGTGCTCTATTAGCGCTTTCTTTACAGTTCATACATACTATGAACTGCTCATCATGCAACTTATAAAAAAAAGTTATAGAGGTGAAATAAAATGGGTAAAAGAAAAGCAAATCATACTATTTCAGGAATGAATGCGGCATCTGCACAAGGACAAGGCGCTGGTTATAACGAAGAGTTTGCAAATGAAAACTTAACTGCTGCAGAACGACAAAATAATAAGAAACGCAAAAAGAATCAGTAACGAAAAATCCCAAAAGGTTCATTTTCCTTTTGGGATTTTTTCTAATGTTTATAACGTAGTAATTCCGAAACCGTTACAAATCGATATCCTTGTTTTTTTAGCTCAGGTAAAATTTTTGCTAGCGCTGCTACTGTTTGACTACGATCATTTCCTCCATCATGTAACAATACGATATCGCCACTTTTAGCATTTTTTACTACATGATTTACGATAGATTCAACCCCTGGATTTGCCCAATCACGCGGGTCTTGATGCCACGACCATAGAACGGTTTGATAACCAGCTTCTTTCGCTGTTTTAAATACAGCATCGTTAATATATCCGCCAGGAGGACGGAATAGCAAAGGTTCTTTCACCCATTCTTCGAAAAATTTCTTTCCATCTAAAATATCATTTTCTAATTTTTCATCTGATGAATTACTCGCATACAAATGATTCATCGTATGATTTCCAATTTCATGTCCCTCTTTTAACACCTGTTTCACTAAATATGGATTGCGCTGCACTCGAAATCCAATCATAAAAAATGTTGCTTCTGCTTTATATTGACGTAATAAATGTAAAACTTGCGGTGTATAAGTTGGATCTGGGCCATCATCAAATGTAATGGCAATAATCTTTTCATTATTAGGTACTTCCCACGTTACATAGCCAGTTGGTTCTAGCTCTTTTCTGAGCAACATTTTCGCTTCCACTTTTTCAACTTGAAATATATGTACTGCGCATAATAAAGAAAAAACGAATAGAAAAATTTTCTGTTTTCGCATAATGTTCATTAAAGTAAGAGGTTGTCAAATACACAACAACCTCATTTACTTTTCTAATTGATCTACATGTTGCATAATATTTTGGAGATTATTTTCGTATTGCTCAAGTTGTGGGCGTTGTGTTTCCGAAGCTACTTCTAACGCATTTTGAATCTGTTCATACGCCTCCTGAACCTCTTGGCGTAACTCTTTTAAATCATGACCGTAGTTTGGATCATTTTTCACAATGTTGTTATATGCATGTTCTGCTTGTGTAACTCCTTGCTGCGCTGCTTGAAAAGCTTGCTGTTTATCTTTATGATATGGCATTATATAATCCCCTTTCCATAATAGTTAGTCCCAATTATCTTTACCTTTTTTTCTAAAAACATTCTCGTATAAATTTGCAAACTTCTCTCATTCTAAAGAGAAAGAGGAGGTGTCACATACAATGAGCAAAAACAATCGTGAAGCAAAAGAAAAAAAGGGACAACCTGAACCATTAAGCGGATCTCATAAAGTAAAAAACCGTAACCATTCACGCCAAAAACATCATGCACATCATGATATGTAAAACAAAAGGTTCACAATAGCTGCCTTTACCACATACAATGTTTATATTTTTCCATTTATTCTTCACCCCTACTTCATTCATGCATAACATAGTATGAATTGAGATTTTACGGAGGGTGTCTTACATGGGCAAGAAAAAGAAGGATTGTCTTTTTCATGTTGATGGTTTCGAAGAATGGATGGATCAGTTTTGTTCTGACTCTTGTAGTAACTTTAGTTTCCCAAATCAAATTCATATTGACCTTTGCGAAACTGAACAAGAATACATTTTGGAAACAGATGTACCAAATGCCAATGAACAAAATGTAGTCATTAAAAAGATGGAGACAGGCCTAAACATTTGCATACTTCATAAAAACATTTCTTTGCAGCGAACTATTCCTTTACCCGCTAATGTTATTTATAAGAAGATGCTAGCCTGCTTAGAGAATGGTTTTTTGGCCATTCATATTTCCAAAAATGAAGTTGCTGATAAACATGAAAAGAAAGTTCTTTTTTCAAATTAAGAGTTAATATAATACAAACATAAGCCCCAGTTGGTACTGGGGCTTATGTTATTCCGCATGCATCTCTATATTAGAATTTCTATCATATCTTTTTTTCGATAAACCTTTTGTAACTAAAAGCACAGGAAATGCCACAGTTGAAAATATAGCTAGTGCTGAAAATACTGCAAACCCATTTTGGTACCCGTAGTAATCGAGAAGTACTCCTCCAAACCACGGACCTATTACTGCTCCAATTCCGGAAAAACCCATCGCACCGAAGTATGTTCCTTTTAGATGCGCAACAGCAATATCATCAATAAATACATCCGTCATTGAAAACATTAAGACTTCTCCAATTGTAAAAATAATTGTACAAACGGCAGCACCTAGCAGAGATTCTACTACTCCAAATCCAAATAATCCTCCGCTCACAAATAAAGTTCCCACCATAATGGATACTAACGGTGTATACTTTTTACAAATTTGAATAACAGGGTATTGAATTACGACTACAACAATCGCATTTAAAGCTAGCATATATGAAAATAATTTCACTCCATCCTGAAATATATGTGCATTTGCAAAATATTGAGATACTGTTGTCGTTAAATGAGAAAAACCACAATTACTCAAAATAATACCAACTAGTGCAACTAAAAATACGACATCCTTTCGCAAAATACGAATTGCCTTTAACATTGTGACAGGCTTTTCTGTATTTACTTTCTTTTTTTCAATCGGATACTTCTTAAATTGGAACGCTAATATAGCTGTATATAAAATGTATACTCCAGCTGCTACTAAAAATGGAATTGTTGATTTTGCGCTTCCAATCTGTAACCCGACAAGTGGGCCAATCGCTACTCCAACATTGATTGCACCGTAACGCAAATTATATACGAGTAAACGATACTCAGGTTTCGTTAAATCTGATAATAACGCTCTTGATGTTGGCTCAAAAAATGACCTACATAATCCATTCAAAGCATTTAATAAAAAGAAACTTAAAACATGATCTGCAAGTGAAAAACCAATGAATACAAAGACCCAAACGATCATGGACCATATTATAATCATATTTCGACCGAATCGATCTGATAAATTCCCTCCGATAAAACTAGCAAACACTCCAACAAGTGCACTCGTTCCGATAATAGCACCTGTCATTCCAGCTGATACACCTTTCACAGTCGTTAAATAAATTGCTAAAAAAGGAATACTCATTGACGTGGCGAACCTCGCAAATAAAGTCCCTATTATAATTGTCATTCCTAACGGATGAATATTTTGCAACTTCCCCTTCATCTTAAAAACCTACTCTCCCTGTTCTTACATAAAAAAAGAAAGCAAAGGATCTGCTTTCTTTTCCCTTTTTATACTTGCGCTGTTGATACCCGCGCTGTTCTCGTTATATCCATATCTATGCCATATGTAAACTGTAATTCTTTACAAACATCTTTAATTAATATTGCAACATTATATTTCTCATTAAATTGTAAAACGATGTTCTCCACTTCTTCATATGTATACTTATATTCGCCTGTAATGACACTTTTTAGATCAAAGCATTCGTTAATACAAAGTTGTACAAGTAGCTGGTCATATTTCTCTATTACATCTTCTTTCTTCCAAAGTAACTCTTTTACATATAACCGATCAAACTTCACACTTTCTCGATTACAATCCGTTAAAATCCGGGTCATTTCATTTAATTCTCGATACAATTCAGAAATATTTTTGCTTAAACTAAGCAGTTTATCTACGCCATTTTCATATAACATATTTATTCCACCCCCGCATTTTCTTCTTATTATAGCAAGAAAATTCTAAAAATAGTTTCTTTCTTCTGAAATATTAGGAAACTAATTTCAATTGCTTTACAATGAAACTAGTTAATGCGAGAGGAGAAAGAAAATTGGAGCACAAATTATATTACACTGACGCTTATAAGCAAGAATTTACTACTAAAATTATAAAGCAAGATTATGATAAAGACGGTAACTTATACGTTGTTTTAAACGAAACCGCATTTTATCCGACTGGTGGCGGACAACCACATGACACTGGAACTTTAAATGGTATTGCTGTACTTGATGTTGAAGAAGTCGACGAAGAAATCCGCCACTTCATTGCAGAACAATTACACACAGAAGACGTAGAAGGTAAAATCAATTGGGAGCGCCGGTTTGATCATATGCAGCAACATGCAGCTCAGCACATTTTATCTGCTGCTTTTTGGGACTATTTCAACATACCTACGATTGGATTCCATCTTGGAAAAGAAACGATAACAATTGATTTAGAAACAGAAAATCTGCATGCAGAAACGGTTGAAAAGGCAGTACAAATTGCCAATAAAATCGTTTTTGAAAACCACCCAATCCGTATAGAGTGGATGAACTTAGAAGAAGCAAAAACATTACCTCTTCGTAAAGAACCAACTATGACAGAGAATATACGTGTTGTTATTATCGAAAATTACGACTACAATGGCTGTGGTGGAACCCATCCGAAATGCACTGGTGAAGTTGGTCCTATTCAAGTACTAGGATGGGAGCGCAATAAAGGTGGTATACGCTTAACCTTTATCGCTGGTTGGCGTACACTTAAATTAATGGGGCAACAGCAACAAATTATGAAAGATGTTTCCAAACAATTAAACAGTAGCGAAACTGATATCCCAGCAAAAGTAGCACAGCTTCTTACCTCTCAAAAGGAAAACGAAAAAACAATACAAACAATGAATGAAAAATTATTATTTGCAGAGGCAAATGAATTACTGCAACAGCCCACCGAAATACATGCTGGGTTACTTATTTCTAAAGCATTTACAGATCGTTCTATGCAAGAAATTGCAAAACTATCAGCTATCATTACAGAACAACAAGAGCATGCAATTACGTATTTCGTCATCGAAAATGATGACAAACTACAATGTATTCTCGCTTGCGGAAAAACAGTAACGCTCGATATGAATGCTCTTTTAAAAGATGCTCTTCCTGCAATTGAAGGAAAAGGTGGCGGAAATAAAAAGAGTGCACGCGGCGGCGGAAAAGCGGTGATGAACGGGGACGAGTTTTTAAATCAGCTTGTCTCTTCTTTACAGTCAGCAGTGTAAAACATGTTTATGAAGGATAGCTAACGGCTATCCTTCAACTATATTTACAGGCCTATATGTTGTTTCAACCCTTGATAACTTCCTGCATTTGCAAAACCGCCACTTATAAGATTGATAAAAGTTTCCGAAAAACCATAATAACTTAATTCGTTAATCGGTACCATTTGCACATCATGAATCGGATTATGATCGAACTCGTTAGAAGGTAGTGTAATTTCACCTTCAATCCTTTCAAGCAGAAACGTAATATGTAACAAAGATGGACTAGCATCTGGTTTATCACAAACATAGAGTAGCTTCTTAATTTTAACTTCTAATCCCGTTTCTTCTCTCATTTCTCGAATCATCGCTTCTTCTAACGTTTCACCATTCTCTACCCTTCCTCCAGGTAAAGACCAATCGCGATTAGCCACTTTTTGCTTTACTAGCAATACTTTTTCATCTTCAATTAAAATTCCCGTAACACGAACTCGCATTACATTTTCCATATGTAATCTCCTCTTCCTGTTATATTTACAAATTAATCCTTCCATAAAGAGAACATACGTTTTATAATTAAAGAAAATTATGGAAGAAAGAAGTTGTTATATTCATGCGTCCACCTTTAACAAAATCTATATCACTTGAAGATTTTCAAAACTATTATTGGTTAAAAGCAGAACTGCAAACATTTTGTCGCGAGCATGGTTTGCCAGCTAGTGGCTCTAAGACCGAAATAACCGAGCGTATCTCACATTATTTAACTACGGGGAAAGTCTTAAAAAACAGCTCTGTGCAAAAAGTGAGCAAAGCTCCCCTCTCTTATAAAGACCTTTCTCTTCAAACGATTATTACTAAAAATCACCGCTGTAGCGAAGGTGTTCGTGCTTTTTTCAAAGAAAAAATCGGAACAAACTTCCGCTTTACAGTAGCTCTTCAAAAGTTTTTTAAAGAGAATGTTGGAAAAACATATGAAGATGCGATAACATTTTGGTATGAAGAAAACGAACGAAAAAAAGATCCTACTTATAAAACAACGATCAGCGCGCAATTTGAATACAATCGCTTTACTCGGGACTTTTTCGAAGATCCAAATAATAAAGGAAAAGCAAAAGCTGATGCGATTGCTGCTTGGAATGAAATAAAAACAAAACCTGGTAGCAATGCTTATGTTCCTCAAAAAGTAGAAAACTAGAGTGAATTCATTAAAAATCAAATTCTAAAACAAATTTTAAATTTACTCCTAGGACATTATATATATGTTTTAGGAGTGAATATACAATATAACTAATCATACAAATCGATTTATCCGGTGCACTATCCTTCCCTTTCTTCATTTTCTCATCACATATCTTCTCTAATACCTTAAGTCCTTTATCTTCTCCAAACTTTTTCTCCTCCAATGACGAAGAGAAGTATTTATTCTCCATTTGTATGCTCCTTATTAGCAAATACAGCTTCTAAAATTAAGGACATAATCCTATATAGCAAAAACATACAAGCATACTCATAAACAACAACATATATTTAAATATACCTTTATATGAAAGGCTGGGATATACCATGAATAAAGTTATTTGTTGCACTCCATCAGCAATAATAAAAGATAAAATTTGCATTCCTTGGTCTATCACAGGTGGAGAGATGGGAATACAGACTATATATACTAACAATTTGTTAAATCATATTTCTTCAACTGGATATATCAAATACGAGACAGGTGTTCAAGAAATAGGTGTTACTTTCTTTCAAGATACAAATGTCTTAAACTCAATCATAATTCAACCTGGAAGTACTAGTAATTTTACAATAAAAAATTTTACTAGTATCCAAATAACAACTGGATCTGGTCTACATCAAGGTGAATTTTGCATCACAGTTTCATATCAATTGTAGACAATAAAACATCCAAACCTCCTATTATTCTCTATATTTGATAAGAGGCTTTCAATGAGAATTAAAATAAGATAGATATAAATGAATACGCCTGCCCTACACTTCAAACATTCTAATTTTCTACTTTCTCAAATAATAGCGCAATCCCTATCCCGCCTCCAATTCCTAATGTAGCAATTCCATATTTCATAGACTCTCTTTGTGCCTGATAAAACAAACGTGTTACAAGCATAGCCCCAGATGCACCGTACGGATGACCGAGCGCAATTGCCCCACCATTTACATTTAATTTTTCATACGGAATTTGTAACTCTTTTGCGCAAGCAACAACTTTTGAGGCGAATGCTTCATTTATTTCAAAATAATCGATGTCCTCTATTTTTACATTCATTTCATTTAATAATTTGTTCACCGCAAATATCGGACCAGTTCCTGGAAGATTTGGATTCACTCCCACTACAGCACTACGAACGAAACGAAGGACAGGTTTATAACCTAACTTTAGGGCTTGTCCCTCTTCCATTACAAGAACAGCACATGCCCCATCATTTACACCACATGAATTACCTGCCGTCACTGTTCCATTTTGTAAAAATGCGGGTTTTGTTCTTTTAATGATTCGTTCATAATTCATTTCTAGCTTTATAGATTCATCTAATAATCCATTAAAAGAAAATATTTCATCATGTATATAGCCTTTTTCTAACGCTTGCAGTGTCCGCTTATAACTAAGACAAGCGTACTCGTCTTGCATTTCTCTCGTTATGTTATAACGCTCCGCAACATATTCAGCCGCTACTCCCATGTCAGGATCACCAATTGTTTCAGGTGAAAATCGTGCTCTTTTTTGAAAAGGTGACGTACTTGTACTCTCTACTCCTCCGGCGATATAGCACTTACCTGCCCCTCCTTGAATGAGATGACACGCAGTTCGAATTGCTTCTAAACCAGCACCACATTGCCGATCAATCGTTACACCAGGAATATGATAGCCAAGTCCTGCCGCTAAAGCAGATAGTCTCGCAACATTCCCTCCTGGCCCAACAACATTACCTAATATAACATCGTCTATCTCTCTCTCAATTCCTCTACTTAAAAACGTAAGAAGCGGCGTTGCTAATTGCTGAACTTCATACTCTTTTAACATCCCATTCTTCTTACCGATAGGTGTTCTTTTCGCCTCTACAATAACTGCTCTATTCATATATTTTCTCCCTGTTTTCAATCATACTTTTTGCTTCCATACGAGCGATTTTCCCACTATTTGTATAAGGTATTCTATCTACAAAATGCCATTCTTTCGGTATTTTAAACGAGGATAATCGTTGTAAGCAAAAACTCTTTAATTGTTGTTTCGTAGCACTTCCTTTTACGATCGCGACGGGCTTTTCACCCCAGTAACTATCTTTCACACCAATTACAACTATTTCATCAACAGCTGGGTGTTCATGTAATACACTTTCTATTTCTTCTGGATAAATATTGATTCCTCCAAATAAAATCATATTCTTCTCTCTACCAACAATATATATAAAGCCTTCTTCATCTTCATAGCCTACATCTCGCACTGTCATCCAGCCTTCTGCATTCAACTCCTGTGTTAAAACCCCATCTATTATGTATCCCATAAAAAACTGATCACTTTTCACATAAACAGTTCCTATCTCGCCTTTTTGTACTTCTTCGCCTGCTTCATTACATATTCGAACTTGCACATTATGACAAGGTTTTCCTACTGAATTTAGCCTTCTTTCGCTTTCTGCATCGACTAGTGCTGTTACAAAACTTAACTCTGATGCACCATAAAATTCATATCTTTTCGCATAAGGAAATATATTCTTTATTTTTTCTTTCGCTTCAGCTTCCCATTTCGCTCCTGATGAAATAATTTTCATTTTATTTTCTATTAATCTATTTTCTTTATATAAAGATTCAAGCATTGTCGGAACTGTATACATAACCGATATATTTTCAGTTTCTAACTTATCTAATACTTGATTCGGAATGAACTTTCTCATAATGTGCACCGTTTGTCCTACATATAATGCACTTATTGCCCCGTATAAGAAAAGAGAATGAACGAGCGTCCCAGCTATTAAAATTGAATCCTCCATTTTCATATGAAAATCATGTACATTACAATCAAAACTATGAACCCACGATTGCTGTGCGCGTAAAAATGCTTTTGCTTTTCCAGTTGATCCTGATGTAAATCCCATATAAAAGGGAGCATTTCGTAAACTTTCTACAGTGGAATGTGTAGGAAGATATTTCTCCATCATTCTTTTCCACTCATCAATTTCAATTACTCTTCCTTCTTCATGCGGTAAATCATTTACCTTATATCTTTCTGTCACAATCATATCCGGATTACTGATTTCAATTCTTTCTCTGAGCTCATCTTGTTTCCACTTTATATCTAACGGAACACAAACCCACCCGGCCATAGCAGCACCAGCAAATAGTTGTAAAAACTCTATATGATTTTCTAATAGGATTGCTATTGTTTTATTTTTTGATTCTGTTGCATGCAACCAGTTTGCTACTTTACAAACTGATTCGAACCACTCTTTATATGTTAAAACTCTATCATTTTCCTTTATCGCTATTTTATTTGGTTGTAAAGAGGCTTGCTTTTTGTATTTTTTTGTAACACCCATATGAGACGTCCTTTCTTTACAAAAATAATAAAAAGAAACACGCAATGTACGTGTTTCTTCCCTTTATCATCCCGCATTTGTATATTTTCCATTCTTTAAAGCGGGTGTAATAATATGTTTCAATGAACGATGTAATTTTGTTACGAGAACTGCCGCAATAATTGCTTTTATACAATCCCCTGGTAAAAACACAGCACTCACTTTCATTGTCTCCCATACAGAAACATCCATTAAAAGTGCTTGTACAATAATACCAAATACATAAACTACGAAAATACCACCAATTATATTAATACATAATACTTTTATAATAGAAACTTCACGTAAACGCTCAATTAAATAACCAATAACAAACGCTCCAATGATGTAACCAAGTAAATATCCTGCACTTGGCCCAACAAATACACCAAGGCCACCGCGGCCACCAGCAAGTAATGGTGCTCCAACTCCTACAATAAGTAAGAAAATAAGCTGACTTAATGCACCAAGGCGTGACCCTAACAACCCACCCGCAAGCATAACACCGAGTGATTGCAATGTAATCGGAACTGGTGTAATAGAAAGAGCAATCGGAGGTATTAACCCTAACACTCCCATAATAGAACTAAATAAAGCGACGAAAACTAAATTTTTTGTATTCATATTTGCTTCTCCTATTTGTAAACTTAAAATTGTTTTTAGATAACATATCATAAAAATTATATTATCTTTCCACTCCTCTTTTGTCAACCGTTAACGTATTAGAGTTTACAAATAGGAGTTCACTTATTTCTCTCTATGCAAATGCTCCAGTTCTTTCCGAAGCGCCTGTTTTAAAAACTTCCCAACAGATGTTTTCGGTATTTCTTCCATAAAGACAATATCGTCTGGCAACCACCACTTCGCAAACTGTGGTTTTAAAAACTCATATATTTCTTCTTTTGTAACCGTACTATTTTTCTTTTGAACAACGCAGGCAATTGGTCGCTCTTGCCACTGAGGGTGAGGAACTGCAACGACAGCCGCTTCAAATATAGCATCATGTGCCATTAAAGCATTTTCAAGATCGACCGAAGAAATCCATTCTCCCCCGCTTTTAATAACATCCTTCGTACGGTCAACAATTTTCACGCAACCTTCCTCATCCACTGTGACAACATCACCAGTATATAACCATCCATCGCGAAAACCTTCAACAGTACGATCATCGTTATAATAACTTTCAGCGATCCAAGGTGCTCGTAAACATAATTCTCCCATCTCAGTACCATCCCACTTCACTTCACCATTTGTACCGACTACTTTCATCTCGACACCAGGTACAAGATATCCTTGTTTGGAGCGAATTTCTAGTTGCTCTTCATACGATAATTCCGTTTCATAACTTTTTAAACGTGCAAGTGTTACGAGTGGACTCGTTTCAGTCATACCATATGCATGTATGAACGGAACATTATGTTTCTGTTCAAATGCTTTAATAACACTTTTCGGCGCCGCTGCACCTCCGCATAGTATTCTCGTCATACTAGATAAATCGTAACTATTATTTTCTAACTCTTGTAATACGCCGAGCCAAATTGTCGGCACACCCGCAGCTAACGTCACTTTTTCTGATTGAATCATTTCTAATAAAATTTTCGGAGTAAACATCGGTCCAGGAAGAACTTGTTTTGATCCAAACCAAGTAGCCGCAAAAGGAAGTCCCCAAGCGTTCACATGAAACATCGGGACGATTGCCATTGCTGCATCACTTTCCGATAAAGCAGCTGTATCAGCTAAACCGAGTGCCATACAGTGTAATACAGTACTACGATGCGTATATACAACACCTTTCGGATTTCCTGTAGTCGCTGACGTATAACACATACCAGCTGGTGTATTTTCATCAATATCTTTTACAAATTGGAAATTTGGATCGCCTTCTTCTAATAGCTTTTCATAATGATATACAGGCTTCAGCGTAGTATTTGGGAGTTCATCTTTATCAGTCATAATAATGTAAGCTTGTACAGTTGATAATTGTGATTGAATATTTTCAACAAGCGGTACGAGATCTTCATCTATAAGTAGAATTCGGTCTTCTGCGTGCTGAATAATGTATGAAATATGTTGAGGAGATAAACGAATGTTAATTGTGTGCAAAACAGAAGCAATACCTGGAATAGCAAAATACGCTTCCACATGCCGATGATGGTTCCACGCTAATGTTCCTACACGTTCACCTACTTTAATTCCAAGCCTTTTCAACGCACTGGAAAGTCTTCTCGTCCTTTCCCCTAATTGCTTATACGTTAACGTTGTAACTGTATCATGCGTCCGTGAAACAATTTCTTTCTTCGAAAACAGTTTCTCTGCTCTTTCCATCATAGAACTAATTGTTAGCGGTACATTCATCATCATATTGGTTATGTCCCCCTTTAAAACGTTTTCATTTTCCGTTTATTATAACAGACTTCTACAAATGATTACGATATTTTTCTGTATTTTCTGAATTATTCCTTTGGAAATAATTCAGAACGATAAAAAACATGTTTTGAATACATTGATTCGAAACATGTTTTTTATTTTTTATAAACTATCTACCTTTTTCCTTACTTTCTTTTTCAATTTAAAAATAAAACGATTACTGTATTCCTTATTTTCTACTAAAATCCGATACGTCTCTAACACCCCTAACACACGAACAAAAAGATAAACTCCGATAGCAATAAGTACAACACAATAAGGATAATACTGTACGAGTTCTCCTGAGGTAATTCGTTTTTTCTCAAATAAAAACGGTATCGCTCCTGCTGCAATAAAACAAAATCCAACGATCACTACTGCCGTATACTTCTTCTTAATAGTCGCATATCTTTTGGTCAATTCTTTTAGAAAGTTTTGATCAAATAGTAGTTCTTCCTTTTTCAATACATTGTATCGACTCTCTTCTATCGTTACAGATGCCATCATTGCTCCAATCCCAAGCACTGCAATGATAATGACAAGAAACGTAGACATTGTCGCATTTTCTTTAAACAATAAGTACGGTATTGTAGATAAAATAAGCAAACTAAATCCTAACGCAATATATTTAGAAATTTTTTGTCCATACACTACATACCCTTCTGCCATTTCCTGACTTACGTAATAGCCCTCCAGATTTTCATTACTTTGCTCAGCAGTTTCTTTTAATAAATAATCGAGTGATACTTCAAATACATTTCCAATCATTATTAACTTTTCAGTTTCAGGAAAACCTTGATCGTTTTCCCATTTACTAACCGCTTGCCTTGTTGTGTTTAATTTTTCAGCTAACGCCTCTTGAGAAAGGCCCTTTTCCTTTCTTAATTTAAAAAGCTTTTCACCAAATCCCATATGTGTGTCCTCCTTTGTTTTCTTACCTAAATTGTATGTAAACATTGCTCTTATCTCTATCTTCCTGCGGTTGCACTTTGTCAACTTACGGTTGCGATTGTGTTATATAGCGTTTTTTTCTATACTTAGAACGTTAATAAAAATAGCGCTTCCTAATAGTCCATTTGTTGTTATCAAAATAAAAAAACTCCTTAATTCATTTAAAGGAGTTTTCAATGTAAGATATTTCATTGATTCATATATCTTTCTCTAGATATAAAATACCTTTTTGTATCACGATTCTTACCTTTAATAAACATATCCTTCTGAATTGTATATTTGTACTCCATATTCAAACGTTTCATTAATTTTTCAGATGCTTCATTTTCTGAATCACATCCCGATTCAATACTATTAAGATGCAATTCATGAAAACCATAGTAGAAAAAGCTAACACAGCCTCCGTAGCTAATCCTCTTCCCCAATATTTTCGAGATAAGGCGTATGCAATTTCTGCTGTATGTGTGACCAAATCATATTTTATAAATCCACACGTGCCTATAAGTTTTTTTTCCTCTTTTAATACAATTCCAAGAGGTGCTACTTGCCCTCCATTGTACTGACCCACAATTTCTTCTATATAGTTATATGTGTCACATAACGATCGATGAGCATCCCATACAGTAAAAGTTGTCATCTCTTTATCTGTAGCATACTCATATATATGTAAACTATCACTCATATTCATTTTCCTTAACATAAGTCGTTTCGTATACAAAGTTGGATATGACCACTTCTCAATAATCATAACGGTTTCTGTTTAAACCTTTCATAATTCCTTACCTTTAATAAAAGGATATTCCCACAATCTGTACAAATATAAGCATCCACCGGCGAAGATGTGAACATCGTTTCCTTTTTCCGTATTTGTGCATATCCGACAAACTCACCTTCTCCTATATTTTGAGAACCACAATTAGAGCATGTCTGCACGGCTTTTTGTTTCATGAGAGCACCACCTTTAATCTGTTTCTACTCCCTTCGACAGTTCACTTCCATTTCCCTTCCAAAAAACCTCTTATTCTCTCACATTTCAACAGGAATCTCAAAACAAAAATCGTATATGTACTATGAAATATATTTATTAACGGAGGAATTTTATGACTACTGTTATGACACTCGATATGGCAACAGAAATTGAAAATGCAGAAATTGATATGCTCTCTTCTAAATTAGAGAGACTACAAACAATGAGCGGAAACCCAATGCAAGTGCAAATGAAAAAATTCGGTAGTGCCACTGCCTTTTCATCAAAAATAATTGCTGGTCCTGCTTTTAATACGGTAAAAGGTATTACATTTACAAATACAGATGAGTTAGATGAAATTATCTCTTATTATCAATCACTACAAATCACTTGTCGTTTTGAAATTACCCCAGCACAAGGTACAACTGAATTATTTCAATACTTATCTCAAAAAGGGTTTTATCAATCTAGCTTCCATACTGCTTTGTATAGTATACCGAGAGAGGGTTCATCACTTCTTCCTTCTAATATTACAATACGAAAACTAAAAGAAAATGATTTTGATATTTTTGCAGACATTTATGTACGTGGATTTAATATGCCATCCTTTACAACAGATGGTGTGCGCCAAAATAATGAAATTCTTTACAATGAACCAGGATGGCATTTTTTCATAGCTGAAGTTCAAAATATCCCTGCTGGTATTGGTGTCCTGTATATAAATAAGGGTGTCGCATCATTAGCTGCTTCTGCTACTTTGCCAGAATTTCAACGTAACGGCTGTCATACTGCATTAATTCAAAAAAGAATAGAAAAAGCTATAGCGACAAATTGTCATTTAATAGTTGGCCAAGCCCGCTTTGGTAGCCGCAGTCAAAATAACATGGAACGGGCCCATATGAAAATTGCTTATACAAAATCAATATGGACCGCAAAAGACATATTATAATTTACTTTCTTTCTCCTTCCGTTACATTTTTAAACATTTTATGACAATTCCTTTTCTATCCTATTAATCATTTGAATATTCCAACTAGATTTGTTACGCTATTACTAGATACATCATTCAACTTGCAATATGAAAAGAGAATTCTAATCAAACTACAAGGAGGAGAAATGTATGACTAAACATGATCATGGTTTAAAAGAAAAAGTAGAAGGTGCCATTGATAAGGTAAAAGGTGAAGTAAAAGAAGTTGTCGGGAAAGTAACTGACAATAAGAAATTACAAGCTGAAGGAAAATGGGATAAGGTGAAAGGCACCTCCAAAGATACAGTTGGTAATGTGAAAGAAAAAGTACATGAATATAAGGAACATAAGAAAGAAAAATAAAAAAGAGCCCATCGGCTCTTTTTTTATTTCCCTTCATTCTTCTCTAACACGTATAAATCTTCTTCGATATTCGTTAATTTCTCACTTACAAGCTTTCTTGCATCTCCAATTGCTTGATTGTATGCAAATGGTCCAACTAATTTAATCATTTCTTCTATTAAACGCTCTGCTTGGAAACGTCCAATTTCATCTAGATCTTCTTCCATGAAAAATTGCTGAATTTGCGCTACAAGCTCTTCTTTTTTATCATTTGGTATTTTTATATTCATCATCGTTGTTACTCCTCTATATTTAAGATAATATCTTCCTTAACTCTACCATAGAAAAACGATTACCAGGACAGCTTTTTGTAACTCCTTCTAACTCCCTATGACCTAGTATATTTTTTTCCTTTATAGCAAATTGCTTCATAAACATTTTGCATAAAGAATATAATGCATTCACTTGTGCAGGAGTTGGATCGTATTTATCGAAATTTCCCGTCATACATATTCCAATTGTATAACGGTTATGGTCTTTCGCATGCGCTCCAATATGTAAACCTCGTCCTTCCACTACAGTTCCATCTTCTTCAATAAAATAATTGTAACCAATCCCGCTCCACCCCCGTACTTTTTGATGAAATTCATGCGTTTTATACACGTCCCATCCATCTTCAGCTGTATGGTGAATAATCAGTTGATTTACTTCTTCTAAAGGAACTAATTCATCTTGAAATGTTAGATTGACACATTTAATTTCCATTTGAACTGCCTCCTCTTAAAAATCAATCATAATAATCGTTTTATCATCTGGCCTTATTCTCTTTTCCGCTTCTAGCTCTTCAATGATTGCTACATATTCGTTTATACTATTCTTTCTTATATATGCAACAGTTTGTTCTAATGACCAATCTGGGTGGAATAACCCGTCTGAACAAATAAAAATTCCACTCACTTCATCTATATGTAATTCACCATGTTGTAAATAATGTATCGCTTCTTTCATTCCATTTGCAACTGAATAACCATTTGGCATATTTGCAAGATAACGATTGTATTTTAACTGTTCTCGCACATCTTGAAAAACATATTCTTCTGGTACAGATAACCCTTTTTTACGATCTTCTTCCCTCTTCCTTTTTGCTCGTTTACTAATTCCTTCAACTGTGTCTTTCGTTAATACTTGCATCGTTCCATTTTGAAAAGTTGCGACAATCATACAGTCCCCTAATTGTGCATATTCAATTTTCTCACCAACTATTTGAACTGCCGCGATACATGTGCACCACAAATGCTCTTTTTTTCCCGTGTCTACTTCATATTCTAACATTTTGCTTTGCAATGCTTCATTTGCTTTAGCAACTGCAAATTGTAAACTATGATTCTCTCGTAATGCAGTAAAATAACTTGCAAATAAATGCGAAGCGATGTATGCTCCATTATGTCCCTTTTCATCACGAAACGGGACAAGTGGTGTTGCACCGTCACATACACCATAAATCTTTTTTTCTTTATTACAAAAATAAGAATCCTCACATTCTTGCTTCAACGGGCTTTTCTGTTGATAGGTTTTTATCTTCACAACTGTATCCCCTTTCAAATGATAAAATACTCAAATTCTTTTGATTAATCTAATTTACCAAAATAAACTGTTTTTACCCAAAACTTTCAATATCATATATAATCTTGAAATAATATGAATTTTTCAGTGAAGGACGGGAAAGAAATGGTCAGATTCCTTGGTGTTATTATCGGTTCTATTATTATTGCGGTTGCCTTTAATCTTTTCCTTATCCCCCACAAAATTTTAAGTAGTGGAATTGGCGGAATTGCTATTATTTTAGGGATTGTAACCCCTGTAAACACAGGCATTATTAACTTTGTATTAAACTTACCTATCCTTATTTTAGGCTACATAGGCCTTGGAAAAAAAGTAATTTTTAACACAGTTGTCTCTGTAGTTGTATTATCTGTTGCATTATACTACGTTCCAGTAAAAGTCGTAGCAACAGATCCATTGTTATCTTCTATCTTCGGAGGTGTCATCGCCGGAGCTGGTATTGGTCTTGTTTTTAACTGTAATGGATCCACTGGTGGATTTGATATTATCGGTATGCTTTTATCCCGCAAGCGAGACATTAAACTTGGCGGATTCCTTATTGTTTTAAATGCAGTCGTTGTAATAATCGCAGGATTCTTCTTCACTTGGGATGTTGCACTTACAAGCTTACTTTCAATTTATGTAACTGGTAAAGTAATTGATGCTGTTCATACAAAACATCGTAAAGTTACACTTATGATTGTAACAAATGAAGCAGAAAAAATGAAAAAACAGCTTCTTTCAACTGTTGTACGTGGAATAACGTTACTTGATGGCGAAGGCGCTTATTCAAGCGAGAAAAAGCGTGTACTTATGACGGTCGTTTCTCGTGAAGAATTAGCAAGTATGAAACTTACAATTTCTGAAATTGACCCGAATGCATTCGTTAATATTACAGAAACTGTAGAAGTGTTAGGACTTTTCAGAAGAAGTTAAAGACTAGGTGGGAATACACCTAGTCTTTATTTTGCATAAATTCAATTCTGTTTCCAAACGGATCTGATACGTAAAATCGAATTACATCTGGTCGTGCATAATCATCAATCACTTTTACACCTTGCTCTATAAGTGTTTGCTTAAATTCATTAATTTCATTCACATAAAAAGCTGGATGAGCCTTTTTAGCTGGTGTAAAGTTCCGCTCGACACCAATATGGATTTCTTGATTTCCACATTTAAACCAACATCCACCTCGTTTTTTCAACTCTTCTGGCTTTGGAATTTCTACCATACCAACCTTATTCCCATAAAAATCACGCGCCTCTTCTTCACACCCTACAGGTGCAGCTACTTGCACGTGATCAATCCCTTGAATATAATTTTTCATTTTCTCTCCCCCTCCTCTACCCTAATGTTATACGGAAAACAGCCGTCTGTAACTTACAAAAGGGTTATAAAACAATATAAGCTCCCCTTATTACCATCCTGCATTCACTTTGCAAAAAAAATAAAAAAACAAAATTTATTCTATAACTTCCATTTTTTATAGAAATACACATCACATCTATATTATAGTTATGAATAGACAAATCTTTTTAGATGCTATTTGTACGGAGGAACTATTATGAGTCGTAAAAAATATTCACCAACTCAAAAAAAACGTCATCCGAACATTTCTAGACGTTTGCGAAACCATATACAAGATCGTTCATTAACAGAAATGTACGCATCTCTGTTCGAACATAATCCTGATAGTATTATTTCATTAAATTTAGAAGGAGTTATTCTACATATAAATCCTTCTGCCGAAAGAATATTAGGTTACACTTCTTTAGAATTAGAACAGAAAAATATTACCTCTATTTTAGGAGCCCATATTTCTGAGCAAGTATTACAAAATATAAAGAATACTGAAGCGGATAATCAACAAGAGTATATCTTATCTATTTATCATAAAAATGGATTCTTATTAGATGTTGTGACAAAACTAGTTCCTATTTTTGTTCAAAATCGTCTTACTGGTGTATACGCTATTATGAAGCCACTTGAAAAATCAGAAAGAATTGAGAATATGCTAAAAGAAAGTGAGAAGAGATTACGTACATTAGTAAACTCCATGCCTGCGTTTGTTATATTTAAAGATCATGAAGGGCGCTGGCTTGAGGCAAATGACTACGCACTTTCTTGCTTCAACTTCCATCATGTACCTTACCACGGGAAAAAAGATAGCGAACTCATTCAATATAATGAAGCATACCGAGAAGCTTTTTTACATTGTGAAGAAATCGATGAACTAGCATGGCAACAAAGACAAATTCTTCATGGCGAGGAATTTATTATACATAGAGATGATTTCGATCTAATCTTAAGTATATCAAAAGTTCCGCTTTATCATCCTGATGGTTCTCGCAAAGGTCTTATCGTGATGGGGAGAGATGTTACTGAGCTAAAAGAAACTGAAAAGTTACTACGAAAATCTGAGAAACTCGCAGTAGTTGGACAACTGACAGCTGGAATTGCCCATGAAATTCGAAATCCACTCACTTCCCTAAAGGGTTTTCTAACATTGCTCCTCCCTGAAATAAATGAGGAGCAAAAATGGTATATCGATGTTATGTTAAGTGAGATTTCACAAATGGAATCCATCACGAGTCAATTTATGGCGATGTCTAAGCCACAAGTATTATCTATCCAAACTTGTAACATACAAACTTTAATTGAAGAGGTAGTTACATTTATTTTACCGACTGCAATTATGCATAGCGTTCATATCATCATGGATCATTTTGATTACGTATATGATATTCAATGTGACGGCAACCAATTAAAACAAGTTTTTATAAACATATTAAAAAATGCGATAGAAGCGATGCCAAATGGCGGAAATATTTTCATCCAAACAAAACCATTAGAGGATAATTTCATCTTAATACGAATTATCGATGAAGGTTGTGGCATTCCAGAAGATCGTATCTCCCGTCTAGGCGAACCTTTTTATAGTTTAAAAGAAAAAGGCACAGGACTAGGATTAATGATGTGTTACAAAATAATTGAAGAACATCATGGTAAATTACACATTTCAAGCGAATTAAATAAAGGTACAATTGTTGATATTGAGCTACCACTTTCTTCATCCCATCTTGCAATCCAGTCTTAAATAAAAAAGAAGCATCTGCTAATCGTTAGCAGATGCTTCTTTTTTAAAATACTTTGTCATACCACTCTTTTGCTTTTTCTACTTCACCCATCGTTAATTGATGCCCTCGATTTTCCCAATGCATTGTTACATTCGCGTTTGCATTTTCTAATAGTATCTTCAATTCCTCTGACTCTGCTGATGAACAAATTGGATCATTTGTCCCAGCAGCAATAAACACAAATTTACCTGCTAAATTTGCTAATTGCATTCCTCTTCTTGGTACCATTGGGTGATGAAGTACAGCACCTTTCAATGCATTTTCGTAATGGAATAATAAGCTTGCTGCGATATTTGCCCCATTCGAATAACCGATAGCTACAATGTTATTTCTATCGAATTTATATTCTTTAGCCGCTTCATCTAAAAATTCATTTAATTCCTTCGTACGGAAAATTAAATCCTCTTCATCAAAAATGCCCTCTGCTAATCGGCGGAAGAAACGCGGCATCCCATTCTCTAACACATTTCCCCTAACGCTTAATACCGACGCTTCCGGATCAACTATTTCTGCAAGTGGTAGTAAATCTAATTCATTACCACCTGTACCATGAAGTAATAACAACACTGGTTTTGACGTATCTTTTCCTTTTTGAAAAACATGTTTCATCATAATCCTGTTCCCCCTTCAATCACTTTAATCTAAATTTCTCACTTCAAATGGTAAAAGCGTTTGTTCAATCTGTTTTCTATGTTGTTCATATTGTTCCGGTAACTTTAATTCCTCACCCATCGTCTCTAACGATTCATCATGAGCGAAACCAGGAGGATCTGTTGCAATTTCAAATAAGATTTCACCATGTTCTCTAAAATAAATCGCGTTAAAATAATTTCGATCTTGTACAGGAGTTACGTGATATCCAAAACGCGACACATGCTCTTTCCAGTCTAGCTGATCAGCATCGTCACTCGCTCTCCAGGCAATATGATGAACTGTGCCAACGCCCATTTGGCCACGACCGATTGTTGATAATTTCAAATCAATAATATTTCCAATGTCAGCAGAAGAACGGAATCGAACAAATTCACCCTCTTCTCCAATTTTCTCAAGACCCATAATATGTTCTAACAATTCAGCTGTTTTTTGAGGCTGTGTAGATAAAAGAACAGCACCTCCAAACCCTTTAATTGCTACTTCTGGTGTAACTTCTCCAAAACTCCAATTATTTAATTCGCCTTTTTCTCTTTCAACTAATTCTATATGCAAACCATGCGGATCATCAAATTCTAAATACTGCTCTCCAAAACGAGTCATTTTTGTATACGAAACATCGAACTTTTCTAATCTATTTTCCCAAAACTCCATTGCACCTTTTGGTACAACGTAAGACGTAATTCCTACTTGACCATCTCCAATAATACCTTGACGAGCACCTGCCCATGGGAAAAACGTAATAATTGTTCCAGGCTTTCCTCCTTCATTTCCAAAATAAAGATGGTACGTACCTGGATCATCAAAATTCACTGTTTGTTTCACTAAACGTAACCCCAATACACCAGCATAAAAATCTACATTTTCTTGTGGATGCCCTACAATCGCTGTAATATGATGGATTCCCATTGTTTTCTTTTCCATTTCTTCCACTCCTTTTTTATTTCATTATAAAAATTCTTTTACATTTAAATTCATTATTAATTTTGTCCATGCTACAAAGTAAAATCCGTCATTATAATTTTATCTCGAATTCGAGATATTAATTACAAAATTACGTATCGGTGTCTAATCTATTGAATTATCTTGAATTCAAGATAATTCGTAAAAAATATTTGTTCGATTTATAACCATAATAAATTTTTATTATGAACATTCTTTATCTCGAACTTAAGATTTATTATAAGTTACTTATTTTTCATTGTCAATAAGTCCTTACTTTCATTTTACATGTAAAAAGAGTAAACGCTATTCACCGTTTACTCTTTTTGCAAATCATTTCTTTTCTTCTTCCAGTACTGCTTCCATCTCATTAAATTCACGATGAACTGCCTTAACGGGTTCTTTCGTTAATAAACTTACAACGATAACAGTTAATAAACTACAGAAGAATCCAGGCACCATTTCATACATAATTGCTTTTAAACTTGGAATTTGTACCCATGCTATAACAACTACTGCACCAACAATCATCCCTGCAAGAACACCCCATTTGTTTGTCCTTTTCCAATATAAACTTAATAAAATGGCTGGTCCGAATGCTGAACCAAATCCAGCCCAAGCATAACCGACAAGTGTTAAAATTGTATCACTTGGATGATACGCTAAAACAACTGCGATCATAGCTACTACTAATACTGATAATCTACCGATAAATACAAGTTCTTTGTCACTTGCGTTACGACGGAAAAATGTTTTATAAAAGTCTTCCGTTACTGCACTTGAAATAACAAGTAATTGTGAGGAAATACTACTCATAATCGAAGCCAAAATAGCTGATAATAAAAATCCTGTAATATACGGATGGAATAAAATATTTGAGAATGTTACAAAGACCATTTCTGGGTCTTGTAATGTCGTATTATTTTTAGCATAATAGGCGATACCAATTAGACCAGTAAGCATTGCACCTATAATTGAAATCGTCATCCAACCGATACCGATTCTACGAGAAGTTTTTAAATCTTTAATAGAGGTAATTGCCATAAAGCGGACAATAATATGTGGTTGACCAAAATATCCAAGGCCCCATGCTAAAAATGAAATAATACCAAGTATTGTGGTTCCTTTAAACATATCTAAATGCGATGCATCGACTTGCTTAATGGTATTAAATGTTTCTGTTATACCACCGACATCCGTAAAGGCAACAATTGGCACTAGTACAAGCGCAATAAACATAATACAACCTTGCACAAAGTCCGTCCAACTTACGGCTAGAAAGCCACCAAATAGTGTATACGCAACAACGACACCGACAGTTACAAATAAACCAATTTTATAATCAAGGTTAAAAGAATTTTCAAACAAACGTCCACCCGAAACTAAACCAGCCGACGCATAAAATGTGAAAAATACTAAAATGACGACAGCGGAGACAAAACGAAGTATTTTCGTACGATCTTTAAACCGATTCTCTAAAAAGTCTGGAATCGTAATTGAATCATTTGCCACTTCTGTATACGTTCGTAAACGCGGGGCAATGATTAAATAGTTTGCATACGCACCTATTAATAAACCTATCGCAATCCATACACTTGATAATCCTGTTGCATACATCGCACCAGGTAATCCCATTAACATCCAACCACTCATGTCAGAAGCACCAGCTGATAAAGCTGTAACTGCTGGACCGAGTCCCCTCCCGCCTAACATATAATCTGATAAATCGGATGTCTTCTTATAAGACCAATAACCGATATACAACATACCTGCCATATAAATAGCAAGCGAAACCATAATCTCAATCTTCACCGAATCTCTCCCTTAGTTACATAAGCCATTCAAAATTTCGAAAAATGACTTTTTCTATTTTCTTGTTTTCGCTTATGGTTCCCTACCTTACCAAACATTTTTTGTTCTTTCAAGTGAACAAGCCCTTTTCACTACATGTGAAAACCTCTATAAACGCCTTTATCCCAGTGGATTACCCGGGTTTTAAAATAAATTAAAGTAAAAATATTCAGGAAATAAAACGTCATTTTTTCATACCTTGTTTTCATTCTTTTATCAGAAAAATTTTTTAAAGAAAAAAGCCATACGAATGTATGACTTTTAATCTATTAAACATAGCTTATTTTCTATTTACTAGTAGGAAACAATTGTGAAAGAGGAACGATCCGTCCCACCTCATCTTTAAACACAATATGCTCTCTCGTGAAATGGCGCGGACTCTTTACCCCCGCTGCTGCTGCAAGTGAGAATAAACTGTACCTCATACTAACAACATAATTCATTACGCGCCATTTCTTCTCATACGGATCTAGCGCTTTTTGATAATGCGGATTTGTCGTCGCAACTCCAGATGGACATTGCCCCGAATTACATTGAAGCGCCATAATACAGCCACTTGCCATCATAAATCCGCGTGCTGAATTTACGGCATCTGCTCCAATTGCTAAAGCAATCGCCACCTTATCTGGTGTAATTAATTTCCCTGAGGCAAACACTTTGAATTTGTCCCGAACACCATAATGATTCGCTGTATCAATACAAGTTAGTAACGCTGGAATAAGCGGCATCCCCATACTATCTGCCATCGATTTATACGTTGCTCCTGATCCACCTTCTGAACCATCAATTGTAATGAAATCTGGATAGATGTTTAACTCTTGCATCGTTTTGAATAAGTCTTCTAGCGGCTTTTGCTGTCCTATTACAATTTTCATACCGACTGGTTTACCGCCGTTTTCTTGCAAACGCTGAATAAAATAAAGTGTATCTGCTGTATTATTTAAAAATGAAAATCGATTCGGTGAATTAATTGTCTTGCCTTCTCGTACATTCCGGACAAAAGCAATCTTTGCATTTACTTTTTGTCCTTCTAGATGACCACCACGTATTTTCGCACCTTGCCCAAATTTCAATTCGAATGCTCTAATATTACTTTCTTTCGCTTTCTCCATGAATTTTCCCATTGAAAAATTACCGTCTTCATCACGGTATCCAAATAACCCTGGACCAATTTGCGCAACGATATTCGCTCCTGTATGTAAATGTTCTGGAATAACGCCACCTTCACCCGTATTAATCCACGATCCGCCTGCCATTTTTGCTCCAAAACCACTCGCTAAAATATAATTTTCTCCAATCGCACCGTAAGAAGTCGCAGATGCACCAAACATGCCATGTAGCTTCCACGGATATTTACGGTTCTCACCGACTATAATTGCATCATCTTCTTCGTACAGCCAAAGATTCGTTGTATCCGCTGTTAATTTTTCTCTTCTTGAAAATAACCCTTCTTTATGAATCACGTACTTTTTACCTTCCCGCTCTTGCGTGAGATTCACACTTAATTCCTCAGTTAATATCGGAAATAATGTATTAGCAATATAATATCCAGAAGCTTCAAAATCTCGTTTTGATCCAAAACCAAGTATTTCAGAGCGATATTTCGCTAAAAACATAACACTTTGAAAATCATAACGTGAGAAAGGCTTTCCATCCGTATCATGATCAAACCAATATTGTCGAAATTCAGGCCCTATCTTTTCCAGTAAGTAGCGCATTCTTCCTAAGTATGGATGTAATTTTAAAATAGAATGGTGTGTTCGTTTTTTTATAAAAAATGTAATGATAAAAAAGACGATTAAAAGCAACATTAAAAATAGTAATATACTAATAATAACGAGTAGCGTTTCACTCATCCCGCTTCCCCCTATGAAATTCCATAATAAAAGGAGAACACTCGATGTGCTCTCCTTTTATCTTTATTCATACTAACGTAGCAAGATGCTCTTTCACGTCATATTCAACTAAACTTTCAGCGTGTTTAATTCGATGAACAAAGTCTGGATTAGCAATTAACGGTCTTCCGAATGCCGCTACATCAATCGTTCCTTCTTGCAACGCTTCTTCGGCCTCTTTCGGATTTAAATTACCAACCCCAACAATCGTACCATCCCAATATTTTCTTACTAGTTGATGAAAATTCTTTCCATCAGCAATCTCTTGCGTATAATTCATCGTTGAAGGATGGATCATCGTTAACCCAACCTCTTTAAACATATTTATGAACGTTTCAATTGCAAACTCAGGATCTTCCCACATATAAGTAGGATTATCACCTTTGAAAGCAGAGAAACGAAGAAGTGTTTTATTAGCTCCAACAGCTTCTATTACAGCCGCCGTTACTTCTTTCATAAACGTTAACCTTTGTTTTAAATCACCGCCATATTTATCTGTTCGCTTATTCGCAAACTCATACGTAAATTGATCGATTAAATATCCGTGTGCACCGTGAATTTCTACTCCATCAAATCCAGCTTCGATCGCATTTTTCGCAGCTTGTGCGTATTGACCGATCACTTCTTGTATTTCTTCTAACGTCATTGCTGCTGGCGTATCAAACGGTTTACGAAAGCGTGGAACATTTCCCTCTGCAGCGATAGCCGATGGTGCTTGTGGCATTTGACCACCAATTATTTCATGATGACTCATACGCCCAACATGCCATATTTGAGCAATAATCGTCCCGCCTTCTTTATGTACTGCCTCTGTAACAGGTTTCCAAGAATCGATTTGTTCTTGTGTATAAATACCTGGTACTCCTGGGTTTCCTTTTGCTCTCGGACTAATGACAATTCCTTCTGTAATAATTAGTCCAATTCCATCCGCAGCACGTTTTCTGTAGTACTCCACTACATCAGCACCAACTACTCCAGTCTCATTATCTGCAAAGCATCTTGTCATCGGCGCCATCACTATACGATTACGAAGAGACCAAGCTCCAACTTGAATTGGATCAAACAACTTTGTTTCTTCAACGTTTTCAAAAAATCCCCCAGCATTTACATTTGTTCCTTCATAAATACTCGCTGCTTTATTACTTGAACTTGTCATTTTTCTTCCCCCCTAAAAAATCTTACTATAATCGCATCATACTTACTTTTAGATAGTAACGTCAATTTTTACGAATTTACAATAAAAAATTCGAATATCCAAAAAATAAAATGCTGTAAATAATATTAAAAAGGTTTCCTTAGGAGGAAACCTTTTTTGTTGACCATATATGGCTGTCAATTCGTTTATCTCTTTAGTAAAAAACACCTTATCAATAGAAGTGAAAATGGTTCAGTATTCTTCTAAAAATAATAACTTATATACCTAAAACAATGAAAGCCCTACCTCTCTTTCATCCTTACGGCTCCTCGTCCGTGCCAGTGTGAATCAGGATTGCAAAAATCAAGTAACTATTTTATCGAAGTATTCAATTAAACTTCGAACATTCATAAATGAAATTAAAAAATAAAAATGGATTTGATTGTAGTAATAACAATAGAGGTAATGCTCTAAAAGTGGTTTGAAAGAGTTGAATGTCTTTGAAATGATAAATTTTCTATAATTATGTTCCCAAAAAATTCAAGATCTTTTTTGGGATATAATACATTATTTGTAATGAACCTTAACAAAAGCTTTTTATCTGATTTTCTGTGATACCTTCAATTAATCCCAGTTCACTAATCAAAAATTCATATGCGTTATCTAACATCTTCTTTTCGCTTGCATTAAGTGCTTTTTCTTTCTGTATACGCATTAAATCACGCACAACTTCAGCACCTTCTTGCATTTTACCCGTCTTTATTTTATCAGTGTTCAATTTATACCTTTGTTTCCACGTAAGTAATCTATCTGATTCCCCATGTTGAAAAATATCCATTATGTGTGCTAATGCGGTTATATCCGTAACTGGTCGTATATTCGAATTCAATATTCTCCCTGTTGGAATCATTAGTTCCATATTACTAGCCGACATTTTTATAACATAATACTGTTGTTTTTCTCCTGAGATTTCCTTCTCTTCTATGGCTTTAATTATACCTGCTCCCTGCATTGGATAAACAATGTTATCGCCAATTTGAAACAAATAATCCACCTCCATATATGGTAACCTTATCAAGGTTACCACACTTTTAGTTTTTTGTCAAAATTTTTATTTTATCATAAAATCATTTTACGCGTCAACACTTCAGAAGCAAGAAATTAAATTTACACAATACACTATAAAAATCGCAATTCCATTAACGGTTCCACACACATTCATTCTCCTTTAACACAAAAACACATCACTACATTTCAGTAGTAATGTGTTTTTGATAAGGCATAAATAAATATCTACTTTTCCGTCTATATACTAACCTGCTTACTAACCGTTTCCCTCGCTAAAAGAAAACTCATAATCACTTGCGCTGCTACTCTACTCGTCATATCTCTGAAATCAAGAGTTGGATCAATCTCTACTATATCCATCCCTTGAACGAGCGGTTCTTTACCAAGGAATTCAATCGCATCTAGTAAAGTCGTACTATCCATTCCACCAGGCCCAATTGCTGGACAACCTGGTGCAAACGCTTGGTCTAGCACATCCATATCAAGAGAAATATAAATAGAAGTCACACCTTGATTTCTTAATACTTCAATACTTTCCGTGATAATATCTTTTATTTCTCGCTCTCGTACGTCTTTCATTGTATACACTGTTACACCATGCTCTATTGCATATTCATGGTACGCACGTGCATTAGAAAAATTACGAATTCCAATTTGAACAAGTTGTTTCCCTGCAATGACATCATTTTCTAGTAAACTACGGAATGGTGTACCATTTGATGGGCCTCCATCATCTAAATTACGTAAATCATGATGAGCATCAAATTGAATAATTCCGACCTTTCCTTTACTGTTTGCAAAACCTGTTATACTCGGAAAACTAATCGAGTGGTCACCGCCAAGAACGATTGGTATCATGTTCGGGTTTACTTTCGTTACATGCCCAACTGTTTTCGCAATTCGTTTATGACTTTCTTTTATATCCGTCACATGCATCGTAATATCGCCGCAATCATATAAGACACTTTCTTTCATATCGTGTTCTTCTGTAATTGCATATGTGCTATATGCATCTAACATCGCACGAATTGTCTTTGGAGCAAAACTTGCTCCTGAATGACTAATAGATGGTTTAGAAAGGGGTGCTCCAATTAAGGCAGCACCGAATATTTCTACGCCTTCCTCCCAAACTTTAATCATCTCACTCCATTTTGTCACTTCACGATCAATAAACTTTGCATTTTTCTTTAAATAGTGGCCGTGCTCCACGATTGTTCACCTCTTGTATATGCAATATTACCATTCTTCCATACTGTATTCACATGACTTACGCCGTAATGATACGGTACGTAAGCATAATTGTAAGCATCCCATAAAACTAAATCTGCCTTACGACCAACTCTAATTTTCCCAGCTACATCACCGCGGTTAATGGCATATGATGAGTTAACCGTTACGGCATTCCAAACTTCTTCTGGTGTCATTTTCAGTTTTAGCATCGCAATGCTCATAATAAGCTGAATATTTTCAGTTGGACAGCTACCTGGGTTAAAGTCTGTAGCTAACGCAACTGCAACACCTTCATCAATCATTTTACGACCACGAGCAAAGCTTTCTTTATTTAAATAGAAAGTTGTTCCTGGTAATAATGTTGCTACTGTACTCGAGTTTGCAAGCATTTCAATCCCTTTATCAGAAGCGCCAACTAAATGGTCCGCTGATGCCGCACCGATTTCTGCCGCTGCTTCCGCACCACCAAGAGGGTCGATTTCATCTGCATGAATTTTCACATCAAAGCCAAGCTCTTTCGCTTTTAATAAAAACTCTTTTGACTCTTCGACAGAGAACACACCTGTTTCACAGAAAATATCAACGAACTCCGCTAATTGCTTCTCTTTCATTTCTGGTAGTAGGTCTAACATCCATTGTAAAAATTCTTTCGATTTACCTTTATACTCTTTCGGAACTGCATGAGCACCTAAAAATGTTGAAACTAAATCGATCGGATGCTCTTTTTGTAATTGTGCTGTTGCCTCTAATTGTTTCCATTCCGTCTCATCATCTAATCCGTAACCACTCTTCGCTTCTACAGTAGTAACTCCGAAAGATAGCATACGGTCTAAATGGAATTTCGCTTTTTGAACAAGTTCTTCTTTCGACGCCTGTTTCGTTGCATTTACAGTTGAAAGAATACCGCCGCCTTTTTCCAAAATTTCTAAGTACGGAACTCCTTGTAATTTTAGTGCGATTTCATTTTCACGAGATCCACCAAATACAAGATGAGTATGCGGATCAACAAGACCAGGAGAAACCATTTTCCCGCCGCAATCAATAACTTCTTTCGCCTGAAGTCCTTTCGCTTCTTCCACTGTTCCAACGAAAGTGATTACACCATTTTCAATTCCAACCGCACCGTTTTCGATAACAGGAAGCGTGTTCATCGCTTCCCGTCTTAACAAGCCATCTTCTTGATCCATTGTTAGTAATTGACCGATATTTATTAGTAAAGTGTCCAGCATGTTTTCTCCTCCTTATTTCATCATTGGAATGTTAACGCCTTTTTCTTTCGCAGTTTCCACTGCCAAGTCATATCCTGCATCCACGTGACGAACAACACCCATACCAGGGTCAGAAGTTAATACACGCTCAATACGTTTTGCTGCTGCTTCTGTTCCATCTGCAACGATAACCATTCCAGCGTGAAGTGAATATCCCATACCAACGCCGCCACCGTGGTGAACAGACACCCAGCTTGCACCGTTTACACTATTAATTAATGCATTTAAAATTGGCCAATCTGCTACTGCATCACTACCGTCTTTCATCGCTTCTGTTTCACGGTTTGGAGATGCTACTGATCCACAATCTAAATGGTCACGACCGATAACGATTGGTGCTGATAATTCACCATTTGCAACCATTTCATTAATGATGCGCCCAAATTTCGCACGCTCACCGTAACCTAACCAACAAATACGTGATGGAAGTCCTTGGAACTCAACTTGCTCACGAGCCATACGAATCCAGTTACATAAATGTTCATTATCAGCGAACTCACGTAAAATTACTTCGTCTGTTTTATAAATATCTTCTGGATCACCAGAAAGTGCCACCCAGCGGAATGGTCCTTTTCCTTCACAGAATAATGGACGAATAAATGCAGGAACGAATCCTGGGAAATCGAAAGCATTTTTCAAACCTTCATCGAAAGCAACTTGGCGAATATTATTTCCATAATCAAATGTAATTGCGCCTTTTTCTTGCATCGCAAGCATTGCTTCCACATGTTTTGTCATACTTTCTTTTGATAATTGTACGTAACGTTCTGGATTTTCTTCACGAAGTTTCGCTGCTTCTTCTAACGTGTAACCTACTGGAATATAACCGTTTAATGGATCATGAGCAGATGTTTGATCCGTAACTAAATCTGGCGTAATATTACGCTTCACTAGTTCTGGTAAAATCTCTGCCGCATTTCCTAACAAGCCAATTGAAATTGGTTCTTTCTTCTCTTTATACTCGTTCGCAACAGTTAATGCTTCTTCTAATGATTCTGTGTACATGTCACAATATCTCTTTTCAATACGACGATCGATACTACGCTTATCTACATCAATAGCAATGACAACACCGCCATTCATCGTTACAGCAAGAGGTTGTGCACCACCCATACCACCTAAGCCAGCAGTAAGTGTTAATGTACCTTTTAATGAACCATCGAAATGTTGACGAGCCGCTTCACCAAATGTTTCATATGTTCCTTGTAGAATCCCTTGCGTTCCAATGTAAATCCAGCTACCAGCTGTCATTTGTCCGTACATCATAAGACCTTTTTTCTCTAGTTCTCGGAAGTGATCCCAGTTTGCCCATTTCGGTACTAAGTTTGAGTTCGCTAACAGAACGCGAGGTGCATCTTCATGTGATTTAAAAATGGCAACTGGTTTTCCTGATTGAACAAGTAACGTTTCATCACTTTCTAACGTTTTTAATGAATCTACAATCGCCTGATAGCTTTCCCAGTTACGAGCTGCACGGCCAATTCCGCCATATACAACTAATTCTTCTGGTTTTTCAGCAACTTCAGGATCTAAATTGTTCATTAACATACGAAGTGCAGCTTCTTGCACCCATCCTTTCGTTTGTAACTCTGTACCTCTTGGCGCGCGAATTGTTTGTTGTACTTTTTCCATTTCAATCTCTCCCTTTTCTCATTTTATAGTGCTGCGTTTACATCTAATCTTTCTTTTATCGAATAATTCGTTTTTAACCAATGCGCAATATTTTCAATATCTGTTGAGAATATACGGTCATTTTTAATAGATGGCACCTGCTGACGACCTTGGTGGTAGAAGCTCTTCGTCACTGTACTCATGTTTTCAATTCCGCGATATTCTGCTGCTTGCATTGCACAAATCATCTCAATAGAAAGAACACGTCTTGCATTTTGAATAATTTGATGTGCATGGCGTGAAGCAATTGTTCCCATACTTACATGATCTTCTTGGTTAGCAGAAGACGGAATTGAATCTACACTCGCCGGATGTGCTAACGTTTTATTTTCAGAAACAAGCGACGCTGCAGCATATTGCATAATCATTGCACCTGACTGTAGTCCTGGTTCTGGACTTAAAAATGGTGGTAAATCATTTAATTGCGGGTTTACTAAACGCTCAATACGGCGCTCCGAAATATTTGCAAGTTCCGCCATTCCTACTTTTAAGAAGTCCATCGCAAACGCAATCGGTTGACCATGGAAGTTACCACCTGAAATTACTTTTTCTCCGCCATCAAAAATTAGCGGATTATCTGTTGCTGCATTCATTTCAATTTCTAATTTTTCTTTTACATAATTTAAAACTTGCCAAGAAGCACCGTGTACTTGCGGGATACAACGAAGTGAATAGGCATCCTGCACTCGTAATTCTCCTTGTTTTGTTGTTAATTTACTATCGTGAAGGATGTCACGAATTCTGCTCGCTACTTCCACTTGCTCTTTATAACCACGTGCTTTATGAACATTTTCATCAAATGCATCAATAATGCCTTGTAACCCTTCAATTGTCATCGAAGCAATTAGTTCAGCTTGATACGCCGTTGCTTCTGCTTCTATATAAGAAAGAACTCCTTGTGCTGTCATCGCCTGCGTACCATTAATTAACGCAAGACCTTCTTTCGCTTCAAGTTCAATTGGCTCAAGCCCTTCTTCTGTAAGAGCAACCATTGCATGAACGCGTTTCCCCTTATAGAACACTTCACCTTCGCCTAATAATACGAGCGCAAGATGAGATAAAGGTGCTAAATCGCCACTTGCACCAAGTGAGCCTTGTTGCGGAACGACTGGATGAATTTTACGGTTTACAAACTCAAGAAGCATATTTACAACGAGCGGCCTTACGCCTGATACTCCTTTAAGCATCGTGTTCGCTCGTAAAATTAACATTCCGCGTGATACTTCTTCCGGGAATGGATCACCAATCCCGCATGCATGTGACTGAATTAAATTATGTTGAAGTGCCTTTACATCATCTTTTTGGATAAGCACATCACTAAACTTTCCAAATCCAGTTGTAATACCGTAAACGACTTTTCCGTCCTCTACAATTTTCTCAACTACTTCGCGGCACTCCGCTACCTTTTGCATACTAGTTGGACAAGCTGTTACACCTTCTCCTTCCAGTAATAACTTCTTCATTTCTTCAACTGTCAATGTATGTCCTGTTAACGTAATCATCATTTTTCCTCCTTAAAAAGGCAAAAGGGGACCTTATCTTTTTTAAGACAGACTTCTGTCCTAAAAAAGTAAGGCCCCCTTCTAACTAATAGACTATGGGCAAATCATATGTGATTAATTCCTAAACCAATCGCCTCATGCTCAGATCCTTTTACAGGTGCACCAATCGTTCCATATAATGCAACAGCAACCCATTCGCCTTCTTTTTTTCCGTCGTATGGTGTACCGCGCACAATCGCAAAACGAAGTCCTACTGTACGAAGAACGTCTGCTAACTGAATTTGACCTCTCGTCACTCCGTACAAAGCTTCCATAATTGCATGATAAAGTGCATGTGTTTCTCTGTAAACGTCTGTTTCAATAACTTGGTTGCTTTTAGCCGCTGTTTCCATTGCTGCGACAACCTTTTGCGAATTCATCGAACCCACTTTCCCCGTACAATACTTCCAACCTTTTGGAATGGATAATACAGGACTTTCATTCTCATCCGCAAGTGCCAACAGCATGGCCATACGACCAATTCGATGTGTTCCTTGAAGAAGCATGTGACTCTCTCATTTCTTTTGAATTATTTGAATATTACTTAATTTAAGAATATATGAAAACGTTTAAATCGTCAATAGTTTAAAATCATATTCAAACATTTTTTTCATCCCCATAATTTTGTGTACACAAATGATTTACACAAAATTTCCAAGCATGCTATAGTCTCACTAACAGATGCAAAGGGGCGAAATTTCAGTGACAAAACGAAAAGATATTCATTTTCGAATTGAAGAGAAATTACTTAAAAGGTTTGAATCAGCACTCCATTACGAAGGTTTAAAGAAAACAGATATATTAACACATGCAATCCAACAATTTTGCACAAAGGTGGAATGTGACAAAATGAATGATGTAAAACGTCAGTATAACGTTAGCAACCATTTACAAACACGCATCGACACACATACACATTACGAAGAAAAACACGTAGATTTAGATAAGATCGTCATTGAACATTTACAACTTCAAGGGGAAGAAAATATATTAGAGGTTGGGTGCGCTAGTGGAAAATTCCTTTCCCTTTTACAAACAAATGGTCATAAAGGCACATTAACCGGGTTTGATCAATCCGAAGCTATGCTTGCTGAAGCTGCTAAAACAAATAACTTAATAGAATGGAAACGAGGGGATGCTAGTAAACTTCCTTTCGAAACAAATTGTTATGACCTAATAATTGCAAGACATATGTTATACCATGTGAAAGATGTTGAAAAAACAGTTCAAGGCTTTTATAAAGTCATTCGTCCTGGCGGAACACTTTTAGCTACAACAAATTCTAAAGTTTCATTACCTCGTATAGTTGAAATGTGTAACAACATGCTTGACGCATTTGATCTACCGAAAACATCACCAGCAGTCTCTCCATTTTGTTTAGAAAATGGTAAAGTGATAGTAGCATCTGCTTTTCCAACGGTTGAAGAAACAGTTATTCATAATGCGCTCGTTTTTCATCACGCTACCCCAATAGTAAGCTATATTTCCAGCATGTTTCCATCGCTAAATATACCCGATAATATGTATCTTCAAGCCGAGATGAAAGAATGGCTAACAAAAGAAATCAACAAGGAATTATCTCTCCATAACGGTATATGGCGCGATCCAAAAACGTTAGTAATTTATCGGTGTAAAAAAGAAAAAAGCTAGCATTTGCTAGCTTTTACACGTTTTCTCGTAAAAGTTTCTCCATTACTACATTGCCTTTACCACAATAAAAATCTGTATTATGTTCGTCTGCCACTCCAAAATAAGAGGCAATTGCTATTCCAAATGGTACAAATGCATGCCCTTGTGCTGTAATGATATTTGAGTGTTGCACAACTTCTTCATACACGAAATTTTCTACTGGAAAACAATCGAATTTTTGATAATCTATAGTCGCAGTATAAGAAATCCCTTTAAATAACCCTGCTTTTGCTAGTGCATACGGTCCAGCACAAATTGCTGCCACTAATTTTTCTTGTTCATGAAATTGACGAATGATTGAAAAAAGAGGTTTTGCATCTTTCAACTGTACTTCTTCTCCACCTGGAATAAGTATCCCCTCATACTCATCTACACGTACTTCACTTACTTCTATATGCGGCTGCACTTGCAATCCAGTTTCACTTATAACCAATTCTTTAGTTAAGCCCGCTGTAATGATTTCATATTTATTTTTCAGCAATGCCGTCGCTACTGTTATTTCAAACTCTGCAAATGTTGAGTATACAAATAAAAGTATTTTTTTCATAGCCCTCTCTCCTTTAACCAGTTCATAAAATATACCTCTAAATCGTCCACTGTTAATCTATTCGTGTCCACATAATTTACAGGAAATTGTTTATACCAGTCTTTTTCAGTTTCTACTAATTTAAATTGCTCCTCAAACGTACTTCTGTTTCTTGTTCTATCATTATTTTTTCTATCATATACATTCTTTTTCGTAACATCTAAGTAAAAAATCACATCCGAACGGCATGCTCTTAATTTATATAATTCATCTTTCAATTCAGTTTCTATATCCCACTCTTCTCCTATAATCGTTGGATAAAAGAGTGTAAAAAACTCAATGTCTTCTGGTCCGCGATCAAAAATTACGACTGAATCTTTCACATTTTGAAACTCCTTTATTTTTGCTTCCATAAACATTTTTTGATTCATAATAAACCCTACTTTTGAATTCATATCTAAATTCAATTTTTTTCGCTTCTCTACAATTGGATATGGATTTTCATATATAACTCGAAACCCTCTCTTTTCTAACCTTTTTGCTAATGTTGTTTTTCCGCTAGCCATCGGCCCTTGCAGTGAAATTACGTATGCCACGCCTCTCATTCCCTTACACTTTAGTACACCTATAATATACAGAATCTTGAAAACTCTCAACATTATATATATCATCTTGTTTCTTATTCTTATCTAACTTATAATGAAAAATAGAGATTATGACGGACGCATCAATAATGTAAGCTTGGAAATCCAAGCTTACATTATTTTTTGCTTTCCCTTTTCTAATAAAAAGAGTATACTAGATTAGAACGTATGTTCTTAATAATTACATACAGTAAGGAGATAGAACAATGGTATACGACACAAAAGCAATTTCTTGGAATGAATCTTTAAAACAACTTCAACGCCGCTATACAAACAAACAAGTTGACCGAAAAGAATTTGAGGATATTGAACTGATGGAATTCTTCCGCGATAACGACTACATTTCTTTACCTACACATATAAGCGGCCTATCAAAAACACGTTTTACTTCTTACTCTATTTTCACAACTGAAGATAAAGATCGTAAAGTTGGCACACTTATTATTGAGTATGTTGAAGACGATAATAATAATTTATGTGTTGAACAACTATACTTCGTTTAAACTATAACGCTTGGTCAAAATGACCAAGCGTTCTTGCTTTCTATGAATCTCACTGTATATAATATGAATAAAAGAAAACCGCTATCATTAAGGGGGGATATGCTTGCTCGAAGGATGGTTCAGTTGGTTCATTGTATTATGGACGGTTATTTTGTTAGGGCTTATGTCTATCGGTGGATATTTTATGTTCAGAAAATTCCTGAAACGATTACCAAAAGAAGACGGCATGTCCATTTTGGATTGGGAAGAACACTACATAAATAAAACGAGACATTTATGGGCTGATGAACAAAAACAATTGTTAGAAGAGCTTGTAAGTCCTGTTCCAGAACTATTTCGTGATGTTGCAAAATCAAAGATTGCTGGAAAAATCGGGGAACTTGCATTACAAGAAAATGCCTCTCAAATTACACAAGACTTAATTATTAAGGGATATATCATTGCCACACCAAAGCGTGATCATAAATTTTTAATAAAAAAACTACAAGAAAAAAAGATTGATTATTCTAACTATCAATCTTTACTAACAAAATACCCCTCATGAAAAAAAGATTGCTAACTTATAGCAATCTTTTTTAACTTACAGTTACAGATTTTACGGCTGTTAATCTAGCTTCTGCTAAATCTATTTGCAAACCGACCGCACTCGTATAAATCGTATCGCCTGTACCTGTAATGTTGACTTGTGTAGATGTCGTATTTGGTGCAATTGATCCTGTTGCATTTACATTTGTAATATCAAATTCAGCTCTCGCATTTGCATTTGTAGTTGTCCCCGAAAAATTCCGATCTGCAAAACTACCAATTGTATTTAAATTCCCGTTAATATCATTCACTTGCCCTCTAAAAAAGTTCCCCGATGGATTATTCGGTCCCGTTAATGTCACAGAGTTCAATTGAAAGTTATCACCTGTAAAATTTGGATCACCATTCACCGCCATTACAAAAGCTCTTGCTGTCACCGTCCCTGTAGCCGGTGTGAAAAATCCAGAAAGTATTTGTGGTGTACCTGATAATAAAAAACCTGGGAATAAACTCACATTTCTCATCGGGTATGAGGAATCACGATATACAACAATCAACGACCATCCTGCACCATAACCAACTGGCTGACGCGTAGGTAATCTTGTTACGCTATATCTACCTGCTGCTCGATTAGGTAACCCTTGTAGTAAAGATGTAACGTCTGCCGCTCTGTTATATACATTGGCTATAAAAGGTAAATTCGTCCCTTCTGATGACCATGCCGAATTAATTGTCACTTGTGTACTCGTTCCATCAGGCGTAACTAGATTTGGAGGATTCGCATCAACAACAGCAGTTGTAACAGCCGTATCCAATCCACCTGACCAAACAAGTAATGCAAAATCCACAACCGCCGTAGCTGGAACAATAGTAGTTGACGGATTTAATTCAGCCCATGATCCATCTAATGTCCAATCATTTGTCGTACCTCCAAATGTATTTGGATCAGTTGATGAGGGTACTCCTCCAAAAGTTAAGTCAGTATTTAATGTAATAAGTGCATTGTAAGCAAAATTTGTATTTGCAGTACCACGCATTCCTATCGTATTGCCTGTGTGCATCATAAATAAGTTATCATTTTTACCGTAAGCTTGAACAAAAGCCAATAGAACTCACTCCTATTAGGATAAAAATTTTTATTAACTTTTCCTATTATTTCAACTTACAGTTACTGATTTTGTAGCTGTTAAACGTGCCTCTGCTAAATCTATTTGCAAACCAACAGCACCAGCGTAAATATAATCGAATGTATTTGGGATATTAACCGTAGTAGAAGTGGATGCAGCTGTTAATACGCCATTTGCAGGTACATTTGTCACATCAAATTCCGCACGACGGTTAGTCGCAGAAGTACCAATTGGCATATTTCTATCCCCAAAACTTCCAACTGTATCTAAATTTCCTAAATAATTATTTACCTGTGAAGCAAAAAAGTTGTTTATTAAATTATTAGGTCCTGAAAGTCCAGTACCATTTAAGTTAAATCTATCACCTGTCGCATCTGTATCACCATTAATTGCCATTGTAAATACACGAGCAGTAACCGGCGATACAGCTGGAGTGATGAAATTTGAAATCGTCGCTGTCTCACCCAATGTAGAAATAAGTAAACCAGTATATAAACTAACATTCCTGACAGGATATAAATTATCACGATACACAACAACTAATGCCCATCCTACCCCTGTCCCTTGCGCTGGTGGATTTGCCGTTGGTATTCTCTCTACAAAATAATCTCCTGTTGCTCGGTTCGAAAGTCCCTGTAAAATACTTGTTACATTTGCAGCACGTGTATAAATGGTACCTTGAAATGTGCCGCTCGATCTAGTCTCTCCCCATGTTGGAACACTCGTAATTGTATGGATAACTCCATCTGGCGTTTGAAGAGTAGGCATATTATTATTTACCACTGTCTCTGTCACAGTTGCACTCAATGTTCCTTGCCATACTAGCATTGCAAAGTCTACAGTTGCTGTTGCTGGTACATCTGTTAATGAAGGATTAAGCCTTGCCCAAGAACCATTTAATGTCCAATCATTTGTCGTTCCTGCAAAAGTTAATGGATCTGCCGAAGAAGGAACTCCTGCAAAACTTAAACTTGTATCTCTTGTTATTAATGCATTGTACTGATAAGCCGTCGCTGTTGTAATACCACGCATACCAACTGTATTCCCTGTGTGTGCCATAAATAAAGAGTCCGTTTTCGTATATGTTTGTACAAAAGCCAATAATTCCACTTCCCTTCCATATAAAATAAATATTTATTCGCTATTTCATTTAATGCGAACAAGGAAAAAAAGTTACATTTGTATACGTAACGCAAAGAATAATTTAGGCAAAAAAAAAGCCTTTGCCTATTCCTATCCATATAAATTTGAATAGGATGCAATGACGAATTTATTTTATACTAATATTTTCACATAGTATTGTTTCTGGATGATTAAAATAATACTGTTTGTAAATATTCTATTCCTTGACCGGATTGAAATTTATACAGAAAGGACGAATCGAATGGCAATAGCAACAATAGGAAGTCGTTTAACCTATACAATCGTTGTCCAAAATACCGGAACACTTCCTGCCCAAAACGTTACATTTACAGACCCTATACCTGCTGGCACCACTTTTGTTCCAAACAGTGTAACTGTTAATAGTACTCCAACAGCCGGCGATCCTTCAACTGGAATTCCTATTAATAATATTCCTGCTGGTGGTTCTGTTACAATTACTTTTCAAGTAGATGTAACAAGTATTCCTACCCCACCTGTCGCCAGTAACGTAGCATCATTTGGATACGAATTTCAACCTGCACCTAACGCACCCACTATCACACGTACAACAACAAGCAATATAGTTGATACAGATATTTTCACAGCTAATGTCGCATTAACAAAAGCAGTAGATAAAACAATTGCTACGATCGGTGATACAATTACGTATACAATTACTGCTACAAATGAGGCTCCATTAGCCGCTAATAATGTTATCATTACAGACACACCTCCTGCCGGCACATCGTTCGTACCGGGTAGCGTTACAGTGAATGGTACTCCTACTACGGATAATCCTGCTACTGGAATAAATGTAGGAACGATTGCTGCAAACGGGAATGCTACAATTACGTTTCAAGTTCGAGTTAATACTCTCCCTACACCAAACCCTATTCCAAATAGTGCAACTTCAAGCTTTCAATATAATCCACCAAACCAACCACCAATTAACAGAAACTCTACAAGTAATATAGTCGAAACACAAATTAATGCTCCTATCATTAATCCGGCTAAAAGTGCAAACCAACAAATTGTGAATATCGGTGACATCATTACGTATACGATTACTGTCCCAAATAACGGTAATATTTCAGCAACAAATGTTTCTATCACCGATCCTATCCCTACTGGCACCACTTTTATTCCAAACAGTGTTACAGTTAATGGAGCGACACAATCTGGTGTAACACCAACAAATATTCCGCTAGGTACGATTCCTGCTGGTCAAACTACAACTGTCACATTTCAAGTTCAAGTCACTTCTCTTCCGGCTAACGGAACGATTACTAACGAAGCAAATATAACATTTACATCGCAACCAAACCCGTCTGAACCCCCAACGACAACTACGACAACACCACCTCCAACAACTACTTCTGTACAAACTGCAATTGTAAATCCAACAAAAACTGCTAGTCCACAAATTGCTGATATTGGTGATATTATTACGTATACAATTACTGTACCGAATACAGGAAACATCGCTGCGACGAACGTTATTGTAACTGATCCAATTCCAAATGGCACTACATTTATTCCGAATAGCGTCACAATTAACGGCACTTCACAACCAGGTGTAAATCCTGCTGGCGGTATACAAATCGGCACAATCGCTGCTGGTGCAAATGCTATAGTTACATTCCAAGTTCAAGTTACCTCTCTCCCAGAGAATGGCTTAATCCGAAATATCGGAACCACAACATTTACGTATCAACCCGATCCAACAAAACCACCTATTACAACAACAACCCCTACACCACCTACTACTACTCCTGTTAATACCGCTATTACAAATCCTGTTAAAACGGTGGATAAAACTGCTGTTGATATCGGTGATATTATTACGTATACGATTACATTTACTAATGATGGTACAATCCCTGCTACGAATGTAGTTTTTAATGATACAATTCCTGCTGGGACAACATTCATTCCAAATAGCGTAGTCTTAAATAATGCTCCCGTTCCAAATTCAAATCCAGCACTAGGAATTCCAGTTGGAACAATTAATCCTGGTGAAACGAAAACACTCTCGTTCCAAGTTCTTGTTACACAAGTACCTGCTGGCGGTGTTATTACAAACGAAGCTTCAACGACATATACGTATCAGCCAGATCCAACAAGGCCTCCTGTTACAACAACTGAACCGACAGCACCTACTACAGTCACTGTTAATACCGCTACGGTTAATCCTACAAAATCTGCTAATCGTACTTTTGTTGACATTGGTGATATTATTACGTATACAATTAGTTTACAAAATAACGGCACTGTTTCCTCAACGAATATTGTACTAACCGATCCTATTCCAAACGGTACAACATTTATTCCAAATAGCGTCACGATTGATGGTGTCTCACAACCTAACAGTAATCCTGAAAACGGTATATCAATCGGCACTTTAATTCCAAATCAGGCAAAAACAATTACATTCCAAGTTCAAGTTACAAGTGTGCCACCAAATGGCCTTATAGAAAATCAGGGTATTGTATCATTTAATCATATTGTTAATCCAAATGAACCTCCTGTTACAAAAACGACCCCAACTCCTAAAACAGAAACTCAAGTTGGCACTGTTGTTACTACGCCTACAAAATCTGCAGACAAACAAGTTGCTGATATAGGAGATACAATTACCTATACGGTAACTTTTACAAATAATGGGACAGTTCCAGCTACAAATGTAGTCGTTACAGACCCTACACCTAACGGGACTATTTTCGTTCCAAATAGCGTTACGATTGATGGCGTTTCAAATCCTGGCTCCGATCCAGAACTCGGAATACAACTTGGTACTATTTCTGTCGGGGAAACAAAAACAATCACCTACCAAGTTGTCGTTACAAATTTACCACCTGACGGGATAATTAGAAACCAAGCATCCTTCACTTATCAATATCAACCGAATCCGAGTGAGCCTCCCGTTACAACAACTACTACGACTCCAAGTGTGAACATCCCAATTAACAATCCAAATCCGACGACTACAAAATCTGCCAATCGACAAATTGCCGATATAGGAGATACGATTACTTTTACTGTAACATTCCAAAATAGAGGAACTGTACCCGCTACAAACGTTATCGTAAAAGATACACTTCCATCTGGTGTTTCATTCGTTCCAGGTAGCGTTGTTGTGAATGGAACATCAGAACTTGGAGAAAATTCCGAAATTGGTATACCAGTTGGCACTGTAAATCCTGGTCAAAGTATTACAATTACGTTCCAAGGTGTAGTAAATAGCATCCCGTCCGGGGGAATCATTAGAAATCAAGCAAATATAACATTCACATATGAGCCAAATCCGAATGAACCTCCTGTTACGACAACTATTACAACTTCTGAAACAGAAACGGCAGTTAATACTGCAACACTAAATCCACAAAAAACAGCAGATCTTTCCTTTGTTGCATTAAATGATATCATTACCTATACGCTCTCATTTCAAAACACCGGTACTGTCCCTGCTACGAATATAACAGTAGTGGATTCTATCCCTACTGGTACTATATTAGTTCCAGACAGTGTTACGATTAATGGTATTCCTCAACCAGGATCGAATCCAGCATCTGGAATTTCACTTGGAACTTTAGCACCATCCGAACGAGCGACCATTACTTTCCAAGTACGAGTAGTAAACATCCCTGCTAGTGGAGAAATACGCAATCAAGGAAGTGCAACATTTAATTATCAACCAGATCCAAACTTACCTCCAGTCACAAAAACAGAAACGACTCCCGAAACAACGACTCCTATTCAAACTGTAGTCATAAGCCCTACTAAAACCGCAAATCTTACGTTTGCAGAAATTGGTGATATCGTAACTTATACTGTCACTTTTACAAACCAAGGAACTATACCTGCTACAGGTGTAACAGTTACAGACTCTTTGCCACCTGGTACAACTTTTATTACTGATAGTGTTACAGTAAATACTATCCCTCAACCTGGTGTAAGCCCCCTTACAGGCATTTCTGTCGGTACTGTTAACCCTGGGGAAACCGTCACAGTTACGTTCCAAGTACAAATAAATGCTATTCCACCTAACGGGAAAATAGAAAATACGGCAGTTGTAACCTATATTTCTCAACCTAATCCTAGTGAACCACCTATTACAACGACGGAAACAACTCCTACTGTTACTTTACCGGTTCATACCGCTAACCCGAATCCGCAAAAAACAGTAGACCGTGAGTTTGCAAGTATTGGTGATACACTCACTTACACAATCACCCTTCAAAATTCTGGTAATATACCTGCAACTGATGTCATTATTACAGATTCTATCCCTACTGGAACTACATTTATTCCTGAAAGCATTACGATTAACAGTATTTCACAACCTGACTTAACCCCTGAAACAGGAATTCCAGTTGGCACACTAAACCCTAGACAAATAGTAGCTGTTACTTTAGAAGTACAAGTAACTGCTCTACCACCAAATGGTATTATCTCAAATGAAGCAAATGTCACTTACACATCTCAACCAGACCCTACTCTTCCGCCTATTACAACAACCACACCTACTCCAATTGCACAAACAATTGTACAAAATGCAGAGTTAGAGTCAACTAAAACAGTAGATTTATCAGTTGCTAACATTGGAGATGCACTCACGTATACAATCACTCTTGAAAACATCGGAAATATTCCTATGACAAATGTATCTGTCATTGATCCACCACCAGTAGGTACACAATTTATTGTGGATTCCGTTACAGTAAATGGTATTTCACAACCAGGTATTGATCCAAGTATTGGAATATCTATCGGTACAATACAACCGAATCAAATAGTAACCATCACATTCCAAGTAACGATTACAAATATACCGCCTAACGGGGTTGTTACAAATGTTGGTTCAGTCAACTTTACATCTCAGCCTAATCCAAATGAACCTCCTATTACAGAAACAGAGACAACACCACCAGTTAATACTGAAATCATTAATAGTATTATTAATCCATCGAAAACAGCTGATCGAAACAACGTTGATATAGGTGATATTATTACGTACACCGTTACCTTCCAAAACTTACAAACTGTACAACTGACAGACATCGTTTTTACAGACCCCATCCCAACAGGAACTACTTTCATTCCAAATAGCGTTACAATTAATGGTGTACCAACTAGTAATCTTGACCCAGCTCTTGGCATCCCTCTGGGCACATTAAACCCTAGTCAATCAGTTGTTTTAACATTCCAAGTTCGCGTTGTTTCCATACCACCTAACGGAATTATTGTAAATGAAGCTACTATCACCTACACATTCCAACCTAATCCTGGAGAACCACCAGTAACAGTAACTACTCCAACGCCTCCTACTACTACAAATGTCAACACAGCAACAACGAATCCTACAAAATCCGCTGATAAAGTATTTGCTTTATTAGGTGACACAATCACTTATACAATCTCCTTACAAAATACAGGAACTGTCCCTGCCACGAATGTACTTGTAACCGATCCTATTCCAGCTGGTACTACTTTCATTCCAAATAGTGTAATGATTAATGACGTGCCACAACCAGGTACCGTCCCTAGTTCTGGAATTCTTATCGGTACATTAGAACCTAACACCTCGGCCGTCGTAACTTTCCAAGTACAAGTAACATCGATACCGCCGACAGGTTTTATTGAAAATCAAGGGACAGTTTCATTCCAATACCAGCCAGATCCTACTAGACCACCTATATCTATTACTACGCCTACACCTACTACAAAGACCCAAGTAAGTGAAGTGACTACTAACCCTAACAAACAAGCATCCCCTCAAGTTATTAATCTTGGTGATACTGTCACTTATACAGTTACGTTCCAAAATGTCGGAAATATAAATGCGACAGATGTGATTATTACAGACCCTACTCCAAGTGGTACTACTTTTATTCCCAACAGCGTTACGATAAATGGTATTTCTTCACCTGGAGCAAATCCAAATAGTGGTGTAAATATCGGTACTGTAACTCCAGGGCAAATTGTTACATTAACTTATCAGGTTACTGTAACTACACTCCCGCCAGACGGTATTATTAAAAACACTGCAACTGTCACTTACACATTCCAGCCAAACCCTAGCGAACCCCCTATTACCATTACAGATCCTACTCCAACTGTTGAAGTATCCGTTATTACACCTACACCTAACCCAAATAAACTAGCAGACAAACAAATTGTAGATATAAATGAAATCATAACGTATACCGTAACCTTCCAAAATCGTGGATCAGTCCCTGCAACTTCCGTTATAATTACCGATCCATTAGTAAATGGGCTAACATTTGTTCCAGGTACCGTTATAATAAATGGTATTCTGGATCTTGGAGCAAATCCTGTAGCGGGTATACCTGTAGGTACAGTCAATCCGAACGATACAATTACGGTTCAATTCCAAGCAAGAGTAACAAGTGTACCACCTGGTGGTATCATTCGAAATCAAGCAACTGTTACTTTCACATATGAACCAGTTCCTGGTGAACCTCCTATTACCATTACAGACCCTACTCCAATTAACACAACGAATGTAAATACAGCTATATTAAATCCACAAAAAAGAGCTACGCCGGAAACAGTTACACTAGGTGATATTATTACGTATACGATTTCACTCCAAAATACAGGTACCATTCCTGCTAATAATATTGTTGTAACTGATACAATTCCTGTCGGTACTTCGTTCATTGAAGATAGTGTTACTATTAACAATGTGCCGCAACCAACCGCAAATCCATCCACAGGCATTCCTATTTCAACACTTGCTCCTTCTGAATCCGCAACGATTTCTTTCCGTGTCCTAGTTACTTCAATTCCACCAAGCGGAGAAATTCAAAACCAAGGTAACGTTTCCTTCCAGTATCAACCTGATCCTACTAAGCCACCTGTATCCGTTACTACACCTACTCCTACTACAATTACCCCTGTAAACGTTGGGACTATCAATCCGATAAAAACCGCTGATAAATCCATCGTTTCAGTAGGTGATACGATTACATTTACTATCACATTCCAAAATGAAGGTACGATTCCTGTCACTGACATTTCTGTTACAGACTCACTTCCTGTCGGCACATCATTCATTCCAAATAGTGTCACAATTAATAACATTCCCGTTCCAAACGCAAATCCATCCACAGGCATTTTAGTCGGAACTCTTAATCCAACAGAATCCGTAACTATTTCATTCCAAGCACAGGTTGTTACACTTCCAGCTAATAGAATAATTACAAATATCGCGTCCATTACGTATACTTCTCAACCTGATCCTACTAGACCACCTATCACAACAACGACAACAACACCACCAATTACGATAGAAGTAAACCCTAATGAGCCAAACACATTTATTAAGACCGCAAATGTAAATCGTGTAGAACTCGGTGACTTCATCACATATACACTTACCTTTACTAACAATGGCGCTACTCATGCAAATAATGTACTCATTACTGATTCACTGCCTCCCGAAGTTACTTTCTATCCGAATTCAGTAACAGTAAACGGAGTAATACGTCCTGGAACTAACCCAACTATCGGTATTATTATTGGAACTGTTAATCCAGGTGAATCCGTTGTTGTTCGGTTTATCGTTCAAGTAACAGCAGAGCCACGAGACGGTCTCATTCGCAATACCGCTCGCATTCGCTATACACTACGACCTGACCCTACTAAACCACCAATTTCCGTTGACGAAACTTCAGACCCAAACATCATTACGTTTATCGGTCCATTCGTATCACCAAATTTAAATTGTTTTTTTGATGGCACACGGTTTATACGCCGAGGCTGGGACAGTGAGTGTTAGCACTATAAATAAAAAGACAGCGTCAAAAACGCTGTCTTTTTATTTGGTACATATACAGTTTTTAAGTTAGCTTCATATCTTTTTCATTATAAAAACCATCTTCTTTTTCCATTTCCTTCTGTAATTTCGTAAAGGAACGATACATTGCAATTCTCCATGACACAATCATCGCAAACGCAAGTAAGAAGAACATGCCACTAAGTTGTCCTAAATCAAGAGATTGACTTAAGTAGGTTTTAAATACAATCCGCACTACAAGTAATCCAATTAATATGAAAACAAAGGCTTTTGAACGCTTCAAATAAATCTCTTGTCCTCTAATTTCAAATTTAGATGTTTTAATAAGAAAAATAGAGAAAATCAAACCGACACCAATTGCTTCTAACATTTCTGCTGGAGTTAATCGAAATTCAGGAAAAACATACATCAATGCACCCGTACTCATAAAAAATGGTGGAAGTATAATTTTTTTCAATGTTGCAGGTTTCTTAGCTGCTTTTAAACGAATAAACATCGCACCGACAGCCATACAAACAGCAACGATACTTGATAAAAGAACTATGTTCATATTTTCTCATCCTTTTTTGTGGCTATATGCAAAATATACTTTCATTATATGCTTTTCCGTTAGTATTTCCAACATTTTCGCAGAATAATACTAAAAACCAGTAAAACCACCAAATAAACTTGAGAAATATACGATAATTTTCGTCATCCAGTTAAAGTATAGGAAGACACCCATAACAATCATAATATATCCTCCGACTTTCATGAAGGCCATACTATTTCTTTTAATCCAAGACATTTTCGTAATAAAGAATGACAGTACGAAAAACGGGATTGCAAATCCAAGTATGTAAGCAATCATATATATCATTGCTGATTCTGGATTTGTTGCTGCTAATCCAATTACAGACACTAGAATTGGTCCGGTACATGGCGTCCATCCTGCTGCAAAAGCTAATCCTATTAGTACTGATCCAAAATAGCCACTTGGACGATTTTTAAATGTAAATTTACGGTCTTGCATTAAAAATTTCGGCTTAAACACCCCGACAATAATTAAGCCGAACACGATGATAAATATACCACCTAACTGTCTGATTAAATCTTTATAGTCAGTAAAGATTCCTCCAATAAAACTTGTACCAAATCCAATTGCAATAAATATAATTGAAAATCCAAGTAAGAAAAACGCTGTATGTATCATACTTCTTTTGCGAAGCATTGCATTTTCTTCTTTCAATTCAGAAACCGACATACCTGTTATGTACGATAAAAATGCCGGGTAAAGCGGTAAGCAACATGGGGAAATAAATGATAAGAACCCGGCGCCAAACGCTAAAAAAATACTAATATCTTGCATCATTCCACTCCTCTCCCTAAATATTGTAACAAAAACACATAAAAATACTATGAACAATTCGTGAAATCACTTTTACAACGTGGCAATAAGAAAAACCGCACTTCCTCACAGTTTCTAATAAAACGTTTTCATTTCCTTCTATTATATAGAAAAAAACCAAATGGATTATAAAACTCCTTTAATTGTTATTACCATAACAAAGGTAACATAGTTTCTCAAATAATTAGCACGTTACTAGTACGTCTATATACATATTGGTTTAAAAAATATTTTTTTCAAATGCTATCTCTATACAATGCAAAGTTTATTTTATAATACTTCTACTATTAAAAATTTCAAGATTATGCATAAATATCATACTTTTATTATTATTCTATAAAATGTCATACTTTTCTTTCATTTGACCCTTTATTTCTAATTTTGTATACTTCCCTCTAGTTATATATTTTCGATACGGAATAACTTCATATAGATGGGAGGAATTTTTCATGCTTCGTTATTCTCTTTTAGTTTTATTAGGAGCGTGTAGTTATGGAATTTTAGCTATTTTTGTTAAGCTTGCATATGCAGAAGGATTTTCACTTGGAGAGGTAATTGGCAGCCAATATTTGTTCGGTTGGATTATTTTGCTTGCTATTACACTTCTATTTTCTAGACATCGCGTTCCTTTAAAGCAAGCATTACTTTTATTCGTTGCAGGAACATCTGCAAGTTTTACCGGAATTTTTTATTATGCTTCATTAAAAACTGTACCAGCTTCTATTGCAATTATTCTTTTATTCCAATTCGTTTGGGTCGGAATTATCATTGAAGCAGTCGCAACAAAAACATTACCTTCAAGAGAAAAAGTTATTTCTGTTATTTTCTTACTTGTAGGGACATTTTTATCAAGTGGTTTACTTGAACAATCAGTAGGTGCTTTCGATACGACTGGGGTCATTTTAGGTTTATTATCTGCTGTTACATTCGCAACATACATTTTCGTAAGCGGAAAAGTTGCTGTTGAAGTACCTTCATTACCGCGCGGTGTTCTCTTAATGACTGGTGCTTTAACTTTAGTCATGATTGTATTCCCACCAACATTTATTTTTAATGGTGCCATTTCTCAAGGTCTTTGGAAATACGGTTTAGGATTAGGAACATTTAGTATCGTTATTCCATCTATTGCCTTTACAATCGGGATTCCAAAAATCGGTTCTGGCTTAGCGACTATTCTTGGTGCAGCGGAACTACCAGTTACAACAATTATGTCAGTATTCGTTTTAAAAGAGGCTGTACTATCTTCACAATGGTTCGGTGTATCACTTATTTTAATTGGGATTGCAATCCCGCAAATTGCATACGCAATGCGTGGACGTTATCGTAAACATCATACGCATAAAAAAGTCGCAGCATAAAGTGAAACTTTAATTAGTTGAACCAATCGGACTGCCCATTAATACAGGATAAACGAGAGAGGATTTTCATTTGAGAATCCTCTCTTTTATTGTTGTATACTTATGATAAATATTTTGCTGAAGAAAGAAGGCATACTACATGGTATCTATTTCAAATCAACTAAAAGAAAAACTTATTTCCATCCGTCGACATTTACATGAGTATCCAGAACTATCATATGAAGAGTTCGAAACAACAAAAGCAATAAAAAATTGGTTAGAAGAAAAAAACATTACTATCATTGATTCCAATTTAGAAACAGGAATTATCGCTGAAGTGTCTGGTAATAAAAACGGACCAATTGTAGCAGTTCGTGCTGATATTGATGCCCTTCCTATTCAAGAAGAAACACAATTGTCCTATGCATCTAAAGTACGAGGGAAAATGCATGCTTGTGGACACGATTTTCATACAGCTGCCATTTTAGGTACTGCTTTCTTATTAAAAGAAAGAGAATCTTCCCTAAATGGAACGGTTCGCTTCATATTCCAACCAGGTGAAGAAAGTAGTAATGGCGCTTGCAAAGTTATTGATGCTGGACATTTACGTAATGTGCAAGCGATTTTCGGCATGCATAATAAACCTGATTTACCAGTAGGTACAATTGGCATTAAAGATGGTCCACTGATGGCCGGAGTTGATCGATTTGAAATTGAAATTCACGGAGTTGGTACACACGCGGCTGTACCAGATGCTGGAGTAGATCCTATTGTCGCATCCTCTCAAATTGTGATGGCACTGCAAACAATTGTAAGCCGAAATATAAGTTCATCTCAAAATGCAGTTGTGAGTGTTACAAATATCCATGCAGGAAATACGTGGAACGTGATTCCTGAAAAAGCTACGTTAGAAGGAACGATTCGCACATTCCAAGCTGAAACACGTGAAAAGATTCCAGCACTCATGGAGCGTATTATTAAAGGTGTATCTGATGCATTAGGTGTAAAAACGAAATTCCGTTTTTATTCAGGTCCTCCTGCTGTTCACAACGATAAAGCTCTTACAGACTTATCTACTCAAGTTGCCACAAAGATGAATCTTAATATCATCTCGCCTAGTCCGTCAATGGCTGGAGAAGATTTCTCATTTTACCAACAGGAAATACCAGGTTCATTCGTCTTTATGGGAACGAGTGGTACACATGAATGGCATCATCCTGCTTTTACAATTAATGAAGAGGCACTGCCTATAAGTGCAGAATACTTTGCTTTACTAGCCGAAAGAGCACTTAAACAATTCTCATAAAAAAAGCCGTTCAAAGTGCATCTCAGCACCCTGAACGGCTTTTCTTATTAAGTTAAATCACGTTTTAAAAACACAGTATATGAAATACATAAAAATACGAACAAATAAAGTAACAACATACATGATGCAAACGGGAATGTTACTCCATCAATAAAACTTCCATTCTTTGAAATACTATATAAATCTGTGTTTGCTGGCAATAAATATTTCGCCCAGTTATATCTAGTGGCTGCTAATAGCGCAATATTGCCTGATAAAGCAAGGAATAGTGAAATACCAATTGCACCTCCACTAGATCTCGTTAACACAGAAATCATAAATGCAAACGATGCGTACACAACCGTTGGTAACCACGATAAAACATAATATTTACTTGCTTCTACAAAAATGTTTTGTTTTATTATATTTCCATCTTGGAAAATAAACTCACTCCATGCAGGCTGTTGGAATTTATAAATAACAAGTCCACATAAAGCGGAGAAGATCATATTAAATATAAATAATAAAGCTGCAAATATAACGATTGCTAAAAATTTTGCTGTTAAAATTTTAAAGCGACTCGCTGGTCGTATCGTTAAAAATTTATATGTTCCCCAGCTATATTCATTCGCAAAAATTGTACTTGCATACACGAGGATAAATGGGAGCAAAATTGGAAATACGATAAAACCTGTATCTCTCATGAAAGAAAGTGGAGAACTGCTTGCCGGTGCTGTATCCGTATCTAAATGCTTCATCTTAAGCTGGTATTCTTTTACAAGCTCATCCCCTGATTTTTCTGCTAAAATAGCTTCTTTTTTCATGCCAAGCTTTTTCTCAATTTCTACAGTTCGTTCTGTATAATCTACTTTCCATCCTTTTGTTTCCGGTTCAAAATACTTTACCGTAACCCATCCTAATCCGATTATTAATACTGCAATAACTGCAAATGGAATAATCGTTCGCTTCCGCTTAAATATTTTATACAGTTCGTTATATACTAAATTAAACAATATCTTTTCCCCCTGTTAATTCTAAAAATTGCTCTTCTAACGTTTTTCTTTCTTCATATACACGATACACTTGAATATTTTTCTCAAGCAATGTACGAATAACATTTGGGATTTCTTCATCTTTTACATTAATAAGTAATTCATTATCTTTTACTAAAACATCATGCCCTAATATTTCTGCTGCTTTATTCGCATCATCTACACGTATACGGATCGTCTCCATCTCTTCGCTTTGGCTATGCTGAATATTTTGCGTAGCCACATATTGCCCGTGCTGAATAATGATAACTCTGTCACACATTAATTCAACTTCTGAAAGTAAGTGACTTGATACAAGTACAGCTTTTCCTTGTTCATGTGCAATTTTTTTTATGTACATTCTCATTTCATGTATTCCACTAGGGTCTAATCCATTTGTCGGTTCATCTAGTATCAGCACATCTGGATCGTGAATAAGCGCCTGAGCGATTCCTAAACGTTGTCTCATGCCGAGTGAATATGCTTTTACTTTACGATCAATTACTTGTCCCATCCCTAACAATTTCACTACTTCATCGATACGTTCTTCGGTCACATTACCATTCATTCGTCCGAAATATGTTAAATTTTCATAGCCGCTTAAAAAAGGATAAAATTCAGGTGTCTCAATTACCGCTCCAATTTTCGCAGCGGTTTTTTCGAATTGCTGTTTCACAGATTGACCATCAATCCATACTTCACCTTCGGTCATACGGATCATACCAACCATCATTCTCATTAAAGTCGTTTTTCCAGCACCGTTTGGTCCGAGTAAACCGACAACCTCGCCTTTTTTCACTTCAAAACTAATATTTTGTACAAGTGTCTTTGATCCGATTCGCTTCGTTAACCGATCGACTTTTACAATTGATTGTTCATTTGTCATTCTATACAACCTTTCCTTCCCATTCTTTGTCAGGTCTTTTCACTGTAACATGATTATTTTTATGTGTAAAATAGAAAAAAGCATGATTTCTCATGCCCTTTCTTTAAACCGCAACGAATTTTCATCTTTTAAACTTCGAACAAATCGATAACATTGCATCATCGATATTAAAACGACAGTCATCATAATTATACTAATAATTACAACTGCATATATTGTAATTGGCGCACTATTTATTCCTTGTATCCCTGCGACTTTCATAAAGATAACCGTGAATAATTTCAAAAATAGCATCCCATTAATTAATCCAAAAACAAATGCTGCTCCATAAATGAATAATTGCTCCTGACATAATACACATAGTACCTCTTTTCTTTTCATATTTTCTGCTACATAAGATATAAACTCCTCCCTCCTCACATGCAAAAGGGAGTACATCATTTTATATGTAGTAAAAATACATATGAAAATTAGTACAATAAAAAGTGTGTAAAAATACATTTGAAATACAAATGCATCCCCTACTTTCAAAATAGCTCCTTCATTAAATTGTAACGATATCATAAAAAACAAAATCATAGTACTCATAGCAATCCACATAAATTGCTTCATCCTTTTGGTAGCAAATGTTCTAATATTTTTTCTCGCTAACCGACATAAAGACATAAAATTCTTCCCCTACCTTATTACATACGCATTCTATACTACTAGTGTATAAAAATATGACATTTTAAACATCGCACTACAATCGGAATTTCTTCTAAGTCTTTAGTCCTAGAAAACGAAATGATAAAAATCACATTTAGAATATAATTGTAAAAAGGAGGAGATTGCATGCGTATAAAATTACTATTAATCTTGTCTTTATTATTATTCACAAGTTGTAGCCAACTAAAAAACAATGAAGTTGCCATTGTTGAGCCATACAAATTAACAACAGAGCAGGCTTCTATTTTACAAATGACTCCTTTTCAAGAAGGAAATAGCATATTTTATAACGTTACGCTAAAAAATGAGAAAGATGAAATAAATGCTACGATTGATTATTATAACAATGGTAAAAAAACAAAAGAAATTGCTAATATAGCTACATCACATTTTTCAAAAAAGAAAGTAAAGCTTTCTTTTTTACCACCACATTTCCAATTCGATAAAGATATACAAGAAAAAAGGCAGTGGTATATGAATATTGATGGTGGTTCAACGCTTGTTCATGAAGAAGCACCACCAAGCGTAAATAGCTCCGCAACTACTACAATCCCATCTATAAAAAATTTAAAATACAATCAAAAAACAACTTTAGCTGCTGTAATCCAAACAAGTAAAGAAACTGTAAGCGTTCCTACCATTGATGAAGAAACAGGTATTGATCTACTCTTAAAAGAAAATGAACACGTTTATCTATTTAGTATCGAGCTAAAAAAAGAACAATAAAGCGGAAATGCAACTTAAGTTGCATTTCCGCTTTATTGTTTAATAAGGTGTACTTTTATGGATTTGAATTAAATCCATTTTCTGCTACTACTATTATTCATCTTCTACTTCTATTCTTTTCTTCTCTCTTGCAATTTTTAAAAACTCTAGCAACTCTGGATTACTATTCATTTTTTTATAAGCCACTGACATTTCTGCAACAAAATTAGAATCATATAACTCTTTATATACAACTTCTGTTTTATATAACTTATTTGCCGACACGGGTATTACTGTAATTCCAATCCCTGCTGCTACAAGCCCCATAACTGTTTGATACTCTGTTGCTTCTTGTACAATACGCGGACTAAATCCAACTTCTCTGCAAAGAGATAAAATTGTATCATACAAAGCTGGCCATACTGGTCTCGTAATAAATACAAACGGCTCATCTCGTAAATCTTCTATATGTATTTCATCTTTCTCTGCAAGTGGATGTGCCTTTGGTAAACATAAGGTGCAAGATAACCTTTGAATTGGCTCTAATTCTAATAATTGCGTTGGAATTGGTGGACGTAAAAAGCCAATATCGATACGGTTATCATGAAGTGCATGAACTTGATCTGGTGTTGACAATTCATGTAATGCAACAGACACTCTCGGAAATTTCTTTCTATATTCCCTAACAATTGATGGTAAAATATCATATATCGCCGCACCTACAAAACCAATTGAAAGTGATCCTACTTCTCCCCTTTGCGCACTTTGTGCAACTTCTACTGCTTTTTCAATTTGTTCAAACGCCTTTTTTACTTCTTTTAAAAACATTTCTCCTGCTTCTGTTAGTTCAACCTTTCTTTTCGTTCTTGAAAATAATGTAACTCCCATTTCTTTTTCTAATTGCTGTATTTGTTGACTAAGTGGTGGTTGTGTCATTTGTAAACGAGCAGCCGCCCGTCCAAAGTGTAACTCTTCTGCCACAACAACAAAATATTGCAAATGCCGTAATTCCATTTTTGGACACCCTTTTCACTTTCGATTAATATGTCTTATATATTAATAACATATAATTTATATATTAGACAAATATTTTGAATGAACGTATAGTAGAAATTGTTAATTCTTTTTTACAATTTTTATGTAACAAAAGAAAGAGGTGGTTACTGTATGAAATGGTGGAAGTTAAGCGGACAAATTTTATTACTATTTTGTTTCGCTTGGACAGGTGAATGGATTGCAAAACAGGCACACCTCCCAGTTCCAGGAAGTATAATCGGTATTTTCTTATTATTAATTTCATTAAAATTTAACCTAGTTAAAAAAGAATGGATACAGGACGGAGCAGATTTTTTATTAAAAGAACTTATTTTATTTTTCATCCCTTCTGCAGTCGCTGTCATACGTTACAGAGATACACTAACACAATATGGAATCGATCTCATTTTAATTATTATGATTAGCACTCTTTGCGTTACCTTAGTTACAGGACTTTTAACAGAATTGCTACTAAAGCGGAAAGGATCAACGCAATGATCGGATTTCTTTGTTTACTATTAACACTATTCACATATTGGCTATCAAAAAAAATGTATCAACGCTGGAATTGGAGTCTACTTTCTCCTCTTCTCGTCTGTCCCATTATTTTAATTGCTTTATTGCTCGGATTAGATACACCTTATGAAACATATGAATCTGGTGGTCATTGGTTAACTGAATTATTAAAACCCGCAACAGTTGCTTTTGCATGGCCAATCTATAAATACTTTGATTTATTAAAGAAACATGGAATGGCTATCTTACTTAATGTCATTGTCGGTTCGTTTTTATCAGTCATTACTTCAGCACTACTAGCAAATTATTTTCAAATTGATTCATCACTAGAACATAGTTTAGCGCCACATATCGTAACAACACCAATCGCAATGGCTATTTCAGAAATGATTGGTGGTATGTCACAATTAACTGCTGTATTTGTCGTTTTAACTGCCTTAACAGGAGCATTGCTCGGTCCTTCTCTCATACGTATTTGCCGTATTAAAACAGCAATCGCAAAAGGTATTATGTTAGGAACGAGCGCAAATGGAACCGGTACATCAAAAGCATTCGAAATCGGTCCTGTGGAAGGAACAATCGCAAGTTTATCCATGCTTTTAACAGCAGGCGCTAGTTTAGTTATCGTTCCGCTTTTCTTGTCTTGGATACATTAAAGAAGCAAGTATTTACATACTTGCTTCTTTATCTATATATTGGCACAGCAATTCATAATCCTCTGGAAAAGCTAAACACAATTGTTCAACTTCATGTATCCCTTTCCAAGCAATTTCATGTATTAACTCATCAGGATCTTGGATTTTCATATTACCGCCTATTTGTTTAACAAAATAATAATGGACATACACTGGAACACCGTATGTAATACCCTCTTTTTCATATATTTTATTTACAACTTCCACATTGTAACCTGTTTCTTCCCAAACTTCCCTAATACAACATTCTTCTAGTGTCTCTCCCTTTTCAAGTCCTCCACTTGGGACAGACCACCTTTTTTCTTCTCCCTCTTTGCCCTGCAGTACCATTAAAACTTCCTTTCTTTCATTTACACATACCGCTGCACTACCTATCCATCTCTCCATAAACATCCCTCCCCTACTAAAATTCGCCCTCTTTTTTATTTCCCCTTGAAAAAAAGAGGAAAAAAATAAAACAATGACGAAAGATTACATCAACTTCATAGGCAATCCCTTCTTAGAAATTAAAACTGGAAGGATGAAAATATGATTTCTAATTATGTTGTGGAATGTGTCTTTTGTGAAGAAAATCGAAAGCCTCGCCAAGCTATTGTCACAGTTCCCGCGACTACTCAGCTACTAGCCCTTGAAAAAGTGCGCGCGGAATGCAAACGTCGCTTCGGAAAAACTGTATTATTGCAAACAGAAATTAAAGAAGAAATAATTTTCGAACAAAAAGAAAGCTGACCATAAATTGGTCAGCTTTCATATCCGATCATATTTTCACATGAAGATTAGGGGCATCCTCTTTAAGGATCGGGATTTTCCCATTATGTACGTTCCATAATGGTCATCGAACAATATATTTCTATACAATTAACTATTGAATAGAATAGGGCAAAACTTGTTCGCATTTTTAGAAAAGGGATAGGGATATAATTCAAGTAGTACTTCGAATACTCGAACTTTACACTCATAATATTAAAACAAATCCTTTTATATGGGAAATATGAATTACCTACATAATTCATTCGTAAAATATATTAATAGTTTGCTATATTAATTTTATCCTGCTATTTGTAAGCAGTAACCCCCTACTTATTATAATTTCACTTTATTCCATCAATAGCATACATCCAGCTAAAACCGGTGTCATAATCATCGAAAACCTCAAAAGCATTCGCGGTGCATAATTTGTAAACTTCGCGCCAATATATGCCCCTAACATGGTCCCAATTAATACTTGCAATAACAATATATAATCTAAATATCCTTCCGAACTATATCCTAGCCCGCCTCCAATTGCAATCGGTAATATAACAAGCATTGTTGTCCCTACAGATTGCTGAATCGTTAGTCCCAATAGAACCATTAATCCAAGCTGAATAAACGGTGCAGAACCAATCCCAAATGAACCAGCCATCATTCCAGTAACTAATCCAAGGCATATACATTTCAACAAGTAGTTCATGGAAAACTCTTTATGCTTATATAAAGATGACTGTTCTTTGTTTTGGAACATAATTAATTTAATAAACATAAAAATTGCCGATAAAAATAACATCCCAGCTGTAAACCAATGAAGAAGATGTGCTGGTATAAGTGAACCAAATTTAGAACCAATATAAGAGCCAATTGCGCCAAATCCCCCAACAATCCCGCCTATAATAAATGCAACATTGCCTTCACGGTAATGACTGACAACACCTGATAATGTCGTAAATGCCATTGCAGTTAAAGATGTTGCAAGAGCAACATGAATAGGAATATGAAATACTAAAGTGAGTATCGCGATAATAAACCCAGCTCCTCCAGCTCCAACAAATCCTAATAAAATACCCATTACTAACATTGTTATAATAATTGCCACAGACTTTCCCTCCAGTAACACAATTATCCATCATATTTATCCTTACATACAAATAAAAAGCATCCTAGACGGATGCTTTTTATTTCAATAATATGTACTTAATCTTGATTAATCAAAATAACCGCTGGACCAGCTACTACTACTCCAGCTACTTCTATTTTTTCAAATTCCTTTACTGTAATAGATATAACTCCTTCTCTTTCCATCAATTCTTTACTCAGGACATCAGTCGGGATTGCTTTCACCGTCTTACCTCCTTTTCATTTATACAATATGATAAAGTGAAACTTTCATCATTGGGTTTTTGTCCGTACTTATTGATTATTAACGCTCACCAATCGGGCGAATAATCACCCAATGCATCTATATATATGCATCACCTCCGCTTTCATTCCTTATTCCACTCAAAAACCTTCTCCCCCTTCCGTGACATATTGAAAAATAAAAAAGAAGCTATAACATATAGCTTCCCTCTACGTTTCTTTAATCTTTATGCACCGTATATTCCATGACTTTACCATCTCTATCAAATTGTAAAATAAGCTGTTCGCTATCTATTGGAATAAAGCCACGTTCAGTCCCAAGATAATACAAAGTGATAACTCCTTCTTCCCCACTTCTCGTTTCCGTTGGGGCTCCTAACAATTGTGTAATTTCTTCATTTGATTTCCCTATTAATTTATATTTTTGTAATAGATCATCTACCATATGTACCCGCTTATCTGCATGATTTAACCATCTATTTTGATTAAACTTTGATGTATATTCATTTACACTTAGTTGTACAGTGCACACTATTAATGGTATGAGTGCTACTATTAAAACCCCCAACATTTGCTTCTTTTCTTCATTACGATTTTTAGAAACATATAAAATAACCCTTTGAATCATAACTAATAAAACAAATGGTATGAATACTACAAAAATGCTCCTTACACTTAAGGGTATATGGACCCTATCAATGACGAATATAAATACAATGTACATTACTATATACAAACAAAAATAGACATATAAAATGCCACGTAGCATAGCGTTCAGAAAGATCTCCCCTTTTAACTCACAATATAATTCATCAGGCTAATCATTTCTCGAATCTGTTCTAATTCTTGCTCTGTATATACTACTTTCCCTGTTAAGATTTCATTTCTAAAGAACATTACAATTTGCTCCCGATCTTTTAATCTAGGTGTTTCCTCACTAGAAAGGTCTACTATTGCTTTTCCATTTTTATTATAAAAATATACAACTGGTTTTACCTTTTCTTTTATACTATTAGCCTGCATTTCATTCAAACAATTGTATAAAATTTGAGATAGTTTCTTCGCCTTATATACTGGATTCCCTTCATTTTTCACTTGTATAGTTGACGAATCTTTACCTACTATATATTCAAATGTTTCTTCTTTATCAACTTCTTGTTGATACTTACCCATTTCATCAATCATAAATGAATATATACCAGCATTTTCTTTCGTTAAACCATGAATTAATTTCTCGTTCCATTCTTTCGTCTCCAGTAGATAAATACCAGTTTTGCACAAGATAAGATGATGGATTCGATTATCGTTTATTTCACTATTATTTTTAATAAAAACATTCGGCATGACTTGAAATTCAGCATCTAATATGATGCCTTGCTCTATGAATCCTCGCTTCATATAATGTAATGTTTCGTACGTATTCATTTCAGCACCGTTTTTAGTATATTCTCGTAAATTTGCAATTAATTTTTGAAACATATGTATTTCGTTATTATGTTTATTTTGCATTTCACTACGTTCTTTACTATGCTGCACAGCTAATTGATTTTTCATCATACGCATATTTTCAATTTCTCTATTTGCACTTACTTGTAAATCATTGTATTTTTTCTGTTCCATATTTTTTAAATTATTTTGTTGTTCTTTATGCTCTATCACCGTAGCTGCAATTTCATTTTTATACGTTTCAATCGCTTGTTTCTTTTCAAATTCTACTTGCTGACTCTCTGATTCTAACTGTTTATTTTTATAAAACAGCACAAATACTACAGCTAATAATATTAAAACCGCACCTATTAGCACATAATTCATATTTTTACCCCTTTATTTCATTTTCGATTATTTTTTATAAATATATCTACTATAGTATACTATGGTTTCGATATAGACTTTGTAAAAGTTGTATATTTTTAATAAAAGGCACCTCTGACGGGGCACCTTTTATTTTCACTCTATTGTACACCATACTGAATATAACTCGGATCGTAGTATATCCATTGATTTGTCCCTAAGCAAAGCCATCCATCTTGCTTACTCCATACTCGATACGATTCACCATGATGTAACTGTCTTATAACATTTCCATTTAATGATGGAGCATCACGCAAATTTACATTATCACCAGTAATAGTCGCCACATAATGTTTATACTGAATATAACTCGGATCATTATATACCCACTGATTTGTCCCTAAACAAAGCCATCCATTTTGTTCTCCCCAAACTTCATATGTTTCGCCACGATTCAATTGGCGAATTACACTAGACTGCAAAGATGGTCCACTTCTCAAATTCACATTATCTCCATTAATTATAGCAACCCCGTACACTGGAGTTGCATTATTAGGCGGGGAAACATTACCTCCACCACTTGCTCCATTCCCTTTTAAAGCTTCTAATGAAACTGCAGCTGATACATCACAATTTCCTACGCCTGAAATTTGTCCAGAATCTGTGTACTGCCACGCTGTCCACGCTGTCCATCCACCCGCATCAGCAGGCGGTGTACTCGAGTATTTAGCAATCCAAAGCGGTATATCACTTAATCCGCTAATTCCGAACTCATTAATATACCAAACTCCTGTATATAACATTACATCTTTTCCAGTAGCCTGTTTCACATAATTTATGAAGCTTCTTGCCCAATTCGATATAGCGTTACCAGTTAAATTACTGTTGCTCGGATCTGTTGGTGATTCTAAATCCAGAACTGGCATTAAGTCTGTCTGGTTACTTTGTAATATACTCACAAAATATTTCGCCTCTGAAATTGCATCATTTTGTTCTGGGCGTGCAAAATGGTATGCACCAATTAATACATTCGCATTTCGTGCTGCTTGTACATTCTTAGTAAAAGTAGGATCAATGTAGTTTACACCTTCTGTCGCTTTTGCATACGCTGCTGGAATTCCAGATGCCTTCACTGCATTCCAATCAATATTCCCTTCCCAATGAGACACATCAATAAACGTAACATTTGAACCTGATCTGTTTTGCATATAAAATCTCCTATCAATTTTTTTACTTCGTATACATACAATATGTACAAGTTTCATAAGAGGACACAACATTTATGCTATAGAAACAAAGAGTAAACATATTTTGTATACAAAATAAAAAAGACCTTGTATTACAAGGCCTTTTGCAAACTCACTTTATTTTGTAGCAAGTACATATTATAATACAAACCTTGCTCACTTAGTAATTCTTGATGTGTTCCTCTTTCTACTATCTCTCCATCATGCATCACAAAAATTTGATCTGCATCTTGAATTGTAGATAACCTATGCGCAATGGCTATCGTCGTTCTACCTTTTCGCATTTGTTGCAACGCTGTTTGAATAGCCTCTTCTGTTTCTGTATCGATATTAGCTGTTGCTTCATCTAATACTAATACTTTCGGATTCGTTGCTATCGTTCTAGCAAAAGCAATTAATTGTCGTTGACCGCTTGAAAATGCTGCACCTCTTTCTACTACTTCTGTTTCATACTGTTTTGGTAACTTTTCAATAAACGTATTCGCTTGCACAAATCGAGCAGCTTCTTTTACTTCTTCATCCGTAATTTCTTCATTATACATACGAATATTTTGCTTTACATTTCCAGCAAATAAAAATGCATCTTGCAATACGAGTCCTATTTTCTTTCTAATTTCTCGTTCTTCAAATTTTTCTAAATCTACACCGTCTATTACAATATTTCCTGACTTAATATTATAAAATCCCATTAACAAATTCATAATCGTACTTTTTCCGCTACCAGTATGCCCAACAAAAGCAACCGTTTGCCCTTGTTTCACGTGAAATGATACATTTTTTAAAACGTCACGCTTTCCATCATATGAAAAAGTAACATTTTTAAATTCAATATCCCCATCCACAACTTGAGGATTCTCATTGCCTTTTTGAACCGGTGCTAAATCTTTCTCGTCCATTAAATGAAATACACGTGATGACGAAACAAGTGCCTGTTGGAAAAAGGACAATTTCATCATCATCTCATTTACAGGTTGGAAAAAACGATGTATATAGTTAACAAAAGCATATAAAACTCCTACTTCAACAGGGCTCTTTAAAGCATCAATCCCAAATAAACCTAGTACTAACGCAATAGCTACAATATGCACTAAATCCGTAGCTGGTCGTAAAAGTAATGCGTCTAACTTCAAAGTACGTCGGCCTGCACTATAATGTTTATTATTCACTTCTTCAAACTCTTTTCTCATACGTTTTTCTTGTCTGAACACTTGAACAATATTCATTCCTTGTATGGACTCGTTCAACTTTGCATTTAACACGCTTAGTTGATTACGTACTTCTAAATAAAAAGCTGCACTTTTCCGGCGATATAATACCATAATCGCAAACATGATCGGAATTAATACGAGAGAAAATAGCGCTAATTTTACATCTAATAAAAACATCGCTACTAAAATACCTACTAAAAAGACTACATTTTTCACAAATGTTGATAATACACTAACATAAAAATCTTTAATCGCTTCCGTATCATTTGTTATACGCGATACAAGTGTACCAATCGGCGTACGATCAAAGAAACTTAATGACAGCTTTTGAACATGTTCATATACTTCAACTCGCATATCTTGAACAATCTTAAAAGCAATGTTCTGAAAGTACAATAGATTTAAATACGTAAATAATACTTTTAATAAATGAGCAACTATGTAAATTACAAATAAAGTAACGAGCGCTGATCGTTCAAAATCCCGCGGTACTAGGTGTTCATCGAGGAATTGTTTAATTAAAAAAGGCCCCATCATTTCCGTTACTGTCGCACCAACTAAAAAGATAAATGCTAAAGATAGCAACCCTTTATATGGCTTCATATAAGAAAGCAATCTACTTAAATCACTTCGCTTCTTCTCTACCATCATACGCCTCCTTTCTCGACTAAAGCTTCTAATTGCTGGCTTTCATACATTTCCTTATACCAGCCGTTTTCCTTCATTAATTCCTCATGTGTACCTCTTTGTACAATTCTACCTTCATCAACAACAAGAATAAGATTGGCATGCTGAATTGCACTTAATCGGTGTGCAGTAATAATCGTCGTTTTCCCTGCTCTTTCCCTCTTTAAGGCACTTAAAATCGTCTCTTCTGTTTTTGCATCTACTGCTGATAAACAATCATCCAAAATTAATATTTCAGCATTTGTTAATAAAGCACGAGCAATAGAGATTCGCTGTTTTTGACCACCAGATAACGAAACACCTCTTTCCCCTACTACTGTTTCATATCCTTCTGAAAATTGGAGGATGTCATTATGAATACAAGCAATCTCTGCAGCTTGGGTAATTTCATTATATGTAGCATCCGCCTTTCCAAAGGCAATATTCTCACCAATACTTGCTGAGAATAAAAAATGATCTTGCGGCACGTATGAAATGGCAGAACGGACACCATGAATTGTTATATCTCGAATATCTCGCTCCCCAATTTTTAATTCACCATTAAAATGATCATACTCACGGATTAAACATTTTAATAAAGTCGTTTTCCCTGCGCCTGTACGTCCTACAACTCCTAGCGTTTCACCCTTCTTCAAATCAAAGTGAATATCGTTTAAATGTAACAATTCATTTTTCTTATACGAAAATGAATCAACGGCAAACGAAACATTACCGCTCGCTATTGTATGTACAGCATTTTCGCTATTTACTACATCTGATTTTTGTGAAAGAATTTTTTCTACACGGTCATATGAAGCACGCCCACGCTCCATAATATTGAATAACCATCCAAACGCTAACATTGGCCAAACAAGGGTACCTAAATATGTCGTAAATGTAACGAGATCACCTACTGTTAATTCACCTCTTACAACTAATACCGATCCATAACATACTGCGATTAAAAAAGAAAATCCAACGATAAGAGAGATTGTCGGATCAAATAACGAATCAATACGTGCAACTAACACATTTTTATGTACAACATCTTCTGATTTTCTTCGAAACGCCTGCAAATCTTCTTTCTCTTGTCCAAGCGAGCGAATCACTTTCATTCCACTCATACTCTCTTGCACTTTATCATTGATTTCCGAAAACGATTGCTGTGCTTTATGAAACCTTTTATGTAATAAAGTTCCATAATAATTTGTCGAAATAGCTACAATCGGCATTGGAATTAAACTTAATAATGTTAACTTCCAACTAATTGTAAAACCCATCGCTACGAGTACACATCCTCCGACAGCTAATGAGTCAACAAGCGTCAAAACACCTGCTCCAGCAGTTTGCTGGATCGCTTGAATATCATTGGTCGCATGTGCCATTAAATCACCTGTTCGATTTGACTGATAGAAAGATGGACTCATCTTTGTAAAATGTTCATATAAATTTTTTCGTAATTGGCGAGCTAATTTTAATGAAGACCCGAAAATCATAATACGCCATATGTAACGTAATATGTACATCGTAATACCTACAATTACTAATAGTACAACCCATTTTAGTAACTTATCGGTCGTCAATGTTCCATCATTAATTTCATCTACAACGATTCCAATTACTTTTGGTGCTACAAGTTCTAAAAGTGCAACGCCAAACAATAAAATAATTCCAGTTATGTACGCTCGTTTTTCTTGTTTAAAAAACCACGCTAAATTCATAAACACTTTCATTTTTTTCCTCCTCCCTTAAAATGAGCGATGTTTTCAGTTTACCAAAAATACAGAATTTTTAAAAGTTTTAAAAACTATAACTAACAAAAAGAAAGACACTCTTAGCGAGTGTCTTTTAGCGCTTATTTCATTTGTTGCTTGTTCATTGCGCTCATCATTTGATTGATTTTCTTTTGGGAAGGTTTTTGTCCCATTTGCATCATCATCATTTTTAACATTTGTTCGTTAATTGGTGGATTTTTTTGTAAGTAATTCATCATATATTTGCGGGCAATGAAAAATCCTAACGCCACGCCTGCTACTAGTGCTACTACGCCCACTAGAATACCTAACCAAATTGGCATATATTTTCCTCCTTCATGTTGTCTACCTTACAGTGTACTAAAACCTTTTCAATAAGACAAGATACAATTCGACATTTTTTACACATATGTTCGTACTTGTTTTAGAGGATTCAGCCATCCGTACTTTGTATTTTCATAATCCATAGCTAAAAATGTTAATTCACACTTTCTTAACACCTCAAAGAATGTCGTTTCCATAGAGACATTTCCAGAGGTATTCATACGAATATAGTGCGGTTTCACCATTATTTCGCCGTACTCCGCTCCCGTATAAAGTGTATGTGTATGATGTGTTCTATCATATTTACCAAGAACGCGCAAAGCTTGTTCTAATTTATGATGAATTTTCATTACTTGCAATGGCATCGTTATATACATCATTTGCTTATATAACACTTTTTTCTCCGAAAGGGACCCAGATTCTGAAAATCGAGCAAATAAATCAAAAAACAAATATTCACGACCAAAATAAGCTTTCGCAATATCCTCTTGAATTAAATACAATTCATACGTTTTCATTTTTCCACTCCCAATCTGGACAACCTTTTCTCTTCATTATATATAAGAAAATTTGCAATGATTGTCTGACTGCGGAGAGATAAAAAACTTTTTCTGTCGAAAAAACTCATTTACATAGAAAAACCTCTCCATGCCGGAGAGATTTTTCTGAAATCATTAAAGCATTTCTTTTACTTTACGAACAACGTTCTCTACAGTAAATCCATACTCTTCCATAATCTTCTCACCAGGAGCAGAAGCACCGAATGTATCGATACCTAACACATCTCCTTCAAGACCTACGTAACGGTGCCATCCGAATGTAGCACCCATTTCGATTGCGAAACGTTTTGTTACTGCTTTTGGTAATACAGATTCTTTGTACTCTGCAGTTTGAGCTTCGAAGCGATCCATAGATGGCATGCTGACAACAGCTGCGTCAACGCCGTCTACTGCTAATGCTTTTTGAGCTTCAACAGCTAGGCTTACTTCAGATCCAGTTGCAAGTAAGATTACATCAGCCGTTTCTTTCTTGCTTGCAGAAACTACATATGCACCTTTTGCTACTTTTTCATACGTATCATCTTTTGCACCTTCTAATGTTGGAAGGTCTTGACGAGTTAATACTAAAGCAGTTGGTTTGTTTGTAGATTCTAAAGCTAGTCTCCAAGCTGCAACAGATTCGTTACCATCAGCAGGACGGATAACAGAAACGTTTGGCATTGCACGAAGCGCTGCTAATTGCTCGATTGGTTCATGCGTTGGACCATCTTCACCAACAGCGATACTGTCATGTGTGAATACATACGTTACTGGCAATTGCATTAATGCTGCAAGGCGAATTGCTGGGCGTAAGTAATCAGAGAATACGAAGAACGTACCACCGTAAGTTTTTAAACCACCATGTAGTGCAATACCGTTCATTGCTGCACCCATTGCGAACTCACGTACACCGTACCAAATGTTTTTACCGCTGTAATCATCTCTTGTAAAGTCTTTTTCGTTATTCATGTATGTTTTGTTAGAACCAGCAAGGTCAGCAGATCCACCGAAGAATGATGGTACAGACTCTGCAATTGCATTAATTACAGCACCAGAAGAATTACGAGTTGCTGCTTTTGATCCTAATTCATAAGTTGGTAAGTTTTGCTCCCAACCTTCTGGAAGTTGACCGTTCATTGCTGCTTGGAATTCGTTTGCTAATTCTGGGTATGCTTGTGCATATTCACCTAGCATCGTGTTCCACTCAGCTTGCGCAGTTTCACCAACATCTTGTACTGTTTTACGGAAGTTGTCATATACTTCTTCTGCTACGTGGAAGTCTTGCTCAGCAGTCCAAGCATATGCTTCTTTCGTTAATTTTGTTTCTTCTACACCAAGTGGAGAACCATGTGAAGCTGATTTTCCTGATTTGTTTGGAGAACCGAAACCAATTGTCGTTCTTACTTCAATTAGCGTTGGGCGTTTTTCGTCAGCTTTCGCTTCTTCAATTGCTTTCGCGATTGCTTCAATATCGTTTCCATCCTCAACACGGATTACTTGCCATCCGTATGCTTTGTAACGATCTTCTACACTTTCAGAGAATGAACGATTTAAATCGCCATCTAATGAAATATCGTTTGAATCATAAAGCACAACAAGACGACCTAATTGTAAATGAGCAGCTAATGAAGATGCTTCAGCAGAAACGCCCTCCATTAAATCTCCATCACCACAAATAGCGTATGTATAATGATCTACTACATTATACGCATCACGGTTATATTTAGCAGCTAAATGTCTTTCAGCCATTGCCATACCTACAGCAGTTGCAATACCTTGTCCAAGTGGACCAGTCGTTGCATCTACACCAGCTGTATGACCGTACTCAGGATGTCCTGGAGTTTTGCTTCCCCATTGACGGAAGTTCTTTAAGTCATCCATTGTTACATCATAACCAGATAGGTGAAGTAGGCTGTATAATAACATTGAACCATGACCTGCAGATAATACGAAACGATCACGGTTAAACCACGTTGGGTTATTTGGATTGTGTTTCATAAATTGAGTCCATAATGTATAAGCCATTGGTGCTGCACCCATTGGCATTCCTGGGTGACCAGAGTTTGCTTTTTCAATCGCATCGATGGATAATGTGCGAATCGTGTTGATAGAAAGTTGTTCGATTGAATGTGACATGCTATTCTTCCCTTCGCTTATATTAGTAAACGTTTTATACATTTATATGATAGCTTCCCACGCAAGATTATACAACATGTATCGACAAATATGTTGATATTTTTTTGATTTTTTATAAAAAAATCAATGTTTCCGGGAATGTATGGGCATTCAATATGACATACTTTTTCATTATTTTTATTTTAAAAAGAAAGGGAATTATCTGTATATTTATACAATTTTCTTCTATACTTACGTTTTTAAAAACATAAAAAAGCATCTAACTTCGATGCTTTTCAAATAAGTTAAACAATCCTTTTCCGAATCGAACTTGAAATCCAATCAATTATAATTACCATTAAAATGATACCTAATAAAATAATCCCAACACGAGACCAATTCCGTGAACTCAGCGCAAAAATTAAAGGTGTACCAATCCCTCCTGCTCCAATAACCCCTAAAATCGCAGCGGATCGTACATTAATTTCAAATCTGTATAACGTATACGATAGAAAATCCGGTAACACTTGTGGTAACACTGCATACCAAAGTATTTGAAAACGGTTTGCTCCTGTTGCTAGTAACGCTTCCGTCGGTCCATTATCTATGTTTTCAATTCCTTCTGAATATAGTTTCCCTAACATTCCAATAGAATGTAATCCTAAGGCCAATACTCCTGCAAAAGAGCCTGGACCAACAGCTTTTATAAATAAAAGAGCCATAACTAATTCAGGAAACGTACGAACAAAACTAAGTACAAATTTCCCAGATCCTGAAGTTAATTTTCCACTACTCATATTCGTTGCCGCCCAAAAGGCAAACGGAACAGATAAAAATGCAGAAATAAATGTACCTAATATTGCAATTGCCAACGTATCAATTAATCCATGTAATAAATCTTCACCATCTGGCAAAGATACATACGACCAGTCTGGATTCAATATCCCTGTCATAATTGCTTTCGTAATTTCACCTGCTGTGTCCTTTATCCCCTCTAATGGCACTCCTGAAAAGGCCCATGCATATACAACTGTAAGTGCTATTAAAATAATCCAGCGATATATACTCGGTTTCTTCGGTTTTGGCACAATCATCGTCGTTCTATTCATTATAGTTTCTCCCGCAACAATGTACTAATGTAGTCAATTAACAAAACAACAATAAGGGTATAAATAATTATAGAAGCAGTTTGTTTATATTGTAAAAATCCAAGTGTACGAACATAATATAATCCAATACCACCTGCTCCTACTAAACCTAAAACAGCTGCTGCACGTACGTTCACCTCAAATGTATAAAGAACATAGGAGACAAAATGTGCTTTCACTTGCGGAATTACCCCATAAACAATCCATTGCACCTTATTAGCTCCTACCGCTGTCATCGCCTCTAACGGACCTGGATCAATTGATTCAATTGACTCATACAACAATTTCGCTACAAGTCCAATTGAAAAAAAAGTAAGAGCCAAAATACCTGGAAGTGGCCCAATTCCAAAAATCGCTACGAAAATTGCCGCTAATAATAAATCTGGTATCGTTCGTATCAAATTTAAAATCATTCGAGCTAGACTGTATAAAAATATGTTAGTAAACACATTACTTGCTGCAAACAGTGCAAGTGGAATAGCTAAAATCGCTCCTAAGGTCGTCCCAATAATCGCCATACGTATTGTATCTAACATCGCTGTTGTAATAACTTGAAAATAACTCCAATCTGGCGGCACCATTTCTTTTAACAAATCCATCATATTAGGAAAACCAACTACTAGCTTTGAAAATGATGCGTCGACCTGTATACTACTTCCCCACAACAGTAAAATGACTAGAATAAACGTTAACATATGTTTTAACTTACTCGGCGGCTTCGGTATCGATTTCGAATATATCGTTACGTCACTCATTTAACTGCCACCTCTAACAATTCATTTTTCTGTGCTACATCTCCATAAATTTCAGCAAATTTTTCATCTGTCGCCTCTTCTACTGAACCATCAAAAACAATTTCTCCTGCATGTAATCCAATAATACGTGTCGCATATTGCCTAGCTAAATCAATAGAATGCAAATTCACAATTGTTGTAATTCCAAAATCTTCATTGATTTTTTTCAAATCATTTAATACTTGCTTTGTCGTAAGTGGATCTAACGATGCAACAGGCTCATCTGCCAATATGATTTTTGCTTCTTGTGCCAATGCTCTAGCTATTGATACACGTTGCTGTTGTCCTCCTGATAATTCATCAGCACGTGCATATGCTTTTTCTAAAATATTCACTCTTTTTAACGCTTGAAATGCGAGCTCCACATCTTCTTTCGGAAACAAACCTAACGTTGTACGTAATGTGGAATGATATCCAATACGACCAGCTAATACATTTTTTAATACTGTTGATCGCTTTACAAGATTAAAACTTTGGAAGATCATACCGATATCCCGGCGCATACGCCTTAATTCTTTTCCTTTCGCAGCAGTAATAGACTCACCTTCAATAATGATTTCTCCTTCGGTAATCTCATGAAGACGATTTACGGATCTGAGAAGTGTAGATTTTCCAGCTCCAGACAGCCCTACCATTACAACAAACTCACCTTTTTGAATTTTCAAGTTTATATTATTCAATCCTTTTGTACCATTTGGATACACTTTGGAGACATTTCGAAACTCTATCACACATCTTACCTACCTTCTATGTATTCAAAACGGCAAACTAACTGAAAACATCCCCTTTCAGCTAGCTGCCATTTCCATATGTATTATTGCGTTTTTACTTTCTTCCCATATTCACGAACGATATCAAATTTACTATCATCAGATTTAACATATCCTTCATGTGAATATACTTCTTTAATGATTTTGTGACCTTCCTCATTCTTTCCAATTTCAATGAAAGCATCTTGTAATTTCTTGCTCCACTCTGCTTCTAAATCAGATCGTACAGAAATTGTATCGTTCGGAATTTTCTCAGTAAATTTCACTATTTTCGTTTGATCAAATATATTCGGATAATCTTTTTTTACAATATTACGAGCATCTTGGAATACAACAGCCGCATCTACGTCACCATTTAAAAGAGCAATAAGCGACTGATCGTGACCTTTTAATGTAACAGGTTTCACATCTTTTAACGGATCAATTCCCTCTTTTAATAGAACAGCTGCAGGCCATACATACCCTGCTGATGATGTTACATCTTGATAACCAATCTTTTTACCTTTTAAATCTTTTACACTATTTATATTAGAGTCTTTTTTAACAACAAACTCAGATTTATAAAAGTCTACTAAATCCTTTGTAGGGGCTCCCGTTTCATCATCTACTCCAAAACGTTGTGCTTGTAAAATTACATTTGCAGCCTTCTTTTCATGTGCTAATACGTACGCTGTTGGCGGTAAAAATCCTACATCTACTTGTTTAGATGCCATCGCTTCTACAATTGTATTGTAGTTCGTTGAAATACTAACTTTTACTGGAATATTTAACTTATCACTTAATAGCTTCTCAAGCGGTTTTGCCTTCGCCTCTAACGTATCCGCATTTTGAGAAGGAACAAATTGAACATTTAAAGTCTTCGGTACATACCCTTTTTTCGTATCTTCATTTTTACTTGCACTTGACTCTTTCGTCCCGCAGCCACTTAATAATCCCGCTGCTAGTACAACTGTTGTGCTCATTGCAAAAACTTTTTTCAACATATTAATGCCTCCATTTTTCATTGTTATAAAATAACCTTTCATAAACATGAAGAAATATATCACATATTTTTACAAATAATTGATTATTTACAGAATCTTTACACATTCTATACACTCACATTAAAATTCTCTTCACATATTTGATATGATGAATTGGAAGATAACAATAGAAAAGGTGAGTCATATTGGAACAAAATCAAACTGTAACTTTAAACATCTTATTAACAAGCGATATACATGGCACTGTTTATCCTATTCACTACCAAGATAACTCCCCAGCAGAACTTGGTTTAGCTAAAATTTCTACTCTTATAAAAAAAGAACGTTCCAAAAATAGAAACGTTCTTTTAATTGATAATGGCGACTTTATTCAAGGCACACCATTTACTTATCATTATGTTACATACGAAAAAAACAAAAAAAACCCAATGTCCTTATTAGCGAATTACTTACAGTATGACGCTGCAATTATCGGCAATCATGAATTTAATTACGGGATGGATATATTAAATAATGCTGTGACTACTGCGAACTTCCCGTACCTATCAGCAAACATTTTAGATAAAAACAGTAAAAAACCTTATTTCGGAAAACCTTATATAATCAAACAGATTGAATCCAATATAAAAATTGCTATTTTAGGGGTAACAACACATTACATCCCAAATTGGGAACAGTCCCATCATATTAAAGATTTACTATTTGAAGATGCATTAAAGACTACAAAAGAATGGGTTTCTTATATTCGCGAACATGAGAAACCAGATTTACTAGTCGTAGCGTATCACGGGGGAGTTGAACGAGATTTACAAACCGGGGTACCGACTGAAGTGTTAACAGGAGAAAACCAAGGATATGCAATGTGCCATGAAATTGAAGGCATAGATATTTTATTAACAGGCCACCAACACCGGGAAATTGCTCACACAATGGCTAACGGTGTAACAATTTTACAGACCGGATGTAATGGAAACTCAGTTGGAAAAGTAAAAATAACATTCGAAAAAACAAAACATAAATGGGTGAAAAAAGAGAGGTCTTCTGAATTATTATCTGTACAAGGAGTTGAGGCTGACCAAGATGCACTTTCATTGGTAGCCGATTACGAAGAGAAAACACAAAAGTGGCTTGATCAACCTATTGGAATCATTCAGGGAGATATGCAAATTTCAGATGCTATGCAAACTCGTTTGCATGATCATCCTTTTATCGAATTCATAAATAAAATACAGATGGATATAGCTAATGTATCAATTTCTTGTACAAGTTTGTTCCATAATACATCTCCAGGTTTCCCGGAACATGTAACAATGCGTGACATCGTTTCTAATTATATTTATCCAAACACATTAAAAGTAATTAGAATAACTGGAGCAGATATAAAAAACGCTCTTGAACTCTCTGCTTCTTATTTCACATTAAAAACAGATGGATCCATCACCGTAAGTCCTACCTACATAGAACCAAAGCCACAACATTATAATTATGATATGTGGGAAGGGATTTCATACGTATTAAACATTTCAAAACCAATTGGTGAAAGAGTAGAATCTTTACAGCATAACAGTGCTCCTCTTAATATGAATGAAGAATATGACGTTGTAATGAATAATTATCGTGCAAGTGGCGGGGGAAATTTCTTTATGTTTCAAAATAAACCAGTAGTAAAAGATATACCCACAGATATGTCTGAACTTATCGCTAATTATATATTGGAACATAAAACGATAGAAGCAACAGTTAATAACAACTGGAAAGTTATTAAATAACGATTTTTACAAATAAAAAAGATGGGCTTCGCCCATCTTTTAATTTAATTTTGCATTATCTTGCTTTTTTAAAGCTTTTAATTTCGTCGGTGTAACATCTGTACCTTCTTCGTTAACAACTTTAATACCTTTAAGTTCGTTTAACATATTTTGACGAAATCCTTTTAAATATTGTTCACGTAGCGATTGACGCTCACGTTGCTCTTCTTCAGTTAAACCTTCAGCTTTTGCTTTTTTCGCTAAGAAGTTAATGCGTTCAACGAGTTCGTGATTAATCATCTCGAATCCCCCTTCTAATCAAAACTGATTATTATCATACAATAGTTACTCTTCTTTATCAAGCAATTGCTTCGTATACTCTACATATCTACGATGTACAGTCGCCTTTGAAACATCATGACCAAATCCACGTAATGTTGCTGCAATTTCTTCAAACGTGAGTTCACTTTTTCGTAAACGTACAATTTCCTCAATTGGCACTTCTTTTTTCTCTCTTCCTACACTTAAATGACGATTTTTTAAATTATTTTCTGGACGATAACCTTTTTCTACTGCACGTTGCATACCTCGTTTAATTTTCAAATTATGAATCTTTCTTTGATATTCTTCAACAATACCAATAATATCTAATACCATCGAATCAGAATCCGACAATTGTAATTCACCATTATGTGTATGCGTATATACTTTTATGCCTTCTTTATGTAAACAATGCATTAATGCGATCTTCGCATTTCCTCTACCAAGGCGCGTTTCATCTTGTATAAGTAACACATCGATTTGTTCGTCTCGAATTGTATCCAACACCTCTAATATACCGTCACGTTCAATTGTATATCCACTAGCCTGCTCTTCAATCACCTTAGTAACATTCATTTGATAGCGCTCAGCTAAATGCAATAATTCATCTTTTTGACGTAATAATGATGTTTCTTGCGCTTCTTTCGTTGTACTCACACGTGCATAAATAATTGCATTCATTTTGAACCCCTCTTTCTCCCTATTATTTCCCTATAGTGTAACATAAATCCGCCATTTGTTCGAACTTATGTTTGTAGAATGTTTTTTCACATGTTATACTTATTAATAAGAAAAATGAAAGAAAACGAGGTGTTAGAAAACATGGAAAAGTTAACGAAACGCCAGCAAGACATTCTCGACTTTATTAAGCTAAAAGTACAAGAAAAAGGATATCCACCTTCCGTACGTGAAATTGGTCAAGCAGTCGGCCTCGCTTCTAGTTCTACAGTGCACGGACATTTATCACGATTAGAAGAAAAAGGATACATTCGACGCGATCCAACAAAACCACGTGCCATTGAAATTTTAGGTGAAGACCGAATGGATACGGAAACACAATCTGTTATTCAAGTTCCAATTGTCGGAAAAGTTACTGCTGGTTTACCAATTACAGCGGTTGAAAGCGTAGAGGAACATTTCCCACTTCCAGCTAGTATTGTCGCTGGAGCAGACCAAGTGTTCATGTTACGTATTTCTGGAGATAGTATGATTGAAGCTGGTATTTTCGATGGAGATCTAGTTGTTGTTCGCCAACAACAGTCTGCATATAATGGTGAAATTGTAGTCGCTTTAACAGAAGATAATGAAGCAACTGTTAAACGTTTCTATAAAGAAAAAGACCATTTCCGTTTACAACCAGAAAATTCTTCATTAGAACCTATCATTTTAAAACAAGTGTCAGTTATCGGGAAAGTAATTGGCGTATATCGTGATTTACATTAAAAAATAATAAAAAGAAGATAATTACCTTATTTATATACGGTAATTATCTTCTTTTTTGTATTTTGATAGATTTCCATGCATTCTATTTCTTATTAACGAGTTTTAATCGTCACATCTCCAGCAGCCGTTTTACCACTAATCTTTTTACTACCATTTCCAATTGTTACGTTTTTATTTTCTTCATTAAAAATTGTTACATCTCCGGCAGCACTTTGCCCAGTAATTACCGCATCTTGTGGTTTTTCCGATAAAGTAATATCTATATCTCCCGCAGTTGAACTTGCTTCTAGATTATACTTAGAATCATGATCTTGAATATTTATTTCCCCACTTGTTGTTTTTGCGGTCACTTTCCCTAATACCTTCTTAAAATTCACCTCACCAGCTTTTGTCGATCCCTCCACATTCTTAGCCGTTATTTGTTTCAACTCTACTTCTCCAGCAAGTGTTCTAACACTTACGCTATCACTTTTCACATCACTCATTTCGATTTGTCCAGCAGATGAATTTACTTTTACATCTTGGTAAGAGCGTTCGGGCACAAGGAGAGTCAATTTAGACGTTTGAAACCTAAAATCGTAAAAAGAAAAATCAAATGAAGCACCTTTTTCTCTTTCCCCAATAACTTTTAATGTGTCACCATCTTCTGCGATACGAATCTCTTGTTTACGTACATCTCCTGATTGCTTGATATAAAAAGAAGAGTCAGGAGATTTTTGGACAATAATATCCCCGGCATCTAACTTAACTTCTATATTTTTTAATGTTTCGTTTTTAATTACATTTTCTTTATCGCCTTTTTTAGCAGTTTGTACTGCTTTTTCATATGTTTGGGAAATTCCTATTACTCCAATAATGATACAAGCAATAGCGATTAAAAATAGTTTTTTCATCATTTACTCTCCTTTTATCATTTTGAAGTTCCATATTACATATCGTACACACAATCTCTTAAACCACTTTGTACTATAAAAAGCGATAATACATAACAATAAACCTACTCCAACAAACGTTATACTAACGAAAAGATCCAACCATATAAAAGTACCCATAAATACTTTTCCAATAACGAAAAATGGTGTTACTACACTAGCAATACCACCGATCCAAAAAGAAAATATAAAAGCAATAATTGCGACTAACGGTCCTAACACAATAATAAAATTAAACAAACTAAGTCCAATCGCTGCCATAACAGCTCTTGTCACATTTGAAGTCGATGGATTTTTTTTCATTTCATCGAAGCGATACATCGCAAGTAATTCTTTCGCTATTACTTTCGGAGAACCAAGGCCTTTTATTATTTCTGATTCAGTTTTCCCCTCTTCTAGTCCAAACTGAAAGTGCTCTTCATAATCCAATAAAATATCTTGCCTCTCTTCCTCTGGTAACTTTCTAAGATAACTTGATAATTCTTTAAGAAACCCTTCTTTACTCATCCCATTCCACCCCTTCAATAATTTCTTGTACCCCTTTCGCAAAATCACACCATTCTGTTACTAACAAATGAAATTGCGTCTCCCCTTGCTCTGTTAATTGATAATATTTACGAGGTGGCCCTTCCGTAGATTCCTTTAAATACGTTTGAAAATACCCTTCTTTCGTCAAACGACGTAATAAAGGGTATACTGACCCTTCCGATATTAAAAATTTATTAGAAATTTGCTGAACAAGTTCATAACCGTAACTATCTTTACGTTTTACAAGTGCTAATACACAAAGTTCAAGCACACCTTTTTTAAACTGAACGTTCAAGTGCCATCCTCCTTCCCTATCTCAGTACTGTTCAATACACGGTACCTAATTTATCCATAATATACCACTTAGTATTATTTATTGCAAGGTACTAAGCTATATTTATTCCCTAAATTTAGAAAGCGAACTAACAAATCCCTGAATAAGACTGTGTTATAACTAAGCATTCTTCAAGGTTTCATTTCATTTACATTAAATATTAGACTTCATTCACTCTTTCCTCTTGAAGAATCCACTACAACCTTATTCACTATAGCTAATGAGAAAAAGCCCCAATACTTATCGGTATTAGGGCTTTTTCTCATTATTATATATTAATTGAATCTCTATTTGAGAACCTACATACGCGACAAATAATTTAATATCATATTTTATTTCTCATCCCCGTTTCCCAATATTTTTTGCTTAACATCTGATAAATCCTTTGACAACGAACTAAATGCTTTTGCTTGTTCTTCAATGACCTGTTGATTTTTTTCAATAACTTTTTGATATTGTTCTTCGCGCTGTTCATTCTTTTTTTGCGTAGTAAACAGCATCCACACAAATAAAGCTGCGAATGCTCCTTGTTGAATCATTGAATTGAAGATTTGTTCTTCCATCGTTCTCATCTCCTTTTCAAAAATTAAAAAGAATCACACGAGTGACCCTACTCTAATATCCTTATCTCACATTAAAATGTTCTTCTTTTACCCATGTATTTTGTCCAATATCGATATAACCATCTTTTCTTGCAAAAATCCCATATGGATAAGATCCATCTACATTTCCTTTATAATTTCCATTTGGACCATCATATGTGTTA